>WNGF01000853.1_pt1 | contig 47436 bp, 36 predicted proteins | sample 5400641 | NCBI WGS metagenome assembly WNGF01 (sample SAMN13153371, study PRJNA577476) | soil metagenome | isolation source: 80 cm soil or saprolite under grassland replicate 2 | place: USA:California | collected 2016-06-15 | reverse complement strand
TCGCACAACGCGCTGAGCTGCCGCCATTCCTCCGGCGAGAGCCGCGACGCCAGCGCCGCGCGCTGCGCCCGGTTCGCGTCCTCGGCTTTTTCCATGAGCGCCAGACCCTACGTCGGGAAGGAAACGTGTTTCAACACGTTTCTGTCTCCACGGCCTCGGCGCGAGAAGCGGATCGCGGAGCCGTCGCGCCGCGTTGACCGCAGTCAGGACTTACCGGCGAGGTCCGAGCCGCTTCAGCACCTCGGCGGCATCACGGTTCCACTCCTTTTCGGACGCGTAGCCGCGCATCGAGTCGGTGATCTCGGCGCTCCGCGTGAGGATGACCTGATCCTCGGTGACCTGGTGGCCGTCTACCGGATGCATGCGCTTCAGCAGTCCCTTGACCGTCGTTTCCTCGAGCCGGCCGTCAAAATGGAACTGCGACGCATAGGCGTCGAACGACAGCTCGCCAGTCGCCGGGTTGAAGCGCACGTGCTCCAACAACCCCGTATGGAAGTCGGCCTGCAGACCGTCCGTGTACATGAACAGACCGAGCAGCCGATCCTCCTGCCGCCAGAGCTGCACCGCCTGGCCGTACGCATGTTCCTCGGTATAGCGGATGTTCGAGAACGCGCCCACGACGACGACCGGTCCGCTCTCGGCGCCGCGCTGCGCGGGCGCCGCCGTGTCGTGCGCCGTCACGGCGCAGGCGCTCAGGATCGCCACGCCGCACGCCCGTGCCGCCCTAAGGACTTGTGACATTGACATTGACTATACCCGTGTTTGGACCGCCGGGGTCCACCGTGATGGTGTAAGTGCCCGAGACAGGGAGCGTTTGCGTCGTCAGATTGAAACCGGTCGCGCTCGACAGGCTCGTCGTTATGGTCGTGCCGTCCGGTCGCAGCAGCCTGACGGTGATGGTCCCGGCCGTGTTGCCGGTGACGTGTACCGTCGCCTGCTGTCCGCTCGTTCCGCTGAACGTGAGCGAGCCGTTCTGACCTGGGGTGCCCAGGGTGAGCGTCCCCGCGGGTCCGCCGACGCCGATCGGGACGACGGGATCCGCGGGCACGTCAAAGAGCGACAGCGTGACGCCGCCGACGTTCGCGGCGTCCGGATCGATGACGATCGTGTAGGTTCCGGATTGACCGAGCGTTCGGGTGTCCACAAACCCTCCTGACGTGCCGAAGTACGTCGACGAAACCAGCACGGTACCGTCAGGATTGAGGATTGACACCCGGGCGCTGCAGCACGTCGACCCGGCAATCGTGACGGCCGTCAGCTGCAGGCTGACGCGCCGCCCCGCGACGCCCGAGAACGTCGCGGACGCGTTCTGTCCAGGAGTGCCGATCGCGACGGCCACCAGATCACCACCCGGCGTGATGGCATACACCGGGTCGGGCGGCACGTCGTAGAGACGGAGCGTCACGCTGCCGGTGTTCGTGACCTCCGGATCGATCACGATGGTGTACGTCCCACTCTGGCCGAGCGTCCGCGTGTCGATGAACCCGCCCGACGTCCCGAAGTAGGTGGCCGGCAGGAACACGGTCCCGTCGGGATTGAGCATCGAGATCCGCGCGCTGCAGCAGCTGGATCCCGCGATCGTGACGGCGCTCAGCTGCAGACTGACGCGCTGCCCGGCCACGCCCGAAAACGTCACGCGCGCGGCCTGTCCGACGCTCCCGACCGAAACGGTCACCGCGTTGCCGCCCGCCGTAATGCCGTACACCGGATCCGTGGACACGTCGTACAGCTGCAGGACGGCGCTCCCGGTATTCGCGCCCGCCGGATCGACGACGATCGTGTAGGTGCCCGTCACGCTCAGCGTCTGCGTGTCGATGAATCCGCCGGACGTCCCGACGAATCCAGGGGAGACGAGCAGGGTGCCATCCGGTTTGAGGATCGACACCTGCACGGTGCAGCAGGTAGATGGACCGAAGGCGACATTGCTGATCTGCAGGGCGACCCGCTGCCCTGCCACCGCGGAGAACGTCGCGCGCGCCGCCTGTCCGGCGGTGGTCGTGCTCACGGTGACGGCAGGGCCCCCCGGCGTGATCGGGAACACCGCGTCCGCGGGCACGTCGTACAGCTGCAGCGTGACGCTGCCGGCATTCGTCGAATCCGGATCGATCAGGATTGTGTAGAGCCCGCTGACGCCGAGCGTTCGGGTATCGACGAAGGCTCCCGACGTCCCGAAGTACGTCGGCGCCACCAGCGCGGTGCCGTCCGGCTTGATCATCGAGACGCGGGCGGCGCAACAGCTGGACCCGGTAATCGTGACGCCGCTCAGTTGCAGGCTGACGCTCCGCCCCGCCTGTCCGGAGAACGTAATCCGGGCATTCTGGCCGGCGTTCATCGTCGACGCGAGCACGTCGTTGGCGTCGTACAACACCAGCGTCATGCTGCCCGTGCTCGCCTGGCTTGGATCTACGACGATCGTGTACGTGCCGGTGGCCGGCAACGACCGGTCCGCGATCGATCCACCCGCGGTTCCGATTGTCGCGGTGCCGAGCGTCGAACCGTCAGGATTGAGCATGGTCACGACGCTGGTGGCGATGGTCACCATCGACATCTGCAGCGTCGCATGCTGGCCGGCGGTTCCATTGAACGTCACGCGACCATTCTGCCCGGGCACCGACACCGCGACGGTCACCGGGGCGCCGCCGATCGCCGCCGAGCCGCTGACGTCGGCAGGCACGTCGAACAGCTGCAGCGTCACGCTGCCGGAATTGCCCGCGGCGGGCGTCATCAGGATCGTGTAGGTGCCGGCGCCGCCCAACGTCCGCGTATCGACGAACGCGCCAGACGTGCCGAACTGCATCGCGGGGATGAGGACCGTCCCGTCGGGGTTTAGGATCGAGACCTGCGCGGAGCAGCACGCGGACGCCCCAATCGTCACACCGGAGAGCTGCAGGCTCACCCGCTGTCCGGCGTTGCCGGCGAACGTCACGCGCGCGTTCTGCCCGGAGGCCATGGTTACGGTCACCGGCGGCCCGCCCGCCGTGATCGCCGCGAGCACCTCACCGACGTCCTGCAGCCTGAGGGTGAGGCTGCCGATGGACTGCGTGCGGGGATCGACGAGAATCGTATAGGTGCCCGTCGCCGACAGCGTCCGATCGATGACCGTCCCGCCCCCCCGCCGAGATGCTCGTGCTCGCGAGCGTCGAGCCGTCGGGATTGCGCACGAACACGCCGGTGCTGGCGATCGTCACGTCGGACAACTGCAGCGTGATGTGCTGACCGGCGGTTCCGCTGAACGTGAGGGTGGCGTTCTGCCCCGGCACGCTCACGGCCACGGTGACGGGGCCGCCGCCGATCGCGATCGGCGCGCTGATGTCCGGCGGCACGTCGTACAGCGTCAAGGTCACACTGCCGACGTTGCTCCCGGGCGGATCGACCAGGATCGTGTACATCCCCGTGACGGGGAGCGTCACCGGCTCGTGGAAGTTGTAGCCGCTGTAAAGCGGCCCCGTGCTGAGGATCGTCCCGTCGGGCGCCAGGATCGACACCTCGGTAAAGATGCTCACCGTGTACGGACTGACCAGCAGGCTGACCCGCTGTCCTGCGGAACCGGCGAACGAGAGGCGAGCGTTCTGGCCCGCCGTCGTCGTCTGGACGGTGACGGAAGGTCCGCCGGCCACGATCGAACCGAGCGTATCGCTCGAATCGTACAGCGTCGCCGTGACCTGGCCCACGTTCGGGCCAGCGGGATCGATGAGCAGGGTGTAAGTCCCGGTCGCGGGGGTCGCGACGTGATCCAGCATCCCGCCGTATTGATCCAGCTCCATCGACGTGACGAGCGATCCATCGGGCGCCAGCAGAGAGACCGCCGCGGATGCAATCGTCACGTTCGCGAGCGTCACGCTGATCTGCTGGCCGGCCGTCGCGTTGAAGAACAACCGCGCGTTCTGCCCGGGGGTGCCGGGCGCGACCGTCATGGACGTGCCGGCGACGAGCGTCGCCGTGACGTCGGGCGGGACGAGGTACAGCTCCAGGGCGAGCGCGCCGGTATTCGTGCCGTCTGGATCGATCACGAGCGTGTGCGTGCCGCTGGCCGTGATGGTCACCGGTTCGAGAAACGTGGTCTGGTTCGCCGCGACCCGCAACGCTGCCGTGATCTCTTCGGCGTCCGGACCGAGCACAAAGATCGACGCGCAGGCGAGGGTGACGCCGTTGACGAGCAGGCTGATGCGATCGCCAGGCGCGACGCTGAACATCAGGCGCCCGACCTGGCCGGCCGTGTCGAACGAGAGCGTATATGGCGCGCCCCCCGGCACGATGACGCCGGTGAGGTCTCCGTCGGCCGGAGGCGGCGGCACTCGCTCGAGCACGCCAATCGTGGAGCCTCCCAGGTCGTCGACTGCCTCCCAGCCGGTCGACTCGTACACGTCCGTGGGCGCGTCCACGATGACGGTCAGACCCTCGAGCGTCTGTCCGGGCCCGATGGCCGTCCCTGGCGCTGCACGCCAGTCGATGCTGACGTTCAGCGAGTCTTCGGTTGTGTGCACCTCAGCCATCCAGCCTGCTGGTGCTCCGATTGCCTCCAGACGAAAATTCAGGCTGCGGGCGGACAGTTCGCCGTCGACGACACCTACATCGAGTCGGCGTACCGGAACCCCGAGTACCAGTCACACATTGACGAGATCTGGTCGAAGTGGCAGCAGCTCAAAGACAACGCGACACCCGAGTGCGCCGATGTAAAGGCGTACGTGGACAACGAGGTGAGCAAGCACAAGATCAGGAACCTCGGAACGCGCCCCGCGAGCCGCAGCGGTCCTCACCCGCAGGGAATCGCGGTCGACATCGTCATTCCCAACACGGGTTTGCCGCTCTCGACAGTGGTCAATCTCGCGGATCAGTGCAATATCAGCGAGCCACTGGCAGCGCGCGGCGATCCCAATCACTTCGTGTTGCGTCCCCCGAAGTAAGAGAGGAGAACAACCATGAACCCACAGCGTCGTTCTCTTTCTCTTGTCCTCAGCGCCGTCCTTTGGATCATCGCGGCCGGTACCGCTGCGGCCCAGGATCCGTCACCGATCCGGGTGACGGTGTACGAGACGCTGGACGGCGGCCGGGCCACCTACCATTACGCCATCACGAACAACGGGGATCGGCCGATCACCGTCGTGCGGATCGGTCAGGAGGCGGACAGCGGCGACTTCTCGCTCGCGACGCCGCCGTCCGGCTGGACGTTCGACAACGGCATCGTCCTCATGGCGAAGTCGGTCGGCGTCGTTGACGTCTTCATACCCGGCGGCGATCTGATACAGCCGCTGACGGACGAGCGCGGCGAGATCGTGCGTAACGTAGCGCGGATCGCGCGGATCGGCGACGCGGTCAACCACGCCGCTGGTGAGGCCCAGTCGCTCATCGAATTCTCGGACAAGCACCAGGCCCGCATCCGTGGTGAGCGTGCCGCCGGCAAAATCGACGACAGTTTTGGTTGGAATCCGAAGCCAAGTTGCGTATAACAGTCTGTAGCCATCGCACCTCCCTCCGTCGCGCACCTTCGAGGCCTAAGACACCGCGAAAGTACCACGACTTTTTCGAGGGCGATGGCGTTTTTACGTACTCATTCGTGAATTATCCGGGCTAGGCACCTATTTATCCCAGCCGCACTTCTTCTGCACCGGCTCGATCAGCTCGCGCAACCCGGCGACGGTGAACTGCACCTCGGCGGTGTCCGCGTTGTGGGGCGTGAACTGGAAGCGCAGCGTCTTCGCGTCGAGCAGCCGCTGCGTGAACGTTTCAGCGTTGGGCGCAAACAGCCCCTTGTGCTCCTCGGAGTCCGGCCACCGCTCGTCCACATACGGCTCGTCATCGAACCTCACGCGGACGGCGCGGTCTTCCATGCCCGGCTCGATCCTCGCCGCCGTCTCGGTATAGACGAACGTCTCGGTGCGGTTCCCGACGCATCTGACGACGAGCAGCGGCTGCACCTGCCCCATCCACACGTTCACGCGGTTGCTGGATTTGAGCTCGAACGCGACGCTTTTGCGGTCGCTGACCCATCGCGGCCCGCTGGTCCATCGTGACGGCGTGAGCGCTTCGGGAACCACGCGCAGTGCAGGCGCAGGCCTGACAGGGGGCGGCGATGACGCGGACGCCTGCGGCGCCGCGATGCTGCGCGACATGAGCACGGCAATCACGGCCACCGCCGCGCCGAGCACGCCGAACAGGATCACCACCGGACTGCCGCCGTTCTTCTTCTTCTTCGCTCCAGGAGCCGCATCAGCAGACGCGGTTGGCGCGGGATTGACTGGCTCGCTCGCAGGGTCGCTCATGCGCACACTCCCACTGCGCAGACGACGAGGCAAGCGGAGTACCAGGATCAAGGACAAAAGGCTTGACGGCCAATTGTCTGAAGGTGAGGGAGTTGCGGCGCCTGCCCGCCAGGGGCGCGGGCGATGACCGGCCTGGGTGGCGACAGAAACCGGAGCCGCCTGACACCTCTGTCTGCGCCGCCGGATTCACTATGGGCGCGCCCTCTTCGTCCTGGGCGCGGCCAGGCGCGAGTCGCGAATCGCGAACCGCGAACCGCGAACCGCGAGATCAGCGAAACAGATCGCGCAGCGCGCACCGGGCGGCGAAGTAGCCGCACATCCCGTGGACGCCCACGCCGGGGGGCGTCGAGGCGGAACAGATGTACAGCCCGCGGCGAGGCGTGCGGTAAGCGCGCCACGTCGGGCGCGCGATCATCTGGCGGAGATCGGACACGCCCATCCCGATGTCACCTCCGATGAGATTGGGATTGCGCCGCTCGAGATCCGCAGGGGTCATCACGTGGCGCGCGAGCACACGTTCGCGAAAGCCTGGAGCGAACCGCTCGATCTGCGCCTCGATCCGTGGAAGCATGTCCGCCGTCGATCCATTCGGCACGTGACAGTACGTCCACAGCGTGTGCTTTCCAGCCGGCGCGCGGGAGGTGTCGAACAGACTCGCCTGAACGAGCAGGACGAACGGACGTTCGGAGATCCGGCCGGTCCACGCCTCGCGCTCCGATGCGGAGATCTCCTCGAGCGTTGCGCCAAGGTGCACGGTTGCGGCGCGCGACACCTCCTCGTCGCGCCATGGCACGGGACCGTCGAGCGCCCAGTCGATTTTGTACGTGCCCATTCCATACCGAAAGCGTTCGAGCTTTGCGATGTACCAGTCCGGCAACACTCGATGTGCGATGTGGAGGAGCGGACGCGGAGACAGATCGCAGAGGATGGCTTTCGCGGGCGGGAGATCTTCAATCGCGCTCACGCGCGTGCCGGTGACGATCTCGCCGCCGAGCTCGCACAAGTACGAACCGAGCGCGTCGGCCAGCCGCTGCGCGCCGCCGCGTGGAAACAGCCATCCTGCCGAGTGCATCAGCCCGCCGAGCACGAGACCGACGGCGCCGGACGGCACTGCGTCCAGCGGCAGCATCCCATGCGCCGCGATGCCCGCGAACAGACCGCGGGCGCGCGGCCCCGAGAAGCGCTGCGTCGCCAGGCGCTCCGCGGTCTGCAGCGCGCTGAGACCGAATCGGCCGAACGCGATCGGATGTCGCGGAAGCCGGACGGGTCCGAGCACCGCTTCCTCTATCAATGGCCAGCTGCGCGCGACCGATCCGATCAGCCGCCGATAGCCAGCTGCGTCGGTCCCAAGCGCACCGGCGGTGTCGTCAACGGACCGCTCGACGATCGCAGGCGCCGTCCCCTCGTCGAAGGGATGCGCCAGCATCGCGGACGGATGCACCCATTCGAGGCCATGTTGCGCCAGCGGCAGCGTGTGGAAGAACGGCGATGCGACGGCGGTCGGGTACACGGCTGAGCACACGTCGTGCACGAACCCGGGCAGCGTCAGTTCTGACGATCGGCAGCCGCCGCCAATCGTCTCCTGGGCTTCGTAGACGGACACCTTGCACCCGGCGCGCGCGAGGACTATCGCGGCCGACAGGCCGTTGGGTCCCGCACCGACGACGATTGCGTCTGGAGCGGCCACGTCTTTGCTAGAACTCCCGCAGCCCGCGGGGCTGTTGCCGCTGCTGCTGATGAACGACGACCTCGCACCGTACTGGTATTCGCGGTTCCTCTTCGAGCGCGGGCTCGCGCTCGTCTACCTGATCGGCTTCATCGCCATCGTCAATCAATTCATTCCGCTGCTCGGCGAACGCGGGCTGCTGCCGGTGCCGCGCTTCGTCGAAGGGGTCCCCTTCCGTTTGTCGCCGAGCCTCTTTTACCTGCGCGCGACGGATGGCGTGTTCCGGGCCGCGGGCTGGCTCGGCGTGCTGCTCTCGCTCGTCGCGCTCGTGGGCCTGGTCCATCATCGCAGCGGCGTCGCCGCCGGCGTCGTCTGGGCGCTGCTGTGGCTGCTGTATCTCTCGTTCGTCAACGTGGGGCAGACCTTCTACGGGTTTGGATGGGAGTCGCTGCTCCTCGAAGCGGGCTTCTTCACGATCTTTGCCGGGGCGGGAACCGTCGCGCCCGCGACATTGCTGAACTGGATTTACCGCTGGACCCTCTTCCGCCTGATGTTCGGAGCGGGATTAATCAAACTGCGCGGCGACGCGTGCTGGCGAAATCTCACCTGCCTCGACTACTTCTACGAAACGCAGCCGATCCCCAACGCCTTGAGCTGGTATTTCCACTGGTTTCCGCGCCCCCTCCTGCACGGCGGCGTCGTGTTCAATCACCTCGTGGAGTTAATCGTTCCGTTCGGCTATTTCCTGCCGCAGCCGTTTGCCGGCATCGCCGGACTCATTACGATTGTGTTCCAGCTGACACTGATTATCGGAGGGAACCTGTCGTGGCTGAACTGGCTCACGATCGTGCTGGCTTTTACTACACTCGACAACAGGTTCCTGTCATGGCTGCCGGTCTCGATCCCCACTCTGAGCCCGATGCCGTCGAGTCAGCGGATCACGATGTACGCGTTGGCGGTCATCGTCGCGGCGCTGAGCATCGCGCCGACCGTGAACATGCTGTCGTCGAACCAGGTGATGAACACATCGTTCAACACCGTGCACCTGGTGAACACGTACGGCGCGTTCGGGAGCGTCACGCGGGAGCGGAACGAGATCGCGATCGAGGGTACCGACGCCGCGACGGTCGACGAGCATACCGTCTGGCGCGAGTATCAGTTCAAGGGGAAACCCGGCGATCCCGCGCGCCGGCCGGCGCAGATCGCCCCCTACCACTTGCGTCTCGACTGGCTGATGTGGTTCGCCGCGATGGGCAGCGCTCAGGACGAGCCCTGGTTCTCGCAGTTGATCGTGAAGCTGCTGCAGGGGCAGAAAGATGTCGTCGGGCTGTTCGCGGCCAACCCATTTCCGGATCGTCCGCCGCGCTGGATTCGTGCGCGGATGTATCGCTATACGTTCACGACGCGCGCCGAACGCAAAGCCACCGGGCGATGGTGGAACCGCGAGTTCGTGGGCGACTACTTTCCCGCCGTGTCGCTGCGCTGATTTAGAGCTCCACCCGTTCCGACGGGCGCAGGCGCTCCAGGATCGTCCCGTCACCGGTCGCGATGCGGAACCGGCGGACGCGCGCGTGCGCGACGATGAGACGATCGAACGGATCGCGCGTCCAGGATTCTTCAGCGGACTGCTCGAACCATTCGACGGCGGGAGGATCGTCAAGCTGCCAGTGCTCGCTGTCGACGATGGCACGGATGCCGGCGCGGAGCCGCAGGCGGCCGATCTCGTCGAGCATCTGCAGCTCGAGGAGCGTGGCGGGCGAGACGAACAGCCGCGACGCGGACCGCGCGAGCTTGCGGGTACGCGGATGGTTCTGGTCCAGCCAGATGACCGCATTCGTGTCGAGCAGGATCACGGCCGCCGCGCCCGGAACTTCAGCCCGCCGTCTTTCCATTCCCACGTCCACTCGCCCGACCTGACCAGCAAGGGATCGAGGACCTCGATGTGCGGCGCGCCGTTTTTCCGCCGCGCGGCAGGCGTCCGGACGGTCAGCTCGTAGGTGACGCCCCGCCGCTCGATGAAGACGGGCTTGCCCTGTTCCGCGCGATCGAGCGCCTCGGACAGCCGCTCCCGCACCCTCGCCACCGAGTATTTCTTCATATGTACATTGTACATCGATCAGACGGATGCGCCGAGGCGCGCCGTGAGGCCTGACGTTCCGACGTGCGGTGGTCCATGAACAGCGCGCGCTGGCTGGCAGCGTGAGAGCACCGGCAGACGTGCGGCGCGCGCGAAGTGCCGAAAGTCCTTGTCCGGGATGCGCGCAGCAATCCGGCGCGCTCCCGGAACCCGGGCTCGATCTCGAGTAACGGAAGTGCGGCGAGCAGCGAGCGCACGTCATCAACTACGGTGCAGCAGCCGGGTCCATCCAGAGGACCTCCCAGTGGTGCCCATCGAGATCGTAGAAGCTCCAGCCATACATGAACCCGTGATCGATCGGTTCCATCGCGTACGAGCCGCCGGAGTCAATCGCCCGGTGAACGACCGCGTCGACTTCTGCGCGGCCGTCACAGGACATCGCCAGGAGGGCTTCGGCCTGCGAGCTGGTGTCGCACGGCTCGCGGTTGCGGCGAGCAGCATCACGAACGCATGATCGTTGATGATCATGCAGGCGGCGTTGTCGTCAGTGAAGCGGGGATCAAACGTGAAGCCCAGCACGCCGAAGAACGACATCGACCTCTTCACGTCGCACACCGACAGGTTGACGAACATCTGGCGAGCCATGCCGCAAGCTTACGACAGACACGCGCTAGAATGCTCCGCATGGCGATCTCCCGACGCACGTTTCTGGCCGGACTTGCCGCCGCGGCCCCTGCAGTCGTACGGGCGCAGCCGGGCGCGCCGAGGCTCCCCATCTCGTTCTCGACGCTTGGCTGCCCGAAGTGGCCCTGGAGCCGCATCGTTGCACAAGCGGCGGCGATGGGGTACTCCGCGATCGAGCTGCGCGGGATCGAAATGCAGATGGATCTGACGCAGCGTCCGGAGTTCACCGGCAGCCGGCTTGCGGAGAGCCTGCGAGACGTCGACGCGGCGGGTCTGAGGATTTCGGATCTCGGCGCCTCCGCACGCATGCACGAATCCGATCCGAAGGTGCGTGCCGCGCAAATCGACGAGGGCAAGCGATTCGTCGATCTCGCGCACCAGCTTCGCGCGCCCTATGTTCGCGTGTTCGGCGACAGCATTCCCGCCGGGCAATCCAAGGCGGACGTCATCTCGCGCATCGTCGACGGGCTTCGAATGCTCGGCGAGTACGCGAAGGGCAGCGGCGTCGGGATCATCATCGAATCGCACGGCGACTTCACGGACTCGCCGACGCTTGTCGAGCTGCTGAAGCGCACGGGGATGGACGACGTGGCGCTGCTCTGGGACGCGCACCACACGTTCGTTGCGGGCAAGGAACCACCAGGCACGACGTGGGCGGCACTCGGTCCATCCGTGCGTCACACGCACCTGAAGGACTCCAGGCCCGAAGGCGCGGACGTGCGCTACGTGCTCACCGGCACGGGCACGGTGCCCGTCCGCGAGATCGTGCGCGTTCTCAAGAGGGGCGGTTACACGGGCTACTACGGCTTCGAGTGGGAGAAACGCTGGCACCCGGAAATCGAGGAGCCGGAGATCGCCTTTCCGCATTTTGCGGCGCGGATGCGCGAGTACCTTGCGGACTGATGGTGCCTTACCGCGTCAACCCGGACTGGACGCATGCGGGCGGGCTCGTGTACCGGGAGCGCAACAGGCGCCGCGAGGTGCTCCTTGTGCGCGCGCGCCCGAAGCCGCATGACTGGGTCATTCCCAAAGGCCACATCGAACGCGGCGAAACGCCGCACGAGTGCGCACGGCGCGAGGTCCGTGAGGAGGCGGGCGTCGAGGCAAGGCCGGTCGTGTTCCTCGACGAGGATCGGTTCACCAACGGCAAGGGCAAGGATGTCCACGTCGCGCTGTTCCTGATGAAATACGTCCGCGATGTTCCCGCGGAGGAATCGCGCGAGCGGCGCTGGTGCACGATCCCGGAGGCGGTCGCGTTGATCCAGTTCGAAGCCGGACGGGCGGCGATCTGCGCCGCCGAGTCGCGGCTCAAGCGCTCGCAACGATCGCTGTTACGTTGAGCCGGCGATGAAGGCGACATTCATCCGCAGGATCTCGAGCAGCAGGTCGTAGTCAATCCTGTCGACCGTGTCCTGCGCGGAATGCACCGTGTCGTTGGTATTGTCCGCGCTTTCAATCGTCAGTACCGCGGGAATCCCCTGCTCGATGAACGGCACGTGATCGCTGGCAAACGGATGCAGCGACGTCTCGATGGCGAGATCGGTGTACGTGGAGGCCGCATCACTCAGCCGATCGATCAGCGGGGCCGACACGGCCGCTCCCTCGAGCAGAACGCCGCGCGACCCGCTGTTCAGCGATCCAATCATGTCCATGTTGATCACGGCAGCGATCTTCGAGCGTTCGGACGACGGAAGCGATCCGAGGTAGTGCCTGCTGCCCACGAGCCCCAGTTCCTCGGCGCCGAACAGGATGAAGCGCAGGTCGTGGACCGCCTGGTGATCCGTGAAGACGCGCGCAATCTCGATGACCCCCGCGCTTCCGCTCGCGTTATCGTCCGCCCCTGGCGCCGCCGCCGATGGTCCGCCGCCGAGGTTGATCGAATCCAGGTGCGCGGCGACGATGACGACGCGTGTTGCCGGCGAATGGGCGCGCGCCTTCGACGCGATGACGTTATGACTCGTGTCCGACCCGACGGCAACGTCCTGCATTGACGTCGTGTAACCCATCGCGTCCAATTGCTCCTTCGCAAAGCGCGCCGCCGCACTATGGGCCACGCTCGTGGCGTGCCGGGTGCCAAACGACGCGAGCCGTGTCAGCGTCGCCTCGACCGGCGCGCGCGTCACACTCTCCGTGAGCGCCTCGATCGCCGCATCGGGAGCTCGCGTAGCGCCGGACTCGCGCTCTTCGAAGATGACATCATCGCCGCTCAGCGGCATGATGCCGTAGCACGTCTCCCGTTCGGACTGCAGCCGCTGCGCGTGAGCCGGATCGAGCTGCACGAGCAGGAACCGTCCGCGATCGTGCAGCACGGGCACGTCCGGATGCTGCTGCTGGAACAGCCGTCCGTGCTGCACGACGACGTGCAGCTGCTCGCGGGTCGCGTTCACCTGGCGGCGCGGAAATCGCGCGCCGCGCGATGCCGGCGCGGACGGCACCTGGTACGTGGCGTCATCGTCGTTGTACAGGAGCGTCTCGCGCCCGAAGCGCACCCACGACGTGCCCGGCGTCAGCGGCGGCAGATCGCCCTGCCCGCTCCGCATGTTGGGCGAGCGGTGCCGCGCGGCGTCGTGCACGTAGATCATCATCGTCAGGGCTTGAAACTCTCGACGACACCCGCGAGCGACGTCGAGTTCGACGGCGGTGCAACGGCGCCGGTGCCCATGCCGCGCTTCGCGAATCCGGCCTTGACGGCAGGCAGATCGCCGGCATCGAGCGCCGCGACGGCCGCGATGATGGCATCACGCGCCTGCATGAACGTTGGGCGAACGGGCGTGAGCTTGAGCCCGCCAATCACGTACGCGAGCATCCGCTTCTCGGCCGTCGCGTGCTTGTGACGTTCAACGAGATTCACGAACACTTCCCACAACGCGGTACACCACACTTCTCCTGCATTGTGCACCTCATTGTTGCCCGCGGGGCTCGAGTGAATCGGCGCCCCGACGGGAAGCACGACGTTGTTGCCGATGTGCTTGAAGGTCAGTGGGTTCTTCTTCATGTCCGCCGAGTAAGGATAGCGGCGGATGGAGAAGTAATAGTTTTCCTTGAATCCGGGCGCGAGGTCCGTCCAGCCACCGACTGCGAACGTGCCTTTCGCGAAGTCGTCGGGGCTCTGCGATGTCATGCACGTGGCAAAGAAGTCTCCCCATCCCTCGCCCATCGCCTCGCCCTGCACGTTGGTCAGGCCGTTCGCGTTACCGATCAACCTGTTCGTGATGTAGTGGCCCATCTCGTGGAATGTGATCAGAGCCTCATGGTTGCTCGTGCGCGTCGGATTGGTGCCGGTGAACGTGTACATCTGCATACGCGGACTCTGACCGTCCGCCGGCGTGGCCATGTTCGCGTTGTCGGTCCCGCTGAAGTCCGAGCCTTCGGCGAGCACCGGATCGCCGGCGACGCCTCCGCGGCCGAAGTTGCTCTTCTGCCCGTTGCCCGATGCTTCGTCGAAGCCCGCTTCGTACCAGCGATCGTGCAGCCAGTTCACATGGAAGAACATCCCGACGAGGCTGTTCTGCAGATTCGTGGGCTCGGTGGACGGCTTCTTGTGGTTATACGTGTAGTCGAACACGCCGGCCGCGCTCGTTCGGCCCTTGACGTCGCCGGGACCGAATCCATCCGGAGCCTTGAGATCCGCGTACGCACTGCAGTTGTTGCCCTCGGTCATCGTGGCGCCCGCGGGCAGCCAGGGATCGCCGTGCAGCAGGCTCTCGATTGTGATCAGCTTCTCCGGGATCGGTTTCGCCTGGAAGCCGTCCGGCTTTCCCGTTGGATGCGGAGTGCCGGGCGCAGGTCCATCCTCCGGGCGAAACAGCGCGTCGCCGGTGTTGTGCACGCGGTACTGGAACCCCACATGCGACGTGAGGTTCTTCCGATAGAGCAGATCCGGCGTGTCCACCGCGTCCATCACGTAACTGAACGCGGGATATCCCTTGATGAAGAGCTCGATGTAATAGCCAGACACGAACTCCCCCTGGCCGAGCGGGAACATCACGTCCTTGACGCGAACCGGCCGCTCGAATCCCGGGCGTGCGTCGGCCGACGGCGGCGTGTACGCGTACCAGCGATACGGCCCACTGTCGGGTGGATCCGCCGCGCGGGCGAAGTCGCCAGCGCGGTATGCGACGTTGGTGAGATCGAATGCCGCTCGCGCGATCGCTTCTTCTGCAGACGTGAGCGGCGTCGCGGGGGGGGCGCCACGCCGCCCACCCGCACGCGCGCGCGCCGCACGGGATCTGGCGGGTGTCGATGCCGCTCCCGCGAAGAAATGTCCCGTAACCGCAATCACGTCGTTGTTCGTGTTCACCGCGGCAGTGGTATCCGAGTTGAAGATCTCCACGCCCTCCACGCGCTGAATCAGGTTGACCGTCTTCAGCCGCGAGATGTCGAACGGAGCGCGTGCCGCTCGCGCGCGCCTGCCGCCGCGTGCGGCCGGGGGCGCGGGTGGCTCCTGCGGCGCGCTGACCGACACGACTTCGATCGTTTCCGCGTCCTCGGGAGAGAGCTGCCAGAGATCCCCGCGGCTGCGGATGAACTCGACCGCGGCGCCTTCCGGGGTGCGCGCGGCCCGCATCGTGCGGCGGCGCACGCCCGCGCGCGGACGCGCGGTCAACGTCGCATCGGGCGCCCTGGTGACGATCATGTTCGGAAGCTGGGTTGTTTCGTCGTAGTGGATCTCGAGATCGGCAACGTCGCGCACCATTCGCCGCCGGCTCGGCGAGGCCGCACGTGTTGTCGGCGGAGCCGCGAGCCCGCGCGCACTCCGAAAACCGCGGTCGTACAGTGCGTGGAAGTTGCCGGGCACGTGGTGCGTGCCGTCGCGCAGTGGCGGTTCGGGCGCGCGCACGGGCCCGGCGGCGACGTCCGCCGGAGGAGGCGCGGGCGTCGCAGGCCGCGTCGCTCTCTTCCGCGTTGTCTTACGAACTCGTTTTCGCGCAGGCTGTCGTCGCTTCGCCATGGTGATCTCCTGGTGAACGTTCTGGAGTGACGTGTGAGGCGGGGCGGAGAATAGTCGAGCGGCTGCGCTCAATCAAGAGAGTACGTACCGGCGGCCAATGGATTAGCCGCGAAGGCTAACGGGTTGTCTGCTTCGTCGCCCGCGGCAAGGCGAATGCGACGTACACACCGCCCGGTCCGCCGGTCGGTGATTTGCCCCCTCCGGCGCAGACGACGAGGAACTGTCGTCCGTTGATTTCGTACGTCGCGGGCGTCGCATTGCCCGATGATGGCATCGTGGCTTCCCACAGCAGCGCGCCCGTTGCCTTGTCGAAGGCGCGGACCTTGCGATCGTGGTTCGTCGCGGCGATGAACACGAGCCCACCCGCGGTGACGACGGGACCGCCGTAGTTCTCCGTCCCGGTGTCCTTGAGACCCTGCTCCGCCAGCTGCGGGTACTCGCCGAGGGGGACCTTCCATGCGTACTCGCCCGTGTTGAGATCGATCGCGTTCAACGTGCCCCACGGGGGAGCTGTCGCGGGATAACCATCGGGATCGAGAAACTTGCGATAGCCGGTGAAAAGGAAGTTGTTGTTGATGAGAGGGTGAACCGTCGCGGCGCTCTCGCGTTCGCCGCGCCCCGCCGGCACGTCCTCTCCAGTCACGACGAACTGCACGATCGCGTTCACTTCTGTGCCTGTCAGCTGAGGGAACCCCGCCATCCGCCCGCGCCCTTCGCGGATGACGGTCATGATCTGCGCGAACGTAAGCCGCTCGCCGACGCCGATGAGCGACGCGATTTGCGGCGGTGTGCCGAGGCGATCGTCGCGATGACAGGATGCGCAGTGCTGCAGATACAACGCCTTGCCGCTGTGCCCGCCGGTGTTGGGCGCCAGCCCTCCGGTCCAGGCAAGGTCGTTCGCGTTCACGTAGTACAACCCGGTTTCCGGATCGAAGGCCTGGCCCCCCCACTCGGCGCCACCGTCATACCCGGGAAACACGACGGTCTGATTGCCCACGCGGAACGGGACGAACTGCCCCTCGCTGCGAAACGTCTTGAACTGCTCGAGCGCCCACTGATGAACGGTTGGATTGCGGTTCGTCAGCAGATCGTCCGTGAGCAATTGACGAGAGAACGGGGCAGGCTTCGTCGGGAGCGGTTGCATGTCGCTCGCAACCTCCCCGGGAACGTTGCTTGCCGGATATTTCCGGTACTCGATCGGAAACAGCGGTTCGCCCGTGACGCGGTTGAATACGAACACGAACGCATGCTTCGTCGCCTGCGCCACGGCGTCGATCGTCTTCCCGTTTCGGCGCACCGTCACGAGCGTCGGAGGGGCGGGCAAATCGCGGTCCCAGAGATCGTGATGGACGAACTGGAAATGCCAGAGACGCTTGCCGGTTGCGGCGTCGAGCGCGAGGAGGCAGTTGGCAAACAGGTCGTCTCCAACGCGATCCGCGCCGTAGAAATCCGACGCCGCCGATCCGGTCGGAACGAACACGATGCCTCGGCGCTCGTCGAGCGCCATGCCTGCCCAGCTGTTGGCCGCGCCGCTGTATTGCCACGCATCCTTCGGCCAGGTCTCGTACCCGAACTCTGCGGGATGCGGGATCGTGTGGAAGGTCCAACGCAGGGCGCCAGTGCGGACGTCGTACGCGCGAATGTCGCCCGGCGACGTCGGCAGCCCCTCGCCGACACGTCCGCCGACGATCATCAGGTCCTTGTAAATGACCCCCGGTGTCGTGAGGCGATCGGTCTGCAGCTGCGGATCGCGACCCAGGTTCTCTCGAAGATCGATCCGGCCTTCAGTTCCGAAGCCCGGGACCGGCTTCCCCGTCGCGGCATCGAGCGCGTAAACGTCGTTGCCGACCGCGGAGAGCACGCGCCGGTCTTTCCCCGAGGCCCAATACATGACCCCGCGGTTGGGGCCGCTGCCTTTGATCCCTGAATCGAACACCCAGAGCTGCTTCCCGGTGGCCGCGTTCACCGCAAACGTCTTGTGCGTCGGCGTGTAGCCGTAGAGCACGTCGCCGACGACGACGGGCTGCGTCTGCATGGCGCCCGGTTCACCGGTGTCGTAGGTCCAGGCGATCTCCAGCTGCTTCACGTTCGTGCGGTTGATCTGCTTCAGCGGCGAGTAGCGGTTCTGTTGTGGACCGCCGCCGTAACCGAATCCGCCGGACGTGCCCGGGGCTCGCTGCGCAACGATCGCGGTGGTCGCGGCGAGACCGCAGGCGAGCACCAGAAGTGGCGCATAGATCGAACGCTGTTTCCTGAGCAACGTGTCAGCTCGTGAAGGGGTTGATGATGGGAACACCGGCCTTTTTGAAATCACTCGTGTTCCGGGTGGCGACCGTCAAGCCATGCAGGAGCGCGGTGGCGGCAGTCAAGGCTCACCGTCTCGCGAACACCAGGAAGTATTTGTCGTCAAACAGCTTCACATCATCGACCTGTGTAAGACCCGCGTCGCGCATCCAGCCGGCGAGCTGCTGGCGCGAGACTTCCAGCTCCGGCTGGCCGCTGTGCGGCCCTTTCCCCGGCTCGTAATCGACGACCGCGATGCGGCCGGTCGGCGCGAGATAGCGGACGAGAGTTTTCAGATACTCCGCGCGTTTCTCGACGTGATGAATGACGTCATTGAATAGCGCCACGTCGACATTCCTCGCCGGCAACATCGGATCGGTGACTTTCCCGAGCACCGTATCGACGTTGGTCACCTGCGCGGCAGCCGCGCGCTTGCGGATCTCCGGGAAGAACCCCTCATCAATCTCCACCGCGTAGACCTTGCCGCGCGGGGCCACTGCGTTCGCAAGCGCTGGCTCGAACAGGCCTGGCCCTGCGCCGATGTCGGCGACGGTTTGTCCCGGCTGGAGTCTGATCGCAGCGACAACCTCGTCGATCTTCAGCGATGCGACGCGCGCCGGGCCGTCGAGCGTCTTGATCCACTGTTCGGCGGGCCTGGAGGCAAGCTGCCCGGCGGCTGGAACGGACGCGGCAAGTACGAGCGCGAGGCCAACGACGAACGAGGCTGGCGGGATGGGAGAGATCTTCATCGCGAGGATGCTAACACGTGACATGCGCGCGATCATGACGCATGCGCGCAGGCCAGCGTGTCTGGAACGCGCCCGCCTGCCCAGTCGTTCAGTTCGCCGCTCCGGTCAGGGCGTCGGACGCCCCGGCGGCAGAAGCGGACACAGGAAGAAGTGATCGCCAGCACGGCTGCCGGGCGCGGTGTTCGCGGGACGCGGATCGAGAACCATTACTGATGTCCTCGGAGGACACGCGAATTCTCCGCGTACCGTGACGCATCTTACGCTTTAGAATGATTGACTCGCCATGACCACTTCCGCCACGCGGCTCGCGCGTATCGCGTTGTTGCCAAATGCAACAACGCGCACTGCGCGGATCGACGGTGCGCCGCGGCGCTCCGGATTCCTCCTGGAGCCCGGGCAACTGATTACGAGCCCTCAAACGCAGCTGCGCTACCGCATCGGCACCCTGCTCGGCCAGGGGGGCTTTGGCCAGGTGTTTCTCGCGACGCGAGTCGGCCGATCGGATGCGATACCCGAGGAGGTGTGCGTCAAGGTCAGCGCGCACATGGACACGTGGCTGCGCGAGGCGTACTTCGGCCTGCTGCTGAACGATCATCCGCGGGCCATCCGCGTCTTCGATCGTTTTCCGCTGATGAAGCCTGACGGGCAGGTTCTCTACTGCCTCGTGCTGGAATGTGCGCGACACGGAGACCTGAGCACGTTCCTCGCGCGGACCGGAAAGGCATGGACGGAATCCGCGGCGAGGCGGCAGATCGCCGGCGTGCTCGAAGTGCTCCGCAAGCTCCATCGCGGCCAGATGCTGCACCGCGACCTGACGCCGATGAACGTGTTCGTCTGCGACAGGAACCAGCTCAAACTCGGCGACTTCGGCATCGTCCGCGCGCAGAGCGACAGCCGCGGCGTCACCGCGCGGACGATGAACCTGATGACGGCGCCGAGCGAGCTGATCGATCGCGCCGCGCCGAAGTGGCAGGCGCGCGACGATGTGTTCCAGGTGGGTCAGCTGCTGGCGATGCTGGTGAAAGGGGATGCGCGCGCGAGGATCCGCACGCCGGACGTTCGCGTTCTTGGATGCAGCGATCACCTGAAGGAGATCATCTACCGGTGCATCGGCGAGCGCCGCAAGCGCTACGAGAGCGCCGACGAGATGATCGACGCGCTTCGCGCGCCAGCGCCGATCCTGAAACCGGGAGTCCTGCGCACGCTGAAGAAGGTGCACCTGGCATTCACCGGTTTCCTGAGCAAGCCGCGCAAGGAGGCGATCCGTGCCGCCCGCCGCGCGGGCGCCACTGTCCACCACGGGCCATCAGCGACGACGACGGTCGTCGTGCGCGGCCGCCCGAACGCGCTTCAGGCTGCCGGGAAGGATGGCGGGCTGAAGCTGATGGAGATCAAGCGCCTTCGCGAGAAGGGACATCGGATCACGCTGCTCAGCGAGGCGCAGTTCTGGCGGCTCGCGGCGAAACGCTGACGACAGGCTTCACTGCTGCTGCAGCGGCCGCACGATGCCCAGCTTGCGCATGCGGAACTGCAGTGTCGATCGTTTCATTCCGAGGCGTACGGCGGCTCCGCCGGGACCCGAGATGATCCAGTTGCTGCGTTCGAGCGCGCTGATGATGTGGCGCCGGTCGGCATGTTCGAGCGTCTCGACCTCGTTGGTGCCCGCGGGGCCGTCCGCCCTCGCGCGAAGCGTGGTCACGCGCTTTCCCGCCGCCGTGCGAAGGGCGGCGGTGGGTACGTCGAGGGTCGGCCCCGTCGACACGATGACGGCACGTTCGATCAGATTCTGCAGCTCGCGGATGTTCCCCGGCCAGTCGTAGCGCGTCAGCGCCTCCATCGTTTCCGTCGGAATCGTCTCGATGTCTTTCTTCATGCGGCGCGCGAACTGCTGCGCAAAGTGGCGGACCAGCATCGGAATGTCTTCGCGCCGCTCGCGCAGCGGCGGCACGTGAATCGGAAACACATCGAGCCGGTAGAAGAGATCCTGCCGGAACTTCTGTTCGGCGACGAGCGAGGCCAGGTCGCGATTCGTGGCCGCAATGAGCCGAGCGTCCGTGCGCAGCGTTCGCGTGCTGCCGAGCCGCTCGAACTCGCGCTCCTGCAGGACGCGAAGCAGCTTCGGCTGCAGTTCGAGCGGGATCTCGCCGACTTCGTCCAGAAACACGGTGCCGCGATTGGCGAGCTCGAACCGGCCGATGCGCTGGCTGATGGCGCCTGTGAAGGCCCCCTTCTCGTGGCCGAACAGCTCGCTCTCCAGCAGTCCGGTTGGAATGGCCGCGCAATTCAGTTTCACGAACGCGTTCTCGCGCCGGCCGCTCAACTGGTGGATGGCCCGGGCGACAAGCTCCTTGCCTGAGCCGGTCTCGCCGGAGATCAGGACCGTCGAATCAGTCGGCGCGACCGTCTCGATGTCGTGCAGCACGCGGTGCAGCGCGCGGCTGCCGCCGATGATCTCCTCGAACAGATGATCGCTGCGAATCTCGTCCTGCAGGTACAGCTTCTCCCGGGCGAGCTGCGCGTTCAGTTCCTCGATGCGTTGATAGGACACCGCGTTGCGGACGGCGATGGCGATCTGGCCGGCAATCCGCGTCAGGAGCGGAAACTGATCCGGCGAGAATGCATCTGCGGCGAACGCCCCGAGATCGAGCGTGCCGAGGATGCCGTGTGCGGTGGCGAGCGGCACGGAACAGACGGACCGAATCCCGTGTTCGCGAATGAAGGCGCTGTCGGAAAGCGCCTCCAGTTCGCGGAGCGAGAAGATGCGAGGCTGCCCGGTCGTGAACACGATCCCTGACGCGGATCCGTCGAGCGAGCGGTCGACGCTTGGGGGCATTTCGCACGGCGTGCAGAAGTCCTCGGGCGCGTCGCAGACGTGGTGTCGTAACCCGCCCGACTCCGCGTCGAAGATCGCCAGGGCCGCCACGTCGGCACTGCAGCAGCGCCGCAGCGCGGGAGCGACCGCGCGGAACAGCTCGCGCGTATCGAGCTCAGTGACGACGGCATTGGTGACATCGAGAAGCAGGTCGAGCTGATCGCGCTCGCGCTGCAGGATCGCGACAAGGTCATCAATCTCCAGGCTGTCCACGCTCATAAATCTCCTGTCCTTCGCACACGCCTAAGACGCGCTCGCGCCGGCGGAGGTGCCAGCCGATTGGCGGTGCCAGCCCGCGGGCGCCGCAATCGTTGGCACCTTGCCATCGGGCGCAACGTCGTCATCAACGTAAGTCCCAGTCGCCGCATGCCTTAGCACCTGCCGAACCGCGATGGGCGGCCCCGGCACGTCCATCGCTTAAGAGTGACGCAACGACAGGGACCCATGTTCCGGATCACATCACTTATCGAAGACGGCGACATCGTTCTGAAGCTCGAGGGTTGTCTGGCCGGCACATGCGTCCAGGAGCTGGAGTCGTGCTGGCGCGCCGCCATCGAGACGAACGGGACTCGTCCCGTGCGCGTGGACCTGCGGGAAGTATGCCACGCGGATGAAGCCGGACGCGAGCTGATGATGTCGATGTATCGCGCCGGCGTTCGACTAATGACTAAAGGGTGCGTGATGCCGGAACTCGTGCGGGAGATAGCAGAGACGGTTGACCGCGGTGGGAGGAATTGATCGTGTCAATTTTCACGCGTGTTGCACTGACGTTACTGGGCGGCGCCGTGCTGGCGTCGTGCACGCTCGGGCCCGATTACAAACGGCCGATCGTCCAGACCCCATCGGAATTTCGACACGCGTCCGGCGCGGCCGGCGCCGAGTCGCTCGCGGACCTGAAATGGTTCGAGCTGTTTCGCGATGATGCGCTGACCGGACTCGTCGGGACGGCGCTGAAGCAGAATTTCGAGTTGCGAATCGCCGCGGAGCGCGTGCTGCAGGCGCGTGCGGTGTACGGAATCACTCGCGCGGATCAATATCCGGCGGTCGGCGCATCGGCGGATCTCAATGCGCTCCGATCCTCGCAGACCGGCGCGAACCGCGCAGTGCCGCCGGGCGCCGATACCGATGTCACATATATGCAGGCCGGATTCAGCCTCGGATGGGAGCTGGACGTGTGGGGGCGGCTGCGCCGCCTGAGCGAAGCCGCGCGCGCGCAGTATCTCGCGACCGAGGAAGCCAGGCACGGCGTGATCACCACGCTCGTCGCCGATGTCAGCGAGACGTATCTCGCGCTCCGTGCACTCGATCTCGAGCTGGAGATTGCCACGCGGACGCGTGATGTGGCCACCGAGAGCCTCCGGCTCACAGAAGCGCGGCGCGGCCGCGGCGTGGCCAGCGGCGTCGACGTCCGGCAGGCCGAACAGCTTCTGTTCACCGCGACCGGACAGATCGCGAACGTCGAGCGCGAGATCGCGCAGGCGGAGAACGCGTTGAGCCTGCTGCTCGGCCAGTTACCGGGAGACGTTCCGCGCGGCCGTCCATTGGAAGCGTTCCAGACACCGCCCGCAGTGCCGGCGGGCCTCCCGTCTGCACTGCTCGAGCGTCGTCCCGACATTCGTGAGGCGGAGCAGCAGCTGATTGCCGCAAACGCGCAGATCGGCGCCGCGAGGGCCGAGTACTTCCCGCGCATCAGCCTCACCGGCTTCTTCGGCGCGCAGAGCCGCGCGCTGTCGGATCTGCTGACGGGACCGGCGCGGGTGGCGAGTGCGAGCGTCGGCGCGGCCGCGCCGATCTTCAACGCCGGACGCACGCGCGGGAACGTCAGGCTCGCCGAAGCGGTCCAGCGCGAGAGGCTCGTGAACTATCAACGCGCAATCTACACGGCGTTCCGCGACGTCTCCGACTCGCTCGCGGCGCATGCGAAGACGAACGAGCAGCGCACGCAGCAGGAGCGGCTGGTCGACGCGCTGCGGGAGTCCGCGCGCCTGTCGGCCCAGCGCTACGAGGGGGGATTGGACAGCTACCTCCCGGTGCTGGACGCGCAGCGGAATCTTTTCCAGGGAGAGCTGGAGCTCGCACGGCTTCGCCAGCGGGAGCTCGCGTCGATCGTCCAGCTCTATCGCACGCTCGGCGGCGGGTGGTCGTCGTAGACGATGTCGTTGCAGGGACGGGTCTTCCACCTTCGCATTGCTACGGCGGACCGCCGGAGGTTTAGCGAAGGCGGTCAGACCGCCCCGGGATGGCGCGATCAAGACGGATGGCGCGGTCTGAAGACCGCGCCCGACAAATCGACGGTGCGGCAGACAAACGGACGGTGTGGGGGGACAGATGGTTAAGCGAATGATTCTGATGGTCACCGTGATGATCGTGTTCATCGCGGTTCTCGGCTTCGTGAAGTTCAGGCAATTCCAGGCGATGGCGCAGCAATTCGCGGCGATGCAGCCGCCGCCCGACGCGGTCACCACGATCGTTGCCGCGCGCGATTCGTGGCCGGTGACGATAGCGGCGATCGGAACGGTGGCTGCGGTGCAGGGTGTCACGGTCAGCGCCGATCTGCCCGGCATTGTGGATCGGATCGCGTTCGAGTCCGGCAGGACGGTTCAACACGGAGACGTCCTCGTGCAGTTGGACACGCGCCAGGAACAGGCGCAGCTGGCCGCCGCCGAAGCGCAGCTCGAGCTCGCGCGTGTCAGCTTCGAGCGGATGCAGGGGCTCGTCGAACAGGACGCCGTCTCGCGCGCCGAGTACGACACCGCCGCGGCAGGACACAAGCAGGCCGAGGCGCGCGCGCGCGAGATCCGCGCGACGATCGAGCGAAAGACGATCCGCGCGCCGTTCACGGGCGTGCTCGGCATTCGCGCGGTGAACCTCGGTCAGTACCTGACGGCCGGCGAGGCCGTCGTGCCGCTGCAGTCGTTGAATCCGATCTACGTGAACTTCGGCATTCCTCAACAGCAGGCCGGAGACGTGCGGCGCGGCTCCGCTGTGCGGATCACCGTCGGCGACGTGGCAGGCCGCGAGTTCACCGGGCGCGTGACGGCCGTGAACTCGGTCGTGGACGAGACCACGCGCAACGTCCAGGTACAGGCGACGCTCGCGAATCCCGGCGGCCTCCTCCGCCCCGGCATGTTCGTGCAGGCGCAGCTGGCCCAGGGCGCGAGCCAGCCGGTCGTCGCGCTGCCAGCCTCCGCGATCAATTACGCGCCATACGGCGACTCCGTGTTCGTCGTGACGGATCTGAAGGACGCGAGCGGCCGGACTTATCGCGGCGTGCGGCAGACAGTCGTGAAGCTGGGGGGGGCCCGCGGCGATCAGGTCTCCGTGCTGTCCGGGATCAACCCGGGTGAAGAGATCGTGACGTCGGGCGTGTTCAAGCTCCGCAACGGCGCCGCCGTCCGCGTCAACAACAAGGTGCAGCCGGCCAACAATCGCGCGCCCAAGCCGGAGGACAGCTAAATGAAACTCACGGATCTGTTCGTCAAACGGCCCGTTCTCGCGATCGTCACGAGCCTCGTCATCCTGATCGCGGGGCTGCAGTCGATCCGCACGCTGAGCGTGAGGCAGTATCCCCGGAGCGACATCGCGGTCGTCAAGGTAAGCACCGTCTATGTGGGCGCCAACGCGGACCTCGTACGTGGATTCATCACCACCCCGCTGGAACGCGTCATCGCGAGCGCCGACGGCATCGACTACATGGAGTCGTCCAGCGCGCAGGGGCTCAGCACGATCACGGTCCACCTGACGCTGAACTACGACACGAACGCCGCGCTCACGCAGATCCAGGCCAAGGTCGCGCAGGTCCGCAATCAGCTGCCGCCGGAGGCCCAGGCGCCGGTGATCGAGATGGAGACCGCGGACAATCAGTTCGCGGCGATGTATCTCGGGTTTTCGTCCACGAACCTGGATCAGAACCAGATCACCGATTACCTGACGCGCGTCGTGCAGCCGAAACTGAGCGCCGTCAGCGGCGTGCAGCGCGCCGACATCCTCGGCGACCGCACCTTCGCGATGCGGATCTGGCTCAAGCCGGACAGCATGGCCGCGCACGGCATCTCCCCATCCGCGCTGCGCGACGCGCTCGCGCGCAACAACTATCTGTCCGCGCTCGGGAAGACAAAAGGCTCGATGGTATCGGTGAACCTCGTCGCCAACACCGATCTCCGCACGCCCGAGGAGTTCCGCCAGCTCGTCGTCAAAGAGGACAACGGCGTCGTCGTCCGCCTCGGCGAAGTCGCCGATGTCGCGCTCGGAGCCGAGAACTACGAGCAGGACGTGCGGTTCAACGGCGAGACGGCGACGTTCATGGGCATCTGGGTGCTTCCCACGGCCAATTCGCTCGATGTGATCCGGAGGGTCCGCGCCGAGATACCTGCGATCCAGGCCCAACTGCCCGCGGGCATCACCGTCGGCATCCCATACGACTCGACCGAATACATCCAGGACGCGATCGATGAGGTCCTCACGACGCTCACCGAAACGCTGCTCATCGTGATCGTGGTGATCTTCCTGTTCCTGGGATCGGTGCGCGCGCTCATCATCCCGGTCGTGGCGATTCCCATCTCGCTCGTGGGCGCCGCGTTCCTGATGCTCGTCGCAGGCTTCACGATCAATCTCCTCACGCTGCTGGCCATCGTGCTCTCGGTTGGCCTCGTGGTGGACGATGCGATCGTGATGGTGGAGAACGTGGAGCGCCACCTGCATGCGGGCAAGCGGCCGATGCAGGCGGCCATCGATGCGGCACGTGAACTGGTCGGCCCCATCATCGCGATGACGATTACGCTGGCTGCGGTGTACGCGCCGATTGGCGTCCAGGGCGGGCTGACTGGAGCGCTCTTCCGTGAGTTCGCGTTCACGCTCGCGGCGGCCGTCATCGTCTCCGGCGTCGTGGCGCTGACGCTCTCGCCGATGATGGGATCGAAGCTGCTGCGTGCCGGCGACACCGAGCGCGGATTCGCCGGCTGGGTCAATCGCCGCTTCGACGGCGTTCGCGCGCGCTACACACGAGCGCTGGCAGGCACGCTTCGCTACCGGTCTGTCGTCCTGGTGCTGTGGGCGATCGTCGCCGTGTTGACGGTGCTGTTCTATATGTTCTCGCAGCGCGAGCTGGCGCCGCCGGAGGATCAGGGCGTGGTCTTCGGCGTCATCCAGGCGGCGGCGAACTCCACCGTCGATCAGACGAAGCTCTTCACGCGGCAGATTTACGACGTCTATCGGTCCTTCCCCGAGGCCGCCAGCATCTTCCAGATCACGTTTCCCACCGGCGGGTTCGGCGGCATGGTGACGAAGCCGTGGAGCGAGCGGAGCAAGACCGCGCAGCAGCTCCTCATGGAATCGATGGGGCCGCTGTCGCAGATTCCCGGGATCCGCGTGATCCCGCTCACGCCGCCGTCGCTGCCTGGCGGCGGAGATTTCCCCGTCGATCTGGTGATCGCGTCCGCGGCGGAACCAGAACAGTTGCGCGACCTTGCGGGTCAGCTCGTTCAGAAGGCATTTGCGAGCGGGATGTTCATGTTTGCGGATGCGGACCTGAAGTTCGATCAGCCGCAGACGGAAGTGGTCTTCGACCGCGACAAGCTGCGGTCCCAGGGAGTCGACTTGAGCCAGGCTGGACGCGACCTGTCGACGCTGCTCGGAGGGGACTACGTCAACCGGTTCAGCATCCAGGGGCGCAGCTACAAGGTGATCCCGCAGATCAAACGCGCGGAACGCCTGACGCCCGATCAACTGTCGGGCATGTACATCACCGGCTCGGCGAACAAGCTCGTGCCGCTGTCGACGTTTGCGACGCTCCGCACCACGACCGGACCGCGCGAGCTGAAGAAGTTTCAGCAGCTGAATGCCGTGCGGATCCAGGGCGTGATCCCGCCGCCGGTTCCGCTCGATCGTGCGCTGGGATTTCTCGAAGACGAGGCGCGGAAGATCCTGCCGCAGGGCTTCAGCATCGATTACGCTGGCGAGTCGCGACAGCTGCGCACCGAAGGCAGCAGGTTCCTTGGCGTGTTCCTGCTCTCGGCGGTGTTGATCTATCTCGTTCTCGCAGCGCAATTCGAGAGCTTCCGGGATCCCTTCATCATTCTCGCGGGGTCGGTGCCGCTGGCGATCGCCGGCGCGCTGCTGTTCTCGTTCCTCGGTCTGACGACGCTGAACATTTATAGCCAGGTGGGTCTGATCACGCTCGTCGGTCTCGTCGCGAAGAACGGGATCCTGATCGTGCAATTTGCGAATCACCTGCAGGAGACCGGCCTCGACAAGCTGCGGGCGGTGATCGAGGCGTCAGGGACGCGGCTCCGCCCGATTCTCATGACGACCGCGGCGACAGTGGTCGGCCATACACCGCTCGTGTTCGCGACCGGGCCCGGCGCCGGGGCGCGGAACAGCATCGGTATCATGCTCGTCAGCGGCATGATCGTCGGCACGTTCTTCACTCTGTTCGTCGTCCCGTCAATTTACATGCTGGTCGCGCGGAGGCGCGCGCCGGTGACCGTGCAGGAAACGGCCGGTGCGGCTAACATCGGTGAGCTTGTGGAAGCTGGAGCCTGAGAACATGGAACGAACCTTTCTTCCCGCGGCAGGGCGCGACGTGTTCCTGCCGCTCTACGATCCGTTCACGAAATTATTCGGGTTCGATGCGGTGCGCCGCGCGCTTCTCGATCAAGCCGCACTCCAGCCGCACTTTCGCGTGCTCGACATCGGATGCGGCACCGGCACGCTTGCGGTGCTGATCAAGCGCCTCTACCCGGCGATCGATGTCGTCGCGCTGGATCCGGATCCACGGGCGCTCGACCGCGCGCGGCGGAAGGCAGAACGCGCGGGTGTCTCAGTGCGGTTCGATCGAGGTTTCTCCGATGCGCTGGGATACCCGGACGCCGCCTTCGATCGCGTGTTCTCGTCGATGATGTTTCACCATCTCGAGAGCGGCGATAAGGAGCCCACGTTGCGCGAGATTCGCCGTGTTCTCAAACCGGGGGGCCGCCTGGAGCTCCTGGATTTCGAAGGTCCGGACTCGCACGCGCACGGCTTCCTGGGCCGCATGGTCCACGCGCACGAGCGGCTGCGCGGCAACGCGGCAGAACGCGTCCTCGATCTGATGGTCTGGGCGGGATTCCCCAACCCGAAGAAGGTCGACGATCAGAGCACGCTCTTCGGGCGCGTGGCGTTTTATCAGGCGCCTGCTCCGGCTGGATTGTGAGCAACGACACGTGGCGGCCGCGGATCATTCCTGCTGACAGCGGGCGGCAGTTCTGGCTTGCCCGCACAGCGCTGATGGGGCCGATGTAGCGGCGGCGTGGCCGGGCAGTGCTTTTCAGCGATGTCGCGGCACGCTGAACGTGATCGTTGTTCCATGACCGGGTGTGCTCGACGCGCGAATGTCGCCGCCGTGCGCGGCGAGGAGGTTCTTCGCGATCGTCAGTCCCAGTCCTGAGCCGCGCGACTGAGATCCTTTATAGAAGCGGTCGAACGCGTGTGCCAGATCGTCGGGTGTCATACCAGTGCCGGTATCCCGCACCTCGACGGACACGCCCCCGTCAGCGGCTGGGACCACATGCACCGTGACACGGCCACCAGCCGGCGTGTGGCGGAGGGCGTTCGAGATCAGATTGCCGAGCACCTCGTGCATGCGCATGGCGTCAACTTCGATCGATGGTGATGCGGCTGGGACGTGTACCTCGATCGTGACGTTGTGCGCTGCCGCGTCGGCGGCAAAGGTCCGGACGACATCCTGCGCGAGCGCAGCGAAATCCGTCGACTCGAGCTGCAGCTGCAGCGTGCCGCTCTCTGCCAACGCGAGGGTTCGAAGATCCTCGACCAGGCGCGAGATGAGGCGCGTCTCTTCCAGCAGTTGCTGCAGTTCCGCTTCGTTCCGCGGGTAAACCCCGTCGAGGAGGCCCTCGAGCTTCCCCTGGATGACCGTGAGCGGCGTTCGCAGCTCGTGCGCGATGTCGGCCATCAGATCGCGGCGGACACGATCGTTCTCCTGCAGCCGCGCGGTCATCGTGTTGAAGGCGCGTGCGAGCGTCCGGATGGAGCGTGGGCCGTGTTCCTCGACGCGGACCTCGTAATCACCGCCGGCCACGCGGTCTGCCGCCTCCATGATGCCGCCAATCGGCATCGCGACCCTGCGCATGGCCATGAACATGATGAAGAAGAGGACCCACAGGATGCCCAGCGGAACACTCAGAAATTCGACGCGGCCACGTGCGGCGTGCGGCCAGATGCTGGAAGCGACCCAGGTCAGAGTGGCTGCGCCAAGGGTAAACAGAACGATGAGCGCGAACGCGACAAACGCCAGCCTCCGGACGAACCGCGCGGGCATCCCACCGGAGCGAAACCGGCCAGGCGGCCACGGCTCGTTGTGCGGCCACCACGGCGGTCTGCACTGTGCGCGAAATCGCGGATGCATCAATCGGCGAACTTGTAGCCGACGCCGTGGACCGTCAGCACGTAGCGGGGATTTCGCGGATCTGGCTCGAGCTTGCGCCGCACGTTCTTCACGTGCGCATCGATCGCGCGGTCGAACGCTTCGACGCGATCACCCTGAATGGCATCGATCAGCTGCGCGCGCGTGAACACGCGGCCGGGCTGCGCCGCGAGCGTCGCGAGCAATTGGAATTCGGTGGACGTCAGATCGATGGCGCGCGTGTCCACCGTTGCCTGCATCCGTCGCCTGTCGAGCGTGACGTCACCCGCGTGGACGATATCGCCGCGTTCCGGTCGCGCATCGACGCGCCGGAACACCGCGCGGATGCGTGCCACGAGCTCTTTCGGGCTGAACGGCTTCGTCACGTAGTCGTCGGCGCCGATCTCGAGTCCGATCAGCTTGTCGCGCTCGTCGACGCGCGCCGTCAGCATGATCACCGGCACATGTGACTCCTTCCGCAGCGTTCGCGTGACGTCGAGCCCGTCCATATGCGGCAGGCCCAGGTCGAGAACGATGAGATCCGGATGGCGCGATCGAGCAACGGCAAGCGCGTCGACGCCGTTCGCGGCGACGGTCACCGCGAACCCGGCGCGCTCGAGGTAGTCCCGCGCGATCGCCGCGATCCGCGGCTCATCGTCGACGACGAGAATATGTTTCACGTCACGCCTTTGTGTCCCGCGGTACCGTCGTCCCCTGCTGTTCGTGGGCGCGACGGTGCCACTCGTCGAACATCGGCGGCAGACCATCGCGTCCGTATGCGCCGTACCACCGGTGGCGTCCCCAGAGGCATCCACGCAGCACAACGAACCAGAATACGAGGACCAGCAGCGGGAATATCGGGAAAAATCCGAAACCCCAGGGCCGCGGCCAGACCACGATTGGCGTCCCCTGCCCCGCCGCTATCCGTCCGCTTTCCGCAAGACCGTGCGTAAGACCCAGGTTATACGCGTACACGCCAACCATCGCGAGCACGGTGAGCACCACGACTCCGATCAGCCAGTTGAATGCCGGTCGATTCTCCATTCCGTCCTCCTCAACGAAGGTCCTGTCATGAGGAGTGTGGCAGCGGGTCATGAAGGAATTATGAATGCCGGCGCGCCGGGCGAATACAACGGCGTGTCATACTCGCGAATTTTTTGAATTCTCCTGCCCCACCTTGGAACACTTCACGCCTGGGCAGGTTTGTAATTACGGCATCCTGTCAGTGTTTTCGCTGGACATTCCGTGGCATTCGCATTGCTGGCGAAATGGCTACCATGCAAAAACTCACGTCTGTTTTCATCGTGGCGTGTGTGGTGGTGTCGACCGCGGTCATTTCGACCCAGCACCGCCGGCATTGGATCGGAAAGCTCGATACGGCTCTCGTGCAGATCGCGAAGCACGGGGGGGCCGAACGCGTCAATACTTTGATTCGTCTGCGCCCGGGCACGACCGATCAATTCATCGCGCACCTGTCGGAGCACGGTCTCAAGCCCACATCCGTGACCGCGGACGTCATAGCTGTGCAGCTGCCCGCGGCAATGCTGCGTCCGATTGCGCTCGATCGCGACGTCGTCCACCTGTCGTTGCCGTAACACCGCCTCGCTGCCTTAACGTTGCCCGGCTTCCGATCGCGACAGCGCTCCGATTCCCGCTGCGTACGAACGGTTCGCCCGTATCATGGACCGGGGATTAACCCTTCCACTCACGCGAGGTGATCTATGAGCGCCAGGTCCATGCGCACCGCCACCCTTCTCTTCGCTCTCACGCTGTGCGTGCCGTCCGTTCAGGCGTCTGCCGACCAGGGAAGAGGGCGCGGCCGCGGGCACGCAAAGAAGCAGGCGGAACAGGCCGTCGTAGTCGATCGGGACGGGCATGTGCGCGTCATCCGCGACTACGGACGCAGCGGCTCGCTTCCGCCGGGACTCGCGAAGCGTGAAGCGCTGCCGCCCGGGCTGCAGAAACAGCTTCGCGAACGCGGCGAGCTGCCGCCGGGGCTTCAAAAGCGCCTGATTCCCGTGCCTGCACCGCTCGCCTCGCGGCTGCCACCCGTGCCTCCGTATTACACGCGCTACTTCGCAGGAGACGATCTGATCATCGTCGACACGCGGACGAACCGGATCGCCGCAATCATCCGGGATGTGTGGCGATAGCCGAGCCCTGTTCAGTCCGGCCGACCGGGCACCACTCTCCGTTGACTCAGTTGCGCAGAGTCGCCACGGCGTCGATGCGCGTTGCTCTGCGCATCGGAATGTAGGACGAGAGCACGGAGGCTGCGACCAGCAGGAGTGCGGCGCCGGATAATGTCACGGGGTCGAGTGGATCGATGTCATAGAGCATGCTTCGGACGACGCGCGTCGCACTGATTGCGCCGGCCAGTCCGATCGTCGCGCCGATGCCGGCAAGGGACACCGACTCTCCCAATATGAGCCGGCGCACGTCCGCTGTAGTTGCGCCAAGGGCGACGCGAACCGCGATCTCGCGATCGCGCTGGCGGACGTGCGCGGCGATCACCGCGTACAGTCCAATCGTCGACAGCAGCAACGCGGTGGCTCCAAAGATGCCGGCCAGGAATGCATAGAACCTCGGACGCGCAAGCGGGCCGTCGAGCATCCGCGTAAATGGTACGACCCGCACGACACGCGCGTCAGGATCCACGGCTTTCATCCGCTCGCGGGCGAGCGACGCCACGACGTTGATGGGCGCGCCGCTGCGCAGCGCGATCATCTGCGCCGTCACGAGGAACTGGGCCGCAGGTAGATAGATCGTTGCCCGCGGCTTTGTGAGCTCGCGATAGCGCGTCGGCGCCGCGACGCCGACGACCGTGAGCCACGTCTCATGTGACTCCGGGCCACCCGGTTTCAGCCGCTTGCCAATAGGATCCGCTCCAGGCCATGTAAGATCCGCAACGTCCTGGCTGACGATCGCGACATCGAGTGCCCCGCTTCGGTCCGCGTCCGTGAATGCACGGCCACGCACCAGCGGGATTTCGAATGTCGCGAAGTAATTTGGATACACCGACTCCAGGTTCAACGACGGGTTCGATGCGGCACGCTCCGCGCTCTGGCCTTCCGCCGTGAATTTCGGCACATCCCAACCACCATCTCCAGAAAACGGCCTCAGGTTGACAGGCGTCGCCGCGGTGATGCCCGGTGCCGCTTCGAGCAGGGAGACCGCCTGATCCAGGAACCGCGCATGACGAGCTCGATCGCCGTACTTCGTCTGCGGAAGAGAGAGCTCGACGAAGATCAGGCGGTCCGAGGCCAATCCGATGTCGATTGACTGCAGGTGAAGCACGTTGCGCATGAGCAACCCTGCACCCGAGACGATCGTGACAGCGAGTGCGACCTGCGCAATCACGAGCATCCGGCGTCCGTGCCGGCGTGCCGGGCCGGTCGCTCCACGCGCTCCGTCTCTGAGCGGTGCCATCAGATCGCCGTGCGCGACGGAGAGTGCCGGAGCGAGACCAGCCAGGCACGAGGCGACAAAGGCAAGCGCGATGGTGAAGGTGACGACGGTCGCATCAATCCGGACGGATTCGACGCGTGGCAAACCCTCGGGTACATGAGTGAGTAGTCCCTGCAGACTCCACCAGGCGACCGCCAGTCCGGCGCCGGCGGCCATCAGCGCCAGTGCGAGACTCTCCACGATTAGCTGTCGCACAATCCGGCCGCGCGACGCGCCGAGCGCTTCATGTACGGCCAGCTCCGCTCGTCGTCGCTCTCCGCGCATCAACAGCAGATTCGAGACATTGGCCGTCGCGATAAGCAATACGAGCCCTACCGCCGCCAGGAGGACGACCATCGCAGGGCGCACGTCGCCGACTACGACATCGTCGAAGCGATTCACAACGGGAATAAGGCCGCGAGTCGTGCCGGGAGGTGCGTTCGATTCCAGGCGGCGTGTCAGCGCAGTGAGCTCCTGTGTGGTCTGCTCAATCGTGGCGGAGGGTCGCAGCCGACCGAGGAGATCGATCTCACGTCGGGACGCGTTGCCGAAGGGACCGCTCGTCGGAACCGAGTGAGTCGTCCTCCACACTTCAACACCGCGGGGATAATCGATATCCCTCGGCATTACCCCCACGATCGTGAATCGCTGCTCGCTGAGTGTCACCCGCCGGCCTATGACGTCGCGGGATCGCGCGTAGCGGCGCGTCCACAGCCCGTGGCTGATCACGAGTACGTTCTCGGCCGCTTCAACGTCGTCGGCGTCCGTCAGCGAGCGGCCAAGGACGGCATCGACGCCGAGCACCTGGAAAAATGCGCCGGTCACCAATGCGCCCTTCACATAAGCCGATTCACCGTTTTCGGTGAGGACCTCTCGTCCCACGCCATTCGCGTCGACGCCCGCCACCGCCTCCAGGAGTTGACTGGCTCTGCCGACCTCGTTGATCTCGATATCGCCAAACGGATAGTGCGTAAACCCGGAGGTTCGCAACTCCTTCCACGCGACGATGAGCCGCCCCTGGTCGCGAACAGGGAACGGCCGCAGCAGCACGCCTTCGATGAGGGTGAACATCACGGCCGTTCCGGCGATGCCGAGCGCCAGCGTGAGGATCGCGGCTGCGCTGAACAATTTCCCGCGCCACAATCCCTTGCACGCGAGGCGGACATCGCACGCGATGTTTTGAAATCTCATCCGCAACGCCTCCTCACTCAGTGCCATCGCCGGCATTCTACGTGAGGCCCGCTTCCCGGCGCGAACGGGGGGTTTTGCGCGGATTGATGCGAGGAGACGAGCCCGCGCGTCCCGTCGGTTCGGCGGCTCGAACGAATCGCGAACCGCGAAGCGCGAACCGCGGCTATTCTGCGCGCAGGGCGTTCATCGGTGAAATGGACGCCGCCCGCATTGCCGGAATCATGGCCGCGCAGAAAGCGCAGACCGCGAGAGAACCCGCAGCAACGGCGAGCGCCAGCGGATCCCAGAACTGCACGCCGTACAGCTGCGCCGCGAGCAGGCGGCCAGCGCCGACGGCCAGCGGAAGCCCCACCCCCAGACCGATCGCGACACGGCGAAAGGCTCCGTGCAGCACCATCTCGAGCACCTTCCCGCGATCGGCGCCGAGCGCCATGCGAAGCCCGATCTCGTTCGTACGTTGCGCGACGGTATAGGCCGTCACGCCGTACAGGCCGACCGCGGCGAGCACCAGCGCGACAATCCCGAACAACCCGGCCAGGCCCGCGACCGCGCGCTGCTGATCGAATGACCGATCGACCTGCTCCTGCAAGGTCCGGACGCTCGTGACCGTCAGGTTCGGATCCGCGCCGGCGAGCGTACGTCTCACCTCGGGCTCGAGAGTGCCGGGCGGCGTGTTCGTCACCAGCAGCAGGCCGCGCACGAAGTGCGACTGGAGCTCGATCCGTTCCATCAGCGGGTGGTTATAGTCGACGGTCTGCGCGAGCGCGACGTAGAACATCGGCCTCGCCGGCTGATCGAGCGCGAACCCTGCGAACTTCGCGTCGCGCACGATGGCCACGATACGGTAAGTGCCGGCGTTCTGCGGCACGTCGAGGCCGAAGTGCTGATCGAGTGGATCCTCGCCGCTCTGGAAAAAACGGCGAACGAACGCTTCGTTCACGACGGCGACGTTTTCACTCGTCTCGTTGTCCGCGCTGGTGAAGTGGCGTCCGCGGACGAGCGTCACACCCAGGTTCTGCAGGTAGTTCGCGCTGACCCGATCCCATGACGCCCCGGCCTGTTCCCCCGGCTTGGGCTCCGGATGGCCCTGGACGAGCACCAACTCCCCCCAGTTGTCCGTGAGCGGGTTGTAGAGCGCGAGCCCTGTCCCCTGCACGCCAGGCACACGCTTGAGCCGTTCTTCGACGTCGCGATAGAGCGCCGCCAGCCTGTCCTTCGTGTAGCTCGCCGGCGGCCGGTTCAATTGCACGAGTACGCGTCCGTGAATCTCGAAGCCGAAGCTCTGACGTTCGAGGTTGCCGAGGCTGCGCGCGAGCATCGTCGATCCTGCGACGAGCACGACCGACAGCGTTGCCTGCACGACGAGGAGCACGTTCCGCGCGAACGACGAATGATCGCGCGTGCTCCGGCCGGCGCCACGGAGCGCGTCAATCGGATTGGTCCGCGTCGCGAACCATGCCGGAGCCGCGCCGAAGATGATGCCGGTGAGGAGCGCGAGACCGAAGGCGAAGAGCAGAACCAGCGGTGCAGGGCGCGTGTCAATCGGGAGGAATGCCGTCCCGGCGAACGCAAGCGCAAGGAGCAGGCGGGCGGCACCGATCGCAACCGCGAGGCCCGCGATCCCGCCGGCGAGCGCGAGGAGGATGCTCTCGACGAGCGCCTGCGTCACGATCCGCCGGCGTGATGCGCCCATCGCGAGCCTGACGGCCGTCTGTCCGCGCTTCGAGACCGCGCGCGCCAGCAGCAGGTTCGCGACATTCGCGCACGCGATCAGGAGCACGAGCCCGCACACGCCGAGGAGGATCTGCAGGCTGCGTGCGTACTGCTCTTTCATGATGCCGACGCCCGCGCCCGCGGGAACGACCGTGATCACCTGCTGTGACAGCGTCTGCATGACCTCGGGCATCCAGTTCGACGGATACCCGGCCTCGTGCTGCATCCACTGGTGCAGGAGGGCGGTGAGCCGCGGGCCGATGCCGTCCGTCGTCGACCCCGGCCGCAGCCGCCCGATGACGCGCAGCCAGGCCGCAGTCGGCTGGCGCAGGATTGACGTGGCGCCGGCGATCACCGGCTCCTTCTGAAGCGGAATCCAGATGTCCGGCGGATCGGCACGCAGCGTTTCGCCAAAAAATCCGGGAGGTGTGACACCGGCGACGGTGAAGGGACTCCCCTCGATGTACATCGTGCCGCCGATGATCGAACGATCGCCGCCATATGTGCCCTGCCACACGTGATGGCTGATCACGACGACCGGCGCAGCCGCCGGCGTATCGTCGGCGGCTGTGAAGATGCGCCCCCCGAATGCGCTGACACCGAGCGTCGTAAAGTAATTTCCGGTGACGTATTCGGCGCGCAGCGGCCTCGGCGCTGTCTCGTCCTGCCGCCGGCCACTCACGCGCGCGCCACCCGCCTGGAATGCGGTGAGCTCTTCGAACTCCGGCAGCTCGGCCCTTAACCGCTCGAACAACGGAAGGGAGAACATCCCCCAGCGATCCTGCGGACCGCCCTGCACACAGCAGGCGGGACCGTCGCCGATGCGGTAAAGGCGGGATGGATCGCCGACCGGCAGCGAGCGCAGCATCACCGCGTGCATCAGGGTGAAAATGGCGGTGGTGCCGCCGATCCCGAGGGCGAGCGTCAGAACCGCAGTGGCCGTGAAGATCCGCGCGACCCAGAACTGTCGCAGTGCGTAGCGAACTTCGCCGACTAAATTACCCACGAGAGCCTTAGACGAGAGGCAGCTCCCATAAGTTGACACGTGGTGCGGTCATCGTGAGGCGAGTCAATCTTCGCGCACCGCAATGATTGGGTCGAGGCGGGCGACCCTCGCCGCAGAAAGCCGGTCAGGCGGTTGCCCGTGCGGCCTACGCCGCGACGCTGACGGGTGTCGACACGGGACTTGCGACGACGCTGGAGAAAGCTGCGCGATCTATACGTTCCGCAGGGCGGCGGCCGGATCGATTCGCGCCGCCCGCCACGCGGGTCCCGCGATCGACAGCGCCGCGGTGATTCCCAGCACGATCGTTACGAACGCGAATGTCGTCAGGTCGAGCGGCCTCACTCCCGATCGGCGATCGACCGTGAAACCGTCGCGCGAAGGCTTCGTTCACGATGCAGACGGACACACCATCGCGTGTGTCCCGCCGATCGAAGTCGCGCCCAGCGACGATCGGCAGATCGAGTGTCGAGAAATATGTCGGGCTGACCACTTGATACTCCGTGCCCGGCCGCTGACTCTGCTCAACCGGCGGGTCACCGACGATCTCGAACGTCAGTCCACCGGAGCCGAAAAAGTCGAGCGGCAGAGAGCTTGCCCAGCCGACGCTCGCCACGCCAGGCACCGCAGTAACCTCGGCTTCGGATCTGATCGTCGCGCTGTTCTCCCAGAGCGAGACCAGTCGATCGGCTCGCCGAATGGAAGCGGCCGAAGCAGCGTCGCATCGACGAGCGCGAAGATCGCGCTGTTGGCGCCGATGCCGAGCGCCAGCATCAGCGTCGCGACGAGCGTGAAGGCGGGCGAGTGCTTCAACTGTCGAAACGCGAATTTCAAATCGCCGCGAAGCTCCTCCAGCCACAACGTGATGCGCATGTCTCGATCTCTCTTTCTGCCAGCACTGGTCATGGCCCGTTTGAGGCTCGCGATATCGCCCAGCCGACTGACGGCCAGCTCGCGGGCGGCGCGTGGATCCATGCCGCGGGCGACGAGCTCGCGCGTCGCATCTCGACGTGCAGCGCGAGCTCCTCGTCGATCTCCTGATCGATCGGGATTCGCCACAGCCACGAATGCAGGGGGCGCTTCATGTGGCGAACACTTTGGACACGCCGGCAGAGAACCGCCGCCAGGTCGCCATTTCGGCGGCGAGTTGCTGGCGTCCGGCGCCGGTGAGGGAGTACAGCTTCGCGCGGCGCCCAAGCTCGGACGTGCCCCACTCGGCTTCGACCCAGCCTCGCCGCTCCAGCCGGTAGAGCGCCGGATAGAGCGACCCTTCTTCGACCATCAGGGCATCGCCCGTCGTGTCCTCGATGAACCGGGCGATGGCGTATCCGTGGCTCGGACCTCGCGTTAAAGTCTTGAGAATCAAGGCGTCCAGCGCGCCGTGCAGCAGCGAGTTCGGCGTCTTTGAAGGCGTGGGCATCGGCCTCAGGTTACAGAGACATTCTAGGTAACGACTCTTAGACGGGCCAAGGTGCCTGGAAGTTGGTGCGGCCTATTCGGTGGAAGAATGTCGCGTGCGTCCATGTCACATCTGAATCTGTGAGAAACAACAGGCTCGCGACGCTGCCGCGACTGGACAAGCTGGATCTCAGATGGGTCCCCTCACTCACGCTGCCGCCGTGGATTGCGGACCTCGAGGCGCGAGGCTGCGTCGTCTATCGATAAATGGAAAGGCACCGTATGCGCATGCTTGCGGCAATCGTGTTGGCGGCGACGATGGTGACGTGGGATGCTGCGGCGCAGCAGGCGCAGGAGGCGCCGCTGCAGGTGGGCCTGGCCGAGATTGAGATCACGCCGCCCGTCGGCTATCGGATGGACGGCTACTTCACCGAGCGGCTGAGCACCGGCGTCAAGGATCCGCTGAAGGCGAAGGCGCTCGTATTCCAGCAGGGGAATACGAAGACCGCGCTCGCCGTGTGCGATCTGATCGGCGTGCCGCAGTCGCTGACGACCGAGGTGCGTGCGCTGGCCGCGGCGCGCACCGGCATTCCCATCGCAGACATCGCGATTACGGCGACGCATACGCACACGGGGCCGCTCTTCTCCGGCGAACGTGCGCGCGTGTTCAGCGAGCAGGCGGCCGCGAAGTACGGCAGCGATCCACTCGCGTCCGTGAAATATCCCGAGATGCTCCGCGACCGCCTCGTCGACGTCATCGTCGCGGCGAACGCCGACGTCTCACCGGCCTCGCTGGAGTTCGTAGCCGCCAGCGAGGATCGCGTATCGTTCAACCGCCGATACCATCTGAAGGATGGAACCGTCGCCACGAATCCCGGGATCGCGAACCCGAACGTCGTACGGGCAGCGGGACCCATCGATCCCGACTTGCCATTCATCCTGATCACGAAGGGCAAGACGCCCGTCGGATCGCTCACGGTGTTCGCGATGCACCTCGATACCGTCGGCGGGACGGAGTATTCGGCGGACTACGCCGGTCACCTGGCGAATGAACTTCGCCGCGAGTTCGGGGAGAAGTTCATCTCGGTGTTCGGCACGGGCCCGTGCGGCGACATCAACCACATCGACGTCAGCGGCCGGCGGCGCAACGATGCCCGCCTGATCGGAGCGCAGCTCGCCGTGTCGGTGCTGTCGGCGCGTCCGAGACAACCGCTGGCCACGCCGTCGCTCGCAGCGGCGGCCGGACGACTCTCGTTGCCGTTGCGCAAGGTGTCCGACACCCAGGTCGCGGCGGCGCGCGCGAACGTCCCGAAGATCGGCGGCAGGGAGCTGCCCTTCCTGACGCAGGTGGACACCGTATCCACGCTCGATCTGTCGCGGCGCGGACCGACGCTCGATGCCGAAGTGCAGGTTTTCCGCCTGCATCCGGACCTGGCGATCGTGCTGCTGCCGGGCGAGATATTCTCGGAGCTCGGGCTCGCCATCAAGCAGGCGTCGCCGTTTAAGCAGACGCTGGTCATCGAACTCAGTAACGACAACCCCGCGTACATTCCCACCGAGAAGGCGTTCAAGGAAGGGAGCTATGAGACGGTCAACTCGCGCATCGCGTCCGGTGGTGGCGAGCGACTCGTGGCGGAAGCGTTACGGTTGCTGAAGACGCTCGCCGTGCACTGATGCAGCGTGTCAAAACCGCCGGTGGTGCCCGCCTTCAGGCGGGTCGGTGGTGCCCGCCTTCAGGCGGGTCGGTGGTGCCCGCCTTCAGGCGGGCCGTTGCCGTTTTGAAATCAGTTGTAGTCCTGGTTCTCGTTTCAGCGTTCGACGTTCTTCAGGTACGCGATCAAGTCCGCCAGTTCCCCAGGCGACATCGACTGATCCAAACCCGTCGGCATCAGCGAGGACGTGCCCGCGGTCATCGATTTGATTTCCGTGCGGAGAATCGTGTGCGACTGGCCGGCCGCATCGCGCACGGTGACGCTGTTCGGCGCTTCCGACTCGAGGCGACCGAATATCGTGCGCTCGTCGCGCGTCTGCACGGTGTACGCCTCGTAGCCCGGCGTGATTTCGTAGTCGGGAACGACGATGTGCAGCAGGAGTGCGTCGGCTGGCTGGTTGTGGATGCCGCTGAGATCAGGGCCCACGCGACCACCAGCGCCGTTGAACGTGTGGCAAGTGCTGCAGTACGTCTTGAAAGTCGCCGCGCCTCGTTGCGGATCGGCGGCGCGTGCGAGCACGTCCCGCAGCTTGTGCTCGTAGACCTGCATCGCGCTGCCGGTGTTCGTCTCACTGTACAGCGACTCGGCTCGCTGCCGAATCGCTGGATTGCGGTGTGCCGTCAGGCGTTGCCACCGCGACGCGCCCAGCGCAGTCGCGCTGACATCGTGCCGCGCAACGGCATCGAGCAGGAGGGACACGAGGCGCTCCTCGGACAACATCGTGGTGAGCACCGCGTCGCGCACGCGCGGCGAGTACACCTGCCAGCGCGCCGGCACAACGAGGCTGGCGGCCGCGGCGGGGTCGCGCATCTGACCGAGCGCGCGGACCGCGGCCATCTGAATCGCGTCCTGCTGCTGCGGCTCGAGCAGCCGAAGCAGTGTGGCGCCTGATACCGGCCACTCATCTTGTCCGAGCAGCTCGATCGCGGACAACCGCTGATCGAGTGGCGCCTGCTCGAGAAGAGCCATCTCCCCGGCGCGAAACATCTGCGTCGTTAACCGCTCGCGTGCCACGCGTGCCTGCGGCGTGTCGGCTGACACCAGCTTGATGAGCGCGGATTGCGTGTCGGACGTGAGGCTCCGCGTCCGCAGGCCTGCGGCGATTCCCACCAGGGCGGCGGGCTGCCAGCTCAGTTCCACGCGGGGATCGCAGATGTCAGTGACGAGCGCCCGGCATCGCTCGGCGGATTCCGCTGCGCCGAACAGCCGCCCGAGATCGCGCATGACTGCTCCGCGTACCGCGGGCACCGACCGCGCGCTGACGAACGCGTCGAAAAACGCGCCGGTGCGTTCGCGCACGCTGCTCAAGATTGCGGCACGCATCCAGCGGTCGGCGCCGTCCCGCCGTGCGAGGGTGGCCAGCACGCCGATGCTGCGTGGATCGTTCGCCGCCCCGAGCGCAAGCGCGACGTGCAGCCGCACGCGCGCATCGGCATCGTCTGCCAGCGGGAACACCGCATCGATCAATTGAGGGGAGGCGGGAACCCGTCGCTCTGCCAGGCGCACCGCGTTTTCGCGCACGCCTGCGATCGGATCGCGCATGGCGCGTACGATGTCTTCATCCTTCAGCACGCCGAGCGTATCCATCGTCCACAGCGCATGCAGCCGCCCGAACTCGGATCCGGTCGCGGCCAGCGCTCGCAGCTGCGGCGCCGCCGCCTGATTCCCGCGCTCGATGAGCCGGCGCTGCGCGGTCTCGCGCCGCCACGCATTGGGATGCGTCAGGTTCGACAGGAGCGTCTCGACCGACGCGCCTGCGAGGTCCACTGCCATTCGAGCAGGAGGTCGAGCTTTCGCGGCCACGCGGTAGATGCGTCCGTGAGCCCTGCCCGCGGTGAAATCGAACAAGCGCCTGCTCGCCTCCGGGACGTACGCGGGATGATCGATGTCCTTCCGGTACATGTCGACAATGTAAAGCGCGCCGTCAGGACCGTTGGTCAGGAAGACGGGGCGGAACCAGCTGTCGCGCGATGCGAGGAACTCGACGCCTTGACGCGCGGGATGCGACCTGAATGTCACACCGTTCGGTTCGAGGATCTGCCGCTGGACGAGATTCTGCGCGGATTCGGCGATGAACACGCTGCCCCGATGGCCATCAGGCAGTGCGTCGCCACGGTGGATGTGGACGCCGCTGGCCGACGTGAACGTGCCGGCATGCGGCGTGTTCATCAGCGTGGGATGGAACGACGCGGTGGTGAGATCGCGGCTGATCGGCCAGACCGCCGCCTGCGCACCGACGGTCGATACTTCCTGCACCGTGTCCGAGAACGCGAGGTTCGGATTGCGTTTCAGCTGCGACGGCTCGAGCACGACGTGCCACACGGGGTTGCGGTTCGCGCAGATGAAGCGTCGCCCATAGTCGTCGAGCGTGAGTCCGAACTGCCCCTGCCCGCCGACGAGTTCGAAGTCGCCCGTTCTCGGGTTGAAGCGCGAATCGCTGGTCGTGAACTCCACCGGCGGACGCTCGGGATGAGCGGACGACGTGACGCGGCCGCCGTTGAGGCCGCTGGTCAGGTAGATCCAGCCGTCAGGGCCGAGCGTCGGGTGGCTGAATCGGATCTGCGCCGTGCGGTTCGCGTTGAAGCCTGTCAACACGACGCGGCGCTCGTCGGCGATGCCGTCGCCGTTCGTATCCTTTAAATATAGGAGGTCGGGCGCCATCGTCACGAACACGCCGCCGTCCCACGGCATCACCCCGTTCGGGTAGGTGAGGCCGGTGGCGAAGTCCGTCCGTGCGTCGTAGCGCCCGTCTCCGTCGGTGTCGGTCAGAAGTGCGATCACGCCTTGTCGCGCGGCCGGGGGCTCACCTTCGAGCGGGTCCGGATAGCCGCGGCTCTCGACGACGTACATCCGGCCATGGTCGTCGAACGAGACGGCGACGGGACTCTGGACGAGCGGCTCCGCGGCGACGAGATCGATTCGGTAGCCGGGCTCGAGGGCGAAGCTTGCAAGCGCTTCGGCGGGTGACAGCGCGGGGCGATCGTCATGCGCCCGAGCCGCCGGCGTGTAGGGCGCCTGCATCGATGATGCGCTGCCCATTGTCAACGTCGCGCCGACCACGGCACACCACAGCGCGAACCCGCCGAAATTCATGTCCGACCGCAGATCATCCTTTGGAAGAAATCGTGACTCTGAATCCGCTCGGCTCTGTAGCGTCAAACGCGCGGCTGCCCCACGGCGTGTCGTGCGGCTCCGCATCCAGCACGATTCCCGCCTTCTTGGCGTCGGCCGCGACCTGGTCGATGTTCTGTGCAGTCTCGATGATCATCCGCATGCCTACACCTTTCTGCCGGTCGCGTCCCTTCTCCCAGTCGTCCTGACTGAGACTGATGCGGGCCTCGCCTGCTCGCAACGTCACGCCAAGCAGGACGCCCTTCTCTTCCCAGCGTTCTTCGATCCCGAAGCCCAGCCCCTCGAAGAACGCGACGCTCCGCTGAAGATTGTCCACGGTCAGGGCGGGCGAGAGGGTCTTCGCCTGCAAACGAGTGTCGATTGTTGTCGCCATGATTGATGCTCCTGCTGCGCTACTTTGACTTTCGTTCATGCAATGAGAATGCGGCGCCCTGCGGATCCATCGCATTCACTATCCTGTCGCCGCCCGGAACCTCCATCGGTCCATTGAGGATCTTGCCACCGTTCGCTTTGACGCGGTCGGCGGCGGCGTCGATATCAGGCACGCGAAAATAAATACCCCAGTGAGGCGGCACGTGCGCCATCTCGGGCGGTTTGTTCATCATGCCGCCGATCATTCCGTGAGGTCGATTGAACATGTAGTATTTGCCCATCGGACCCATATCCATCGTGTCGCTGGGCTGCCAGCCGAACACCTCGCTGTAGAACTTCATCGCGGCGGGCGCGTCGGTCGTCATCAACTCGTGCCACGACGCCTCGCCCACTTCTGCAGCCGTCTCAGGGCGCTCCCCGGCGGGCGCCGGCTGAATGATGTAAAAGGCGGCGCCCTGCGGGTCCTTCATCATCTGCATGCGGCCGACGGTGGGCACGTCGATGACAGGCGACAGCTCGTTTCCACCGAGCCGTGCGATGTGAGCTACGGCGTCCTCGAGCTTCGGGACAGCGACATACATCGCCCAGAACGGTGGCATGTTCATGCCTTCGGGCCGTCGCATCAGACCGGCCACGCCGACCTGACCGGTGCGGCTGAATACCGTGTAGGGATTGGGTGACGCGTCAAAAGGGGCGGACGTCCAGCCAATCACATTCTTATAGAACGTCTCGGCGGCTGCCGTGTCCGTCGTCATCAATTCGTACCAGACCGGGCGTCCGAGCAAAGCCGAAGCCGTCACTACCATTGCACACCTCCTGATTCGAAACGGATGCTCTTCACGACCACTCGTGAAGACGCAGCAGTCAATCAGTCTGCCACAATCGATCGCGGAGCGGGCGTCACATTCATGCAACTCGACCATTTACGAGCGCGTCTGCCGGCGCGCGAACCAGCCGAGATTCATGCGCATGTCAGCGCAGCGTACGGGGAGACGCATGGCTTTCAGGTCAATCGGCAAATCCGCGGCGACCACTCGGGAGCGATTCGAAGCCGAGCCTTCCACAGCGCGCGGTTCGATTCCTATCCGGCTCACCACTCTTTCCTCAGCACTCTCACCCGGTGCCAAGTACTTGAAAAATGGTGCCGTTGCGGCGGTTCGATTAAATCGATTTCCATCGAACGCGATGCCTTCGGGCAGGAACAGCTGCTGAAGCCGCTGTTTCTGATTGAGGGAGGCCTGCACCCACAGGTCCGCGGCCCGCGGTAAAACACGCTCTGCGAACGCCAGGATGCCCTGTACGTCCAGTTCGTCGATCGCCGCGGCGTGGTGGTCGATCTGCGCGAGCGTCAGTTCTTCGCGCAGCTTATCGCGCTGACGCTCGTAGCTCGTCAAGTCGATCGTTTGCGCGAACAGGTACGCTTCGTCGAGTCGGTCGAGCTTCTGCTGAATCGCTTTGACGCGGCGTTCGCTGTCGGCCGCGCGCTCTTTGATCTCGGACGTGAGCTGTTGCCACACGTGGAGCACGCGATCCTTCACGAGCCGCATGTAGCCCGGAGTGGGCTGCAGAAGCTCGAGTTCGTCCACGAACAACCCTTCGAGCTTCGTCTTGCTCACGTTCACGGCGCGACACTGACGCTGGCAGTGGTAGTACGCGTAGTAGCCGTTCCGTCCTTTCGACCAACTTCCAGTGAGAGGTCGGCCACAGGTTTCGCACCGTACGAATCCTCGCAACGGGAAATCCGGATGATTCCGCTCACGTGGCGCCGTGACCTGGACGCGACCTTCAGCGACCGCCTGCGCGCGATAGAACGTCTGTTCGCTCACGAGGGACTCGAAATCGCCGCCGGTCGAGACGCCGTATTCGGGACAATCGATCCGACCGATGTAGATGCTGTTGCGCAGCATCTGGCCGAAGCTCTGTGGTGACAGGACCAGGCCACGACGGGTTCGCACTCCGCGCTCGGTGACCCGCGCCAAAACTTCCTGCTTGGTGTAGCGGCCAGTGGCGTACTCCTCGAACATCTCTCGCACGAGTGGCGCACGCTCGGGATCGGGAACCAGGCTCTTGCCGGACCACTTCGGCGCGTTCAGGTATCCAAGCGGCGCCGGAAACGTCCAGCGTCCGAGCTCCAGCGCCGCACGCATGCCGGCGCGCGTGCGGTCTGACCGTACATCGTTGTCGAATTGCGCGAACGCGGCCAGGACTCCTTCCATCAGCTTGCCTGTCGACGTGTCGTCGATCGGTTCCGTCGCCGAGCGCAACGAGATTCCGAGTGACTTCAGGTGCGCGCGTAGCGCGAAATGGTCGTACTTTTCGCGCGCAAAGCGCGTCAGGTTGTACACGACCACGAAATGGACCTTGCCCTTGTGCGTGCGGCAGTACTTGAGCAGCTTCTGCAGCTCGGTACGATCCGTCGTCTTGGCGCTCTCGCCTTCTTCCTTGAAGCGGTCCAGTACCTCGAACCCTTCGCGGCGGCAGTATTCCTCGCACGCGCGGAGCTGCGTCGGCAGACTGAGGTTCTCCGTTTGCTCCTTCGTGCTCACGCGGACGTAAATCACGGCGCCGATCATCGGTCGCAGCTTAGACCCATTCGGGGGAAGCGACAAGGTGATCGGTATGTGGTTCACGATCGGTACTCCTGCGTGGCGCGCTGCTCCAAGAACATCTCTACGATCACGTGCGCGACGGCGTCGGCATGTCGCCGAATGCGATCCACTTCGTCGTCGGTCAGACCTTCGGCTTCCTCACCGAGAAGTTCTCGACAGCGCGCACTCGTATCGGCGCTTGCGATGTCGTCGCGTGTGTTGCGTCTGTCGTCCATGGAGCGCCCCACATCCAAGTAGCAATCGACAACGTCTGTTGGGGAATTGCGCATCCCAGCGCGCCGGTCATGAGAGCGACGCGGTGGGACGCGTGGATGTGGGCAATGGGCCGACATCGATCACCGGAGCCTCGCCGGGCATCCGCGTGTGGTGGCTGGGGGGCTATGTGCCGGTCGCCACCGTCAATCCTGAATCGATTCGGGAGCTGTATCGCGAATCGTTCAGGACTCGTGCGCAAGTCCAACGCGGGTCAATGGGACGCGCGCGGTGCGGCACGATCGCTTGCGGCTTGAACGTTGGAGATGTGTCGAACGTCTGCTATGTGTGCGGGCTCAGGGTGATATGACGCTGACCGCGCGCGCTCCGCATCAGGCAATGCGCAGCGGGTGTCATCACGACACCTACGAGATATCCGCAGATTACGCCCGGAGGAAATCTCGCGTCAACGTCAGCCATTCAAGGTCGGCCATCACGTAAATGCGAGAGAACGCGCTGCGCGCAGACGCGGTCAATGCCCGAAGCCGCGTCATGAAGACTGCGCGGTCGGCGCCTCGCGCCGAGGCATTGACCGCGACGAGCACAGCGCCACGATCCGGTACGTGATGGCCGACGTGCCGCCGTACTTGTTCGCGAACATGCCACGTCACAGACGGGCAGATCGTGGTCGCATTCGTCAACGCCACGTCGCGTGCAGCGGCGCGAA
>WNGF01000975.1_pt1 | contig 47454 bp, 42 predicted proteins | sample 5400641 | NCBI WGS metagenome assembly WNGF01 (sample SAMN13153371, study PRJNA577476) | soil metagenome | isolation source: 80 cm soil or saprolite under grassland replicate 2 | place: USA:California | collected 2016-06-15 | reverse complement strand
AGATGAAACGAATAAAGCAGTTGCTCTTGGTCGTGATTGAGCCGCCCCATCATCGCTCGCCTCCACAGCGAATCGCATGACAGCGACGGAATCACTGTTCTTCGGGACCATCAACGACTTTCGCAACAAAATCGGCACATAGCGGACATTGTCCGACTTGTGTCCGCTCAGTGCACCAAGCGCACATTGACCGGCACCGTACGCTAGCTACACGCTAACTCGATTATTAAAAAGAACTAGGGCGTGTACTCATAAATCGCCCAGCCATGTCCGTTTTCGGGAAATCCGGACATTGAGCCGACATGGCCCCAGGACCGAGTCTGACCCAGAGCAGACGTTGGGTGTTGGCCGCATTTTCGGTTTGGACGGCCGTGAGAACTATGCGAACTGCGGCTGGAGCCGTTATGCTGCCCTCACCGTCTAAGCCGAGGAACTGCTCCGCATGAACGAGAGGATCCACGGAGAAAGGACCGCTTCTGAGCTGCAAGATCGGGTGACCGAACTCATCGAGCAACAGACGGCCATCTCGGAAGTGCTGCGCGCCATTGCGAGCTCGCCGCACGACTTGCAGCCCATCTTCGACGCTATCCTCGACAGCGCCACACGTCTCTGTCGAGCAGACATAGGCAGCTTACGTCTCTCCGAAGAAAGCGGCCTTCGTCGCGTGGCGATGCGAGGGGACCCCTTTCTTGTTAGTCAGGTGTGGTCATCATTCCCAGTGCTCGCAGAAAAGGGGAGCTTTCTGAGTCGAATAGCCACAAGCAGGTTACCCACCCACATCCCCGACCTCACAGCACTTGAAGGCGATTTTCGGGATGATTTGTGGATGACGGCGCTGAACGCAGGTTTTCGAACGGGCCTGTTTGTGCCGTTGCTTAAAGACAATGAGATAGTCGGGATAATTAGTCTGGGCCGCAAACAGGTGCAGCCGTTCACCGACAAACAGATTTCCTTATTCAGGGACTTCGCTGCGCCAGCCACCATTGCCTTGGAGAGCACCCGTCGCGAGCGGCAATATCGCGAGATGCAGAGCGAGCTGGCGCATGCCAACCGCGTCGCTACCATGGGCCAGCTCACCGCCTCGATTGCTCATGAAATCAAGCAGCCCATTGCGGCGGCACGCATAAACGCCGCTGCTGCACTGCGGTTTTTAGACAAGAGCCCACCCGATGTGGCGGAGGTGAGGGAGGCGCTCACCTGCATTGTGAACGACGCCGATCGAGCTAGCGACGTCGTCGACCGGATCGGGTCTCTCATCAAAAAAGCGCCACCCCGGAAGGAGGTCGTCGACCTCAATGCGGCGGTCCTGGAGGTGACCGCCCTAACCCACAGCGAAGCGGTCAAGACCGGCGTCACGGTGGGCACGCAACTGGCGGGCGAGTTGCCACGCATCCAATGCGATCGGGTGCAACTGCAACAAGTGATGTTGAACTTGATCGTCAATGCCATCCAGTCGATGAGTGGCGTTGAGGACGGCAACCGCGAATTACACATCAGCACCGTGAGTATCGAGCCGGAGGGCGTGTGCGTCGCGGTGCGGGATACCGGCCATGGGCTGCGCCCGGAGAGCCTGCCGCATCTCTTTGAACCCTTCTACACGACGAAGCCCGACGGCATGGGCATGGGCCTCTCGATCTGCCGCTCGATTATCGAAGCCCATGGTGGGCGGCTGTGGGCGATCAGGTGCGAGCCGCGGGGTGCTCTCTTTCAGTTTACGATCCCCGCTGACTGATCCGCCATCCGTGATCGATGTCGCTTATTGGCACTTCTCGGACCTCGCGCAATGTCCGCTTCTGCGCCGCTGTTGGGGGCTAAGCGGACATCATCCCCTCGAGTTGCACTGTTCCGATTATGAGTACACGCCCTACTTCATTTTGCTCAACCACGTCCGATTCTTGTAGTGGTTGCCGAATCCAGTCATCGCTCCGATCTGGTAGGCGCGGTACTTTTCATCTTCAGAAATCTCGTCGTGACAATAGCTGAACCCCGACGAGTACTGGTTGTACGCGCCGAGCAGCTTGTCCAAGGCACTGTCGTTACATGGGAGGCTGCGCGCGTCCATGTAGATGAGATAATATTCCATGAAGCCGTAGTAGAGCGTGCTCCCGATCGAGCAATACCCTTTCGATGCGAAGAAGCGTTCGTTGAGAAGGTCGTCTCGATGGAAGCCGGAGCGTGCGACTTGGGTAATACCCCAGTCGTCGAGCACATTGTACGAAGTGCCGCTCAGCACCACGAAGAACCAGTTTTTGTAACGAATGGAGTGTTGCCAAAGGGATTCCTGCCAAGCGAGGGTATGAAGCGCCCGCATGAAGGCCTTCTTTTCCCGACCGGACAGTTGATTGCCGAAATCGGCGAGCAGCTGCCGTCCCACTTTAATCACGAGCCTGTCTATCGATCGGTAGTATCGTTTTTGGCGTGCGGGATTCTGCCACTGCTTGGGTGTGAGAGAGAAATCGAGTTCGATCTTGCCCTTGCAGTCCTTCGTCACCTCGGCGTAGTGCTTCCCGCGGCCGACGTGCACCGATTCATTCAAAACCCAACGATCGAAAAGATCATGGACCGTGGTTTTTTCACCGATTTTTTCTTGGTCGAGTTGGGTCGTAGGGAGGGGCACACGGGCATCGCGGGCCGAGTTGGAGAAGTCGCGAGTCCAACGCGAGGCAGGCTCCTCTTCCCAAGGATACATGGCGGCCATGCCCGGGCTCGAGAAGAGCAGTAAGCCGAGTAACGCACCGCGAACCAAGGCCAATGCGTCGATTGGTGTCATGGAGATACGACGTGAGTAACGCGGATGATGGCTGCGGGCGCGAGAATTCGCGTTCGCCGCTTATCCTGGACACCCCGCCTTCACGCCGGCCGGCGCGACGGCAACCCCGATGGCGCCGCCCTGCGCGATCGCGCTCTGCAAGGCGCCCGAGGCGCGCAGTTCGTCGATCAACGCGTTGACCGCCGCGAGCGCCGCCGGCCGCTCCTTCGGCACGACGATATTCTGCGGCACGTTGAACAGGTCGTCCGGCAACAGCCGCGTGCCGGGTGTCGCCGCCGCGAGCGTGGTCAGGCGCTGGCGGCTGGCGCCGAGCGCGTCGATGCTGCGCGCGGTCAGCGCCTTGCTCAGCTCGGCCGGATTGTTCTCGAGCTCCACGAGCGTTGCCTGCTTGAGAATGCGCTTCATGCACAACGTGATCGAATCGTTGATCGTCCCGGCGATCTTCTGTCCGGCGCGGTCGATATCGGCGATCGCCTTGATAGGCGAGCCGTCGAGCACGAGAAAGCTCTGCCGCACCAGCATGTAGGTCTGCGAGAACTCCACCGTCCCGAGCCGCGTCGCCTCATAGGCGACAAAGCCGATGTCGGCCGCTCCGCTCTTGACCGCCTCGATGACGGCCGGCGGGCCGGCGATCGGCTTGAACTCGAGCGGCACATTGTTGCGCCGGGCCAATTCGCGGGCGAGATCATAGGCTACTCCGCGCACTTCGCCGGTCGCCGGATCGCGCATCGCCTGCGCCGGGTTGGTGCCGAGATAGGCCGCGCGCAGCGTGCCGCTCGGCGCAACGTCGCCGGCCATCGCGGCGGGACCGCACGCAAGTCCGGCGGCAATCATCACCAGGCGGAACGTTCGCATCGACTAGCTCCCTCGATGACCGCCTTGGCGCTCGCGCGGGTCGCCACCACGCACCGGAAGCGTCGGCCAATGGGCACGCCGTGTCAATTTTCAACACGCGTGAAGTGGAGTCAGCGCGAGCGGCAAACTCGGTGTGCTCCCTCCCCCGCTTGCGGGGGAGGGGTGGGGAGGGGGTCGCTCGTACGAATATTGATGCATGCCCCCTCCCTGTCCCTCCAGCCGAAGTCGGATGTTTCCGACTTCGGCCAGTCAATAAAGTGGCCGGACTCGGGTAAACCCGAGTTCGGCTGCAAGCGGGGGAGGGGACGATGTGGCGCGGATCTGTCGGTAGCCCGTAGGGCGCAATAAGCGAGCGCACTGCGCCAGCCTGCCACGCTCGGCGCAGCTTTAGAAGGGTGGGCGCCTTGACCATTCGGCGCCGGCCCGACCTTGCTTTCAATAGGAATTCAAATGATACGCGGAATCTTAAACGCCGTCGCGAGCGTGGTCCACCACGCTTACCAAGCCGAGCGCCTTGACGTGTCATTCTTTGTGCTTAGCGACGACGATGGTGATAAGCACGCGGATGAGTACGCGCCCACGTACGTGGGCCAGCGGTTGAGTAGCGGTAGCATGGAGACGAAATGCGAGGCGTCGCTTATTTGACCTTTAGATTTATAGCCGACTCCTTACCGCGGTTGCTCTCAATCTCGTATTGAACGGTCTGTCCTTCGTTGAGTGACGTCAGTCCGGCACGTTCGACGGCACTGATGTGTACGAACACATCTTTGCCGCCGCCTTGCGGCTGAATGAACCCGTAACCCTTAGTCGGATTGAACCACTTCACAGTGCCGGTAGCCATGCTGGTCTCCCATTGGAATCGAACCGCAACAGCGTAGTTAGTTCGATAGGCAATTCCAAGTCTGCACGGAGGGGGCAGTAGCCCGAAGCCCGTAGGGCGCAAATAAGCGAAGCGCATTGCGCCATCTGCCGTGCATCGGAGCGCTCTACGGGCCGTTGCAGTAATATAGCACCGCGCAAGCACGAAATCGGCTGCTCGTTAAAGAAAAATCCTAAAGCCTTTTTAACCCGGCTGGAAATATGGTTCGGGAACGGATGAGAGGATCCAATCAACGGACCGGAGACGGTGATGAACGCTCCAACATCAGCTGCCGACAAATCGCTTCCCGTGCATCCAGACGTGGAGGCGGAAATCAGGAAATTGGCGCAGGAAACCACTCCCAAGCGCCCCGCGCAGCTCGAGAACGAGGTCGAACGAATTCGCGCCTCCATCACGCGGCTGACGTCGAGCTCGATCGACGGGCTGCAAGAGCTAACGTCCGAGCTGCAGGAACTGCAAAGATTTCTGAACTCCGAGGTTCAGCGCGTGCAGGGCGAGATCGACGGCGCATTGGCCGGAATCAACATCATCATCGACACCATTGCGCCTTGGAAGAGCAGCCCGGCGTCGTCAGCGCCTGCGACCGGCGCCCGCGCCGTCCGTGCCGGTCCCGGCGGCAAATATTGAAGCAGCGTAGGGCGCAATAAGCGAAGCGCATTGCGCCATGTCGCCGCGGCGGGCGCTCAACGCGAGCGACAAACTCGGTCTGCTCCCTCCCCCACGCGCCCCGGGCTTGCCCGGGTCGCGTCTCAATATGCGCAAGTCGGGCAGGCCCGACTTGCGTTGGGGGAGGGGTGGGGAGGGGGCGGTTCGCACGAATCTTGTTGCGTGCCCCCTCCCTATCCCTCCAGCCGAAGTCGGATTTATCCGATTTCGGCCAGTTATATGTGGCCGAACTCGGGTAAACCCGAGTTCGGCCGCAAGCGGGGGAGGGAATGCACCGAGTACGCGGCGCTAAACTGCTTCAAGCACAAACGAACATGCTCTACTTGCCCCGCGCTGCGGCGCCACGCACACGCGCTGGGTCAAGCGCCGGCAAGCGAGCGGGCGCGAATGGGCCGAGGTCGACGCGCCGCGCCGCGCCGTCGAGGATCAGTTCGCTCATCGCCTCGCCGGTCGCGGGCGCGTTGAGCATGCCCCAGACATTGTGGCCGGTGGCCACGTAGGCCCCGTCAATGCCCGGCAGGGCGCCGATGAGCGGCAAGCCGTCCTCGGTGACCGGCCGGAAACACGCTTGCCGCGCTTTGATCGGCGCGGCGGCGAGGGCCGGCGAGATGTTCCGGCACAGCGCTTCGAGCCGCGCGTGCGCACCCTCGTCAGGCGCAACGTGGGCAGGATCGACGGGCACCGGCTCGAGGGTTGAGATGGCGCAGGCCCACGTCGTGCCATCGGCGCGCGGAAACAGCTCGGGGGTCAGGATTTCACCGCTCGCCTCGCGGTACTCGAGGAACAGAGCTTCCGCCGGAATGGTCACGCCGGTTTCGAACACCAAGCTGTGGCCCTTGTAGCCAAAAACCGCCGGCAGCGGCAGCCAGCGCGCCGCCAGGATCGACCATGGTCCCATGGCGATGACGACGGCATCGCCCTCGACGATCTCGCCGCTCGCGAGTGCCACGCCCCGCGCGGCTCCGCTCGGGCTGCGCGCCACGTCGACGACTGTGCCGTGGCGCAGCACCGCGCCGTGCGCCTGAGCGGCGTGCATGAGACCTGTCGTGAACGCGCGCGGCTCGACGAGCGCCGTCGTCTCCGGCGAACCGAGCCGGCTGGTGATCGCGACGCCGTCGGCCAGCCACGGCCGTCTGGGCGCACCGGGCGCGCTATCGCCCTCGACGGCGTAGCCGCCGTAGGTGGTCAGACGCCGATAACCCCATGGATCGCCCAGTTCGGCGGAAAGTTCGGCATGAAGCTCGAAGCTCCGCCGCGCCAATCGATCGAGCGAGCTGCCGCGGCACCAGTCCAGCGCCAGAAAGCCGCCCGACTTGCCGGACGCCGCACCGGCGACGGCGTGACGCTCGATGACGGTCGACCGCGCGCCGCGTCGGCTTGTGAAGTACGCAATCGCGGCGCCGATCGCGCCGCCACCGCAGATCACGATGCGCGCGGCCGAGCTCATAGCAGCTACTGTGTCAGCGTTGGCTGCTCAGTTCCAGGGTAGCGCTCATCGAGCGGGGGGCGGTTGATTTGTACTGTCGCCGGCAGCTCCCGCGCTGCTGCTGATCGCGGACGAAAGAAACCTTCCATTTCGTATTGCCGCCTGTTTGCCCATCGAGCGAAACGAAAATCCGAGAGTTTCATGAAAGCATCAAAACGATCTTTTTGGCTCATTGCGGTCATTGGGGCCACCTCCCAGCAGCCGTAGCCCGGGTGAGCGAAGCGATATCCGGGTTCTACCTGCAAGCACAGACGGACAGGTCCTGAGGTTGTCGCAGGAACTGGGGCTTCTGTGTGAGGTAGTTCACGCTCGTGCTCGTCCAGGTCTGCAACAGTTAAGCGCATATTCTAATGGACGTTGCTTTTTGCAAGAGCAGTCGATGATGCGACTACTAATGATTCCACCTCGTAGGATGGGTTGGAGCGCAGCGAAACCCATGGCCTGTGCCGAAGCACTGAGCCGATCCAGATTGTCCGCCGTGATTCACCCTAGCCGACGCACACCCGGGAATGAAAATCTGCTTCGCCGAGCCGGCAACTAAATAGGGGATGCTATGATGAGACTTTTCATTACGGGATTTGTTGGCAGCATAGTCGTTGGCATAAACGTGGTCGGCGCTCAGCCCATCTCAAGTGGGACGAGCGCGGTCGACCTAACCGCGACGCTTGTCGACGTGAATACCAATCTCGGGATCGGCCACTCGACTGCCACAGCGCCTAGCGGAGTGGTAGCGATCAAATACAGAATAAACAATCTTGGTTCGGCGCCGAGCGGTGCAGGAAATATTGCATTCTATGCTTCGAAAACGGCCTCACTCACTCCATCGTCCGTTTTTTTGGTTTATGCAAACCTGTTCGACGCGGTGCCCGCGTCGGGCAGCACGCAAGATCAAACCAGCAATGTTAATCTGCCTTCGAATCTCCCGGTCGGCCCTTATTACATCATTGTCGTCGCCAACTATGATCGAAAGGTTGGCGAAACGAACTATAGTAATAATGCTTCAAACGCTTTGCCGATTACTATCACGGCTGCCACGCGATAATGTTCGTGGCGGTACACAGATGTGGAGTGGCTGTTATGACTTATCGAGCGGAGATACTCTTCGCTGCACTGTTAACCGCAGTTGTCGTGTCGGGTCACGCGAGGGCTGACGACGGGAACAGCAATCCAAATGCCCAGCCGGTTCTGAAAACGCACCACTCCGCGCGGTTTGCAGGGAGCAGTCAGATTATCATCTACGATGTGAGGACTGGACAGCCGACTCGACAAACCCTTCAGGGAAATGACGACACTACGCTCGCTGATTTCGGTACGCCTCCGATGAATGGCGTACGATTTGATATTCCGGTCGTGCCGGGCCAAAAGCAATTCGCTCGAGTCGAATTCAATGACGGTGCTGTTTTCTGCTCGTCATCCGTCATTGGTAAGAGGCACCTGATCACCGCAGGCCACTGCGTGTTTGATGCGGGCTCGTTTCGCAGATCGGCTCTCGTATTCCCTGGTTACAGCGCGGGACAGGCACCCATCGGCAGCTTCCGCGCAGCGCGATTCTACACATTTAGCGGATGGGCCGACTCCCAAGACTATTCGCATGACATCGGAGTTATCGAACTGGAGCGCGACTTACCTGCCGACGTTAAGACGCTTCCGGTCATGAAGCCCGAACGCCTCTGCGGCGATGGAGTAATCCTCGGTTTTGACCGGCACTTTTATATGCCTGCCCACCGCGACCAACTCGTGAATAATGGCGGAACGTATACCGGCTGCAAGAATCGGCAGCTTTTTTACTTTCTTGGCACACCTCCCGGCTCGAGTGGTTCGGCAGCCGTGCGCCAAGGCTCGACTGAGATCTATGCGATCCGCTCCAATTTTGTTGGCCCGGTCGGGTATGACACTTGGCTCACACCCGCAAAGCTTTGTTACATTACGACACTTGTTGGATCCCCACAGTGCTAATGTGGCGTCGGTCCGAGCTCGCTCGCCGTCGGCATCGACCAGGCGGTGATCGACGCGATCAACGCGCGCAACACCCCGAGCCTGGCCGATGCGCGCGAGTGAACCTGGTTCGCCGTGGCGCGCGAGCTCTTCGCCAACAAGGGCCTTAGCGACGAGAGCTACGCCGCGGCGGAAAAGACGATGGGGGCTGGAGCACCTGGTGGCGCTGGTCGCGACGGGGGGAGTTTTTCGATGACTTGTCTCACCGCCGCCACGTTTCAGATCGATCCGCCGCCGAATGATCCGATCCCGTTGGCGGAGCAGCACGGTTGCAATTGTGGCGAGCGATGAGGATTATCCATTTCCTCGAAGCGGATGCGACTATGCGAAAGTAATATTTGGCAGCTGATTATATGACAGACGGGCCGACATTCGAGTACGCCGTGAATGGTCGGCCAGTTTCAACTCAGCCTCAGTCACGGACACGCGGCGGAAAAGCCAAGAAGAGCCCAGCCCTTCCCGCTTGGCGCAATGTGGTGAAGCAAGCGTTTAAAGAGGCGTGGGAGGACTACAGCAAGGAATATTTCGTAGACTACCTTCGGCTCGAGTTGGTTTGGATCTTCGATGCTCAGGTGCCAAACGTCCCTGATCTGGACAACATTGTGAAGCCGTTCATCGACACGCCTGAGGGTGCTCTCTATGAGAACGATATTGCTTTTAGGGAAATGCATCTGTTCAAGTTCGAACTTAACGAAACGCGGACAGTTAACGCGTCGAGTGAAAAGCTCATCGAGGCTCTGGCGAGCCAACGGGAGTTCATCTACATACGGATAACCCCCATATCCACAAGGTCCGCGCGCCCGCTTTCGCTGCTCATACTTACTCGGCCATGACCCAACCCACGTCTAGGTTTGACACGCAATCCGCAGGGACAGAAGCAGAGCTGTTGTCACGCCTACGTGAACAGTATGCGGCGGAGGGTTACGAGGTATCCGACACGCTGCCCATCGGAAGAACCGATCCGCTCTTCGCATACCGGCCCGATCTGGTTCTGAGGAAGGGTTCGGATGTCATCGTGATCGAGCTGAAACGCTCGATAGAAACGCGAGATACTGAAGGGCTTCGAAAACTGCGCAGTCAAATCGAGAGTCACCCGGGCTGGCGTTTTCGCATATTATTGGTGGGCGATCCATTCCAGGTCCCTCCTATGGCAGTTCAATCCAGTTCAAAAGCCGCATCAGAAACTGGGCATCGCATCTCTGACGCGCGTGCGCTTTTGGGGCGCGGAGATTACGTGGGGGCAATCACGTTCATATGGATTGCACTGGAAGCGGCATTGCGTGCCTACTTCTCTAAGTCCGGCGAGCTTCCGACGACTGGGATTACTGCACGGTCAATGCTACGCCGACTGCACGAAGATGGCATACTTACAGAGATGGATTACGAACTTCTGACCCAAAGTTACCAGCTGCGAAACAACATCGTCCATGGCTTCAATGTGCGGATCACCAAATCGATTGCAGCGAGGATGTTCAAGGTTGCAAAAGCTCTCATTCAACGCCTTGAGAAACGTGCCGCTTAGCGGTGATGCATCCACGTTACTTATTTATTGCATGACCACTCACCCCTCGTTTCGCTCCGCTCAGGCGGCGAATTGGAGGGGTCGGCGAATTCGCCGAGGCATGAATGGCGCAATGCGCTTCGCTCATTGCGCCCTACGCGCTGCTGCTTGCCAACAAGGGGCTGAGCGACGAAAGCTACGCCGCCGCGGAAGAGACGATGGGGCTAGACGGCCTGGTGGCAAGTTTTTCGGTGATGTTTCTCAGGGCGGCCGCGTTTCGAATCGATCCGCCGGCCAACGATCCGATCCCGCTGGCGGCGTAGCGTGTGTCATGACCCAGTCAGTTCTTATGGTGGGTTTTTGAACGATGGAAAATCCGTTGGTGAGCATCATTACTCCTACGCATAATCGCGCTCGCTACTTGTCAAGGCTATACGAGTGTATACGACGTCAAAAATCTGTAGATTTCGAGTGGCATATACTGGACGACAGTACGGAACGCTCATCGGAAGCGCAGTCATGGACCATGAACGATCCGCGAGTCGACTATGAGCACGAAAGTTCGCGACGACTAATGGGAGAGAAACGCAACGAACTATGCAGGCGCGCAAAAGGCAAGATCATCGCCATGTTGGACGACGACGATTATTATGCGCCGCACTATCTCACACAGATGCTCTCGGTGATGAAGGAACGCGAGGTAGATTTCGTCAAACTGTACGGATTTTTTTTGTACTACGTCGAGGGCGGCGTTTTTGCCTATTGGGACATGACGAGTCGCATAATCCCACCGCCAGACCCGCGCTCTGCGCCAGCCTTCAAGTCTGTTCAGCTTCCCGTGTCAGAGGCTCTTGGTTTTGGTTTCACTTATGTCTTTAAGAAGAAGGTTTGGGATGCCGTCAACTTCCCGGAGTGGCACCCCGGCATGCTGGAGGAAGAAAAGAATTGGAATGAAGATGGGAAGTTTATCACGGAGGCGATCAAGCAATTCGAGCTGGCTGGTATTCAAGACACAGGCTGCTCATGCATACACACCATTCACGCGGCCAATAGCTCAAGGAGTTGGCCTGAACATCTTTTGCCAGGGTTTCTGCTTCCGCGGTTGTTCCCAGATTTTCAAACAATAGAGTAGAGCGGAAGAGCAGGAGCCGGGCTGAGACGGAGAGATCAAGGCGCGGAGCAGCTCATAGCCCGATGGAGCGAAGCGACATCGGGATTTTGCCCTCCAAGCGCCGACCCTATCCGACGCCGCTGAAGCTAATCATGACGAGTGTAGCGACTGGAAAAGCGACATCTTCGGACCCCAGCCTCAGCTCTCGAATCTGCTCGAAGAGAAGGGAAGCATGGTATGTTCAAGATGGTGCGGCCCCGCCTCGGCCCTTCGACGATTCAGATGACCGCGGACACCGATGGGCATTTCTTCCCGAGCGGCGCTGACGGCGGCGAGCTGGCGGAAGCCGAGCGGCCTCCGTTGGGAATAGAGCATGGCTCTTTCGACCATCAGCTTTGAAGATCTATTGGAGCGCGATCTGCTTGATCAAATCCAGGCGGGCGTACCCGAGGGAGTGCTGGTCGATTACAAAAGGGATATGTACGGCCGCGCCGATGCAGACGTGAGAGAGTTCCTTAAGGACGTATCATCATTTGCTAACACCGCAGGCGGCCATTTGATTATTGGAATAGACGAAACGTCAGGCGTCCCTACCTCGATTGCTCCTCTTACCGGAATGGACCCCGATCAAGAACTTCAGCGGCTCGAAAACATGGCGCGCGACGGTTTAGAACCTCGAGTCGCAAGTTTGCGTATGAAAGCGGTGCCGATCACTGCGGGCGGTTTTGTCATTGTTCTCCGCATTCCGAAAAGCTGGAATCCGCCGCATCGGGTGAGCGCACGAAACACGAACCGAATATATGGCCGAAACGCAGGAGGCACCTACGAGTATAGTGTTGAGGAGCTTCGGGTAATTTTCACATCGGCAGCGACCGCGTTGGATCGGGTGCGTGCATTCAGAGCTGAGCGTCTGGTGAGGATTGATGCTCGTGAAGCAATCGTTCCTCTAGCCGAGGACTGTGGCCGTCTAGTACTCCATCTTGTTCCTGCCTTGGCGTTTGGGCTTGGCGGACAGATTGATCTGGATAGAGCGCACGCCATTCAAGACCTGTTGCCTCCAATGAATGCCATGGGCCGATCGCCAAGAATTAATTTCGACGGGTTTGCTAACCTTTACCATGGCAAGGATGGCCGATGCTGGTCCTACACGCAGCTCTTCCGAAACGGGGCGATCGAAGCCGTGAAGGTCCGCGTGATGTCGAACACCTCTTTCATTCCAGCGAGATCGTTCGGCGACTGGATTTTCGAGGTTGTGCCCAACTACCTTTCCGCGCTGCAGGCGCTTGAGGTCCCCCCGCCCGTGGTACTGATGATCACTCTTCAGGGCGTTCGGGGCGCGCGGCTCGGGTTAGGCGAAGATTCCATTGAGACACCGCAGGCAATCGATCGAGCGGTGCTCGAACTTCCCGAGATCATCATAGAGCGTTACGGTACCGACCTAGAATATCAACAAGCGGTTCGGCCCGCATTTGATGCTCTCTGGAACACCGCCGGCTTTCCAAGGTCACTATACTTCGACGAAAGCGGGCGCTGGGACCCCGATTGGCGCCGCCACAAGCGGTGACTGAATGCGACACAAACGGGGCAAATTTCTTAGTGAAATCAGATGGCGCAAGCAATCTCTGACTAGGCTCGAATCCTAGTCCGCCCAGCCAATCCTTCGCCGAGTTTGCTTATCAAGTATCTCCAATGGCTTACCTGGTAGGCTTCATTTCCATCAGGTACGGGAAGCAGGTACAAGCAAGGTGAAGCCAAGGGCACAAAGCAAAAGCGGGAGATTCTGTGGAGGTGAAGGATCATACGCAACTCGTGGGCGCCATTGTTACCAACTTGCAGGCGCTCGAAACGGTCCTGCGATACTTTTTGATGGACCCAATAGAGCGGGCAATTCAATTTCCGAAGGGCGGCGACACCGAGGCGACCGAGACCGGTCTAACGAATTACACCTTCCTTGGCACTTTGGTGGATGACTTCAACAGCTCACTCAAAGAAGAAGAGCAAAAATTCAAGGTGGACAGGCAAGTCGTCGATATTCGAGACGCCTTCGCGCATGGCCGTCTCCTCGCAAGCGAACAGAAGCCTCCTTACCGGCTGTGGAAATTTGGTCACCCAAAAGACGGCCGCGTTCCAATCGAATTTTCTGAGGAACTAACCGTCGAGTGGCTCACTCGCACAAGGAACATGATTGACGCACAGAGACAAAAGGTCGTGGATTGCTTCAACGCTCGCGGCTATAAGGGCCTACGTTAGCGACCGTAATGGTATTGGACGCCGGTAATGTCTTCCCGGTGAGTAGGTGTCGGTTGCGTTGGCATCATTCGAGACGAGGACAAGCGGCATATTCGAGGCTCCGCGTTAGTGCCACCTCAATGCGACTTCTTTTCCTTCGACTCCAAATGTTTAGTTGAGAACCATCTATTGCCGATCTGTTTGTATTGCACTTCAACCGCGGTTACTTCATAGGGCGCGCAGTTAATCGCTTCCGCATCTGCGAGATCAAATATGGCGACGTTGTAGCCGTTCTCAACAAACTGACTACGGTAGATGATTGCCTCGTAGCCGGCATTCCTGAAAAGCTCTGCGAGAATTTGTGTCGGCACGTAGTCTGCGGCGTCATCGGAACGTGTCACCGGCCGCGAGAATGCGTTATCAATATCGATCCAAACGGCGGTCTCCTTCTTCTGAGCGGCTGGCGTTTCAGTACCCTCCAGGTCCGCAAAAGTTAGATGTGCCAGCGACGTCTGACCATGGCCGCTAGACAAGTTCACGGCTCTGAGGTCGCGCACAACTTTAAACTGCGCCACCGAGATCGCGGCCCCGACCCATGGCCTGATCTCGGAAACCGCAGTCTGTTCCGAGACAGCAAGATAAATAACTGGGATGCCTGCAGCGTTAGCCCGGCCTTCTATTGCCCGGTTTGCTAGTGGCTTCATCCGTTCGGGGCCAAAACCTACCTGCTCTTCTCCAATTTCATTGCCACTTTCGTCCTCGACTGAATGGTAATCGACGCCAGGTTGGGCTCGGCACAAAATAGTGCCTTCCGATATTTTCACGTCACGATCTTTCAGAGTGGCGAGTACCGTATCCAAGAATGCTTGGATTTTGCTATCCCAAACGTATCTTCGCGTATGCCGAACTCGCCATGCAAATTCCTGATAGCTTCTCCAAGAAGCGAACTCAGGCTTCTTCGGATCATCTAAATCCATGGTTCGTCTACGCCAGAGTCTTTCTTACATCGCGGCGAGTGCGCGCACAGCGGTAATCCGCCCACTACACCATTGTGTGACACGCTGTTGAAACTGCGCGGGAATAGGTGGGTTTCCACGGCAGTGGACTCGATGACCTAGCCCGAAAAATGTCGCTTCGCCCATCGCATTCGCTTTCCGGTGACGAGTTTGCCCGCTGCTGGCCGTGAAATGCGACTTACCCGCCCGCATTTGTTAGATGCGTAACGCATTTATTTCTTGACTACTGTATGAAGCGATGCTACAAGATTCGCATCCTCGCTCTTTGAGGGGCGTCTCCGGAGGCATCCTGAAGGCGGAGCGAGGTGTGGCGTCCCGCGGTCGCGGCTTGTAACCGCTTGCCCCGGGAGGTCCGGGACCCCGCCCGTCAGGCACTATGACCTGGCTGCGAGGAGCTCGCTGAGAGGGATCCGGGCGCCCGCCGAAGCGCGAGCCGAGGCGGGTACCGGTGACTGAAAAGCGCGGACCCGGTGCCCAAAACCGCCACGGTGGAGCGCCGAGAGGCGAGCGTCCCGCGTCATGGGACGCAAGGCGCCTCGCAAGCGCCTGACGTGCCGCGTCATGGCACGTCCAACGGGTGCGCTAGCGCAGCACCCGAACGTCTCTCGGCGCTCCGCCCACCCCTCATTCGGGTTGGCGGCCGCCGCCGCCAGGGCTCTGGCGGCCATGATCACTTGCCCGCCGAAGCTTCAGCGAAGGCGGGCGAAGCAAAGGTGGAAAAGCCCGGGCGCAAAAAACGCGCCGCGGGAAGGAAGGAGTGTTGTCTGAAATGAGTGCACCGAAGAAGAAGCCAACGCGCGCCGAGCAAGAACGTGCCGCCGCCGAGCAACGCCGGCTTGCGCCGGTGCTACGCGAAGCGCACGCGCGGCTGCGCCTATGGCGCCTGTGTGACGACCAGACCTGCAGGCGCAGCAAGAGCTGCGGCGGCGACGCCGATCAATGCGGCGCGCGCGTCGCCGCGCAGGGATGGGAATGGCTCCATCACCTCATCAAGGCGATGCGCGAGGGAAAGGCGCAGGAGGACGCGGTCGAGGCCGCCAACTTCGCCGCGCTGGGCTATCGGCACCGATTCGTCATCCGCTGGCCGAACGTCAAGTGCTGGGACGACCTCGAGTTTTATATGTGCAATGACGGTGCATGGAAACGTACCAGTACGTACGGCGCCGTCGCGGCCGGACATCGATCCGCAGTTCTTCGAGTTGGCCGCCTCGCCCTGGCTGCGCGACGCGGTGCGCGCGGATGCGGAGGTGTAGCCTTGCTCGTCCTCATCCTGAGGAGGCGCGCAGCGCCGTCTCGAAGGATGAGGACGGCATCGCCCTCATGCTTCGAGACGCCGCGCGCGTGCGCGCGGCTCCTCAGCATGAGGGCGGATTCGGTCCGGCCTGAGAACCAACCTGCGGCTGTACGGGAAGACCCCTCATTGTTTTCCATTGTTCTTTACAATGAATTTTGCAACTCACACGTGTTGGCCCGCTTTGAGCCCCCAAAATCCCTTCACGGCGATGTGGTCGAATAGCCCCATGCGGCATGCCGCGCCGTGGTTTAGGCTGCGCCTTGGATTTGGACCTCCCATGCTGGCTCTACGCGCTTCCAACTCCGTGTCGTCCCTGCGAAAGTACATAGCCGGTGAGTCAAGGAACGTATCCCGGGCGCAGCGCAGCACGAGCGAAGCGAAGTGGTGCGCTGCAGACACCGATCTCGGGTTTACCCGAGATCGGCGCTTAAATGCGCGCAAGTCGGGCATGCCCGACTTGCGTGGATCGTCCGAGTCTGTGGCGGTCCCGGATCAGCGGCGCACCGCTCCACTTCGTTTCGCGCTGCACCGCATCCGGGACACACAATGACTGCGTCTTCCTTCCGCCGCGACTATATCTCGAAGCCGATCTTCCGCTTCGCGCGCCACGCCCTGCCGACGCTCTCCGAAACCGAGCGCGAGGCGATCGAGGCGGGCGACGTGTGGTGGGACGGTGAGATCTTCAGCGGCAATCCCGATTGGGCGAAGCTCCTGTCGTTTGCGCCGGCGAAGCTCACAGACGAGGAGCAGGCGTTCCTCGACGGCCCGGTCGCCGAGCTCTGCGGCATGCTCGACGAGTGGCGCATCACCTGGGAGCTGCGCGACCTGCCGCCCGAGGTCTGGGACTTCCTCAAGCGAAAAAAATTCTTCGCGATGATCATCCCCAAGCGCTACGGCGGGCTCGGCTTCTCCGCCTACGCGCATTCCGAGGTCATCCGCAAGCTCTCCACCCGCTCGCTCACCGCCTCGGTCACCGCCATGGTGCCGAACTCGCTCGGGCCGGGCGAGCTCCTGCTCCACTTCGGCACCAAGGCGCAGCAGGACTACTGGCTGCCGCGGCTTGCCGCGGGCGAGGAGATTCCCTGCTTCGCGCTGACCAGCCCGGAAGCGGGCTCGGACGCCGCCTCGATGATCGATTCCGGCGTGGTCTGCCGCGGCATGTGGCAAGGCCGGGAGGTGCTCGGCATCCGGCTCAACTGGCACAAGCGCTACATCACCTTGGCGCCGGTCGCGACCGTGATCGGGCTCGCCTTCAAGCTCCACGATCCCGACCACCTGATCGGCGGGCGCGAGGAGATCGGCATCACCGTGGCGCTGGTGCCCACGAACTTGCCCGGCGTCGAGATCGGCCGCCGGCATCTGCCGACGATGATGGTGTTCCAGAACGGCCCGACCGTGGGGCGCGACGTCTTCATCCCGCTCGACAACATCATCGGCGGCGTCGCGCAGGCCGGCAAGGGCTGGAAGATGTTGATGAGCGCGCTCGCCGCCGGGCGCGGCATTTCGCTGCCGTCGCTCTCGGCCGCGGGCACCGCGTTCGCCGCCCACGTCACCGGCGCCTATGCGCGCATCCGCGAGCAATTCCACGTGCCGATCGGCCGCTTCCAGGCGATCCAGGAGCGCCTCGGCCGCATGGCCGCGACCGCCTATCTCCTCGACGCCGCACGGCGCTTCACCTGCGCCGGCATCGACGCCGGCCACAAGCCCGCGGTGGTCACCGCCATCATGAAGGAGCAGGCGACGGAGCGGCTGCGCATTAGCGCCAACGACGCCATGGACGTGCACGGCGGCAAGGGCGTGCAGGAAGGCCCGCTCAATTATCTCGGCGGCTTCTATCGCTCCGTCCCGATCGGCATCACCGTCGAAGGCGCCAATATCGTTACCCGCAGCCTGATCCAGTTCGGGCAGGGCGCGATCCGCAGCCATCCCTATCTGCTCAAGGAGATGGCGGCGCTCGAGGATCCCGATCCTGCGCGCGGGCTCGCGGAATTCGATGGCGCGTTGTGGGGACATGTCGGGCACAGCTTCGCCAACGCGTTTCGCGCTTGGGCTCACGCGTGGACCGGCGGCGCCTTCGCGCCGGCGCCGGCGGCGGGCAAGGCGAGGCGCTACTACAAGCAGCTTGGACGCTACGCGTCGGCCTTCGCGCTCGCCGCCGACATGGCGTTGCTCACGTTGGGCGGCGGACTCAAGCGCCAGGAGATGATCTCCGCGCGCTTCGGCGACATCCTCTCCGAGCTTTATCTTTTGTCGGCGGTGCTCAAACGCTGGAACGAGGAGGGGCGCCAACCGGCCGACTTCCCGCTGGTGGCATGGTGCATGGAGGCGGGCTTTTGCACCATCGAAGCGCGCCTCGATGCGATCTTCGCCAACTTCCCCAACCGGCCGGCGGCGTGGCTGCTTCGCTTCCTGCTGCTGCCGCTCGGGCTCATGCGCCGCGGCCCGTCCGATCGGCTCACGCAAGCCTGCGCCGAGATTCTGCTCAACCCGTCGGCGACGCGCGAGCGCGTCACCGCCGACATCTTCCGCTGCCCGGGGAATGATGGGGTTGCGCGGCTCGAGCGCGCCTTCGCGCTCGTGGTCGCGGCGCAGCCGCTGCGCGAGCGCCTGCATAAGGCGCATGTGCGTGACATCGACCAGGCGCGCGCGCAAAGCTTGATCACCGAGGCCGAGGCGGAACAACTTCGCGCCGCCGCGGACGCCGTCGCCGCCGCCATCGCCGTCGACGACTTCGCCCCGGAGGAGCTCGCGCGGCGCAAAGCCTCGCCCACCAAACTCACTCCGCTCCCCTCGCCGAAGGAGGCAGCTGATGCGGCTACGCATGTTGGTGCGGAGTGAATCAGCGCGAGCGGCAAACTCGGTCTGCTCCCTCCCCCGCTTGCGGGGGAGGGGTGGGGAGGGGGCGCCCTGCACGGTCTATCTTTGTGCCTGCCCCCTCCCTAACCCTCCCCCGCAAGCGGGAGAGGGGACCCACCGAGTGCGTGGCGCAGCTTTCGCATCAAGCCCGACGGAATCGTCGCGAGACTCGCTATCGGATTGCAAACGCTGTCGCGTGGAGTGGAATCTCGAGCGGCAAGCTCGGTCTGCTCCCTCCCCCGCTTGCGGGGGAGGGGTGGGGAGGGGGTACAAAAACAAGACTGGTGATGTCTAAGCTTCCAAAAACGCCTCGTTGGCATGTCTCGACGAAGCAGCGCGTCCGAGCACGTTCGCTGCGAGCGAACTCCACAGATGCCGAGCGAATGATATGGTCGGCACTGCGCGGTCATCGCACGAACGGAGCGAGTTTTCGTCGCCAGACGCCGATCGGGCCATACATCGTGGATTTCGTCTGTCACGCCGCACGTCTCGTTATCGAACTCGATGGCGGCCAGCACTTCGAATCAAAACAAGAGCAACGCGACGCCCGACGAGATACTTACCTTGCCGGCAAAGGTTTTCGTGTTCTGCGCTTTAACAATCATGACGTTACGACCAACCGGCAGGGTGTTCTCGAAACGATTGCAGCGGCCATCGAGCATGCCCCCTCCCTATCCCTCCCCCGCAAGCGGGGGAGGGGACGCACCGAGTACGCGGCGCTAACCTGCTTCAAGCACAACGAATAGGGTCTGTAGGAGAAACACCATCGCCAACGCAGCAACCAGCGGAGCAGGCCGCCCGGTCTACATCGTCGACGGCAGCCGCACGCCGTTCATCCGCGCGCGCGGGCGCCCCGGCCCGTTCACCCCGGTCGATCTCGCCGTCGCCTGCGGGCGGCCGCTGCTGCTGCGCCAGCCGTTTCCCCCCGACGCCTTCGACGAGGTCATCCTCGGCTGCGTCGTCGTGCTCGCCGACGAAGCCAACCCCGCGCGCATCGCCGCGCTTCGCCTCGGCATGGGCGAGGACATGACCGCGTTCACGGTGCAGATCAATTGCGGCTCCGGCATGCTGTCGATCGACACCGCGTACCAATACATCCGCGAAGGCCATTCCGATCTCATCCTCGCCGGCGGCACCGACGCGCTGAGCTGGTCGCCGCTTCTGTTCCGCCAGCGCGCGGTCGACTGGTACGCGCGGCTCCTCGGCGCGCGCGATATCTGGTCGCGCCTCAAGGCGCTGGCCGGCTTTCGCCCGTCGTTCTTCAAGCCGGTCATCGGGCTCGAGCGTGGCCTCACCGACCCCATCGTCGAGCTCAACATGGGGCAGACCGCGGAAGTGCTCGCCCATGTCTTCCACGTCTCGCGGCGCGACGCGGATCAATACGCGGCCGAGAGCCAGCAACGGCTCGCCCACGCGCAGAAGGAAGGTTGGTTTAAGGGCGAGCTCGAGCCGGCGTTTGCCCGCGACGGCAAGACCTACGACCACGACGACGGCGTGCGGCCGGACAGCACAGTGGAGACGCTGGCCAAACTCAAGCCCGCCTTCGAGCGGCCGTATGGCAAGGTCACCGCCGGCAACTCCTCGCAGATCACCGACGGCGCCTCCTGGGTGATCCTCGCCTCCGAGGACGCGATGAAGCAGCATGGCCTGACACCGCGTGCGAAAATCGTGGACAGCGAATGGTCGGCGCTCGATCCGTCGATCATGGGGCTCGGCCCGGTGCTATGCGCGAGCGCCATCCTGCGCCGGCATTCGCTGGCGCTAAGCGACATCGGCCTGTGGGAGCTCAACGAAGCCTTCGCGGCGCAGGTGCTCGCCTGTCTCGCCGCCTGGGAGGACGACACGTTCTGCCGCGAGGTGCTCGGGCTTCCCGCCGCGGCCGGGCGCATCGAGCGCGACAAGCTCAACGTCGACGGCGGCGCCATCGGGCTCGGCCATCCCGTCGGCGCGAGCGGCAACCGCATCGTGCTGCATCTCGTCAACGCGATGAAGCGGCTCGGCGTGCGCCAGGGCATCGCCACCGAATGCATCGGCGGCGGCCAGGGCGGCGCCATGCTGCTCGAGGCGGTGTAATGCGCAGCCTCGGAAATCACTCTTCGAGCCTCCGCTTAAGCGGCAAACTCGGTCTGCTCCCTCCCCCGCTTGCGGGGGAGGGGTGGGGAGGGGGTGAGCGTGCACGGTCTATCTTTGTGCCTGCCCCCTCCCTAACCCTCCCCCGCAAGCGGGAGAGGGACCGACCGAGCGCGCGGCGCTGACGTGCCGATACTGGAGCGTATTCAGGTGAAGTGGAATCAGCGCGATCCGCAAACTCGGTCTGCTCCCTCCCCCGCTTGCGGGGGAGGGGTGGGGAGGGGGACTGATGACCACTGAGTTTGCAAAAACGCCACGTTGGCATGTCTCGACGAAGCAGCGCGTTCGAGCGCGCTCACTGCGCGCGAATTTCACCAATGCCGAGCGAATCATTTGGTCGGCACTGCGTGCTCATCGCATGAACGGAGCGAGTTTTCGTCGCCAGACGCCAATCGGGCCATACATCGTGGACTTCGCCTGTCACGCTGCTCGTCTTGTTATCGAGATCGATGGCGGACAGCATTTCGAATCAAAAGAAGAGCAGCGCGATGCACGGCGAGATGCTTATCTTACCGGCAAAGGCTTCCGTGTTCTGCGCTTCAACAATCATGACGTCATGAGCAACCGGCAGGGTGTTCTCGAAACGATTGCAGCGGCCATCGAACATGCCCCCTCCCTATCCCTCCCCCGCAAGCGGGGGAGGGGACCGACCGAGCGCGCGGCGCTGACGTGCCGATACTGGAGCGTATTCAGGTGAAGTGGGATCAACGCGAGCGGCAGACTCGGTCTGCTCCCTCCCCCGCTTGCGGGGGAGGGGTGGGGAGGGGGCGCCCTGCACGGTCTATCTTTGTGCCTGCCCCCTCCCTATCCCTCCCCCGCAAGCGGGGGAGGGGACCGACCGAGCGCGCGGCGCAATGATGCATCCACCACAAATGAAGAAACTCTAGATGGGTAAAGTCTGGGACGTCCTTGCGCCGCGCAATCTCGAGCTGGGCCCGCTCGCCGGCCTGCCGCGCGGCGGCTCGCCCTGGCGCAACTGGACGCTGGCGCGCGACGAGGACGACATCGCCTGGCTCATGCTCGACAAGCCGGGCGCGAGCGCCAACACCTTGTCCGAGGACGTGCTCACCGAATTGAACGACGTGCTCGCGAGCCTCGAGCGCGGTCTGCCGAGAGGCCTGGTGCTGCGCTCCGCCAAGCCGAGTGGCTTCATCGCCGGCGCCGACATCAACGAGTTCGGCGGCATGACCGACGTCGCCGCAATCGAGGCCCGCTTGACGCAGGCGCACGCGGTGGTCGACCGGCTCGATCGCCTCGGCGCGCCCACCGTCGCCGTCATTCACGGCTATTGCCTCGGCGGCGGGCTCGAGATCGCGCTCGCCTGCGACTACCGCATCGCGGTCGAGGACGCGCGGCTCGGCCTGCCCGAGGTCATGCTCGGCCTGCATCCCGGCCTCGGCGGCACCGTGCGCCTGCCGCGGCTGATCAATCCGCTCGAAGCGATGACCATGATGCTGACCGGGCGCAACGTGCGCGCTAGCCGCGCCAGGTCGCTCGGCCTGGTCGACGCGGTGGTGCCCGAGCGCCACGTCAAGGCCGCGGCCATTTCCGCCGTTACGGGAAGCATCAAAGAACGCCACGGCGGGATGCTCGGCATGATCGTCAACAGCCATTACGGGCGGGCGCTCGCCGCCAAGCGCATACGCACGGAAACCGCGAAGAAGGCGCCGGTGGCGCATCATCCGGCGCCGCACGCGCTGATCGACCTGTGGGAAAAGTACGGCGGCAACGCGCACGAGATGCAACGGGAGGAAATCGCCTCGTTCGCGCGGCTGATCGTCAGCGACACCTCGCGCAACCTCGTGCGCGTGTTCTTCCTGCGCGAAAACCTGAAGCGCCTGGCCGACGGCGACTGGTCGCCGCGCCGCATCCACGTCATCGGCGCGGGCGCCATGGGCGGCGACATCGCCGCCTGGTGCGCCTGGCACGGTTTTGCCGTCACGCTCGCCGACATGCAGACCGCGCCGATCGCCAAGGCGATCGCGCGCGCCGCCGAGCTTTACGGCAAGATCGGCCACAAGCGCATCGACACGCGCGCCGCGCTCGACCGCCTCATCCCCGATCTCGACGGCGAGGGCGTGCGCTCCGCCGACCTCGTCATCGAGGCGGTGCCGGAGAAACTCGAGCTCAAGCGCAAGGTCTATGCCTTAACCGAGCCGAAGATGAAGCCCGGCGCCATCCTCGCCACCAACACGTCGAGCATTCCGCTCGAAGAGCTGCGCGTCGGCCTGCGGCGCCCCAATCACCTCGTCGGCCTGCATTTCTTCAACCCGGTGTCGCGCATGCAGCTGGTCGAGGTCGTGAGCCATGACCAGGTTTGGTCCGAGGTTCTGCTCAAGGCGCGCGCGTTCCTCGGGCGCATCGACCGGCTGCCGGCGCCGGTCAAGAGCGCGCCCGGATTCCTGGTCAACCGTGCGCTCACGCCCTACATGCTCGAAGCGCTGGTGATGCTGGGCGAGGGCTACAAGCGCGAAACCGTCGACGCCGCCGCGGAAAGCTTCGGCATGCCGATGGGGCCGATCGAGCTTGCCGACACGGTCGGCCTCGACATCTGCCTGCACGTCGCCGAGATGCTCAAGGACGCGCTCGACCGGCCGATGCCCGACGTGTCGCAGGCGCTGCGCACGAAGGTCGAACTGGGCAACCTCGGCCGCAAGACCGGTAAAGGTTTTTACGAGTGGAAGCGCGGCGAGGCGGTGAAGGAACGCGACGCGCCCAAGCCCACGGAGGAGATGACCGATCGCCTCATCCTGCCGATGCTCGACGTGTGCGTCGGCTGCCTGCGCGAAGGCGTGGTCGCGGACGAGGACACGGTCGACGGCGCCATGATTTTCGCCACCGGCTTTGCGCCGTTCCGCGGCGGGCCCCTGCACTATGCGCGCTGGCGCGGCGTCGCCAACGTGCGCGCCGAGCTCGAGCGCCTGGCGCAACGCTACGGCGAGCGCTTCCGGCCCGACCCGGGCTGGGACCGGATGACATGACGCGGAGCCGCGTCATTCCGGGGCGCGGGCGAAGCCCGCGAGCCCGGAATCCAGTAAACGGCGTCGGTGGTTACTGGATTCCGGCCCTCGCCGCTATCGCGGCTCGGCCGGAATGACGAATAGCGTCGGTATGAGGCGTAGCGGCGGCGAGCCGATCGCGTTGGACGATCCGCAGCGCATCGCCGACGAAATTATCGCCCGCGTCGGCAAGAGTATCGTGCTGGCGCTGCCGCTCGGGCTGGGCAAGGCCAATCACGTCGCCAACGCGCTGTTTGATCGCGCGGCCGCCGATCCGACGATCGATCTGCGCATCTTCACCGCGCTCACCTTGGAGAAGCCGCGCGGGAAGGGCGACCTCGAACGGCGCTTCGTAGCGCCGCTCGCGCAGCGCCTGTTCGCCGGCTATCCGGAGCTCGCCTATGGCGTCGCGCTGCGCGAGCGCCGGCTGCCGCCAAACGTCAAGGTCGACGAATTCTTCTTCGCGGCCGGCACGCGGCTCGGCATCGCCGCCGCGCAGCAGAGCTATATCAGCGCCAACTACACGCACGCGCTGCGCTACGTGCTCGATCGCGGCGTCAACGTCATCGCGCAGCTCGTCGCCAAGCGGGAGGGCGAGACGCGCGTGAGCCTGAGCTGCAATCCCGATATCACGCTCGACCTGCTCGCCTGCCGCGCGCGCAAAGAGTGCGATTTCCTGTTCGTCGGCCAAGTCAATTCGGAGTTGCCCTTCATGCCGGGCGTTGCGGAGGTCGCGCTCGGCGAATTCGACCTGATGCTGGACTCTCCGGCGACGGACTTTCCCTTGTTCGCACCGCCGCACGAGCCCATTGGTCTTCCCGAATACGCCATCGGACTGCACGTCGCGCGCACCGTGGCCGACGGCGGCACGTTGCAGCTGGGCATCGGCTTGCTGGCCGATGCGGTGACGCACGCGCTGATCCTGCGGCAGCGGCACAACGCGCAGTTTCGCAATCTCGTCGCGGGGCTCGATCCCGCCGATCTCGCGCCGGCTCACCTGCGCGAGAGCGCGCCGTTCGCGGCCGGCCTCTACGGCGTGAGCGAGATGTTCGTCGCGGGCTTTCTCCATCTCCTGCGCGCGGGCGTGCTCAAGCGCGAGGTCGACGGCGCGCTGCTGCACGCGGCGTTCTTCCTCGGTTCGCGCGCGTTCTACCGCGCGCTACGGGAGATGCCGGACGCGGAGCTCGCTAAGCTGCGCATGGGTCCGGTCTCGTTCGTCAACGAGCTTTATGGCGACGAAGCCGCCAAGCGCCGCGCGCGGGTCAAAGCGCGCTTCGTCAACAACGCGATGATGGCGACCTTGCTCGGCGCCGTCATCTCGGACGCGCTGGAGAACGGCCAGGTCGTGAGCGGCGTCGGCGGGCAAAACAATTTCGTCGCCCAGAGCTTCGCGCTCGCGGATGCGCGCTCGATCATCGTGCTGCGCGCGACGCGCACGGCGAAGCGGCGCACGGCCTCGACCATTCTGTGGAACTACGGCCACACCACAATTCCGCGCCATCTGCGCGACGTCGTGGTGACCGAATACGGCATTGCCGACCTGCGCGGAAAGACCGACCGCGACGTGATCGCGGCGATGCTCGCGATCGCCGATTCCCGCTTCCAGGACGAGTTGCTCCGCCGCGCGAAGGATGCGGGCAAGATCGAGAAGAGTTTCGAGCTGCCGGCCGCGTGCCGCGACAACACGCCCGAGCGCATCGCGCGCGCGCTCGGGCCCGCGCGCGAGCAGGGGCTGTTGGCGCCATTTCCCTTCGGCAGCGATTTCAGCGCGACCGAGGAGCGGCTCATCCCCGCGCTCGAGCTGTTGCGCGCCGCGCCGCCCGTTCGCCTCGCCGGCCTGCTCGCGCGCGGCTTCTTCTCCTCCGCGCCGGCAAAAGACGTGCACGACTGCCTTGCCCGCATGGGCCTCGCGCATCCATCCGGTGTGTTGGAACGCATCGAGGCTGCGCTGCTGCACGCCGCGCTGGAGTCATCGCGTGAGCGCTAATCCAATCCAAGCTTGTAGCCCGGATGAGCGTCAGCGAAATCCGGGGCCCCGCATATCGCTTCGCTCATGCGGGCTACCAACTGGCCGTCGTCCCCGCGAAAGCGGGGACCCATATTCCAGAGCCGGTGGTTATGGGTCCCCGCAACGGGGTCCCCGCGACGCGAGCGTCGCGGGGCGCCCCTCGCGGGGACGACAGCAAATGAGCTGATGAGTCGTAGTCGCTATGAAATACTTTGAGCCATCAGCAAAGGCCGCTAACCTCACCGCATCCCACGCGTCATCGGAGGCCCCATGACCATCTCCATGTACAAAACTTCGGTTCCGATCTTCGTCCAATTCCTGACCAGCCTGTCCGCGGTGCTCGACAAAGCGGCGGCCTACGCCGAGGCGAAGAAGGTCGACCCGTCGGTGCTTCTCAACACGCGCCTTGCGCCCGACATGTTTCCGCTGGTGCGCCAGGTGCGCGCGGCGACCGATCATGCGATCAACGCCTGCGGGCGGCTTGCCGGCGCCGAGATGCCGAGCTTCTCCAACACGGAAACGAGCATTCCCGAGCTCAAGGATCGCATCGCCAAGACCATCGACTTCCTCAAGGGCCTCAAGCCGGCGCAGATCGACGGCAGCGAGGACAAGGAGATCAAGATCACGTTTCCGAGCGGGGCGACGCGCGAGTTCACTGGGCAATCGCTGCTGCTCACGAACTCGCTGCCGAATTTCTTTTTCCACTGCACCACCGCCTACGACATCCTGCGCCATTGCGGGCTCGAGCTCGGCAAGCGCGACTTCATGGGCACGCCCGTGTCGTTGTAGCGCGCAGAGTTCGTAGCCCGGATGAGCGCCAGCGAAATCCGGGTCCCCGCATGTCGTTTCGCTCATGCGGGCTACTGGCAAGCCTGCGCGCGTTTCTTGCGATGTGGTATGGTTGGCAAAAATCTGCTGCTCGGGTCGCGCTCGAGTCCCAAGGGAGGACACCATGGCTGAAAGAATGAATCGGCGAAGCGTCGCTCGCGCTGTTGTCATCGCCGCAATCGCGGCAGCCTCGCTCGCCGGCGCGCCGGCAAAGGCCGCCGATCCCATCACCATCGGCTTCGGCATGGCGCTCACCGGCCCGCTCGCGGCCAACGGCAAGATGTCGCTTGTGGCGATGAAGATTTGGGAGGAGGACGTCAACGCCAAGGGCGGGCTGCTCGGCCGTCCGGTCAAGCTCATCTATTACGATGACCAGAGCAATCCGTCGACCGTGCCCGGCATCTACACGAAGCTCCTCGAGGTCGACAAGGTCGACTTCGCCATCAGCCCCTATGCGTCGACCCAGATCGCGCCGGCGATGCCGATCATGATCGCGAAGAAGCGGCTGTTCGTGAGTCTGTTCGGCACCGGCATCAACGACGAGTTCAACTACGACAAATATTTCTCCATGCTGCCCACGGGCCCCGATCCGAAACCGGCCTTCACCAAGGGCTACTTCCGGGTGGCGCTCGCGCAAAACCCGAAGCCGCAGACCATCGCCATCGCCGCGGCCGACGCCGAGTTCGGACGCAACGCCTCGGACGGCGCGCGGGAGAATGCGAAAAAGGCGGGATTGAGGATCGTCTACGATAAGACCTACCCGCCGAACACGACCGATTTCGCGCCGATTATCCGCGCCATGCAGGCGACCAATCCCGATCTCGTCGTCATCTGCTCCTATCCGCTCGATTCGGTCGGCATGGTGAAGGCGATCAACGAGATCGGCTTCAAGCCCAAGATGCTCGGCGGCGCCATGGTCGGCCTGCAGGCGAGCGTGTTCAAGACCCAGCTCGGGCCGCTGCTCAACGGCATCGTCAACTACGAGACCTGGATCCCGGCTTCCACGCTGCAATTCCCGGGCTCGATGGAGCTGCTCAAGAAGTATCAGGCGCGCGCCGGCGCCGAAGGGGTCGATCCGCTCGGCTATTACATGCCGGTGTGGGCCTACGCCTATCTGCAGGTGCTCGGTGACGCGATCGAGGCGACCAAGAGCACCAAGGACGACGTGCTCGCCGACTACATCCGCAAGACCACGTTCAAGACGGTGGTCGGCGACGTGAAGTTCGGCGCCAAGGGCGAGTGGGCGGAAGACCGCATGCTGCTGGTCCAGTTCCAGAACATCAAGAGCAACAGCATCGACGAATTTCGCGATCTCTCGACCGAGGTGATCATCGACCCGCCGCAATACAAATCCGGCAATCTGATCTACCCGTACGTCGGCGCGAAGAAATAGGTTCGCAACACAAACTGACGTCATGGCCGGGCTTGTCACCGCAAGTCGGGTTTACCCGACTTGCGGCGCTTGATAGTGGGGAACTCGGGCAAGCCCGACTTCCGATGCCATTGTTCGACGACGGCGAATAGTGCATTTGCTCGCCACGCCGTTATTTCCCGCATCGAGACTGCCATCTAGGTGCCAGGGCGACGCGTGTCGTCGCGCTGGCAGGGCGCCATTGCGACGCCGAGATGGAGCCGACATGAGCGATTTTGGTTCGCGCGGAGAGAACGTGCCGCCCCAATTTGGGCCGCGAGCGAGCAGGCCGATATTGTCCGATGTCGAAGCCCTCGTTCTGGTGAGCGCCGTGCTCGGTCTCGCGCTTGCTCTTCTGACCTGATCCGCCGCTCCTGACCGCATCCTTACGAACCGTCTGGATTGATCCACGCTCGCCATGCACGACCACCCGCGCGGTTTGGGCGCGCCGCCGACCTCTTGCTGCCGGCGAAGGAACGGTGCAGTTTAATTTGCAGAATCATTTCAGGAACTTTGGTCCCTCCCGGCGCTTTGGAGAACCAAGATGATCACGCTGACGCGTCGGGCGGCATCCATTGCGATTGCGACATGTGTTGCCGGGCCGGCGCACGGGCAGACGAGCAGGCAGAATGTGGAATTGGTGACGCTCGATCGACCGGCCGCCTTCGAGATCGCCCCGAATACCGGAAGCCTGAAAGAAAGCGTGCAAAAAGGGCAGCAACTGGTCTGGCACCAGAAGGACAAACCGAACGATCCCCGCTTTCAAATCACAAACATTTCCATTGCATTCCTGCGCGAGCAAAGCGGGGGTCAAGTGAAGATGACGTTTAGCGGCAACGTCTCCTCTCTCGGCTATCTCACCTCCGAGGACGCAAAATTGAACGCCATCGTTCGCGCCAAAGGCGGCGCGTCGCTGCACTCCTGGGGTTTCGAAATTTCGGTCAAGTGTGGCGACAAGGATCGGCCGCTCACTCCGTTGACGCACGACGTGCCGAACGATGTCGCTGCGAATGTCTTCTCCAACGTCAGCACGGTCGAAATTGCCGAACCGTCCGAGCCGAATTATCGCGGCGTGAGCGTTCAGCGCTGCAACTGATACGGATACGCCTGATCGTCCTCCTCGTCCCTTCCGCCCCAGATACCGACGCGACTTGAACGCGCCTGCTGTTCGAGCGCGCGCAGTTCCGCCGATGCGTTCGCGCTCGCTCGGCCGCCGCCATTGAACAGAACCACGCGGGAGAGGTCCTGATCATCGAGTCGGCATCGGTAGTCATTGCCGCCGCCGGTCGGCTCACAGACCACCTCTCGATTTGCGAGGTAGCGTCTGAACTCACGCACGGCGCGCCCGCGGATACCTTCTACCCCGAACAACCGCACAATGCGGCCCTGGATCTCCAGCATCCCGGTATTCTGCACAACCGCCACGCCGCGAAGGACAGACGCACTCAGCGCTCGCTTGGCATCGCCTGCTTCGAACGCGGCGAGCGCGGTGGCGCGCGAGGAAGCGCGAGCGAGCTTCGAGCGAACCGGGGCGGATTGGTTGACGAATTCGTTCCAGATGCGCGCCGGGAGATCGCCGCCGGTCACGCCTCGCGTGGGACTGTTGTCGTCGTTGCCGATCCATACGCCGACGACGATGTCGTTGGTGAATCCGATGAACCATGCGTCCTTATAGTTCTGGCTCGTGCCCGTCTTTCCCTCGGCCGGGACGCTGATCCTCGCGCCCCGAGCCGTTCCCTCGCGAACGACGCTGGCGAGAATATCGTGCATGGCCGCGCGGGCGGCCGGGTTGCTGGCGGGCTGGAGCTGGGCTTTTTGCTGCGAATAGAGAACGCGATCGCCGTTGCGAATGGCGCGGATCGCGTACGGCTCGACATTTTCCGCGTCGGCCGCGATCGCGGCAAAGGCGCGCGTCATCTCGAGCAGGGTGACTTCGCCGGCACCGAGCGCTAGGCTGGGCACCGCAGGCAGCTCCGACTGCACGCCGAGCTTGCGCGCCGTCTCCATGACCGCTTGAATTCCGACCGCATCGGCAAGCTGAACCGCCACCGAGTTGATCGAGTTGGCAAAGGCGGTGCGCAGCGTCACGACACCACGAAAGCGGCCGCCGTAGTTCTCCGGCTCCCACTTGCCGATCTGCACCGGCCGGTCGACCGCGGTCGTCTGCGGATCGAGGCCTTTTTGGAACGCGGTGAGATAGACGAACACCTTGAACAGCGAGCCGGGTTGCCGCTTGGCCTGGGTCGCCCGGTTGAACTGGCTTTCGTTGTAGTCGCGGCCTCCGACCATCGCGAGAATGGCGCCGTCCGGCGCCAGCGCGACGAGGGCGGCTTGCCCGACCTTTTTGGCACGTCCTTCTGCCTTGAGCCGACGCGCAATGACGCTTTCGGCAATGTTTTGCAGATCGAGATCGAGGGTGGAGCGCACGGTCACATCCGGGGGCGCCGAGCCGACGAGACGCTTCACGTCGCCACCGAGCATATCCACGAAATAATTCGTTCCCGGCGGGTTGTCGGGCGGCACCCGCAAGGCGGTGGGCTGCCGGCGCGCGGCATCGGCCTGCTCTCGGGAAATCGCGCCGGTCTGGACCATCGCATTGAGCACCAGCGCCGCCCGCTGCCGTGCTCCTTCGAGATGGCGGGTGGGGGCAAGCGCGGAAGGCGCGCGCACGAGGCCCGCGAGCATCGCCGATTCGCTGAGCGATAGTTCTTTCGCGGTCTTGCCGAAGTAGCGTTTGGCGGCGGCGTCCACGCCATAAACGCCGGCGCCGAAATAGGCGGTGTTGAGGTAGCGGCTGAGAATTTCCTCCTTGCCGAGCGTGCGCTCCATCCACATCGCAAGGATCGCTTCCTGGATCTTGCGCTTGATGGTGCGCTCGGGGGAGAGGTAGGTCATGCGCGCGAGCTGCTGCGTGATCGTGCTCCCGCCTTCGCGCACGCTTCCGAAAACAATGTTGCGAATTGCCGCCCGCACCATGGAGGGCAGATAGAACCCTCCGTGTTCGTAAAAGTGGCGGTCCTCGATGGCGATGATGGCGCGCGACAGGTTGGCGGGTATGTCTTGCGGAGAGAGCTTGTCGCCCTTGAAGACGCCGCGCGTGGCGAAGACTTGGCCGTCGGGCGCCTCGACGATCAGCGCGCTCGGCGTCGGTTCGATCACCAACCCGCCGTTTTCCGGCAAGGTGGCCATGCAGTAGGCGACATACGCAACGGGAAGGATGATGACGAAAGCGAGCGCGGCGACGATGACATGACTCCGCCGCAGGCGGGGTGCGCCTGCCGACCACCACTGGCTTCGAAGGTGACCATGCCGAGAGTCCGATCCGAACGGAGGTGCCGTGCTCATCGCTGACCACCCTAGCGCGGAGGCGGAGGATCGATCCATCCGCGACGGCGCGGAAGATCGAGCCGGAAAATTTCGGAGCGCACGGGAGGGGTTGCACTATTCACGCTACGCGTCGCGTTGCTCGAGCTGAAACCGTCGGTATCGCCGCGACCGATAATGTCGCCGCGCTCACCCCAAAAGCCTCGATGGTGGCGGTGACGCCAACGAACGGTCTCGATCTCACTGTCCGAGCGCAGCGAAGCGCTCGCCGGCATGGGGATGAGCGGCGATGCGGCAGCCTCCGCCGCTGCGCAGGCGACAAAAATGCCAGCTGCGAGAATAAGTTCGGCTGCCCGCATGAAGCCCCTCGCTGGCGCGGAGATCCAGATAAGAACGCGAAGGGCGGCGAGTATGTTCCGCGTGCCGGTCAAGCCCGGGATGACGGACATTGGGCCCGACCGGACGGCGCCTACTGGTTGCGCTGACAAGGCGCACGAAATTGTGCCATGGTTTGCGAGCGACACCAACCGCAGAGCTCGGTCGGCATGCGATCTCTCCGACATCTTCTGCGCGGAAGCCTGTTGGCGCTGCTGCTCGCGGCTCCCGCGCTCGCGCAGGTCAGCGGCGTCGCCGAGATTGCGAGCTACCAGGGTGCCGATCGCGAGCAGCGGCTGATCGAGGGCGCCAAGCGGGAGAAGGAGTTGACCTTCTACTCTTCCATCCCGCCGGAGGACATCGCCGCATTGGTCTCGGCCTTCGACAAAAAGTACGGCGTCAAGGTCAAGGTGTGGCGCGCGGATTCGGAAGGCATCCTGCAACGCACCATCAGCGAGGCGAGGGCGCGCCGTTTCGAGGTCGACGTCGTGGCGGGCTCGAGCTCGGCGCTCGAGCCGCTTTACCGCGAGAACTTGCTGCAGGAGGTGAAGTCGCCCCATCTCGCCGGCATCATTCCCGAGGCCATTGCTCCGCACCGGCAATGGGTGGCGGTCTATCTCAGCATGTTCGTGCAGGCTTACAACACCGACCTCATCCGCAAGGATAGCCTGCCCAAGACCTTTTACGATCTGCTGCGGCCCGAGTGGAAGGACAGGCTCGGCATTGAAGCGGAGGATTACGATTGGTTTGCGCGGGTCGTCATGGATCTCGGCGAGGCGCAAGGCTTGCGGCTGTTCCGCGACATCGTGGCCTCGAACGGCATTTCGGTGCGCAAGGGTCACAGCCTGCTCACCAACCTCGTCGTCGCCGGCGAAGTGCCGCTGGCGCTCACGGCTTACGGTTTCTTGGCCGAGCAGGCGAAGCGGCGGGGCGCGCCGCTCGATTGGTTCGTGATTCCGCCGGCGATCGCCCGCCCCACTGCCGAGGGGCTCGCGCGAAACGCGCCGCATCCCCATGCGGCGGTGCTGTTCTTCGACTTCCTGATCAGCGAGGAAGGCCAGCAGATCCTGGCGAGCCGCCAATTCGTCACCGTGAGCCGCAGCATCGAGACGCCCTTCAACAAGGGCCCGCTCACGCTGATCGATTCGGCCGCGATCCTCGATCAAGCGCGCAAGTGGCAGGAGCTCTATCAGAAGACGATCATCGCCCCGTCCCGGTGACGACCGAAGTATCCGGAGTCAGGAATCAACCGAGCGGTTCCCTGAGTCAGGATCGCTGACATCATAATCCGCCGGCGCCGACCAAAGGCTCGACCATATGCGCTACATCGATGCGTTCAATCATTTCTTTCCCAAGCGCATCTACGAATTGATGCTGCAATCGCCCGCCGGACAGAAGGATCTTGGCAAGCGGATGCAAGGAATTCCGGCGCTCTACGACGTCGAGGAGCGGCTGCGCGTCGTCGATTCCTTTCCCGATTACACCCAGGTCATCTGTCTGGGCATGCCGGCGCTCGACCGGCTCACCGGGCCCGATCGTTCACCCGAATGGGCGCGGATCGGCAATGACGGGCTCGCCGAGCTGGTCGCGCAATATCCCGACCGCTTCGTCGGCTATGCCGCCTCATTGCCCATGAACGCGCCGGACGCCGCAGCCAAAGAGGCGGAACGCGTGTTGTCGAACGGCGCCAATGCGATTCAGCTGCACACTAATGTCGATGGCGCACCGATCGACCAGGACCAGTTCCTGCCGATCTACGAAATCATCGAGAGATCGGGCAAGCCGATCCTGCTGCATCCGATCCGCACGCGCGAAATGGCGGACTATCGCACCGAGACGGTCTCGAAATACGAAATCTGCAGCGTGATCGGCTGGCCGTTCGAGACCGGCGCCGCGCTCGCGCGCCTCGTCTTTTCCGGCATCATGGACCGGTTTCCGAACCTGAAGGTCATCACGCACCATCTCGGCGGCATCATTCCATATTTCGAAGGCCGCGTTGCGCACAGCTGGGATCAGCTGGGAGCGCGCACGTCGGACGAGGATTATTCGCTCATCCTGAAGAAGCTGAAGAAGCGACCGTTCGATTATTTTAAGGGCTTCTACGGCGATACCGCGCTCGCCGGCGCCCGCGCGCCGACCATTTGCGGGCTGTCGTTCTTCGGGACGGATCACGTGCTGTTTGCCTCCGATTGTCCGTTCGACAAGGAGAAGGGCAGGGGCTACATCCGCTCCACCATTGCGGTGATGGAGTCGCTCGATCTGCCCAAGGCGGACATGGAAAAGATCTGCCATCGCAACGCTGAAACGATGTTCGGATTGCGCAAAGGTTGAGAATGAGCGTCTCCCGGGTGCAGCGCGAAGCGAAGTGAAGTGAAGTGAAGTGAAGTGAAGTGGTGCGCTGCAGACACCGATCTCGGGTTTACCCGAGATCGGCACTTAAATGCGCGCAAGTCGGGCATGCCCGACTTGCGTGGACCGTCAGGGTCCGTGGCGGTTCCGGATCAGCGATGCACCGCTTCACTTCGCTTTGCGCTGCACCGCATCCGGGACACATGCGTCAAACTGACCCGTCATCCGTGAATCGGTCCCAACGATCGTTCCACGCCTCCTATCTTGGCGTGAGAGCACGCGAAACCATTGAATGCGCCGGTGCGCACGGGTAGCCTTGTAGCGGGAGGAAAGATGTTCGTGCGCTGGAGTACGGCGGCAGTGATCGCCGCGGCATTGGCCGTGGCCCCCGCGCACGCGGATGCGGTCGCCGACTTCTACAAGGGCAGGCAGGTCAATCTCATCGTCGGCTACGGGCCGGGCGGCGGCTACGACATCTATGCGCGCCTGCTTGCGCGTCATTTTAGCAAATTCATTCCCGGCCATCCGACCATCATCGTGCAGAACATGCCGGGCGCCGGCAGCCTGCGCACAGTCAACTATCTCTACAACGTCGCTCCGAAGGACGGCACCACGATCGGCACGTTTGCCCGCAACATGCCGCTCATCGGTCTCCTCGGCGGCAATGCAAACACGCAGTTCGATCCACGCAGGTTCACATGGCTCGGATCAGCATCGAGCTTCGTCCATGACGCTTACATTCTGCTCGTGCGCAAGGACGCGCCGGTCAAATCGATCGAGGAGGCGCGCCGTGCCGATCTGCCGGCGCTCGTGCTCGGCGCCACCGCCGAAGGCTCGGTGGGCAACGACGTGCCGATCATCCTGCGGGATACGATCGGCCTGCACGTCAAGCAGGTTGTGGGGTATCCGGACAGCGCCTCCACTTTTCTCGCCATGGAGCGTGGCGAGATCCACGGGCGGACCGTCGATCTATCCACCGTGAAATCCGTCAAACCCGAGTGGCTCAAGCCCGACAGCGGTTTTCGCGTGCTCGTCCAGTTCGCGCGCGCGACCCGGCATCCGGACTTTCTTGACGTGCCCACTGCGCGCGAGCTGGCCAAGAACGAGGCGGCGCGCTCGCTGATCGAACTTGCGGAGCTCCCCTACGCGCTGTCACGGCCGTTTGCTGCTCCGCCGGATTTACCGGCGGCTCGGGCCAAAGCGCTGCAGCGGGCGTTCATGGCGATGCAGAGCGATCCGCAATACCTGGAGGATGCCGCCAAGATCAGCGTCGACGTGAGCCCGATTGGCGCGGACGAGGTCCTGCGCGCGATCGACCGCATCGCCGTCGCGCCGCCGGATCTACTGGACTATGTCCGCAAGCTCCTGGCCGAGACCCGAGGCGGCGGATAGGTACGACAGTTCTCATAACTGTCGTCCCCGCCTAGGTGGGGACCTATATCAGCGCCTCTGGAATGTGGGTCCGGCGGGAACGACAGCAGCAATTGAGAAGAGAAATGAAGCGAAGCACCGACAGAATCCTCACCACCCACGTCGGCAGCCTGCCGCGTCCCCCCGATCTGCTCGATGTCGTGCAGGCGAGGGAGGAGGGAAAGGCGGTCGACGCGAAGGCGCACGCCGCGCGCTTGCGCGCCGCGGTCGCCGAGATCGTCCGCACGCAGATTGATCTCGGCATCGACATCATCGATGACGGCGAGTTCGGCAAGCCGAGCTTCGTCTCCTACGTCAACGAACGCCTTGGCGGCTTCGAGGTCGACAAGGACATGCCGCGGCAAAGCCCATGGGCAGGCTCGCGCGAAGCAAGATCCTTTCCGGAATTCTACGGGCAAGGCCACGTGGCTGCGCGCCAGAACCATATGGTTTGCACCGCGCCCATCGCCTATCGCGGCATGTCGCAATTGCAGGCCGACATCGACAATCTCAAGGCGGCGCTTAACGGCGCCAAGGCTGAGGAAGTCTTCATGCCGGCGATCTCGCCGGCCAGTGTGGCGGATTGGCAGCGCAACGCCTACTACAAGACCGAAGAGGAATATCTGTTCGCCATCGCCGATGCGCTGCGCGAGGAATACGAGGCGATCGTGAATGCGGGCGTTCTGCTGCAGGTCGATGACCCGCACCTCGTCACCTACTGGATCAAGGAACCCGATCTGACTCTCGAGCAGTTTCGGAAATGGGCGCAGCTCCGCGTCGAGGTACTCAACCACGCGCTGCGCAACATCGCGCCGGAGAAAGTCCGCCACCACACGTGTTACGGCATCAATATGGGCCCGCGCATCCACGATCTGGAGTTCAAGCACATCGTCGACCTCATTTTGAAGATCCGCGCCGGGGCCTATTCCTTCGAGGCTGCGAACCCGCGCCATGAGCACGAATGGAAAATTTGGGAGAGCACCAAACTGCCGCCGGGCAAATCGCTCATTCCCGGCGTGATCAGCCACTCGACGGTGTTGGTCGAACACCCGGAATTGGTGGCGGAGCGCATCGGCCGTTATGCCAAAGTGGTGGGGCGCGAGAACGTGATCGCCGGCTCCGATTGCGGCTTTGCCACCTTCGCCGGCTCGAAGGAAGTGCACCCGAGCATCGTCTGGGCGAAGTTCAAGTCGCTCGTCGAGGGCGCCAGCCTCGCCAGCCAGCAACTGTGGGGTTGAGTGAGGCAGTACGTAGCCCGGATTGAGTGAAGCGACATCCGGGATCGTCTGCACGTCTACACTCTACGACCCCTGTGAAGCGGCAGAACCCGGATGTCGCTTCGCTCCATCCGGGCTACGCTCTTGGCCGATCAGAGGGCGGATTTTTCGACATCCGGAATTTTTTCTAGCGACTGCGCGCGTGGGCGGGCAGCGTGTAGCCCAGCCACTGCTTGCGCGAGGCGTTCTCCGGTTAGGTCCAGCGTGATGGGCTCGAGTGCGGCGCTGCGCGCGCTCACGAAGCCGACGAGATCGGCGCCGGCATAACCGGCCGTCCGCAGTGCGGCGACGCAACGCTCCGCCTCCACGAGCGGAACCGCCGCCAGCAGTCCGCCCGCAGTTTGCGGGTCGAACAGCAGCGGATAGAGCGGATGCCGGGCGGCCGCGGCGAGGTCCTTGATCGCCCGGCGTAAACGCACGTTCTGCGGCTGCAACGACGAGAAGATGCCGAGCGCCACCGTCTCGCGCGCGCCGCTGAGCAGCGGCACGCGCTCGATGGCGAGCGTCGCATCGACGTCGGAGGCGCGCACCATCTCGATGAGGTGGCCGATGAGGCCGAAGCCGGTCACATCGGTCGCGGCATGCACGCCGTGCCGCCGCAGGATATCGGCCGCCTTGCGGTTCGACGCAACCATGTGGGCGATTGCTGCCATTACCCAGCGCGCTTTGGCCTTGCCGCGCATGTCGGCGGCAAGCAAAGTCCCCGTGCCCAGCGGCTTGGTCAGGATGAGCCCGTCTCCGGGCTTAAGCTCGCCCTTGCGCAACGCAGCCGCTGCCGGGACGAGACCGTTGATCGCAAAGCCGAGTGCGAGCTCAGCGCCCTCGCTGGTGTGTCCGCCCACAAGCGCACAGCCGGCATCGCGCAGCACCTCGTTCGCGCCCGCCATCATCGCGGAGAGGTCCGCCTCGACCTTGTTTTCGAGCCCGTAGGGCACGGTGGCGATCGCCAACGCCGTCTGCGGCTCTCCGCCCATGGCATAGACGTCGCCGAGCGCGTGGTTCGCCGCGATCTTGCCCAGCATGTAGGGGTCGTCGACGATGGCGCGGAAATAATCGACCGTTTGCAGCGAGAGCTGCTTCCCGCCGACATCGACGAGCGCTGCGTCATCGGGCGCGTCGAGCCCCACGACCACGTCGGCCCGCGCGGCAGGTTCGATCTCGGCCAGTGCGCGCGAGAGCACGGTGGCGCCCACCTTGGCGCCGCAGCCGCCGCAGCGCATGGCGATGGCGGAAATTTCCTTGAGCGCCTCGCGGTCGGCCAACGGCGGCAGTGTTGCCGCAACCGGCGTCATCTCCGGCAGCTCGTTGTACTTGCGCATGAAGCGGCGATCGATCCAGTCCTTCCAGCGCCACACCCATGCGCCCTCGACCACCAGACCATTGCGGGTCCCGACCGCGTAGCGTTCTCCGGTCGAGACCAGATAGAGCGCCTCGTGCTGGGGCCGGAAGCGCCGCAAGGATCGGCCGGTGAGCGTACGGCGGATGGTGTCGGCAAGCGGTGGCCCTGCGCGCACGGCGTAGACGCCGGACTTCGGCAACTCGCGGCCGGAAAACGCGATCGTATCGCCCGCCGCGAACACGTCGTCGTGACCGACAACACGCAGCGTTTCGTCGACCCGGAGAAAGCCGCGGGTATCGAGCGGCAATCCGGCCTTCGCCAGCCAGCGCGCCGGCGCCGCTTGCGTGGTCCACAGGATCTCGTCCGCCGCGAGCGGACCATAGCCCGCGAGCATGAGTCGTCCGGCCTCGACGGCGGTGACGGGCGCGCCGGTGACAACGGCGATCCCGCGCGCCGCCAGAATGGCGTGGAAGCGGGCGCGGAACGCCGCGGGAAAGCTGGGCAGGATATTGGGGACGTCGGATATCAGCACGAAGGACAGTCCGCCGGCGTCGAACCCGGCCTGCCTGACGGCCTGGCGCAACCGGTGCTCGACCGAGAGCAGCAACTCGACGCCGCCGGCACCGGCGCCGACCAGCGCCACGGCGCTGCGCCCTTTGCGCGCGAGAACGCGCGCTTGCAGCGCCTCGAAGCGGCGCAGGAATCCGTCGATCGGTTTGACGGGAATGGCGTGTTCGCTCGCGCCTGGCACGCCCGCGGTGTTCGGCGTGGAACCGATGTTGAGCGACAGGAGATCGTAAGGGACTGGCGGGCGCGAGCGGCAGATCACGCGCCGGCCGGCGAGATCGAGGTCGGTCGCTTCATCCTGATAGAGCCGCGCCCCGGCAAACCGGGCGAGCGGACCGGTATCGATATGCGCGTCGTCGAACCCGTAATGGCCGGCGATAAGGCCGGGCAGCATCCCGGAATAGGGCGTGTGCACCTCGCGGGTGATCAGCGTGAGGCGCACGCCCGGGATCGGCTTCATCCCGAACATGCGCAGCACGGTGACGTGCGAGTGGCCGGCGCCGACCAGCACCACGTCCTTGAGCACGGGATGGCTCGCCGCTTTCATGCCGATCCTTTCAGCTCGTCATTCCGGCCGACCGCGATAGCGGCGAGAGCCGGAACCACCGGCAGCGGATATCGATTCGGGTTCGCGGGCTTCGTCCCGCGCCCCGGAATGACGCGTGAGAAATTCGTGCGGGTCGCCATCACGCCATTCCTCGTAAGTCCGGTGCGATAGGAGCGCAAAATCCGACCGCATGACATCACATGTTCGTCAGGTCCGTAAGAGCCGACGAGTTCGCCAGCCGCCGCGCGCGCCGGCTTGGGCTTCGGGCCGATCGAGATTTTGGCATGATCTCCTCAATGAGCGCTTTCCACTGGGCCTTTTCGCGCGCCGGCCGGAACAGATGCGCGCGGCGCGCGATCGCGCGATTGAGCCGCTTGAGGAATGCGGCGTCGGTCTCGATCCGGGTGAGCAGCTGCGCCAGTGCTTGGGTATCGCCAACCGGAAAATAGCCGTGATAGTCGCGTCCGAGCAGGCCAACGGAGCCGTCGATGCGGGTGGCGAGCACCGGTACGCCTGCGGCGGCCGCCTCCGATATGACGTTTGCTCCGCCTTCGCTCAGCGACGAGAGAACCATCGCCCGCGCGCGGCCGAGCAGGCGCCGCACCTCCGCACGCGGCCGGTCGCCGCGCCAGACGTAGCGCGGATTGTTCGCCATCTCCGCCTTCGCCGCTGCCGCCCATCGCGGCGTCTCGGCGGCGCCGAGATGCACGACGCGAATGCGCGAGCTTGCCGGCAGACGGCGCGCCGCCTCGGCGGCACGAAACGGATCCTTGACCTCGCGCAGATGGCCGATCACGGCCACGTCGAAACTGCCCCTGCGCCTGATACGGCCGCGCCGCAGCGGCCCCGCCGACTGGTGCACGATACGAACCTTGTCGCGAAACCGTCGTGGCACGCGCTTTTGCGCGAGGTCCTGCAGCGCGACGAGTCGATTGGCGCACGCAAGCGAGTGCAAAGTCGGGGCTGGATCACGATCGATGTAGTCATAGATGTCGGTGCCGCTCAAGCCGACGATCAGCGGTCGATCGGGGTAAAGTTCGCGAAAGGTGCGGATGCTGTCCGCGCTGCGCCACGCGTGAAGGGCAATCATCAGGTCTGCGGCGGCGCCATCGTAGCGATGGGCAATGTGAACGCGATGCCCGAGCTGGCGCAAGATCTGCGCCCAGCGCATGCTCGTGGTTTTGTTTCCGGACCGTGACGATGAACGAGCCGGTGTGATAAGAACGATCTTCATGAATGAGGCTCTTATATACCGGCCTACCAGCGGCGCCACAGCCGATGAGCTCGCCGCTCAGCTCCGCGACGTGCGCAACTGCACGCGCCGCCTCACCGATGACCTGTCAACACAACAGTTGATGGGGCCGATGCTGCCGATCGTCAATCCCATCCTCTGGGAGATCGGGCATGTCGGCTGGTTCCATGAATACTGGACGCTGCGTCATGCGCACGGGCAAGCCCCGCTCCTCGCGCGCGCCGACGATTTATGGAATTCGAGCACGGTCGCGCATGCAACGCGATGGGATCTGGACTTGCCCGATCGCAATGGCGTGTTCGGATACATGGCGGATGTGCTGTCCCGGCAGGTCGACCGGCTGGCCGGCGGGGTCGCTCTTCCCGCCAGCTATTTCTACGAGCTGTCGATCCGGCACGAGGACATGCACGACGAGGCGCTGGCCTATACGCGACAGACGCACGCATATGCGCGGCCCCAAGCTCTGGGCGATCCGGCGACCCACCGCGAGGGCGCATGGGAAGGCGACGTCGATGTGCCCGGCGGGCGCTGGCAATTCGGCTCGACTCCCGCCGATGGTTTCGTGTTCGACAATGAGAAGTGGGTGCACACGGTCGAGATCGCCCCGTTCCGCATCGCCAAAGCTCCTGTCAGCAATGCCGACTTCGCCGCTTTCGTGGAGGAGGGCGGCTATCGCCGGCGTGAACTCTGGAGCGCGGCAGGCTGGGAGTGGCGCGAGCGTGTCGCCGCCGAGCATCCGATCTACTGGCTCAACAACGAGGGCGGCGGCTGGACCTGGCGCAATCACGACCGAGTCGAAGGGCTTCCGCCGCACGCGCCGGTGACGTTCGTCAACTGGTACGAGGCGCAAGCCTATTGCAACTGGGCCAAGCGGCGGCTGCCGACCGAGGCGGAATGGGAGGCTGCGGCGGTCGGGCAAGCCAGCGCGGATGGCACCCGCTTGGCCGCCAGCAAGCGCCGCTGGCCCTGGGGTGAGGCGGCGCCGAGCCGCGAGCGCGCCAACCTCGGCTTCGCCTTCGACGGTCCGCTCGATGTTGCTGCTTTGCCCGCGGGCGACAGCGCCTTCGGCTGCCGCCAGATGATCGGGAATGTATGGGAATGGACAGCCTCGGATTTCGTAGCGTTTCCCGGCTTCGCCGCGGATCCTTATGAGGATTATTCGCAGCCTTGGTTCAATACCCGCAAGGTCTTGCGCGGGGGAAGCTTCGCCAGCAGTGCGCGCATCGCGCGGGCGCTCTACCGCAATTTCTTCACGCCCGAGCGCAACGACGTGATTGCCGGCTTCCGCACCTGCGCGCTGTGACGGGGCTCGCGCGCCTCTCCGCCTCAAAGCTCAAGCTCACAATACTTGAGCGGGATTTGAGCTAGCGGCCGGTTCCTCTCGGCAGCAAAGAGGTCGTGAACACTCGGGCCGTTGCGGCCGATCCGTTCTGCTCCCCAACCGAAGTGCCGGTGCCCGCCGACCAAGCTTGCCCGGCCTGGTAGGGCTTGAGTTCCGGTCCGACCTTGTAGGTCACCTCTCCGGCAAGGACGAGGTTTGCCGTGAAACCGGCCAACGCGCCTTCCGTGCGTGAGCCGGGATCGAGATCGACCACCCGCTGCACGATCTGCGTTTCGGCAGGCAGCGCCGGCAGAGGAAAGCTCACGGCATACACGATCGTCGGCTCGAACGGGGATTCCTGCGCCACCGTCGTTTGCGACGCGCCCTGAGGCAATAGAAAATTCGTGAGCAGGCGGGCCTTGCCCGATCCGGTATTGCCTGCAGCGTGAGCTTGACTGGAGCTGTCGGTCCAGGGAGCTGTCGGTCCAGGCCTGTCCCGCCCGATACGGGTGCTCCATGCCCGCGTGTCGCAGGGTGATCTCACCTTCGAGCACGAGATTGATCGCCTGGCCGCCGTGCGTGTGCCACGAGGTCCACGCGCCGGGAGGGAAATCCACCACGAGCTGCACCAGCTCCGCCTGCCTGGGAGCATTTGTCACATCGAACCGCGACTCGGCGATGATCTTGCGATCACCGCCGCCAGCGGGACCGCTCTCACCGAGGATGGGGACAGCCACGCTCGCGGCCGTCGCAATCGCGATGATGGCATGCCGTCGGCTCTTGTTGAGGCTATTCGGCATGAGGCACTTGCTCAACGTGCCGTCACGATCGTGGTGCAGGCGCTTTCGAGCTTGGGAAGTTCGCGGCTCCTCGCCATCTGCACCTTGAGCTTGCGGCCGCCGCCGCGCACGACCGGACAGTAGGGATCCGGCTCATCGAGTGCGTTGAGCAGCCGCCGGCGCCCCGCGCAGCCGCCGCCGCAGCTCGCGACATAGCTGCAGCCACGGCATGCCGAGGGCACGCCGCGCGCCTCGGCAAACGCGTCGATGTCGGTGATGTCCGCGCCGCGCTCAAGCAAGAGGTCGAGCGGCGCGCCGCCTCCGGGCCAATAGACACACGGCTGTACCGTCGCGCGCGGCGTCACTCGTACCGTCGCCACCCCGCAGCCGCCGCGCCGCGGCGGCGACCCCGCCATGGCACGCACCAGCGGCTCACCGATGGCGATCGCGTCGGTGCGGTCAAACAAGGCCTCAAAGCCGCGCCAATATTCGTCATAAGTAAGCGCGAAAGTATCCGACCGTACGGATTGATAGACGTTGATGCGCAATGGCGCGTCGTAAGCCTTGGCGATCTGCGCGACCTCGGCAAGGCGATCGAAATTCGACCGCATCATGACCGCAATGAACGTCACCGACACGCCAAGGCGGCGGCAGCGTGCGGCCTGTTCATGGATGAGACGCCAGTTTCCTGGGCCGCGTTGCTGGTCCTGCTCCGCCTCGGTTGGATAGTCGAGCGAGAACTCGATATCGTGAAAGGCGGTTACGTCGGGGTCGGCCAGCGCCTCGATCGAATAACCGTTCGACGTAATCGTCAGCTTGATCGGCTCGGAGCGCAAATAGTTCACGAGCGCGCGAAACTCCGGATGCATGCCGTTCTCGCCGGTGCCGAGATTGACCGAACGTACCGGCAAGCTCCGCATCACCGAGCGGACCTGGTCGAGCGATAAGCGATCGACCCGCGTCGGGTCGCGATAGCAGAACGCGCACGCCAGATTGCATTCGTTGGTGAGCCCGAGGCCGAGTGCAAAGCTGCGCTCCACCATCGTCTCGGCCAGGCTGTCGCGCGATTGTGATGCAGAAATGACCATGGCGGTTACGTCCTTCATGCCAGACGCTGAGCAAACCACCCTCTCGGTCAGTCCCATTGCGAAATGGAATTTAGCGGTGGAGCTTCAACGAGACCAGCAACTAGAACTGTTGATCGATCACGTTACGGTGTACGTTCGAGCAGCCGATCAGGCTGGCCTCGAGTAAGGCCGTCACGCCTGCATGAATTCTCGCGCTTTCGCGGGGCTCATCGGAGACATTGCCGTGCCCAATCCGTTCTCTGATTTCTGGGATTTCGTGATCGGCAACACCGAGGACTACAACGCCCTCGGCTCGTGGAAGTATCTCTTAGTTGCACTGTTTTTGGCGCTCATCATCGCAAGCATCGTGATCGCGATCAGAAACTGGCAGGAAGACCCGTCGCAGCGCACGGCCTCGCATCTCGGCACGTGGTTCGTTCGCGTGCTCGTGGGCGGAATGTGGTTCCAAGGAATGCTGTGGAAGCTGCCGCTGCCGGTCTCGGGCGGCCTGCAATACTGGACCGAACAGATGGGCGAGCGTGCCGCGTTCGCGTTTCATCGCGAGCTGGTGACCGCGGTCTACCTTCCTTATCTCTATATCTTCAATCCCATCATCTTTCTTGCCGAGTTCACCTTCGCCGTGTCGCTCATCCTCGGGCTCGGCGTGCGGCTTATTGGCGCGCTTGGAATCGTATTCGTGCTGCACCTGTGGCTCGGAATTTATCGGCCCGGCACTCCGGCCGAATGGCCGTGGTCCTACATATTTCTTGCGATGGTGATGTTTTTCTTTGCGCTACATGCCGCCGGCCGCAGCCTGGGCCTTGATGCTTGGTTGCGCCGCCACGTGGCGGCGGTGCGGGACCGATCCGGCTTCTTCGGTACGCTGCTCAATCTGGCAGGGTAGCGTCCTCGGCTGGTCTTGCGCGGGCAGAAGCGCGTCAAAGATGCGCGTAACCGCGGGTCGATCCCGCAATAACGGACGGCGAGGCCTAAACTATCTTCCCGCGCGTAATCGCGCGAGCAGCTCCGCCGTCGGCCAGCCGTCGGCGGGCAGACCGAACTTGATCTGGGTGTCGCGGATCGCAACCCGGCTCTTGAGACCGAGCACGCCGTCGATGCGTCCCACGTCATAGCCGCGCTTTTCCAAAAGCTGCTGGAGTTCGCGGGTCTCGTCGAAGCTGATTTTCGGAATATCCGGGCTGCCCTTGTGCATGGGCGGCGCGCCGTCCAGGCGCGTCGCGTAATAGGCTGCGGTCAAGGAATAATTCAGCGACTGATTCCATTTCAGGTAGGCCTGGAAATTGTCGTAGGCCAGAAAGCTCGGTCCGAACCGTCCCAAGGGCAGCACCACGGATGCCGGCATGTTGTCGTTAGGCAAGGGCTTGCCGTCGGCGCGTGTGACGCCCCACGCAACCCACGCCGAGCGCGGATGCTGCACGGAAAGATCCGCTTCCTTCCATGGGAGGTTCGCCGGCACGCGCACCTCCTGGAGCCAGGGCTCGCCGCGCTTCCAGCCGAGATGGACGAGATATTTTCCGCTCGAGCCGATCACGTCCGCCGCGCTCTTGATCAGATTGCGCTTGCCGTCGCCGTCGTAGTCGATGGCTTGCGCCATGTATTCCGACGGCATCATCTGCGTCTGTCCGAGCTCGCCCGCCCAGGAGCCGATCATCTCGTCGGCGCGCAGGTCGCCGCGTTCGATCAAGCGCAGCGCATCGAAAAGATGGCCGCGGAACATCTCCGAGCGGCGGCAGTCGTAAGCCAGGGTGGCGAGTGATTTGATGGCGTGATCCTTGCCCTGGCCGGCGCCGAAGTCGCTTTCCAGCCCCCAGAACGCGGTGATGACGGAGGCCGGCACACCGAAGTCTTTTTCCTCGCGCGCAAAGATCGCCTGATGCTTCTTCATTTGCGCGGCGCCGTTGGGCAACCGCCCGCCCGCCAGCATCTTGTCGGAAATTTCCAGGAAGTTCTGGGCGAAGAAGCGTTGTCCGCGATCGATGTTGATAATCCGCTGGTCGAGGACCAGATACGGCGACGCCGCGGCAATGGTGGATTGGGAGATGCCCTTGGCTGCCGCTTCCTTCTTGAAGTCGGCGAGCCATGGCTCGAAGGGGGCCGTGTTACGGCAATTCGCTTGGGCGAAAGCTGCTGTCGGAGTTGCCAACAGCAGCACCACCAGCACCACCAGCACTGCCCAAGTTGGTCGCATCGCTTGCATTGTCACCGTGCGCATTGGCCCCGCCATATTTGCCGGCCTCGCTGCCTTGCCCCGTGCTCCGGCGACCGCACTTCTTGCTCGCGCAATGGCAACTCGCCTATGTTGATCGAGGGCTCGCCTGAAGGTGGCTTGGACCCGGCCTTTATCGGCGCATGGAGACGACCAATTTTCGACAACATCATGACGCCGCGACATCCAGCTGGAGACAGGACCATGCGACTTGATGTCTTGGCCGCGCTCTGCCTCGGCTCGATGCTGGCGCTTGCCGGCACGGCTCTCGCCCAGCAACCGGCGCCTTCCCCTGCCCCCGCGGCCGGGCCGCCGGCCGACTACGGGGCGCCGATCACCAATGAGCAGGCAAAGGCCGTCGCCGCCGCCGCGGTTGCCGAGGCCAAGAAGAACCACTGGCGCATGGCGTTCGCCATCGTGGGACCGGCGGGCGAGCTCGTCTACTTCGAGAAGATGGACGGCACGCATTTGGCTTCGGTCGAGATTGCCCAGGCCAAGGCACGCACCGCCGTGCTGTTCCGGCGTCCGAGCAAAGTCTTCGCGGATCAGTACGCCGCGGGTAATAGGGCATTCACGACCTTTCCGGAAAGACCGGTGGCATCCGAAGGCGGCGTTCCGATTATCGTGAACGGAAAGATCATCGGCGCGATCGGGGCAAGCGGCACCGAGTAGCCAGACGGCGTGGCAGCACAATCCAGCTGGAGACAGAACCATGCGACTAAATGTTTTGATCGCGCTCGGCATCGGCTTGGCGCTTGCGCTCGCCGGCACGGCGCTGGCCCAGCAACCGGCGCCTTCCCCTGCTCCTCCTGGGCCGCCTCCCGACTACGGAGCACCGATCAGCAACGAGCAGGCCAAGGCTGTCGCCGCCGCCGCGGTCGCCGAGGCGAAGAAGAACAACTGGCGCATGGCGGTTGCGATCGTGGGCCCGGCAGGCGAGCTCGTCTATTTCGAGAAGATGGATGGCACGCAACTGGCCTCGGCCGAGATTTCCCAGGGCAAGGCGCGCACCGCCGTGTTGTTCCGCCGGCCCAGCAAAGCGTTCGCAGATCAATACGCCGCGGGTAACACCGCGTTCACGACCTTTCCGGAGAAACCGGTGGCATCCGAGGGCGGCCTTCCGATCGTCGTGAACGGCAAGATCGTCGGCGCAATCGGCGCAAGCGGCGGCACCGGACAGCAAGACGGGCTGGCAGCGGCTGCGGGCGCGGGCGCCGCGAAGTAGCTGGCGGCAGGCGGGGCGCACCGCGCGTCTGCTTGAACCTTGAGCGCGAATCGACACCGGAGTGTCTTAGAGCGCGCGAGCCTGCTTGCGCGCTCCTCGTTGCCGCACTCGCTGACCATCCGAGCCGCCGCATGACGGTAAGCGCGATGGTCGTGCAGGCGCACGGGCCTGAAATCATAAGCCTATAGAAACGCTCAGTTTTCGGCGCGGCGATGCAGCCGGCTCACGTCTCCATAAATTATGCGCGAGCCGCAGCCGCAGCCCACCCTGTCACGTATAATGAAGGAACAATCGATACCCCCAAGCAGTTTCTCGTCATCTAAAACGTCTCGATTTCTCCAACCCAGGATTGGGCCGCCC
>WNGF01001749.1_pt1 | contig 47466 bp, 47 predicted proteins | sample 5400641 | NCBI WGS metagenome assembly WNGF01 (sample SAMN13153371, study PRJNA577476) | soil metagenome | isolation source: 80 cm soil or saprolite under grassland replicate 2 | place: USA:California | collected 2016-06-15 | reverse complement strand
TGCCGCGAAGCCCGAGCACCCCGCGGCGCCGGCCGCGGTCGGGCAGAGGGCCGCGCCCGGAGCAGCCCCGCACCTCGCCGCCCCCGGCGCGCAGAGGCCCGCACCTGGCGCAGCTCCGTATGCCGCCGCCCCGTCTCCGGCGGCCGCCGCCGTGCGCCCCGCGCCGCAGCCCGCGCCCGCAGCGAAGCCGTCGCCCGCGGCGCGCCGCGCGGTCGAGCTCGAGCTCGAGGAGCTGCCCGGCGCGGCCGCCGCGCTGGGGCTCCCCGAGCCGGACGGCGCGATGGAGCTCACGCCGTTCGACGAGGTGCCGCAGAGCGAGCCGATCCTCGCGAGCGATCTCGCCCCTTACGAGGAGATGGTCGAGGGGCCCCAGCCCACGCGCGACCTCACGGACGAGGAGATGGCGATCCTCGAGTCGCTCGACCGGCTCGCGAGCGGCGCCCCCGCGGAGCCCGACATCGTGAAGCCCGCGCAGGCGATGGCGGCGCTCATCCGCCTGCTCATCCGCCGCCGGATCGTGTCCGAGCAGGACTTCCTCGACGAGCTGTCGAAGAAGTGACGCCGGCGCTCAGTTCACGGTCCCGGGTACGAGCAGCGGGAACTGCGCGATCCGCGCGTTGAACTCCGCCCCGTCGTCGCGGACCATCCGGTACCTGCCGCGCATCGAACCGTGCGGCGTCCGCAGGACGCAGAAGCTCGTGTACTCGAACTGCTCGCCGGGCTCGAGGCGCGGCTGGTGTCCGACGACCCCGTCGCCTTCGACGTCCTCGCGGTGACCGGTCGCGTCGGTGATGATCCAGTGACGGCCGAGCAGCTTCGCGGGGCGGTCTCCCTCGTTCGCGATCTGGATCGTGTACGAGAAGAGCCAGCGCGCCTTCTCCGGCTCCGACCGCTCGGGCCGGAAGGCGCTCCGGACGTTGACCCGGATCCCGTCGCTGAGGGCGGACGACACGTCCGTCCCCATAATCGGGCGGGGCGGGCGCCGCACGGCTGCGGTACAGATGGAGGGCATGGAAGAGAAGCTCGTCCGCATCCTCCGCCGCGTCCGAGAGGTCGAAGGGCGCGTCGTCGTCCTCACCGGCGCCGGGATCTCCGCCGAGAGCGGCATCCCCACCTTCCGCGGCGCGGAGGGGTACTGGGTCGTCGGGTCCCGGAACTACATGCCGCAGGAGATGGCGACGCACGAGATGTTCGAGCGGGAGCCGGAGGAGGTCTGGCGCTGGTACCTGTACCGCTTCGGCGTGTGCAGGGACGCGCGGCCGAACGCCGGGCACGAGGCGCTCGTCGCGCTCGAGCGGGCGCTCGGGGACCGCTTCACGCTCGTCACGCAGAACATCGACGGGCTGCACCGGCGCGCCGGCTCGCAGCGCGTCCACTGCATCCACGGGGACGCCGCCTGGGTGCGCTGCGCGGCCGGCTGCGGGCTCGGGCGGGTGGACCTGCCGCCGCTCGTGCCGCGCGGCCCCGAGCCGCTCACCGCGGCGGAGCGCGCGGCGCTCACGTGCCCCCGGTGTGGCGGGTGGCTGCGGCCGCACGTGCTCTGGTTCGACGAGTACTACGACGAGGAGAACTACCGGATGGACAGCGCCCTGCGCGCCGCCGGCGCCGCGGACCTGCTCCTCGTCGTCGGCACGAGCGGCGCCACGAACCTGCCGATGCAGATCGGCGAGCTCGCGTGGCGCCGCGGCGCCGCGATGATCGACGTGAACCCGGAGCCGAACCCCTTCGCCGAGATGGCCGAGGACCTGCCGAGCGGGTTCTTCGCGCGCGGCAGCGCCTGCGAGCGGCTGCCCCCCATCGTGAAGTCCCTCGCTCCCGACCCGGAGTAATCGCGTTCGACTGGCACCAGACCCAGAGCAATCACGGTGGCAGACCCAGAGTAATCCGGTCGAGCTCGCCCCCTGACGCGATGGACGCGCGCGTCGGCACCCGTCGGCCATCGGAGACTGCACCGAGCCGTCGTCCGCTCTGGGTCGGGAACGAATTACTCTGGGTCGGGCGCGGCGCGGTCACGCTGCGTCCGCCCGGGTCAGCGAAGAGCGATCTCGACCGCCCGGGTCTCGCCGGGCCCGACCCGCACCTCGGCCGATCCGCGGCGACCGTCGTCCGACCGGACGACGAGCCGGAGCGGCTCGGGCGGGAGATCGCCGAGCGCGAAGCGTTCCCCGGCGAATCGGTGGACGTCGAGCGTGCGCCAGCCGTCCTGGGCGGGTTGCGAGGAGACCTCGAGCGTGAACCCGGTCCGGGCACCGCGGACGACCCCCTCGACCGCGCCGCCGGTCGCGAGCCGCACCGCGACGGCGCCCGTCTCCGGGAGCGTCACCGTCGCGGCGCCGGCACGGCCGCCGTTCCTCGCGTGGATCGTCACCTCGCGCCCGGCGACGCCCATGCGGCGATCGACGGCGACGCGGCCGTCCTCCCCCGCCGAGGTCGCGAGCGCGATGCGTCCGTCGTCGGGACGCGTGAGCGTGACGATCGCGCCTGGCGAGGGCGCGCCGCCCGGCTCGAGGACGAGGATCTCGACGCCTTGCTCGGCGGCGGGCGCGGCGAGGGGCACGTCGAGCCGCGCCGTCGCGCCCGGCTCGACGCGCGCAAACACGGGTGCGACGCGGAGGTCCGTCCGCGCCGCGGCGCCTGGCGCGGCGTGGACGCGGTACTCACCCGCCGGGACCGAGAGCGCGTAGTTGCCCGACGCGTCGGTCGTGGCGCGCGCCACCTGGAGCGTACCGGTCCCGGCGCGCATCGCGACCGCGACGACGGTCGTCCCCAGCGGCGGTCGCCCGGCGGTCGAGACGCGCCCGGCGAGGACTCCGGCCTCGGGGAGGACGAGGTCCACCGCCGTCGCGTGACCCTCGACGACGTGCACGGCGCGCGAGGTGCCGAGGAGCACCGCCTCGTGCCGGGCGACGAGCTCGGCGCGTCCGACCTCGAGCCCATCGAGACGGAAGCGGCCGTCGAACCCGGTGCGCGCCTCGATCGGCACCTCCGCCGCGAGCCCGTCACCGCGTTGCAGCGCGCGGACGCGGATGCCGGCGAGCGGGTGGCCGGAGACGTCCCTCACCGTCCCCTCGACGGTGCCGGTGCCGGCCAGCGCGATCCGGACGGGGAAGCGCGCGCCCGCCGCGAGCGTCACGCCCGCGAGGAGTCCCGGCGACGCGCCCGGCGCGGCGGCACGCAGGTCGTAGGCGGCCGGCGCGAGGCCGTGGAGCACGAACCGGCCGTCCGCCGCCGCCGTGGTTCGAGCGACCACGTCGTGCGTGTCGTGCGCGAAGAGCGCGATCCGGGCTCCGGAGGCGGGCGCGCCGCCCGGGAGCGTCACCGCGCCCTCGAGGGCAGCGGCGGGCCCGAGGCGGAGGGCGGCGCCGCGTGCGCTCGCACCCGCGGCGATCGCGACGGGTCGCTCGGCGACCCCGGCGAGCTCGCCGAGCGTGGCGAGGACGGCGTAGCTGCCGGCCGGCGCCGCGAGGCGGAACCGCCCGTCCGCTCCTGCGACGGCGGACGCGCCGTGATCGGTCGAGGCGGCCCGCACGAGCGCGCCCGAGGCGCCGCGGCCGTCCGCGAGCAGCACGGCACCTTCCAACGCGCCGAGCGGCTCGACCGTGATCGCGAGCACCTCGCCCGGCACCGCGACGCGCGGCACGAGTACGGGATGGTGTCCGGGCGCCTCGACCGACACGGCGAAGCTCCCCGGCGCGAGCGCGGCGAAGCGGAAGACGCCCGCCGCGTCGGTGTCGGCGATCGCCGTCACCTCCGGAGGCGCGGAGGGCGGCCCGAACGCGGGCCAGCGCGAGACGAGCGGCACGGCGCGGACGCGCGCGCCCGCCACCGGGCCGCCGCCCGGCGACGAGGCGCGGCCATCGAGCGCGGCGGCCGGCTCGAGCGCGACGTCCACCCGCGCCGCCTCCTCTCCGCGCGTCCGCACGACCTCGCCGAGCCCGGGGGCGAGCCCGGCGGCGCGCGCCGCGACGAGGAAGTCGCCCGGTCGCGCCGGGAGCCGCACGACGCCCACCTGATCGGTCCGGCCCTCGCCCGCACGGCGCCAAGCTCCGCTCTCCTCGGCGGGCGCGGCGTAGAGCCGGACCTCGGCGTCTGCCTGCGGCTGGCCCCCGGCGGTCACGCGGACCTCGACTGCTCCGTCCGCGGGCGTCGCCGGGGGCGCGAGGGGAGGAGAGAGCTCCGCGGGGGCGAGCGCCGCGATCGTGCTCGGGGGCGGGCTCACCTGCCCCTCCCGCGGCATCTGGCTCACGACGAACGCGGCCGCCGCGGCGGCGGCGCCGAAGATGGCGACGATGAGGGCGAGCGGGCGAACGCGCATGGGGATCTCCGACGCCGGAGCGTAGAACGCCGGGGCGCGCGCGGGACGGTCACGGTTGGAGCGGGGTCGCTCCGCCGCGGGGCGCAGGCTCTCAGCCGGAGAGGACGATCTTCGCGATCTCGGGGGGTGCGCCGAGCCGCATGGGCGGCCCCCAGTAGCCGGTCCCGCGCGAGACGAAGATCTGCCCCGCGCGCCCTTCCTCCACGTGCCGATGGAGCCCCTTCACGTAGGGATACGCGGCCCGGACGAGCAGGTTGAACGGGATGATCTGCCCGCCGTGGGTGTGCCCGGAGAGCTGAAGGTCGACGCCTGCTCGGACCGCCTCGCCGACGCCGCGCGGCTGGTGCGCGAGGAGCACGAGGGCGCGGTCCGGGTCGCGGCCGGCGAGCGCGCGGTCGAGGTCGAGGCCGTGGCCGTCGCCGAACCCGCGGGCCGACCAGTCGTCGACGCCGGCGAGGTCGAGCGACGCGCCGGCGTCCCCGAGCCGCACCCGCTCGTTCCGCAGGACGCGGATCCCGAGCCGTCGCAGCTCGTCGAGCCAGGGGCCGACGCCGGAGTAGTACTCGTGGTTTCCCGTCACGAAGAAGACCCCGTGGCGCGCCCCGAGCCGGCCGAGGTGGGAGACCGCGGCGCCGAGGTCGCGCACCGTTCCGTCGACGAGGTCGCCCGTCACCGCGATGACGTCGGCGCGCATCGCGTTCACCTGGTCGACGATGCGGCGCACGTGGCGCTCGCCGATCGTGGGCCCGACGTGCAGGTCGCTGATCTGCGCGATGGTGAGGCCGGAGAGGGCGGGGGGCAGCCGCTCGAGCCGGACCGGCACCTCGTTCACCTCGGCGGGCCCGGTGGCGCTCCGGAACGCGAACGCCGAGGCGCCGGCGGTGGCGGCGATCGCCGTCCCGGCGAGCGCGCGCGCGACGAAGAGCCGGCGGGACGGGTCCTCCGGCGGAGCGGGGCGCGCGCGCAGGTAGTCCGCGAGGAGCCCGCCGCCCTGCGCGGCGAGCCGAGCGAGGTCGAGCGCGAGGACCGCGATGAACAGCAGGAAGGCGACGCCGAGCCAGGTGAACGCGGCGATCGGGACGAGCCGGTCGAGCGGGCGGGGCGCCAGGCGGAGCGCCAGCATCCCGATCGGCACCGAGAAGGTGAGGACGAGCAGTGCGACCGACATGCCGCGGCGCCAAGGCTCGGCGAGCGCGGGATCGCGGACGAGCCGCGCCCACAGGTACCAGTGCATGCCGCCGAGGATCGCGAGGGCGACGGCGAGGAAGGTGGCGAGGGAGAGCGCCCGGTTCACGGGAGCCTGATAACGCCGAACGGGATGACCCGCCAGCGTTGGGTCGTAAGGTGCTGTAAACGTGGACCCGTGAGGTGGACCAGCTGGATGGGTCGGGGTCCGCAGGTCCAGGTCCAGGTCCAGGTTCACGCGCCGACGCGCCTATCTCCACGCGACCCGCTGCAGCGCGCTCCAGCGCCACTCTAGCTCGGCGCGCCGCTCGATGTACCAGCGGTCGTAGCGGCGCAGCTTGCCCGGGTTCCAGCCGAAGCGGGCGTGGAGCTCGGCGCGCTCAGCGTCGAGGGCCTGCAGCTCGGCGCGGATCTCGCGCAGCTCGCGCTCGCGGAAGGCCGCCTCGCGGAAGCGGAGCACCGGCGCGGGGGCGGGCCGCAGCGGGATCGGGGCGACGCGGTCGTCGCGGCGGTCGCCGCGCTCGTATCGATCGCCGGGATCGCGGAAGTCGCCGGCGACATGATCGCACTCGCGGGCGGCGGCGGCGGCCGGGAGCGTCGAGGCGAGGACGGCGGCGAGGACGAGCTTCGAGATTCGGGACGTCATGTTTCTCCTCCGGTCGGTTTCCCTTCGCGGAGGAGACGTGCCGCCGCCTGGCGACATTCAAAGCGGCCCGGGCGCGCGTCAGCGCGCCGACGAGCGGGACTCGGGCAGCCGATCGAGCTTCGCGGCGACGATGAGGTCGTTCTCCGAGAGCCCGCCGATCGCGTGCGTCCAGAGCGTCACGTCCACCGCGTTCCAGTGAACCGCGAAGTCCGGGTGGTGCCCTTCGCCCTCCGCGACGCCGGCGAGCGCGTTCACGAACCGCATCGCCTCGACGAAGTCCTTGAACCGATAGTGCTTGTGGATCCGGGTCCTCGCCTCCTGGGCGTCCCAGCCGTCGAGCGACCGGAGGGCCTCGTCCACGGCCGCGGGCTCCAGCTTCGGGACCCCGCCCTCGCACGGGACGCACTTCCGCTGCGCGTAGTCCATCCTGAATCGGTGCGCCGGCGGGGCGTCGCGCGCAATCCTCCCTCGGGGCGGACACTCCGCTCGCCCGCGGGTTATCCTTCGGGCTATGCAGCGGACCTTCCTCGCGCTGGGCGCGATCTCGGCAGGGATCTCGGTCGCGGCGGGCGCGTTCGGCGCCCACGCGCTCAGGGCGCGACTCGCGCCCGAGCTGCTCGCCGTCTTCGAGACCGGCGCACGCTACGAGATGTACCACGCGCTCGGGCTCGTCGCGGTCGCGTGGACCGCGGCGCGCGCGCCCGGGCCGGCGGGGTGGGCAGGCTGGCTCTTCGTCGCGGGGACGGTGCTCTTCTCGGGGAGCCTCTACGCGCTCGCGCTCTCGGGAGTCCGTGCGTTCGGCGCGGTGACGCCGTTCGGCGGCGTCGCGTTTATCGCGGGCTGGATCGCCCTCGCGATCGCAGCGGTCCGCGGATAGCTCGCGCGGCGGAGCGGCGCGCGATCCGGCGTCGTGGCACACTACGCGCGCATGTCCGCGGCACCCCGATCCCCAGCGCCGAGCTTCCTCGTCGGCGGCGAGGCGCTCGAGCGCTTCTCCTACTACGGCGTCACGTCCGCGCTCGTCCTCTACCTGAACGAGCACCTGCTCTACCCGGAGCGCGACGCGAAGGCCCACTACCACGCGTTCCTCGCCGCGGCGTGGCTCGCGCCGCTCGTCGGGGCGTGGCTCGCCGATCGGCTCCGCGTCCGATACCGCGCCACCCTCGGCGTCGTCGTCGCGTGGGCCTCCGTGCTCGGCCTCGCCGTGCTCGCCGCGTTCGAGTCGCGCGCCGGGCTCGCCGTGGGGCTCGCGCTCGTGGTCCTCGGGGCGGGGGCGACGAAGCCCAGCATCTCGGGGTTCGTCGGCGACCCGCTCCGCGCCGGAGACGGGCCAGCGCGGGCTCGCGCGAACGGCTGGCTCGCGGGGGCCGTGAACGGCGCGGCCGTGCTCGCGGCCCTGCTCGTGCCCGCGCTCCTCGTCGCCTTCGGCCCGCGCGTCGCGTTCGCGGTGCCTGCGGGCGCGCTCGCGCTCGCGCGCGTCGTCCTGCGCGCGGGCCGCGCGCGCCCCGTGCTGCCGGCGCCCGCCCGGCGAGACCCGCACGGTTTCCTGCGCGTCGTCGCGCGCGCTCTCTCGCGGCTCGGCACGGGCCACCCGGGGCAGCACTGGCTCGACCTCGCCCGCGACGTCCATCCGCCCGAAGCGGTCGAGGGGGCGAAGGCGGTCCTTCGCATCGGCGCCGTGTTCGCCGCCGTCACGCTCTTCTGGGCGTTGTTCGATCAGAAGGGGTCCGCGTGGGTGTTCCAGGCGCGCCAGATGGATCTCGCGATCGCGGGGCGGCAGCTCTCCCCGGCGCAGCTGCAGGCCGCGAGCCCGCTCCTGGCGGTCGTGCTCGTCCCGCTCCTCGGCGCCGTGGTGTTCCCCGCGCTCGCGAGGCGCGGCGTCGCCCCCTCCCCCCTCGCGAGGATGAGCGCGGGGATGTTCGTGGCCGTCCTCTCGTTCGCCGCCGCCGCGATCGTGCAGACGCTCGTCGACGCCGGCCACGCTCCCCACGCGCTCTGGCAGCTCCCGCAGTACCTGCTCCTCGCCGTCGGCGAGGTGCTCGTGTCCGTCACGGGCCTCGAGCTCAGCTTCACCCAGGCGCCGCGCACGATGCGCTCGACCGTGATGTCGATCTGGTTCCTGACGGTGTTCGGCGGGAACCTCCTCACCGCGCTCGTCGGGCAGCTCGTCCGGCTCGAGGGAGCCGCCTGGTTCTGGTTCTTCGCCGCGGTGATGCTCGCGGGAACGCTGGTGTTCCGTGCGATCGCCCGGGTTTGGCGCGTGGCGCGGGCGGAGGAGATCGTCGCAGAGTAGCGGTGGATCTCGCACGCGCGCCCACATGACCCTCGTACCGTCGGCCGTGGACACGATCTGCGAATGGCGCCGTGCTACGTTGAGAGCGACCCTGGGTATCGGACGCGCCAACGCATCCGCCCGCAAATCGGGGTCGAAGCAGTGGCAGTGTCCTTGCTGAGGTGCAGGATCATGAAGCGGATCGGTGTCGTCGCCTTCGTGTCTCTCTTCGCGCTCGGCGCCTGCGCCACGGCGGAGTCGCAGCGGTCGTACACGCCGAAGGTCCAGGTGGTCGTCAAGGGCGGGAAGAAGAAGGTCACGCAGGCGAACTACCAAGTGAGCCCCGAGGAGTCGAAGCTCACGGGGTCCGGCGGGTCGGCGAAGTAGCCTCCGACGTCACGCCGTCCGAACGCGCGTCCCGCGCGCGCCCGTGCTGATCGCATCCACCGGAACGCCGTCCACGAACGCGACGCGGTTGCCCAGCACCGCGGGGACGCGCGCGCCCGGTGTGAGGACGCCCACGAGGTTCAGCGGATCCGCCGCCGAGACCTCGATCCGCTCGGCGCCCTCGCGCGGCGCGCGGCGGACCGCGCGCAGCGCGTCCACCGCCTCGGGCAGCGCGAACTGCTCGCCCGTGAAGCCCGCGACGAAGCGGCCGCCGCGGATCGACCCGCGCGCCTCGAGCGATCGGTAGACGCGCAAGAGCTCGCGCCACGGCGGCGGACCGCTCTCGCGCGCGAGCAGGTCGCGGAACACGACGCCGTAGCGCCGGAGGTACTGCGCCGCGAGCCGCTCGAGCACCGCGTCGTCCTGGGGGGTCTGCGTGGCGGCGCCGGCTCCGAGATCGAGGGCCTCGCGCGCTTCCGCGCGGAGCAGCGACCAGCGCCCGCCGGCGAGGCCGGGCCGGCGGAACGGACGGCCGCGCGGCGGGGGCTCGATGAGCGCGCGCAGGCCGGAGAAGCCGTCGGCCGTCACGTAGCCGGCCGAGACGAGCTCCCAGAGCGCCTGCTCCAGCTCGCCTGCGAGCCGGCCGGTGGACGCCGCGAGATCCGGCAGGAAGGAGGCGCCGCGTCGCGCGAGCACCTCGACGAGCGCGCGCGCGGACGGCCCGAGCGGCGGGGGCGACCCCGCGGCGCCGGCGAGGAGCCAGCCGAGGTCCTCGCGCAGCGCGAGCGACACGGGGGCGTTCCGGGTCGGCGCGTTCCGCCGCCGTGGCGCCTCCTCCGGCGCGGCGATCACGGCGAGGCGGCCCCACGCCACCTCGCCGGCGAGGCAGAGCTCGTCGAGCAGCCCTCGCTCGTAGTCGGCGATCCGCGCGGCGAGCAGGTCCCGCTCCCAGGCGCCGGCCGCGGCGTGGAACCCCTGCAGCTGGCCGACCACCTCGGCGAAGCCGCGCGCCCCGTGGAGGCGAGTCCCCGGCGCGACGTGCTGCCAGCGGGCGAGGAAGCGGAGCAGGTCGGCCGCCGAGGCGGGCTCGATCTCCTTGCGCAGCCGACCGATCGTGAGCCGGTGGATGCGGGCGAGCACGGAGCGCTCGCACCAGTGGGGCGCCTCGGCCGACCACGGCGTGCCCGTGAGGAAGCGCCCGCGCAGGACGAGCCCCTCGACCTCGAGCCGGACGAGGGCGGCGGCGACGCGCTCGCCCGCGAGCCCGATCCGGGTGGCGAGGGCCTCCGCCGCGAAAGGTCCGACGCGCGGCACCCACCCGCGGACGATCGCGAGCGCGGCCTCGTCGTCGTCGACCGGGACCTTCTCGGACGGGAGCGGGGAGAGGTCGGGCTCGAGGGTCCCGCCCGCCGTCGCGAGCGCGGGCGCAGCCGCGCGGGCGAGCCCGACGCGCTCCGCCGCGACCCACCACTCGCGCGCGCCGGCGCGGAGCCGCGCGGCGCGGCCGGCGTCGAGGAGCGGCGGGAAGAACGGGGCCGACGGGGCGCCCTCGGCCGCGGGCAGGATCCCGAGGTCGAGCAGCGCGTCGTGCAGCTCGTCCGGATCGCGCACCACCGGCCAGACCTGCTCCTCCACCTCGGCGATCGCGGCCGGGTCGAGCGCGCCGAGCCCGTTCGCCTCCGCGGCGGGGAGCGCCCGCCGCATCGCCACCGCCCGCGCGCGCCGCTCCTCGAGCGGCGCGTCGTCGAGGTACGCCCACGGTCGCGCCCCCACGATCTCGTGCGACATGGGGGACGGCTCGGGTGTGTCCACCGCCACGAGCCGGATCTCGCCGCCCCCGATCCGCCGGACGATCTCCTTCAGCCTGGGCGCGTCCATCGCCTCGCACAGGCAGTCGCGCAGCGTCTCCGCGACGAGCGGGTGATCGGGGAGCAAGACCGGGCCGGCGGTCGCGTTGTCCTGGCAGGCGACCTGGGCCGGGAACACCGCCGCGAGGAGGTCGTCCGAGCGCATGCGGGCGATGGGCGCGGGCATCCGCTTCCCCTTGAACAGGCGCGGGATGGCGAGCGCGCGCGTCGCGTTCCAGCGCCAGCGCACGCCGAACATCGGCGCCTGGATCGCGGCCTGGGCGAGCACCTCGTCGAGGGTGGACTCGGAGAGGAGCTCGAAGATCGACTCGAGCGGGAACGAGTGCTGCGGCCCGAGCGAGAGGAGGACACCCTCGTCCGTCGCGGCCGCCTGCAGCTCGAAGTCGAAGCGGCGGCAGAACCGCTTGCGCAGCGCGAGGCCGAGGGCGCGGTTCGTGCGGGCGCCGAACGGCGCGTGGACGACGAGCTGCATCCCGCCGGCCTCGTCGAAAAAGCGCTCGGCGACGAGAGTCCGCTGCGTCGGGATCGCGCCGAGCACGGCGCGCGTCGCCGCGAGGTAGTCGACGACCTGGCGCGCCCCGGCGGGCGGCACCGCGCAGGCGTCGCCGAGCCACCGCGCCGCGGCGGCGCGGTCGTCGAGCCGGGTCTCGAGCTCCTCGCGCAGGTCCGAGACCTCCTCGGACAGCTCGCGGCTGCGCCCCGGCGCCTCGGCGACCCAGAACGGGATCCCGGGCGCCGCCCCGTGCGCGTCCTCGACGCGGACGGTGCCGGCGTCCACCCGCCGGATCCGCCACGAGGTGTTGCCGAGCAGGAAGACGTCGCCTGCCACGGACTCGACCGCGAAGTCCTCGTCCACCTGGCCGACCGCGAGCCCCTCGGGCTCGGCGAGGACGGTGTACTGCGAGGTATCCGGGATCGCGCCGCCGCCGGTGAGCGCCGCGATGCGCGCGCCGCGCCGCCCCTTCACGCGCCCGTTCACGGCGTCGCGGTGGAGGAGCGCCGTCGTCCGGCCCGGCGTCGTGGCGATCCCGTCGGAGAGCATGTCGACGACCGCGTCGAACACGGGGCGGGTGAGATCGCGGTAGGGCCAGGCGCGCCGGACGAGCGCGAAGAGCCGGTCGAGGTGGATCGGCTCCGCCGCCGCCTCCGCGACGATCTGCTGCGCGAGCACGTCGAGCGGCTGGTCGGGGACGCGGATCGCCTCGAGCGCGCCCTTGCGCAGCCCGCGCACCACCGCCGCGCACTCGACGAGCTCGTCGCGGCTCATCGGGAAGAGCCGCCCCTTCGGCACCCCGCCCTTCACGTGCGCGGCGCGGCCGACGCGCTGCAGCGCCACGTGGAGGGCGCCCGGCGTGCCGAGCTGGACGACGAGGTCGACGTCGCCGACGTCGATGCCGAGCTCGAGGGACGCGGTCGCGACGACCGCCCGGAGCGCCCCCGCCTTGAGCCGCTCCTCCGCATGGAGGCGGCGCGCGCGGGAGAGCGAGCCGTGGTGGGCCGCGACCGCGTCCGCGCCGAGCCGCTCGGCGAGGGCGTGGGTGGCCCGCTCCGCGAGCCGCCGGGTGTTCACGAAGACAAGGGTCGAGCGGTGCTCGGAGACGAGCGCGGCGACGCGGTCGTAGGTCTCGCGCCACAGGTCGTTCGACGCCACCGAGGAGAGCTCGTCGCCGGGGATCTCGATCCCGAGGTCGAAGGCCCGCCTCCGCCCGGTCTCGACGATCGCGCAGCGCGGCCGGCCCGCGCGGTCGGCGCGCTCCGTGCCGACGAGGAAGCGCGCCATCTCCTCGATCGGGTTCACGGTCGCGGAGAGACCGATGCGCTGCGGCCTGCGGCGCGCGAGCGCCTCGAGCCGCTCGAGCGAGAGCGCGAGGTGGGCGCCGCGCTTGTCGCGCGCGACGGCGTGCACCTCGTCCACGATGACCGTCTCGACGGTGGCGAGCGCGGCGCGGCCGCGCTCCGCGGTGAGCAACAGATAGAGCGACTCCGGGGTCGTGACGAGCACGTGCGGGGGGACGCGCACCATCGCCGCACGGCGCGAGGCGGGCGTGTCGCCCGAGCGGACGGCGACGCGCAGGTCCGGCGGCGGGAACCCCTCCGCCCGCGCGAGCTCGGCGAGCTCGGCGAGCGGCACGCGCAGGTTCTTCTCGACGTCGTTGCCGAGCGCGCGCAGCGGCGAGACGTACACGACGCGGGTCTCGGCGCCGAGGTGACCGTCGAGCGCCTCGCGGTAGAGCTCGTCGATCGCGAACAGGAAGGCAGCGAGCGTCTTGCCCGACCCCGTCGGCGCCGACACGAGCACGTCGCGGCGCGCCGCGATCTCGGGCCAGCCGAGCGCCTGCGGCTCCGTCGGCTCTCCGAAGCGGCGCTCGAACCAGCGGCGCACGAGGGGATGGAACGTCTCCAGCACGGTCGCCCTTGCATAAAGCCCCGCGCGGGGCGACGCTCGGGACCCGCCGGGTCCCTATGATGGCCCGCGCCCGTCCGCCGGCTGCGCGGGCGGGGGAGCCTGCCGGAGGACCCGATGCTGCTCAAGGAGACCGCGCTCCTCCGCCTCGTCGGGCTGCGGATCCCGATGCTCCTGTTCGTGGGTCCGCGCGTCGTGGAGCTCGACGACGACGGGTGCGCGATCCTCATCCCGCTCGGCTGGCGCACGAAGAACCAGCTCATCGGCGCGATGTACTTCGGCGCGCTGTGCGCGGGCGCCGACCTCGCCGGCGGCCTGCCGGCCGCGAAGCTCATCATGGCGCACCACCGCGACATGCGGCTCGTCTTCGGCGAGCTGCGCGCCGAGTTCCTGAAGCGGGCCGACGGCGACGTCCTCTTCCGCTCGCGAGACGGCCGCGCGGTGACCGACGCGGTGAGGCGGGCGGCGGCGAGCGGCGAGCGGGTGACGATCCCGGTCGACGTCATCGCGACGGTGCCCGCGAAGTACGGCGACGAGCCGGTCGCCCGCTTCTCGATGTCGCTCTCGCTCAAGATGAAGGACGCGTCCCCGGCGCCGCGCGAGGGCGGCGACGACCGCTCGAGCGCGGCGGCCCACTGAGCCGCATGGATCGCGAGCGGTTCGCGCTCTACGCCGGGACCGTCGCCGCCTACGGCGACATGTACGTGACGCAGTCGATCCTGCCCGTCCTCGCGGCCGAGTTCGGGGTCGGGGCGGCGCGGGCGGGGCTCACCGTCTCCGCGGTCGTGCTCGCCGTCGCGGTCGCCTCGAGCTTCTACGGGCCGCTCTCCGACGTCCTCGGGCGCCGGCGCGTCATGGCCGGGGCGACGGCCCTCCTCGCCGTGGCGACCCTCGCCTGCGCGCTCGCCCCGACGTTCGGCGCGCTCGTCGTCCTCCGCGCGCTGCAGGGCACGTTCGTGCCGGGGATGACCGCCGTCTCCGTCGCCTACGCCGGTGACCGGTTCGGCGGGCGCGACCTCCCGGCGGTGGTGGCGGGCGTCATCGGCGCGTCGGTCGTGGGGGGGCTCCTCGGGCGCGTCCTCGCCGGCGCCATCGCGGCCCACCTCGGCTGGCGCGCCCCGTTCGTCTTCTTCGCGGGGCTCACCGCCGTCGCCGCCGCGCTGCTCGCCCGCGGCCTCGTCCCTGGCGGCGGGCAGCGTCCGGGCGCCCTCGGCGCCGCCTGGAGCGGGATGCTCGGCCACCTGCGCGATCCGCGGCTCGTCGGCGCGTACCTCGTCGGTGGCGCGCTCTTCTTCGGCTGGATCGGGATCTTCACCTACCTGCCGTTCCACCTCGCCGCGCCGCCCTACTCGCTCCCGACCGCCGCCATCTCGAGCGTCTACCTCGTCTACGCCGCGGGCGTCGTCGCCTCGCCCATCGCGGGCCGGCTCTCCGGGCGCATCCCGCCGCGCACGCTCATCGCGGTCGGGCTCGCCGTCGAGGCGGCGGGCATGGCGCTCACCGTGGCGCGCCCGCTCGCGCTCGTCGTCGTCGGTCTCGTCGTGCTCGTCCTCGGCACGTTCACGGCGCAGGCGGTGGCGCCCGCGTTCGTGAACGTCACCGCCGAGACGGCGAAGGGGGGCGCGAGCGCGCTCTACCTCACGAGCTACTACGTGGGCGGGACGCTCGGCTCCGCGCTCCCGGGGCTCGCGTTCCAGGCGGCGGGCTGGCGCGGCGTCGTCCTCGCCTGCGCGGCGGCGGTCGGGGTCGCGATGGTCGCGAACGCGGTCCTGTGCGGAAGGGTGCCGCGGCGCCGAGCCGGCGTGTAGAGTGTCGCCGCGATGGCTGCGATGAATGGACCGACGCCGCTCGGGATGGTGCTCGCGATGCTCGTGGACGCGGCTGGGAAGCCGGTTCGCGGCGGCTCGGGCAAGGGTCAGCTCTACGCGAGCCCGGAGGGGCTCGTCGTCCTCAAGCCCGGCCCGGGGCAGGAGCTCCTCCACCGCGCCGTCACGGGCGGGCTGCTCGCCTCGGTGATCCTCGTCCTCGCGAACGTCTTCACGTGGAAGAGCACGAGCGTCCTCTGGCTCGCGGTGGCGCTGCAGGCGGGGTACTGGCTCTCGCTGCCGGTGCGGCGCCGCTCCCTCGAGCCCAAGCCGCTCGCGGCCGACGCGCTCGCCTCCGCCGCGCGCGGCGGGCGCGCGCTCGTGCAGGTCCCGGCGGGCGCGATCGTCCGGAGCGTCGCGCCCGAGCCGCCCCGCGCCGGGTTCCGCAAGCCGGCGCGGTTCGAGCTGCCCGACGGTGCGCTCGAGGTCTACCTCTCCGAGGAGCAGTACCGGACCGCCCTCGCCGCGCTCGGCCGGAGCGGCTAGCGCGTCGCGCGGTTAAGAGCGGCAGCATGTCGATCGGCAGCTCCCTCGTCTTCGCGGCCGCGCTCGTGCTCGGTGGCCCGGTCGCGCCGTCCGCGGACCCCGCCCGCGCCGGGCGGAGCGCGATCGAGGACGACTGGGCGCGCGCGCTCGCCGCCGCGAAGGCGCGCCGCGTCCCGATCGTCGTGGACGTCTGGGCCCCGTGGTGACCCTCCTGCCGCTTCATGCGCGCCCACGTCCTCCCGGACGCGCGGCTCGCGCGGCTCGCCGGGCGGTTCGTCTGGCTCGACGTGAACACCGAGGACCCGAGGAACGCCGCGTTCCTCGCGAGCTTCCCCATCGACGCCTGGCCGACCCTCTTCGTCGTCGACCCCGACGCGGAGCGCGCGGTCCTGCGCTGGACCGGCACGGCGACCGCCGCGGAGGTGGCGGCGCTCGCGACGGACGGCGAGCGGGCGGTCCGCGCCGGGCGCCTCTCGACCGCGGACGCCGCGCTCGCGCGGGCGGACGGGCTCATGGCGGAGCGGCGCCACGCCGAGGCCGCCGCGGCGTTCCGCGAGGCGCTCGCCGCGGGGGGGAAGGGCTGGCCCGGACGCGCGAGGGCGGCGGAGGCCCTCGTTACTCGCCGCGCTCGAGCCCGCCGGGCGGCGCGCGCTCGGCGCGCCGGGGCTGCTCGCGGACGACCGCTCCTGGCTGTACGGCGAGCTCGCCTCCGCCCGCGAGGCGCGCGGCGACGCGAAGGGGGCGCACGCGCTCGCGCGCGACTGGCTCCTCTTCCTCGAGCGGGAGGCGGCGCGCGCGACGACGCCGCTCGCCCGGGCGGCGCTCGACGGCCAGCGGCTCGAGGCGGCGCTCCGGCTCGGCGAGCCGCGGCGCGTCCTCGCTCCGCTGCTCGCGTCCGAGCGGGACCTCCCGGACGACTTCGTCCCGCCGGCGAACCTCGCCTCGGCCTACCTCGAGCTCGGGCGCGCCGCGGACGCGCTCGGCGCGGCGGACCGCGCGCTCGCGCTCGCGCAGGGGCCGCGCCGCATCCGCGTCCTCGTCACGAGGGCCCGGGCCCTCGAGGCGCTCGGGAACCGGGTCGCCGCGCGCGACACATTGCGGCGCGCGCTCTCCGACGCCGCGGCGCTCCCGGACGCGCTCCGCCCGCGCGGGCCGGTCGCGGACGCGGAGCGGCTGCTCGGCGCGCTCGGCGGCGCCGCGGAGTGAGCCGCTGGCGCGAACCCGTCACCTTCTCGCCACGCCGCCGTCACCCCGCGCGGCGAGGCTCCCGCGCCCGCCCATGACGGAACCGACTCGACCCATTGCCGACGGGAGCAGCGCGCCGCTCGTCGCGGCCGCGGAGATGGGATACGGCCACGTGCGCGCCGCGCGGGCGCTCGCGGACGCGTGCGGGGTCCCGCTCGTGCACGTGGACCGCCCGCCGCTCGCCGGCCCCGCCGACGCGGCGCGGTGGCGGCGGGCGCGGCTCGCCTACGAGGCGACGTCGCGGCTCTCGCAGATCCCGGTCGTCGGGGCGCCGCTCCGCTGGGTGCTCGACGAGCTCACCGACATCCCGCACCTCCACCCGTTCCGGGACCTCTCGGCGCCGAGCGGCGGGGCGCGCACGCTCGACCGCCTCGTCCGCCGCGGCCTCGGCCAGGGGCTCATCGACGAGCTGCGCCGCTCGGGGCGTCCGCTCCTCACGACGTTCTTCGCCCCTGCGATCGTCGCGGACCGCGCCGGCCTCCCCGCGGTCCACTGCGTCGTGACGGACACCGACGTGAACCGCGTGTGGGCGCCGGTGGACGCCCGCGCCACACGGATCCGCTACCTCGTGCCCACCCACCGGGCCGGGCGGCGGCTGCAGGCGTACGGCGTCCCTCCGGACCGGATCACCTTCACCGGGTTCCCGCTGCCGCACGCGCTCGTCGGCGGCCCCGCGCTCGGGCCCCTCCTCGCGAACCTGGCCGCGCGGCTCGTCCGGCTCGATCCGGAGGGGACGTTCCGGCGGGAGCAGGGCGAGGCGCTCGCGCACTTCCTCGGGCCGCTGCCCCGGGCGGAGGAGCGCCGGCCGCCGCTCCTCACCTTTGCGGTCGGCGGCGCAGGAGCGCAGGCGGGCCTCGCGCGGCTCTTCCTCCCATCGCTCCGGAGTGAGGTGCTCGACGGGCGGCTCCGGCTCGCCCTCGTCGCGGGGGTGCGGCCCGACGTGAAGCAGGTCTTCGAGGAGGCGCTGCACGCGGCGCGCCTCGAGGGCGCGGTCGGCGCGGGCGTCGAGCTCGTCCTCGCGCCGGACCTCGACGGCTACATCGACGGGATGAACGCGCTGCTCGCCCGCACGGACATCCTGTGGACGAAGCCGTCCGAGCTCTGCTTCTACGCGGCGCTCGGGATCCCCCTCGTCTGCGCGCCACCCGTCGGAGCCCACGAGCGGATCAACCGGCGCTGGGTGCGTGAGAGCGGCGCCGGGTTCAAGCAGCGCGACCCACGCTTCGCGGCCGACTGGCTCGCGGACCTGCTCGCGGATGGGGCGCTCGCCGCGGCCGCGTGGGCTGGGTTCACGCGGCTCCCGAAGTTCGGGCTCTACCGCATCCTCGAGGCGGTGGGCGTCCCGGCGCCGGCCCCGGCGCCCCGCCGCTGAATCCTACGCGCTCCTCGGCCGCCCCGTGGCGAGGGCGCCGCCGACCTTCCGGCGCAGCTCGTCCGGATCGCCCTTGCAGACGTAGCCGTCGATGCCGAGGCGCTCCGCGGCGCTCCGGAGCGCGTCCTCGTCGTTCGACGAGTACAGGAAGAGCTTCACCCCCGTCGCGTGCACGCGGCGGCGCAGGATCGCGACGAGCCCCTCGCCGGAGAGCGCCGGCATGTTCACGTCGATGAGGACGAGGTCCGGGCGGCTGCGGATGAGCCGCTCGGTCGCGCCGAAGGCGGTCTGGTGGACGAGCACCTCGTATCCCTCCGCCTCGAGGAGCTCCTTCGCGCATGCGAGGTGCAGCTCGTCGTCGTCTACGATCAGGATCTTTCGTACGGTCATCTCGTCGCCTCCTCGGGCGGCGCGGGATGCGGCAGCTCGAGCGTGAAGATGGACCCCTCGCCGCGCCGACTCTGGACGACGACGCGTCCGCGAAGCAGCGTGGCGAGGGAACGGGTGATCGCGAGACCGAGGCCGGTCCCAGGGTGGGTCTTCGTGTGCGCGTCCTCGAGCTGGCCGAACGGAACGAACAGGCGCGGGAGGTCGTCCTCGCGGATCCCGCAGCCGGTGTCCGAGACCGCGATGCGCACGCCGCGCAGGTCCGACTCGGCGCGCACCGCGATCCTTCCGCGGTCGGTGAACTTCGCGGCGTTCGACGCGAGGTTCACGAGGATCTGGCGGAGCTTGTGGTGGTCCGTCTCGATGACGAGCTCGCGGGGGACCTCCGCGATCACCTCGACCGGCTTCTCGCCGACGAGGAGCCGCGCGAGCGTCGCCACCTCGTCCAGGAGTGCGGCGACGTGGACGGGCCCGATCGCGACCTCCATCCGGCCCGCCTCGAGCTTCGAGAGGTCGAGGATGTTGTTCACGGTGCCGCGGAGCGTCGCCGACGCGCGGAGCAACAGCGGGACCTTCGTGCGCACCTGCTCGAGGTTCCCCCGGTCGCACGCCATCCGCACGAGCTCCGCGAGCACCGCGATCGCGCTGACCGGCGAGCGGAGCTCGTGCGTCGCGTGGGCGAGGAACCGGGCCCGGACGCGCTCGAGCTCCTCGAGCCCCCGCGCCCGCGTGAGCGCGGCCTCGCGCTCGAGGCCGGTCCGCTGCAGCGCGAGCCCCTGGTGCTGCGCCAGCTCGCGCACGGAGGAGTGTCCGAGGTACCGGCCGTCGTCTCCGATGACGATCACCTCGTCGAACACCGATCCGGCGGGGCGCGCGAGGGCGCGCTCGAGCGCCACCGCGAGCGGCGTGTCGCACCGGAGCGCGAGCGGCGCCAGGTCGGCGATGCGCGTCACCGGCTTGCGGGCATAGAGCTCGTGACCGAAATTGCGCGCGAGCTTCAGGAGGAGCCGCCCCCGGGTGAGGAGCCCCACCGGGCGGTGGTCGGCGACGAGTGCGACGGCCTCGAGCTCCGGCCGGTCGAAGAAGAGGCTCGCGACCTGCTGGACGCGGTCGTCGGGGTGGACGTGGGCGTCGCCGGTGAGGAGCGCGCCGACCGAGAGCGGATCGGGCGACGCGCGCTCCAGCGCGTGGACGGGATCGGGGGCGAGGCGCAGCGCGGAGTCCATCGCGTCCTCTACGCCGCGGACGAGACGCACGGCTCGACGGGCGCCTCGCGGACGGGGGTCTCGATGCGGGTGCCCTTCCCGACGACGAGGCGGGTGCCGCGCCACGCGACGTCGCGCCGAAAGAGCCCCCACACCCAGGCCGAGCCGAAGACGAGGTCCTTCAGCGGCACGACCGCGAGCTGGCGCAGCCTGAACCCCCCGGGGCGCAGGGCCCGCGCCGCCGCGCCGTCGAGCGCGGCCTTCAGGGCGCACGTCGCGGCGAGGCCCGAGAGCGCCGCGGGCGTCCGCCCGACCGCGGCGCCGAGCGAGGCGAAGAGGACGGGGTTCAGGAGGGCGAGCGCCGCGTACTGGAGCGGACCCGCCGCCTGCCGCTGGAGCACGCTCCAGCGCCGGTACCGGGCGGCGAACTCGGCGAGCGTCCGGCGCTCGCTGACGTTCTGGACCGGACGGTGCGCCACGGCGACGCGCTTGCCGAGCACCGTCGAGACCATGCGCCCCATCACGTAGTCCTCGGCGAGCACGTCGCAGACCGCCTCGAACCCGCCCATCGCCACGAGATCGCGGCGCCTGAGCGCCATCGACTTTCCGACCACGATGTCGCGCGCGCAGAGCCGCTTCGCCGCGACGATCCCCGGGGTGATCGAGCCCGCGAGGTGGAGGTGATCCATGAGGGAGCCGAGCCGCGCCTCGCCGCGGCCGGCGATCGGGTGGGTGACGAGCCCGACCCCGCCGTCCTCGAGGAGCGCCGCGATCTCGGCGAGGTATCCGGGCTCGACCCGCACGTTCGAGTCGGAGACGACGAGGAGGTCGTGCCGCGCCGCGCGCGCGAGCGTGACGAGCTGGTTCACCTTCGGGTTGAGCCCGGGCGCGCCGCGCTGGAGGACGACGCGGAATCGGGCCGGCCACCTCCGCGCCGCCGCGCGCGCGAGCGGGTAGGCGGGATCCTGCGCGCTCCTCACCCCGAGCAGGACCTCGAACGCGGGCCAGGCGAGCGCGGCGAACGACGCGAGGTTCTCCTCGAGCGCGTCGTCCACGCCGCAGAGCGGCTTCAGGATGGAGATCGCGGGGGCCGTGCGCGGTTCGCGGCTGGGCTCCCGGAGGTGGCACCGCAGCGAGAGGACCTGAAGCGCCACGATCGCGAGGCCGAGCGCCGCGACTCCGAAGAGGATCAGGCTGGGACCCATCGCCATCGCACGGCTCCCTTCTCGCGCCGGACCGGAGGGCGCACCCGGGACGATGCCGGACCTGGGTGGCGCCGCCGCGTCGGTCGCGTGACGAATCGACTCAGCGCGCGCGTCCCCGCGCGAGCGCCGCGACGGCGAGCCCCTCGAACAGGAGGTGCGCGGCGAGCAGGCTCGTCGCGTCGGCGTGGTCGAACGGCGGACACACCTCCACGACGTCCATCCCGACGAGCGACGTGCCCGCGAGGGCGCGGACGACGTGGAGCGCCTCGCGCGAGGTGAGGCCCCCCGGCACCGGCGTGCCGGTCCCCGGCGCGAACGCGGGGTCCACCGCGTCCACGTCGAAGGACACGTACAGCGGCAGGTCCCCCACCGCGGCGACGACGTCTCGCATTACCGCCCGGACGCCGCGCTCGGCGACCTCGTCCGCGCCGTGCACCTGCGCCCCGTGGGCGGCGCCGACCGCGAGGTCTCCGGCGCCCCCCTGCGGGCCCCGGATCCCGACCTGGTGGAGCTGCCCGTGCGCGACGAGCCGCTCGTCGAGCGCGTGCCGGAACGGTGTGCCGTGATGCCACGCGTCCCCCCAGACCTCGGCGCCGCTCGTGTCGAGGTGCGCGTCGACGTGGAGGACGGCGACGGGGCCGTGCCGCGCGGCGACCGCGCGCAGCGCCGGGAGGGCGATGGAGTGATCGCCCCCGACGAGGAAGGGGACCGCGCCCGCCGCGAGCACGGCCGCCGTGCTCGCCTCCACGGCGTGGCGCACCGAGGCGGCGTCGAACGGCGGGAAGGCGACGTTCCCGGCGTCGATCGCGGCGAGCAGCGCGAACGGATCGATGCCGTGCCCGGCGTGGTGACCCTGCACGAGCGCGCTCACGCGGCGGACCTCGAACGGCGCGAGGCGCGCGCCCGGACGGTAGGTCGTGGCGCCGTCGTAGGGGACGCCGAGCAGGGCCGCCCGCGTGCCCTCCGGGACCCCCGCCGCCAGCGGCGCGGAGGGGAGCCGGAAGAATGGCATCTGCCCGTGGGCGAGGTACTCGGCGGCGGACTGCTGACTCATCGGTCCTCCGCGAGGAGCGCGGCGACCCGCGCGCGCGCCTCGTCGGCGAGCGCGCGTGCGCTCGCGCCGGCCGCGGGCGCGATCGGTGTGCCGAAGCGGATCGAGACGTGCGCGCCGCGCGCGGAGGCGACCTGGAGGTAGTGGGGCAGGAAGGAGGCGTCGCCGGTCCAGGCGAGGCGCCGCGGGTGATAGCGGATCGAGACCGGGACGACCGGCACGCCGGCGCGGAGCGCGAGCCCGAACAGGCCGGCGCGGAACGGGAGCACGCCGTCGCCGCCGCTCGTCGTGCCCTCCGGGAAGTTGAGCACGCACGCGCCCGCGGCGACCGCGGCGCGCACGTCGCGCAGCGCCCGCGCCCCGCTCCCGGCGTCGCCCCTCGAGACGAACACCACCCCGAGCTCCCGCGCGAGGCTGCCGACGACGGGCCACCCGGCGACGTCGAGCTTCGAGACCGGGATGCAGGGGAGCTGCGCCGCGACGACGAGCGGGTCGAGCCAGCTCACGTGGTTCGCGGCGAGGATCGCGGGGCCGACCGCCGGCGCGCCCTCCGCGGCGGCGTCGATCCCGTGGAGCGCGAGGACCCGGCGGGCCGCGTCGCGGAGGGCGAGCGCCCGGGCATGAATGAGCGCGCCCGCCGGCGGGACCCGCCGCAGCTCCCGGAGGCGGCGCGCGGTCGCGAACGCCATCGCGCCGACCCCGGCGAGGCGGGCGCCGGCTCGGACGAGCCGCGCGTGCGGCGGTCCCTCGTCGAGGAGCTCCGCGGTCGCGCGGGAGCTCACGCGACTCCCGCGAGCGGGCGCGGAGCGGCGGCGCTCGGCACCGACGCGTCCACGATGCCGAGGCGTTCGAGCTTCCCGCGGAGCCGCTCGAACACCGGCCGCTCGATGCGGGAGACGAGGCGCCGGTCGCCAGGGCCGTAGAAGTCCTCGCGCACCTCGACCTCGCGGGCGCCGAGCGCGCGGTGCAGCGCGCGGGCGGGGGCGTTGTCCTCCTTCACCGTGAACCACACCGAGTCCACCTGGCTCGCGAGCGCCCGCACGAGCGCGCGCAGGAGCTGGATCGCGACGCGCGTCCCCTGCAGCTCGGGCGCGACCGCGAGGGTCGTGCAGTACGCCTCCGCCCCCCGCACGAACGAGAGGACGTATCCCACCGCACGGCCGCCCTCGACCGCGATGAAGCAGGTCTCGGGGAAGAACTCGCAGCAAAGGCGCACGTAGTACGCGCCGAGGACGGACTCCCCGCTCCGCGCGAAGACCTCCTCCTCGAGTCGCATCAGCTCGGAGAAGTCGTCGGGACGCAGCGGGCGGATCTGGCGTTCGGTCATGGCGGCGACCGTACGGGTCGGACGTGAGCGGGACGTCACGGCCCGGCGACGATTCGGTGGAGGCGCCGTCGCGAACACGTGCGCGGGCCGTCGCGCCTCCGTCACGCGCGTCTGGTCTCCTCGCGCCATGGAGACGACCCGAACCCTCGCCCACGTCTCGGACCTCCACCTCGGGAGGGACGCCGCGACCGACCGCGGCGCCGCGCTGCTGCGCGACGCGCTCGTCGCCGCCCGCGTGGACGAGGTCCTCGTGACCGGCGACGTCACGCATCGCGGGCGCGCCGTCGAGCTCGCCGCCTTCGAGCAGGTCTTCGCTCCGCTGCGCGACCGGCTCGTCGTCGTCCCGGGGAACCACGACCGCCTCGGCGACGACGTCGCGGCCCGGCTCCAGGGCAGCCGCGTCGAGGTCGAGCGCCGGCCCGGGCTCCACGTGGTGCGATTCGACTCCACCGCGCCGCACAACCGCGGGCTCCTCGAGAGCCACGGCGCGCTCTCCGCCGCGGACGTCGTCGCGATCGACGGCGCGCTCGCGACGGCGGCGCCCCGCACGCTCGTGGTGCTCATGCTGCACCACCATCTCCTGCCGCTCCCCGCCGACGGCTTCGGCGAGCGGATCTCGAACCTGCTCGGCTGGCCCAACGCCGCCGAGCTCGAGGGCGGGCCCGAGCTCCTCGCCCGCGCGCGCGGGCGGTGCGACGTCGTCGCGCACGGCCACCGGCACGCCGCGAGCGCCGCGAGGCTGCCCGGGCCCGGCGACCGCCCGCTCCGCGTCATGAACGCGGGCTGCACGCCCGAGCTCGGGCGCGTGCGGCTCCTCACGCACGCGGCGGGCCGCGTGGTCGAGGAGAGCTGGCTCGAGGTCGCGCCGCGCCGCCGCGCCTGGTCCGGAGGCAGGACGGGCGGAAGGGCGTTCAGCCCAGCGGCGGCGTGAGGCCGCGGCGGCTCAGCCGCACGGGTAGAGGCTCTCGGCGAACCACCACCGGCCCTCGCGCAGCTCGAAGCAGAGGGGGGCGCCCGGCGTCGCGACCCCCGGCGCGCGGAAGTCGATGCAGGGCCGCCCGAGGGTGCCGGCGCGGGCGTCGGCCTGGAACGAGACGGCGATCGGGAGGTCGGGTCTCGAGCGCAGGAGCTCCGCGAGCGAGCCCGGCGAACGGCCGCCCGGCGCGCTCGCGCCGCCGAACATCGTCGCGTGGAGCCAGGAGCCCTCGGCGCGCAGGTCGCGTGCCACCTTCGCGCGGGGCACCGTCCGCCCGCCGCAGCGGAGCCCGTCGGGCGGCACCCGCGCGACGAGGGCGTCGACGTCATGCGCCACGATCTCGCGCCGGAGCACGTCGCCGACGCGCACGAGCTCCTTCGCGACGGCGGCGCGCCGGCGCTCGACCACGTCGTCGGCAGCGCCCGCCCGCAGCGGCGCGGCGGCGAGCAGGGCGGCGAGGGCCGTGGCGCGCACGCCTCTACGGTAGGTCGGGGGCGGCGGCCCGGCAACCGGAGGCTCGACGCTCGCAGGGGCAGCCGGGAGCCCCGGCGCTCACGGCATTCGCCAGCGGAGCAGCCGGACCTCGAGCGGCCCGTTCCAGAGCCGGTGGTCGATCTCGGGCTTGAGCCGCATCGCGCGCGAGAGCGCGGGGTTCCCGGAGAGGAGGACCACCGTCCACCCCGAGTGGCGGGTGAGCATCTCCGCGAGGCCGCGGTAGAAGCCGGCGATCTTCTTGTCCTGGACGCGCGGCCCGGGCCCGGCGTCGCCCTCCCCCGAGAAGAGCCGCTCCCCGTACGGAGGGTTCGAGACGAGGAAGCCGTGGGGAAAGCGGGGGGCGAGCTCGCGCGCGTCCCCCTCCTCGATGACGACGTCCGCGGCGAGTCCGGCGGCCGCGACGTTCTTGCGCAGCGCGGCGAGCGCCTTCGGGTGGAGGTCGCGTGCGATGACGGGCGCGGGCGTGCGCGGCAGGATCGCGGCGCGCGCCTCCTCCTTCAGCCGGTCCCACGCGGACTGCGGCCCGCCGCGGTAGACGGGCCAGCGCTGGAACCCGAACGCCCGCGACAGGCCCGGCGCGATCCGGCGCGCGCGCAGCGCGTGCTCGATCGCGAGCGTCCCGGAGCCCGCCATCGGATCGACGAACGGCAGCTCGGGGTCGGCGCCGCCGAGCGCGAGGACGGCGGCGGCGAGCGTCTCCTTGAGCGGCGCGATCGTGGTCTGGGCGCGGTAGCCGCGCCGGTGGAGCGGCTCGCCCGCGAGGTCGAGCGAGATCGCGGCCTCCCCGCGCGCGAGGTGGAGCACGACGGCGAAGTCCGGGTCCTTCGGGTCCACGTCGGGGCGCGCGCCGAGCTTGTCGCGCAGCCGGTCGACGATCGCGTCCTTCACCTTGAGCGCGGCGTAGCCGGAGTGGGTGATCGCGGAGGAGGTGACGCTCGCCTCGACGGCGAGCGTCGTGCGCGTCGTGAGCCACTCCTCCCACGCCACGGCGCGCACCCCCTCGTACAGCGCCTCCTGGCTCGGGGCGGAGAAGCGCCCGAGCTCGAGGAGGATCCGCATCGCGGTGCGCGCGTGGAGACAGGCGCGCATGCCGGCCTCGAGCGGCCCCTCGAAGCCGACCCCACCGCGGTCGCCGTGGACGCGCCCGACCTTCAGCGCGACGAGCTCGCGCCGGAGCGCGCCCTCGGTTCCCTTGGCGCAGGTCGCGAAGAAGCGCATGGCGAGAGCGTACCCCGGAACCCATCCGCGCCGCGCGGCGGACTCCGACCCCGTCAGCGCACCACGACTGCCTCGACCCGGCGGTTGGCTGCCCGGCCGCGCACCGTGAAGTTCGGCAGGAGCGGGCCCTCGCCGCCGCGCCCGTCCCAGCTCAGGCGCGGGCGCGCGACTCCGAGCGCGGTGAGCCGCTGTCCGGCGGCGAGCGCCATCGCAAGCGAGAGCTTGTGGTCGGCGGCGTGGTCGCTCGTCGCGTCCACGAACCCCTCGAGCCGCACGTTCACCGGCGCGATCGCGAGCGCGACGGCGAGGTCCGCGAGCCCGGCGTCGCGCTGCAGGTCGGCGGACCTCCCGGCGAACCCGACCTCCTCGACGACGAACCGCTCGCCCGCCTCGAGCTTGCGGGCCCAGTCCGCCTGGCGGGGCGTCTTCGCCGCGACGCGGGGCGGGACGGCGGGGGCGGCGGGGATCGCGGGAGCCGGCTTCGGCGCCGCCGCGACGGGCGTCGCCGCCGCGGAGCGCGCGCCGTGCTCCGCCTCGGCGAGCGCGAGCTTGCGGAGCGCGCGCGCGCGCTCCGGGTCGAAGCAGCGGCGGCGTTCGCCGTTCCCGAGTCGCGCGAGCACGGAGCGCGTCGCCTCGGCGACCGCGCGCCGGATCGCCGCGTCGGCCCGCTCCCCCGGCGCGGGCATCACGACGAGCGTGCGCGCGAAGAGGAGCTGGTGGTCCCCCGCGAGCGAGAGCCGGATCGAGACGAGCAGCTCGGGAGCCGCGTCGCGGGAGCGGCCCTCGACGGAGCCGTAGAGCGCCGCATCCGCGCCGACGAGCTCGGCGAGCTCGAGCGCGAGCGACGGGCCCATGCCTGCGGGCAGCTCGAGCGGCGTGTCGCGGAACACGGCGCGCAAGTCGGGGATCGGGAACACCTTCGCTCGCCCGGTCTCGACGCTCGCGACGAGCACGCCCGTCGCCGCGTCGGCGGCGAGCGGTGCGTCCGAGCCGTTCTCGAGCGGAGCGACGAGGAGGCAGCGGACGCGGGCGAGCTCCGCGGAGCGGAGGACCATCCCCTCGCCGGCGGGGATGGCGGCCGGCGCGCTCGCGCGCTCGCCGGCGCAGGAGAGGGTCGCCGCGAGGACCAGGAGGGGTGTGAGCCGACGCATCCGGCCATCGTACCTGGCGAGACCCGGGGAGGCCAAAATGCGGCGGAGCGGCCGTTCGTCACGGTCCCGTCGCGAAGCGGCCACGCGCCCGTCACCCGCGCCTGCGTTAAGGTGTCGCCGTGACGACGGTGCTGATCGTGGACGACGAGCGGGACCTCCTCTCCCTGCTCGACTTCAACCTCCGGGCGGCCGGGTTCGAGACGATACTCGCCACGACGGGCGAGCAGGCGCTCGCGCAGCTCCGCCGGCGCGTCCCCGACCTCGTCGTGCTCGACCTCATGCTCCCCGACGTGCAGGGGACGGAGGTGTGCCGGCAGGTCAAGGCGGATCCGCGCACGAAGCACGTCCCGGTGGTGATGCTCACGGCGAAGGGCGAGGAGGTGGACCGCGTCGTCGGGTTCGAGCTCGGCGCCGACGACTACGTGACGAAGCCGTTCAGCGTGCGCGAGCTCGTGCTCCGACTGAAGGCGGTCGTCCGCCGCGCCGGTCCGGCGCGCGCGCACGAGCGGCCGCCCGAGTCGGTCGGCCCGATCCGCGTGGACGTGGACGCCCATCGCGTCTTCGTGGACGGCGGGGAGATCCAGCTCACGCCGCTCGAGTTCCGGCTGCTCGCGACCTTCATGGCGAGGCTCGGCCGGGTCCAGTCGCGCGAGCAGCTCCTCCAGGACGTCTGGCAGATGTCGTCCGAGCTCGAGACGCGCACGGTGGACACCCATGTGAAGCGGCTTCGTGAGAAGCTAGGCTCGGGTCGCGACTTGCTCGAGACGGTCCGGGGGGTGGGCTATCGCCTGGTGGAACCGAACGAGAGAGGCTGAGCGCCGCGCCGGGGGCGCGCCGTTGCGCGAGGCGATCGTGGCGGTGCGGGCGGAGCTCGAGGGCGGCCCGCGCGCGCACCTCGGGCGCGAGGTGCGCGACCTCGCCGAGCTGCTCGCGCGCCGCGAGCGGCGTCAGGGCGCGCTCGAGCGCGATCCGCTCGAGCACGAGCTCCTGGCCGCCATGCCCGACGCGGCCGCGCTCGTCTCCAAGGAGGGGTGGGTCCGCGTGTCGAACGCGGCGTTCGACACGCTCGCGGTCACCGGTCGGGCCCTCGGCCTCACCCCGCTCGAGATCACGCGCAGCGCCGAGCTGTCCGACGCGGTGAAGCGCGCGCTCGAGGGGACGAGCCGCAAGCTCGAGCTCGTGATCGGGCGCCACGTCTACCGCGCGTTTCTCGGACCGCTGCTCCGGGGCGAGGTGCTGCTGCTGCTGCGCGACGTGACCGACGCGAACCGGTCCGAGGCCGCCCGGCGGGACTTCGTCCTGAACGCGAGCCACGAGCTGAAGACGCCGATCGCCGCCCTGCGCGCGGCCGCGGAGACGCTCGCGCACGGCGGCGGGCTCGACGACCGGGAGGCCGCGCGGGGGTTCGTCGAGATCCTCGAGCGGAACGCCGAGCGGCTCTCGCGCCTCGTCGACGACCTGCTCGACCTCTCCCGCATCGAGAGCGGCCAGTGGAGCTTCGAGATGACGGAGGTGGACGCGAGCGCAGTCGCCGGGCAGGTCGTCGCCCTCCTGTCCGGCGCCGCCGCGGAGAAGGGGCTCGGGCTGCGCGCGGAGCTGCCCGCCGGCGTCTCGGTGCGGGCCGACCCCCGCGCCCTCGAGCAGGTCCTCGTGAACCTCGTGGACAACGCCGTCAAGTACACGGCGCACGGGAGCGTCGCCGTGCGCGCGGAGCGCGACGGCACGACCTGGGTCCTCTCGGTCGTGGACACCGGCTCCGGCATCGAGCGCCACCACCTGCCCCGGCTCTTCGAGCGGTTCTACCGCGTGGACGCGGGCCGCTCGCGCGCGCAGGGCGGCACCGGGCTCGGCCTCGCGATCGTGAAGCACCTCGTGCAGGGGATGAGCGGCGAGGTCGGTGTCGAGAGCGGCCCCGAGGGGAGCCGCTTCTGGGTGAGGCTCGCCGCGGCCTGAGCCGCGCGCACTTTGTCCTCCGCCGCAGACCGGCGCGCGGCCTGAGCGCCGCGCGCCGCAGCGAGCGCCGACGGGCGCCGGCGTAATTCACTGTTGGTAACGAGTCGCAATCGTCACCCGCTCGACGCGGGCGCGACATCCCTCCCCCGTAGAAGCGGCCCCGAACCGAGCCTTCGCTCGGTGACTCGAGGAGCACGCACTCATGAACCGTCTCGCAGCCATCCTCGCCGCCCTCGCGGCCGCGGCCGTCGCGCGCGCCCAGGACAGCCAGCTCAAGCAGCCGCAGCAGCCGCCGCCCGCGGAGGCGCGCGCCCCGCAAGAGCGTCCCGCTCCGGATCTCTCCGCCGATGTCGCCGCACTGCAGGCGAAGCTGGCCTCGGTCCAGGCGCAGGTCGCCGAGCTCAAGCCGCCCGTGGACGCCTCGAAGCGCCTCAAGATCTCCGGCTACATGCAAGCTCGGTTCGCGTGGCGCGAGGACGCCCGCTACACGAAGACGACGTCCACGACGTTCGATCCCGCCGGCGACGCCACGACGCAGACGACCACGACGCGTGACGCGGCGCCGTCGCAGGACGGCTTCTACGTCCGGCGCGGCCGTATCAAGACCACCTACGACGCCGACCTCGCGCAGTACGTCCTCCAGCTCGACGCCACGCCCGGCGGCGTCGGGATCAAGGAGGGCTACGCCTCGCTCAAGCTGCCGAAGGGTTTCGCCATCGACGCCGGCCTTCAGCTCTTCCCATTCGGCTACGAGGTCGGGACCCGCTCCTCCGCGGACCTCGACACGCTCGAGCGCGCCGAGTTCTCCCGCACCTTCCTGAAGGGCGAGTACGACCTCGGCGTCGCGCTCCGTGGCAAGTACAAGATCGCGAGCTTCAAGGTCGGACTGTTCAACGGCGACGGCGTCGACGGGGCGAAGGGCCTCGACAACGACCCGCTGAAGGACGTCATCGGGCGCGTCACGTTCGATCTCGGAATCGTGACGGCCGGTCTCTCCGGGTGGTGGGGCAAGGTGAAGGACTTCACGCCGGTTCCGCTCGTGAACGCGACGCCGAAGGAGTACGACCGCCAGCGGGTGGGTGGAGACGTGCAGATCTACCTCGACGTCCTCCCGATCGGCGGGACGGCCGTGAAGGGCGAGTACCTGTGGGGGAAGACGCAGCTCTCCGACAAGAACAACGGCGCGGGCGACAAGCTCGGAAAGACGTCCTCCGGCTGGTACGCGCTCGTCACCCAGAACATCGGACGCTTCAATCAGCTCGCGGTCCGCTACGAGCAGTTCACCCTGGACCACGGGGTCGACCGCGAGCTCCCGGCGAACCAGGGCAAGGTCTTCGTGGACGCGGAGGTCCAGGCCGCGCTCCACACGTTCGTCGGCGAGAACTACAAGCTGACGGCCGCCTGGTTCCACCCGATGTACGCGGCGGTCGGCGACAAGGTCACCGGCGCCGCCGCCGACCCGAAGAGGGATCAGTTCATCGTCCAAGCGCAGGCGAAGTTCTAGGCGGGGGGCTGCGTGACGACGTCACACGGTCGTCACGCGGCCGCCATCGCCGGTTCACCGCCTACCGGTAGATCGCAGGAAACCAAGGAGACCACCGAATGAAGCGGACGCTCGTCGCTCTCGCCGCACTGACTCTGCCCGCCCTCGCCGCCGCCGACTCGGTCACGGTGAAGGGCTCCGACACGATGGTGATCCTCGCCCAGCGCTGGGCCGAGGACTACATGAAGAAGCACCCGTCCGAGAAGGTGCAGGTCACCGGCGGCGGCTCGGGCACGGGCCTCGCCGCGCTCGTGAACGGCACGACCGACGTCGCCGACGCGTCCCGGTCGATCAAGCCCGACGAGATCTCGAAGATCCGGGAGCGGTTCAACACCGTCCCGGTCGAGACGGTGGTCGCGAAGGACGGCGTCGCGATCTACGTGAACGACTCGAACCCCGTCCAGCAGCTCACGCAGGAGCAGATCAAGGGCATCTACCTCGGCGACGTCACGAACTGGAAGGAGGTCGGCGGCCCGGACGCGAAGATCGTCCTCTACTCGCGCGAGAACTCCTCAGGCACGTACGTGTTCGTGAAGGAGCACGTCCTCAAGAACGCGGACTTCGCCGCGACCGCCCAGACCCTCCCGGGGACCGCCGCGGTGGTGAACGCGGTCGCGAAGGAGAGGTACGGCATAGGCTACGGCGGCGCGGCGTACGCGAAGGGCGTGAAGGAGCTGAAGGTCGCCGGGGCCGACGGGCAGGGATACCTCCCGAACGCGGAGAACGTGAAGTCCGGCAAGTATCCGCTCTCGCGCCCGCTCTTCATGTACACGCGCGCGGCGCCGGCCGGCGGCGCGAAGAAGTTCATCGACTTCTGCCTCTCCGGCGAGGGCCAGGCGATCGTGACCCAGGTCGGGTACTACCCGATCAAGTAACGGCGTCACCGATCCGTCACACGGGCGACACGGGGACGGAACGAGCCGATGGCTAGATCCGTCCCCGTGCGAGCCCTCGCCGACATCGGGGAGGAGGCCTCGAGGCCCCTCTCCACGATGCGACGCCGTCAGCTGCGCGAGGCGGCGATCGAGATCGCCATCACCCTCGTCGCGCTGACCGGCATCGCGGCGGTCGTCCTCATCTTCGTCTTCGTCGCGCGCGAGGCGCTGCCGCTCTTCCGCGATCCGGAGATCGCGAAGGAGGTCGACCTCGGCCGGATGTTCCTGCCGCAGGTCTGGCGCGAGGGGCGGGCCGCGTCCTACCTCTGGCAGCCCGTCGGCAACATCCCGAAGTACTCGATGATCCCGCTCTTCGTCGGCACGCTCAAGGTGACGCTCGTGTCGATGCTCGTCGCCACGCCGCTCGGCGTCGCGGCGGCGGTCTTCACCTCGGAGTTCGCGCCGCGGCGGCTGAAGGAGCTCCTGAAGCCGACGATCGAGCTCCTGGCCGGAATCCCGTCCGTGGTCCTCGGCTTCTTCGCGCTCATGGTGATGGCGACCTGGGTGCAGGACGCGCTCGGGCTGTCGTTCCGGCTGAACGCGATCGTCGCCGGGCTCGGGCTCGCCCTCACGATCGTCCCCGTCATCTACACGGTCTCGGAGGACGCGCTCGCGGCCGTGCCGCGGAGCTACCGCGAGGCGTCGCTGGCCCTGGGCGCGACGCGCTGGGAGACGGCGTTCCGGGTCGTCCTGCCGGCGGCGGCGCCGGGGGTCCTCGCCGCGGTCGTGCTCGGGTTCGGGCGCGCCATCGGCGAGACGATGATCGTGCTCATGGCCTCGGGGAACGCCGCGATCACGTCGTGGAGCTTCGGCGACTCGGTCCGGACGCTCCCCGCGACCATCGCGGCCGAGATGGGCGAGGTGGTGTTCGGAGGCGGCCACTACGCCGTCCTCTTCTTCCTCGGGATCGAGCTGTTCGTCTTCACCTTCGTCCTCAACACGCTCGCGGCGGCCTTCGTCCGGCGGTTCGTGCGGCGGATGTCGGGGGCGCCCGCATGAGCATCAAGGCCCGCAAGGCGGTGGGCGCCGGGCTCACCGGCCTCACCGGCGCGGCGGCGGTGCTCGTCGTGGGGATGCTCGTCGTCATCCTCGTGGACGTCGTCCGCGGCGGCGCCGGCCGGCTCTCGTGGGAGTTCCTCTCGACCTCCCCGACGGAGGGGATGACGAAGGGCGGGATCTTCCCGGCCATCTACGGCACCGCCATCCTCACGCTCCTCATGACGATCGCGGTGATGCCGGTCGGCGTGCTCACCGCCGTCTACCTGCACGAGTACGCCCCGCCCGGCTCGCGGCTCGCCGCGCTCGTCCGCATCGCGGTGACGAACCTCGCCGGGGTCCCGTCGATCGTGTTCGGCCTCTTCGGCCTCGGCTTCTTCGTCCAGTTCGTCGGCCGCGCCATGGATCGGGCGTTCTCGGAGCCGGGGACGCTCCGGTTCGGGCAGCCCGCGCTCGTCTGGGCCGCGCTGACGCTCGCGGTGCTGACGCTTCCCGTCGTCATCGTCTCGACCGAGGAGGCGCTCCGCGCCGTTCCGCGCGACCACCGCGACGCGAGCCTCGCGCTCGGCGCGACCCGCTCGCAGACGCTCTGGCGCGTCGTCCTCCCCGGCGCGCTCCCGGGCATCCTCACCGGCGCCATCCTCGCGGTCGCGCGCGGCGCCGGCGAGGTCGCGCCCATCCTGTTCACCGGCGTCGCCTACTTCCTGCCCGACCTGCCGAGCTCGCCGTTCTCGCAGTTCATGCACCTCGGCTACCACACGTACGTGCTCGCGACGCAGTCGCCCGACGTCGAGGCCACGCGTCCGCTCCTCTACGGCACGGTCCTCGTCCTCCTCGCCCTCACCTTCGCCCTGAACGTGGTCGCCATTGCCATCCGCACTCGCACGCGGCACGCCGCCGCACACTGAGATGACCCCCGAGCCCGCCGCTCCCGCCCCCCGCGCGAAGCTGGAGACGCGGGACCTCACGATCCGTTACGGCACGAAGGCCGCGGTGAAGAAGGTCTCGATGCGCCTGCCCGAGCGGCAGGTGACCGCGCTCATCGGCCCGTCGGGATGCGGGAAGTCCACCTTCCTGCGCGCCCTCAACCGGATGAACGAGCTCATCCCCGGCGCGAGCTTCGACGGGGAGATCCTGCTCGACGGCCGGAACGTCTACGAGCGGCACCTCGACGCGGTGGAGCTGCGGCGGCGGGTCGGGATGGTCTTCCAGAAGTCGAACCCGTTCCCGAAGTCGATCTTCGAGAACGTCGCGTACGGCCTGCGCGTCGGCGGCACGAAGGATCGCGACGGGATCGCCGAGCGCGTCGAGCGGTCGCTCCACGGCGCGGCGCTGTGGGACGAGGTGAAGGAGCGGCTGCACGAGAGCGCGCTCGGCCTCTCCGGCGGGCAGCAGCAGCGGCTCTGCATCGCGCGCGCGCTCGCCGTCGAGCCGGAGGTGCTGCTCATGGACGAGCCGGCGAGCGCGCTCGACCCGATCGCGACCGCGAAGATCGAGGACCTCATCCACGAGCTCAAGGCGAGCTACACGATCGTGATCGTCACCCACAACATGCAGCAGGCGGCGCGGGTCTCGGACCAGACCGCGTTCTTCTACATGGGCGAGCTCGTCGAGCTGGGTTCCACCGAGCAGATCTTCACGGCGCCGACCGAGCAGCGGACCGAGGACTACGTCACCGGGAAGTTCGGGTAGCGGCGCGGCTGAGCTACGCTATTCCGATGTACGGCAAGGGCATGACGATTCACACCGACAAGGCTTACGAGGCGGAGCTCCGGTCGCTGCGCGACCGGCTGCTCGAGATGGGGGGGCTCGTCGAGAAGGCGAGCGCCGCGAGCGTCCGCGCCATCACGGAGCGCGACACGGCGCTCGCGGAGCAGGTGAAGACGCGCGACCGCGAGATCAACCGGATGGAGGTCGAGATCGACGGCGCGTGCCGGCGCATCCTCGCGCTCCGCCAGCCCGCCGCATCCGACCTGCGGTTCATCACGACGGCGCTCAAGATCGTCACCGATCTCGAGCGGATGGGCGACCTCGCCGTCAACGTCGCCGAGCGCGCGCGAGACCTCAACCAGGCGCCGCCGCTCGGGCCCATGCACGAGCTCGCGAAGATCGCGGAACTCGCCGAGGCGCAGCTCAAGAAGGCGCTCGACGCATTCGTCACGGGCGACGTTGCGAAGGCCGAGGAGGTCATGGGCGGCGACGACCTCATCGACGCGCTCTACCTCAAGATCTTCAACGACATGGTCCTGCTGATGATGGAGGACCCGAAGAACATCCGCCGCGCAACCGCCGTCATGTTCGCGGCGAAGCACCTCGAGCGCTTTGGCGACCACGCGACGAACCTCGCCGAGATGGTCATCTTCATGGTGCGCGGCAAGGACGTCCGTCACCCGAGGAGCCGGGGGCAGGAACAGTCCGGCACCTAGCCCGAGCCGTCGGCGAGGCGTCGCAGCTGCCCCGCCGTGAGCAGCCAGCGGAGCTTCACCCGCCCCGGCTCCGGGCTCTCCCCGAGCGCGAGCACCACGCGCCGCCCTTCTTCAGCTCGACGAAGGCGCCGCGGCGGCCGGCGAGCAGGTGCTCGACGAGCGACGACAGGTGCGGCTCGTGTCCGACGATCGCGACGAGGCGGCGCCGCCGCTGGCGCCGGAGCCACGGGACGAGCTCGCCCGGATCCGCGTCCGGCGCGAGCGCTCGCAGCCGGGCGCGGAGCTCGTCCACCGCGCGCGAGAGCTCCTTCGCGGAGACGCTGCGCCCCTTCGACGCCGCGAAGGAGACCACCGCGTTGATCGTGCCGGAGCTGCCGAGCGCGACGCGAGGGTGCGCGAACCGGCCCGGGATGCCTTCCCGGAACGCCTCGTCGGCGTAGCTCCGGAGCAGGGCGAGCCGGCCCGGACGAACCTTGGCCGCGGTCCCGAACATCCCGGTGAGCCGCACGGCGCCGAGCGCGACGCTCCAGAGGTTCGTGGGCTCCTCGCCGACCGCCGAGCCGACCTCGGTCGAGCCGCCGCCGATGTCGAGGACGAGCGAGCGGGCATGGGGAGGGCGGCCGTGGAGGACCCCGAGGCAGATGAGGCGGGCCTCCTCGCGTCCGGACACGATCTCGAGTTGCGGGCCTCCTCGCGTCCGGAACACCATCTCGAGTTCGAGACGGGTTCGCGCGCGCCGCACGATCTCCGCGCCGTTGCGGGCCTCGCGGACGGCGCTCGTCGCGACGGCCCTCACCCGCGCGCCGTCGCGACGGCAGACGGCCCCGTAGCGACGCAGCGTGGCGAGCAGCCGATCCGCGACGTCCCTGGGGATCGACCCGGTCGTGAAGACGCCCTCGCCCGGTCGCACCGGATCCCGTTCCTGGTGGAGCGTCTCGAGCGAGCCGTCGGCGGTGGGCGCGCGAACTCCGAGCGCTCACGCGGTCAGCGCAGATCGCGAGCGTTCCTGACGAACGCGCTCAGGGGCTGCGCGGTCCGGGCGCGCCGGCGCCGCCGACGGAGCCTGGCGCCCCCGAGCCCGCGCCCGGGGTCTGGCCGCCGGCGGGCGGCGCGATGCCGCCCGTCCCGCCGGTCGTGTCCGATCCCGTCCCCGTTCCGCCCGGGCCGGTGGCTCCGGGCGTCGTGCTTCCGACGGGCACGCACCGGACCCCCGTCCCGGACGTGCCGCCCGTCGTGCCACCGGTTCCCGTGCCGGCCGTCACGTCGCCCGCGGTCCCGCCGGCCGTCCCCGTGCCACCCGTGCCCGTGATGCCGCCCTGACCCGTGCCGGCGCCGAGCCCGGAATCCGGGACGGTGCCCGGCGGGCAGATCATCACGCCCGGCGCAGCGGTCCCGGGGGTGGTCCCCGCTCCGGTCCGCGGGTCGGTCGTCGTGGCCGCGCCGGTGCCTCCGACCCCCGCCCCGCCGCCACCCTGCGCCGTGCCGGGAGACGTGGTGGTCCCTCCGGTGGTCGCCTGGCCGAGCGCGAGAACCGGTGCCGCGAGCGCTCCGACGATCGTGAGCCGTCTCATGGTGTGCCCCCTCGCGGAACGGGTGCGCATCGCAGGGCGCGGGGGCACGGGCCGACCCGGCACGCGGCGGTCGGGCGGGGAGGCGATCGGTGGTCAGGCGACGAGGAGGCGCGCGGCGAGGCCCGCGAAGACGCCCAGCACCGCGCCGGCGCCGACGTCGAGGGGGTAATGCGCGCCGAGGTACACGCGGGAGAGGCCGATCCCGACCGCGAGGAGCAGCGCGAGCGGCCCGATCCCGGCGGCCTCGCCGGCGAACGCGACCGCGACGCCGAACGCGGCGGCGGTGTGGCCGGACGGGAACGAGAAGCGGTCCGGGTTCGCGAGGAGCGGCTCGAAGCCGGCGATCGACACGTCCGGGCGCGCGCGGGTGAGGCTCCGCTTCAGCGCCTGCGAGAGAAGCGTCGCGATGCCGGTCGCCGCGCCCAGCCGCAGGCCGAGGTGCGCGCCGCGCGCGGTGAACGACGCGAGGCACGCGACGCCGACCGCGGCCCAGCTCGTCCCGTCGCCCGCGCGCGTGAGCGCGCGCGCGATCGTCGTTCGCACCGGCGAGTGGAAACGGCGCACCGCGAGGAGGAGCGCCTCGTCGTACGAGAGGATCCGACGGAAGCGCCCGTCGCGGATCTCGACCGTGGCGGTCGCGGGATCGATCGCGATCGTCGCTCCGCCGCCGGCGTCGAGCTGGAATCCGCGGTCTGGGGTCTCTGCCATCGCCCACGTGGATACCGGGCGGACGTGACGGGCGCCGGTACCGCTTGCAACATCTGGGTGACGGGCTCGGCGTGCAACACCCCGGGTGGCGGTCGCGGGGCGCGCCGTCCGGGCGCCGTCCGGGCGGACGCGCGCGGCTCAGCGCGCGAGCGCGCCGAACCCGGCGAAGAGCTCGCCCGCGAGGCAGCGCGTGCCGGGCGGATCCGAGGCGCGCGGGAGGCGGACCGGATCGTTCGCGTCCGGGTCGGCGGGTCGCGAGAGGTCCATGCGCACCCGCTCGATCCCGCGCCCGCTCCGGTGGAGCAGGAGCACCACGCGGCCGAGGACCGCCTCGACGACGGCGACGTGCGTGTACGGGTCGTTCGCGCGTCCGTCCCGGTCGCGGTCGTAGGTGTCGTGGAAGAACGCGAGGTCACCGGGGCGCGGGGCCTCGACGCGGCGGCTCGCGAGGTAGAGCGACTCGGAGCGCGATCGCGCTGCGGGGAGCGCGACGCGGAGCCCCGCCGCCGCGAGGAGCGAGAGGACGAAGCCCGAGCAGTCGCCGCGGAAGGGCCGCCCGAGCTGCCGCCGCGCGGCGGTGACGATCGCGTCGCGCACGTCCGGCGCGGAGGCGGCGGTGGTCGGCGAGACCGCGAGCACCACGAGCGCGGCGAGCGCGGCGAGCGCGGCGGCGCGCCTCCTCGCGCGCGGCGCCGCCGGCGGAGCTCCGGCCGTCCGCGTCACGCCGCGCGGACCTCGGCGCGCGCCGCGGCCGCAGACGCCGCGATCCGCTCGAGCTGGCGGTCCTGGCTCCGCGCGAGCAGGAGCTGGGCCGAGATCGCGCCGAGGAGGGCCACGAACATGTCCCACTGCGTGTCCCACGGATCTCCCTGCGTCCCGAGGAACGCCTCGGCGCCCTGGCCGAGCGCGAGCGCCGCGCCCCACTCGACGAGCTCGTACAGCGCCGAGATCGAGAGCGCGACCGCGGTGACGAGCACGAACAGCCAGCGACCCGGGCGGAGCGGCGAGGTGCGGAGCAGGACCTCCCGCGCGACGAGCGCCGGGACGAAGCCCTGCGCGAGGTGACCGAGCCGATCGTAGGGGTTCCGCGCGAGGCCGAGCGCGTCACGCACCCAGAAGCCGAGCGGCACCTCCGCGTAGGTGTAGTGGCCGCCGACGCAGAGCACGGAGGCGTGCAGCGCGATGAGCCCGCAGAGGAGGGGCGTGAGCGGGAAGCGCCGGCGGGTCGCGACGAGGAGCGGCAACGCGAGGAGGAGGGGGGCGATCTCCATGAGCCAGGTGACCCGGTCGCGCGGCGCGACGCCGGACGCGGCGAGCGCGGCGAGGACGGCGGCGAGCAGGAGCGCGTGGAGCCGGTCTTCGGGCCTCATCGGCGGGCGACCTCCTGGAGGAGTCTCGCGTCCACCATACCCGAGACGTCGCCGGGCGGCGCGAACCCGAGCGCCTGCGCGTCGTGCGCCATGCGCGCGAGCTGCGGGCCCATCGGATCGTCCACGGGCTCGAGGCGCGAGAGGGCGGCCGCGAGGACCGCCTCCGGGAGTGGCTTCCCCGTGCGGCGGGCGTAGCCCTCGTTCACGAGCCGGGCGAACGCGCCCGGATCGTCGCGCCAGCGGCGGGTGAGGGCGACGTGGCCGCGGAGCAGCGCCGCGACGTCCGCGCGCCGCCGCTCGAGCGCGCGGAGCGACACGACCAGGATCGTCGTCGGGAAGCGCCCGCCCTCCCAGAGCGCGCGCTCGTCGACGAGGATCCGCCCGCCCGCCTCGGCCACGAGCCGCGCCCCCCAGGGCTCCGGCACCCACGCGCCGGCGAGATCTCCGCGGGAGAACATGGAGAGGAGGTCGGGGTTCGCGAGCGGCGTCACCTCGACGCCGCCCGGGCCGCGCTTGTCGGAGAGCCCGTGTGCCCGGAGCCAGGTGCGCAGCGCGACGTCCTGCGTGTTCCCGAGCTGGGGCGAGCCGACCCGCTTCCCGGCGAGGTCCTCCGGCCGCGTCGCGTCACGGACGACGAGCACCGCTCCGCCCGAGACCGCCCCGGCGACGACGCGCAGCCCCTCGCCGCGCGAGCGGAGGTACGCGATGACCGCCGGCCCCGCGCCGACGTAGGAGGCGTCGAGCTCGCCGGCGAGCAGCGCCTCCATCGCGGCGGGGCCCGTGTTGAACATGCGCGTCTGGAGCTTTCCGCCGAGCGCGTTCGCGAGCGTACCGTCGTCCACGCCGACGAGCGCCTGGCCGTGCGTCACGTTCGGGAAGTAGCCGAGCCGCAGCGGGCCGTCGTCGCGGGAACGGCTGCACGCGAGCGCGAGGGCCGCGGCGAGGGGGGCGAGGAGGCGGGTCCGCATGGCTCAGGTCGCCTCGAGGAGCCCCCAGCGCCGCCGCACGCGGAGCTCGAGGATCCGGAAGAGGACGCGATCGACCGCCATCCCGATCGCGACGATGGACGCCATGACGCCCATGACCTGCGCCGCGTCGAGGAGCTCGCGGCCCGCCTGCAGGAGCTGCCCGAGGCCGCCCGCGACGAAGAGCAGCTCGCCCGCCATGAGGGCGCGCCAGGCGAAGCTCCAGCCGAGCTTCAGGCCGGTCAGGATCCCGGGGAGCGCCGCCGGCAGCAGGACGCCGAGGTGGAAGCGCGGGCCGCGGATCCCGAGCGTGCCGGCGGCGCGGAGCAGGATCGGGTCCACCCCCGAGACGGCGTCCTCCGTGGCGATGGAGATCGCGAGCAGCGAGCCCATCACGACGACGAAGAGGATCGCGCTCTCCGACAGGCCGAACCAGAGGATCGCGAGCGGGAGCCAGCAGATGGACGGCAGCGCCTGTAGCCCGAGCACCATCGGCCGCAGCGCCTGGCGCACCGCCGCGCTCCGCGCCATGACGACGCCGAGGGGCACGCCGGCGAGCGCCGCGACGGCGTAGCCCTGGACGAGCCGCGCGAGCGAGCGGAGCACGGCCGCGCCGAGCCGCCCGTCCGCGATCATGCGGGCGATGCTCTCCGCGACGGCGACCGGCCCCGGAAAGAGCCAGCGTGGCCACGGCCCGAACCTAGAGAGGAGCTCCCACGTCAGGAGCGGCACCAGGACGTACACCGCGCTCCTCAACGTGCGCATCGCCAACCTCCGTTCCGGGCGGTTCGCTGCGCTCGTGCGCACCCGCCGAGTCCGCGCGCCGCAGCTCGGCGCGGATCCACCGCGACAGCTCGACGAGCCCCTCGTCGTCCGGATCACGCGGGCGCGGCAGCCGCACGTCGAGGTCGCGCAGCACGCGCCCGGGGCGCGCCGCCATCACGACCACGCGGTCGCCGAGCACGAGCGCCTCGCGGACGTCGTGGGTCACGAACACCACCGTCTTGCGGTCGCGCAGCCAGATCCGCTGGAGGAGCTGGTGCATCACGCTGCGCGTCTGCGCGTCGAGGGCGGCGAACGGCTCGTCCATGAGCAGCACGGCGGGATCGACCGCGAGCGCGCGCGCGAGCTGCACGCGCATGCGCATCCCGCCGGAGAGCTGGTGCGGGAGCGCGTCCTCGAACCCCTCGAGGTGGACGAGCGGGATGAACTCGCGCGCTCGCGCCGCGGCGTCCGCGCGGGAGAGGCCGCGCGCGCGGAGGGCGAACACGAGGTTCTGCCGCACCGACATCCACGGGAAGAGGGCCGGCTCCTGGAAGACCAGCAGCCGGTCCGGTGCGGGGCCCTTCACCTCGATCCCGTCGATCGCGATCTGGCCGCCGCTCGGGGCGAGGTGACCCGCGAGGGCGTAGAGGAGCGTCGTCTTCCCGCAACCGGACGGGCCGAGGAGGCAGACGAACTCGCCCGCGTGGACCTCGATGTTCACGTCGTGGAGGGCCACCACCTCACGAAAGCGGTGGCCGACGTCGCGGACGTCGATCTTCGGCCGGCCGGCGCGCGCCCGCCGCGGGACGAGCATCCCCGCCCAGGCGCGCCGCGGCGCCCGCGACGGCCCGAGCAGCCGGGCGAGCAGGTCCGTCCACATGACGCCACAATGTGCGCTTGGGCCTGGGCCGCCGCCTGCCCGGACGGCCGCTCGGCCGGGTCTCACGGGTGATACGCGAGCAGCCGGCACGCCACGCCGCCGACGCGGACCGCCACCGCGGACGAGGGCGCGAGCGGGAGGAGCCGTTCGAAGCCGCGATCCGGGCCGAGCACCGCGAGGTCCCAGCCCGCGAGGCGGGGGACGAGCGCGCCGAGCGCCGACCAGGCGTCGCGCGCAGCCTCGTCGAGCCGGACGCCCCAGGGCGGGTTGACCGCGCACAGCCCCCGGCCCGGCGGCGGCACGACCCGCGCGGCGTCCTCGCGTGAGAACCGGACGAGGTCCGCGACGCCCGCCGCGGCGGCGTTGCGCGTGGCGAGCCGCAGCGCGCCCGCGTTCCGGTCGGAGGCCTGGATCGGGACCTTCACCGGACGCGCCAGGGCGGTGAGCCGGGCGCGGAGCCGCTCGGTCCGCGCACGGTCGTGGCAGGGGAGCGCCTCGAACGCGAAGGTCCGGCCGAGGCCCGGGGCGCGCCGGCCGGCGACGAGCGCCGCCTCGATCGCGATCGTCCCCGAGCCGCACATGGGATCGAGGAACGGGCGTTCGCCGTCCCAGCGGGAGGCGAGCAGGATCCCGGCGGCGAGCGTCTCGCGGAGCGGCGCCGCGCCGACGCGGGCGCGCCACCCGCGCCGGAAGAGGGGCGCGCCGGCGGCGTCGACCGAGATCGTCGCCCCGCCGCCCTCGGTCCGGATGCGGAGCTCCGCCTCGCCCGCGGCGCGGCGTGCAGCGCGCTTCCCCGCCGCGAGATCGCCCGCCGGCCCCTCCCAGAGCCGGAGGAGGACCGCGTCGGCGGTGCGCGCGGCGAGGCACGCGAGCGCCGCCGCGTCCTCGCCCTCCGCGTCGGCACCCCCCGGCACGGCGCGCGCGGCGAGCCCGAGCGCGGTGAGCTCCGCCGCGAGCACCGGCTCCATCCCAAGCGCGCAGGCGCAGAAGATCCGCTGCGGGCGCGCCAGGCTCACCTCTGCTCGAGCCGCAGCGTGACCTTGAGGAGCGCGTCGGCGCGGCAGCCGACCTCGCGGCGAACCGGGGCGAAGCCCGCCTTCTCCGCCCGGATCTCGACCCGCTCCGCCGCCCGGCACGCGACGTTCACGAGCACGGGGGCCTCGCCGCGCAGCGCCCCGGCGATCGAGACGACCGCGCCCGGGGGCACGGTGTCGACGGAGATCGCGAACCCGGTGAACGGCGCGGTCTCCTCGCCCGGGCCCGCCGCCTCGGTCTTGATCGGCCCGAGGTAGTGCGAGCGATCGACCTCCATCGCGGGCTCGGACCTCGCCTCCGGCTTGTGCGCGGCGGGCGAGAGCGAAGAGGCCACGAGCCAGAGGAGCCCGACGCCGATCACGGCGCCGCCCACGAGCGCGGCGACGCGGCGGTAGCGGGCGGAGGGATCGTCGTGTCTCAAGGCGAGCATCGCAGCGAGCTCGGGCGAGCGCTGCGCCGCCTCCGGGAGGCGCCGGTGGGGTTCGTTCGGGGCCATGCGCCGCATCCTAGCGCGATCCGCGGGACCGCCGGAGGCGGCCACGCAGACGCCGGACCAGAGCTACCGTCGGGCGACACGGCGACCTTCACGGGGTTCCACCCGTAGCCTGCGCCCCCGGCCGCGCCGCGGGCTTGCGCCGCCTCCGGGCAGGGCGGTAAAGCTCGGCCCGGCCGCGGCCCACCATGAACATCGGCTTCGACGCGAAGCGCGTCTTCCACAACGCGACCGGGCTCGGGAACTACTCCCGGGACGTCCTGCGCATCCTGCACCGGCTGCGGCCGGAGCACGCCTACTTCGCCTACACGCCGCGCCCTGGAGCGATGCCGTTCGAGCTCGGCCCGGGCCGCTTCGAGGTGCGCGGGCCGAGGGGCCTCCTCGGGCGCGCCATCCCCTCGCTCTGGCGAACGCGCGGGATCGTGGCCGACCTGCGCGCGGACGGCATCCGGCTCTTCCACGGGCTCTCGAACGAGCTGCCGCTCGGGATCGCGTCGAGCGGGATCGCGAGCGTCGTCACGATCCACGACCTCATCTTCGAGCGCTTCCCGGATCTGTACCCGCCCATCGACCGTCGCATCTACGCGGCGAAGGCGCGGAGCGCGGTGCGCCACGCCGGGCTCGTCGTCGCCGTCTCGGAGCAGACCGCGCGTGACCTCGCCGAGCTGTACGGCGTGGACCGCGCCCGGATCCGGGTCGTCTACCAGACCTGCCACGAGGCATTCCGCTCTCCCGTGCCCGAGGCGCGGCTGCGCGAGGTCGCGGCACGTTACGAGCTGCCGCCGCGGTTCCTCCTCGCGGTGGGAACCATCGAGCGCAGGAAGAACCTCCTCCTCGCGCTGCGCGCGCTCGAGAAGCTCCCGGACGTCCTCCTCGTCGCGGTGGGCCGGCCGACGCCGTATGCGGAGGAGCTCGTCTCGTACGCGCGCTCGCACGGACTCTCCGACCGCGTCCGGCTCCTCTCCGGCGTCTCGACGCCCGACCTCGCGGCGATGTACCGGCTCGCGACGCTCGCGCTCTACCCGTCGCTCTTCGAGGGGTTCGGGATCCCGATCGTCGAGGCGCTCTTCTCCGGCACGCCGGTCGTGACGACGCAGGGCGGCTGCTTCGCGGAGGCGGGCGGCCCAGGCTCCGCCTACGTGGACCCGCACGATCCGGAGGCGCTACGCGCGACGCTCGCGCGGCTGCTCGAGGACGGTGCGGAGCGGGCGCGGATGCGCGAGGACGGGCTCCGCCACGCGGCGCGCTTCTCCGACGAGGCGATCGCGGACGGGCTCTTCAGGGCGTACGAGGACGCGCTCCTTCGCTGACGGGCGGAGCGCTGCACCCGATCTTCAGGACTTCGCCCGGCGCGATCACGTCGGGGTCGTCGAGCACGTCCCGGTTCGCGCGGAAGATCTCCGGCCAGCGGTGCGGGTCGCCGAGGCGGCGCGTGGCGAGTCCCCAGAGCGTGTCCCCGCGGACGACCGCGGCCGGCGAGCACGGGTCGGCGTCCTTCGACGTCGCCCGCCCTGAGCGCAGGGCCGGCGCAGCCGGCCCGGAGTCGAAGGGCTCAGGACGGACGGGCGAAGGCGAAGGGTGCTCAGGAGGCGCGGAGGTCGCGGTCGCGGTCGAGGTCGAGGTCGGAATCGCATTCCGGACGAGGACCGCCGCGACGACCACGAGAACGAGCCCGCCCGCGACGAGTGCGCCCGCGCGGAGGCGCGGGCGCGGCGGCGGGGTCTCCGGGTGGGCGACGCCTACCGTGGAAAGCCTCTGCTCCGCGCGGGGCGCGGGAGGCGGCGCGATGGCCGCGCCAACCGCCGGCGCCGTCCGGACGCTCCGGTGGGCGGGCGGCTGGACGACCGCCGGCACGGCCGCGAAGGCCTGCCGCGCGGTGACGAGCTGCGCGGTCGCGACGGGCGGCGGCGCGGTGACGACGGGCTGCGGCCGCTGAACGGGCTGCGGGCGCGGCGGGGAAACCGCCGCCGGCGCCGGCCCCCTGCGCACCTCCGGCGCGGCGCGTGCGGCCACGGGCCGCTCGCGCTCGATCGCGGGCACCGCCCCGGGCGCGCACGTGACGCTGCGCGGCGGCTCGGGCGAACCGGCGACGGCGCCCGCGACCGGTGCTGCGGCGACCAGCGTCTGCGGAGCCGCGACGGCGCGCGCCGGCGCGGGGCCGAAGCGCGCGGGCGCGAGCGCGGCGTCGACGTCGAGGATCGGGACGAGCACGCCCTCGAGGAGCGCGAAGGACTTGCAGAGCGCGACGTCGTCGAACGGCGCGAGGGCGGCGGGACGCTCGAGGAGCTCGGCCCTCTCGACGAGCCGGCCCGCCTCGTCGACGAGCAGCGCAACGACGACCCGCTCGCCGGCGAGGCGCGCCTCGACCACCACGACGGGGGTCCGCCCGTCCAGCGCGACGGGGATCCCGGCGAGCCGGAGCCCGAGATCCACCACCGGGAGCGTCCCGCCGTGGAGCGCGAGGATCCCGCGGAGCGGCGCCCGCGCGCCGGGGACGCGCGTGAGCGGCGGGGCCACGGCGATCTCGCGGACTCGTGCGGCCTCGAGCCCGACGTCCCGTCCCGCCACCTTGACCACGAGGTGCTCCATGCGCCTCCTGCGCTGCGGGTGAACCGTACCCGGGCACGCCCCCGCCTACAACGGCTCCGTCACGGGGGCGGGGCGGCGCGTGCGGCCCGCTCCCCGCGCCACGCAGCGAACGTCCAGATGAGGCCGGAGACGAGCACCGCCGCCGGGACGACGAGGACCGCGCGCCCGAGCGACGAGCGATCCGAGAGGAACCCGATGAGCGGCGGCGAGAACACGTCGCCGAGGAGGTGGATCGAGAGGATGGAGATCGCGACCGCGCTCGCGCGCTCGGCGGGGGAGACCTCCGCGACGATGGCCGCGTTGACCGGCCCGGTCGAGGCGAACAGGAGGAGGAGCGCGACGACGAGCGCGACGAGGTAGAAGCCGGGCCGCCACGTCGTGAAGACGGCGAGCGTCACCGGCGCGGCGGCGAGCGTCGAGATCCCGCACACCCAGAGGTCCGCCTGGGCGAAGCGCCTGCGGAGCGCGTCGGAGAGGTAGCCCCCCGCGAACGTGCCGAGGAATCCGGTCGCGACGACGATCGCGCCGAACTGCACCGTCGCGACGGTGCGCGGCACGCCGCGCGTCCGCTCGAGGAACGCCGGCATCCAGAAGGCCATGCCGCCGACCGCGAACGTGTACGCCGCGTAGCCGAGGACGGTGAGGACGTAGGGGCGGTTCGCCAGGAGCCGGCGGTAGGTCGCGGCGATCCCGGCCTCGCCCTTCAGGGGCCACGCGCGCTCCGCGGCGCCGCGCGGCGGATCGCCGAGCCGCAGGCACATGAGGGCGAGGAGGAGGCCCGGCGCGCCCGCCACGAAGAACGCCGCGCGCCAGCCGAGGGTCCGGTCGACGAGACCGCCGACGACGTAGCCGAGCGCGGAGCCGACCGGGATCGCCGCGAAGAAGAGGGCGTAGGCGCGGCCGCGGTTCGCCGGACCGTAGTGGTCGGCGATGAGCCCGGGGGAGATCGTGCCGTACGCGGCCTCGCCGATACCCACGACGGCGCGCGCCGCGAAGAGGCTCCAGTAGCCGCGCGCGAACCCCGACAGGAACGTCGCGACCGACCAGATGGCGATCCCGAGCGCGAGGAGCGGCGGGCGGCGCCGGCGGTCGCCGAGGATGCCGAAGAACGGTGAGGTGAGGGTGTAGACGACGAGGAAGGCCGGCTGCAGCCAGCCGAGCCGCGTGTCGGTCAGCCAGAGGTTCACCCGCAGCGTCTCGACGAGCGCGGAGACGATGAAGCGGTCGAGGTAGTTGAGGAGGTTCACCGCCGTGAGCACGAGGAGCGCACGGCCGGGCGGTCCGGAGAGGAGCGCGCGGGGTGCTGCGCCGGCTCGGATCTGCGAGGGCGGCTCGCCCGTCGGCGGCGGGGTCACGGAGGCGGAGCCTAGCCCGGGGGGCGCCTCCGGTCGAGCACGCTGCACGGCCGGTGTCGCGGTCTGGGGCCCCGGGGGCGGCGGTCTGGCGCGCCCGGCCGAGTTCCGTTACAAAGGCGCGCCCATGATCTCGGTCCAGAACGTCACGAAGGCCTTCGGGCCGAAGAAGCTCTTCGAGGACGTCGACGTCGCGTTCCACCCCGGGAACCGCTACGGCCTCACCGGCCCGAACGGCGCCGGGAAGACGACGTTCATGAAGATCATCGCCGGCGACGAGGAGCCGGACACGGGCAGGGTGCTCCGCCCGAAGAAGCTCGGGATCCTCCGCCAGGATCACTTCAAGTACGAGGACAACCGCGTCCTCGACGTCGTGCTGATGGGGAACGAGCCGCTCTGGGCGGCGATGACCGAGAAGGAGCGACTCCTCGCGAAGGACCCGATCAGCGAGGAGGACGGGCACCGGCTCGCGGAGCTCGAGGCGACCATCGGTGAGGAGGACGGCTACTCCGCGGAGGCCGATGCGGCGGAGCTGCTGCAGGGGCTCGGGATCGAGGAGCCGTGGCACGACCAGCCGATGCGCGCGCTCACCGGCGGCTACAAGCTGCGCGTGCTGCTCGCGCAGGCGCTCTTCGGCAAGCCGGCCGGGCTCCTGCTCGACGAGCCCACGAACCACCTCGACATCGAGTCGATCCGCTGGCTCGAGCGGTTCCTGCACGCTTACGAGGGCGTGCTCATCACCATCTCGCACGACCGCCACTTCCTGAACGCGATCTGCACGCACATCGCGGACATCGACTACGAGTCGATCATCACCTACCCGGG
>WNGF01000769.1_pt1 | contig 47470 bp, 37 predicted proteins | sample 5400641 | NCBI WGS metagenome assembly WNGF01 (sample SAMN13153371, study PRJNA577476) | soil metagenome | isolation source: 80 cm soil or saprolite under grassland replicate 2 | place: USA:California | collected 2016-06-15 | reverse complement strand
CCAAAACCAACCTTCGGAAGCACTCAAGCTCTACGAGCAGGCGAAGGCGATCCGCCCGGATGATCCGAGGATCCGCCACGGCCTGGCTGCGGCTCAGGCAGGCACGGGGCATCTGCCGGAGGCGATCAAGGAGCTCGAAGCGATCGACCCGCGGGCACGGTCAGCTGCTACTGTCACGACGCTCGGCGCTTACTACATCCGGGCAAATCGGCCCACGGATTCGGTGCGACTGCTCGCGCCCGTGGTCGAGCGGGCGCCGCAGTTTGCCGAGGCGCGATACCTGCTCAGCTTGGCGTATCTGGCGAGTAACGAACCAACTCCCGCCATCGTGCAGCTCGAGGAGCTCCAGCGGCAGATTCCCGACAACACTCTCGCGCGGTTTCGACTCGCAGCCGCCTACTCGCGCGCCGGCCGGCCCCGCGAAGCGCTGGCTCAATTAGATCCATTGGCCAAGAGGCTGGAAAAGACCGTGGAGTACCAGGTGGAGCGTGGTCAGGCCCTCCTGCTCGTGGGACGGTTCGACGAGGCTCTCGCTGCCGCCAGCGCGGCTCAGCGGCTGGCCCCGCAGTCGCCGCAGGTGTACCTGCTCATGGGCCAGATCCAGGCTCGCCGGCGCGACGTCAAGTCAGCAAGGCAATCGTTTGCCAGAGCTGCCGAGCTGGACGCGACGTATGTGCCGGCACACCTGGCGCTCGGCCAGCTAAGTCTCACCGAAAAAGATCCTGATGCCGCGGCCAAGGAGTTTGACGCCGCAGTCCAGGCCAATCCGAAATCGCTGCAGGCGGTCCAGGCCAAGGTGACCGTCCTGGTTGCGCAGAAGCGCATCAAGGAGGCCATTGAGGTCGCGGAGTCCGCGGTGAAGGCGAATGAGCAGGATGCAGGCTTCCACGCGCTTCTGGGCGGTCTCTATCTGGGCGCTGGCCAGAACGACAAGGCCACCGCCTCGTTCCGCCGATCTCTCGAGATCGACCCGAAATCCGCCGCCGCTCGTCTCGGCCTGGCACGCCAAGCGATCGACCTGAAGCGGGACGACGAGGCAATCGGCCATCTGCAGGCAGTGGTCAAGGATCGGCCCGATCAGCCGACGGCCGTCCTGCTTCTCACCTCGCTCTACGAGAAGGCCGCCCAGTACGACCAGGCCATTCCGGTCCTGGAGGCCGCGCTCAAGGCATCACCGCGGCAGCCGGCATTTGGGCTTCAGCTCGGCGACGTGTACTTGAAGAAGGGCCGTTACGACGACGCCATCGCGCTCATGTCCGATCTGCTCTCCCAGTATCCGGATTTTGCCGAGGCCCGGTTGATCCGCGGTCAGGCATACCTGACCGAGGGGAAGAGCGATGCGGCGCTCCAGGAGCTACTCGCTGTCGTCAAGGCCAATCCCAAGGCGCCGGTGGCCCACTATTTCCTAGCCCGCACGTATGCGGCGCTGGGTCGCGTGCCCGACGCGCAAGCCGAATACCGGGAGGCGCTGAAGCTCAACCCGCAGCTCGAGCCCGCCAAGAACGAGCTGGCCGCACTCTCCGGCCAAAAGCCGGATGAAGCCAAGCAGATTGAGCAATTGCAGTCGGCGCTGAAGAGTGATCCCAAGAACGTGATCGTTCGCGAGGCACTGGCCCGAGCCTTGCTCCGCAAAGGTCAGGTCAAGGAAGGGCAGGCCGAGCTCCAGACGCTGCTGGACCAAGCTCCGGCACACGCCGAGGCCAACTTCCTGATGGCCCAGATTCTCGCCCAGCAGGGGAAGATCGACGAGGCGGTCAACCATCTCCGCGCCACGCTCAGGGCCAATCCGTCCCATGTCGGCGCCCACGTGCAGCTCGGGAACTTCCTCGCCCAGAAGGGTCAGTCCGAGCAGGCTCTGGCCGAGTATCAGGCTGCGCTGCGCGTGAATCCGAACCTGCCAGACGTGAAATTCGCGGCGGGTGCGCTCTATGCCAGGACCGGCCGATTGCCCGACGCCTTGCGGCTGGCTCGCGAACTCGAGCAGAGCGCCCCAAAGAGCCCGGGTCCACCGTTGTTGAGGGGCGTCATACTGATCGCCCAGAACAACCCCCAGGGCGCCGTTGACGCCTTCAACGCAGCCCTGAAGCTCAAGTCCGATCTGCTCGAGGCCCATCGCGGGCTTGGCCAGGCCTATCAGCAACTGGGACAGATCGATCGGGCGGTGGAGAGCTATCGACGGGCGCTGGCGCTGAACGATAAGGATGTGGTGTCCCTGAATAACCTTGCCTGGATCCTGGCCGAGCTACGCAAAAAGCCGGATGAGGCGCTGCCCCTGGCGACCAAGGCGGAGCAGTTCGCACCCGGCAGCCCCGAGGTACTGGATACTCTTGGATGGATTCAGTATCGGCGGGGCGCGTACGCAGATGCGGAGAAGCCGCTTTCGCGCGCCGTGGAACGGGCCCCCAACAGTGGCGCGATTCGCTACCACCTCGGGATGACCTACGCACGTCTCGGCCGAAAGGCCGATGCGGTGTCCATGCTGCGCCGGGCCGCCCAGCTCGATCCCAAGCTGGCCGAGAGTGAGAAGATTGATGATCTAATCAAACAACTCGGCGGATAAACAGCCTTCCTTCCCTCTGCAGGAGCGCCTCTACTACTGAATCCTGGTTTATTTCGCGTCGCTTTTGGTCAGGACCCTCTGATAATAGCCGACCAGTTCAGCCGCGTGTTCATCCATGTTCTTGATGTTCGGTATGTTGCCTCTCATTCGATCGAGCTCGGCCGGCTGCCTGCACAATTCCGAGATAATCCGGCGTAAGTCGCCCGAGTCACCCGCCAGGAAGCGCCGGCCACACACTTTGTCTGGAACCAACTCTGCCATGCCTCCGATATCCGACACGAGCACTGGAATGCCCGCGAGGAACGCCTCATGAATAACCAAGGGCGAATTTTCGTACCAGACAGATGGAACAATCAATGCGTCCAGTCTTGAGAATGCGGCGGGCTTGTCCACCTCCGATAGCTCGCCTCCGTAGTGCACATTCTCCTGGGTCAGAACATCAGAATAGGAGGTTAGAATGTGCTTGTCGTCCGACCCGTAGATATAGAGCTCCGCATCCTTGAAATCCTTGAACGCTTCGAGAAGTACATCAGCCCCCTTATGGTGCGAAATCGTTCCCACGTATCCGACCCGAAGGCGCTCGCCCCTGGGCGCTCTTACCAGGGCACGAAACGTATCAGTCTTCATGCCGTAACCGCAGCGCACCAATTTCTTCCTTGAGATGCCATTGCGGATCAGGAAATCCGCCAAGAATTGGCTCGGTGCGATGAAAAGGTTCGTGGCCTCTATTGCTCGGGCCATCAGTTCGGCTCGCCTCCGAAACTTCCAGCTCGCGATCGGTCCCTCAACGAACAGGTGAATCAGCGCCTTGACAGCACGCCGTGCGCGCGACGTCGCGCCGGGTCGAGCGTCTTTCCAGAGAGGCCACGACGTATATAAGTTCAGACAACAGGCCGAGCATTTCGTCGGCGCGGGCCCGTCACAGAGAGTTTTCCCATCCCGTAAGAGGGTATATCGCGCACAGGCCAACCAGTAATCATGAAGTGTGAACACTACCGGAACGCCCATCGCCCGGCTGATGCGGGGAATGTTTGCGGACAGGTGAAGAAGATGGTTGACATGAACCACCTCCGGCAGAAACGAATTTACAAGCTCCTCAAATATCGTTTCTACGCGTCGGTCCACCTCGCCGAACACATTCTCATAGCCGTGGGCAAGAGGTTTCTTGATGACCGTGCACGGAATGTTTCCTACAACTCGATTCTCAGTGCCGGAGGTTGTGCTCTCCTCAGCATGAAGGACATGCACCTTGTGTCCACTATTCAGGAGCACCCGAGCCAGCTCGTAGGTATAACGCTCGCTGCCACGGAATTGTGAAGGGTCAAAGGCATGTATAGTGAGCAAGACTCGCACGATGTTCCATCCTCGTCGCCATGGTTACGGGTTTAAATAAGCGTCCACCAAATATACGAACCTCGGCCAAAGCTCCTTGCCGCACCCTCCGCTCATACTTGTCTCAGGGTTCGTTGCGGCGAGCGCTGCTTCCAGATCCCCAACGCCCGTGGAATGTCCAATATGCCAGGCGCAAAAGGTAGTCTCGGCATCGCAGCAACGGGAACGCGCACATCTTGACTGCTTCCAATCGTTGACCCTGCCGCCACGCTTCGGTGGCGCGAGCAATCGACCAGCGTGCGAGGGTCCGTTGTGCCGCAAGGCGCAGTCTCCGATCTTTTGCCAAGTGCGGTGCGCGTTCGGTGAAGAGGAGCTGAAACAAGAGGTCGATCTCATGGAGCCCGTTGAGGCGAGTCTCAAACCTACTTCCCTCCTGTCCTCTATGAACGCGCCATCTGACCTGCGGTGTTCCGATCACCCCGACATCGTATCGCAACGCTATCCGCATCCACATGTCCCAGTCGCAAAGCCATGGCAGACGGGGGTCAAACGGGCCAACCTCATGAAGGACAGACCGACGCACGACCACTGATGGTGCGCAAACGATATTCGATCGACAGATCATCCTCTCGAGGAACGTGCGCCCTGGCAAGAGCGCATCTTCCGTCAGCGTAGGGTCCCAATGACCGGCAAAGACTCTCCCCAAGTGGTCGATGCGCTCGATGTTCGAGTGAACCATACCCACGCCGGGATGTGCATCTAACATCGCCACCTTCGCCGCGAGGTTTCCTGGCAGCATCACGTCGTCTTGGTGGAAGATCGTGAGGTACCGGCCGGTGCCCAGCGTGGCACATTGCGTGAAATGTCGGGGAAGACCAAGACGGGTCAGGTTCCGGACGTAATGTACTCGCCTATCCTTCACGGTCAGCTCGCGAACGAAGTCACAACTGCCATCCGAGGACAAGTCGTCAGATACATACAGTTCCCAGTCGGCGAAGCTCTGGGAAAGGACGCTGTCCACTGCTCCACGCAAGTAAGGCCCAGCGTTGTATGTGGGAATCCCTACCGTCACGACTGGAGCCGATCCACCGCTCGTCATCGAACTATCCACCTCCGCGGCCAGACACTCCCCCGTGAGGACATCCTCGATCGTCAAGATCCGGATCCGCCGGTCATTGTCGAGCCGATCCGCCATCAAGTCCATAGCGCGGCGCTCGACGTCGCGCCCGATGCCGTGTCGACGCGGCGCCGCGCCGCCCAGTTTGATCCAGAGCTGGCTCAGATCGAGAAGATCGGCGAGCTGGCCAAGCAACTTGGCCCGTGGAGAACCCGGTTCTCACTGGAAGACACCTTGGCACACCGAGCCGAGGCGCTGAGCAGAGAGGCAGGTCCTCAAGACCCCGGACAAGACGGCCGGCTGGCTTAAGGCGCTTCTTCCGCAGGGAAGCCAGACGAGCGCCCCAGAACTGTAAACTTGTCCGTCAGTTCCCTCTTGCCGGACGGCCCGGAGAGACTGCTGAGCTAGCCCTCGAGGAGCGGTCCCCAGGGGACGCCCGTGATTAAAAGCAAGAGAATCCAATAAATAGGGCAGGGATCTAGCGGGCTGCCGATTTGGACTTGACTGGTCCGGATCGAAGGGTTGGAGAGCTTTACAATCCAGAATTGAAGGACTTTTTATGGGCTCCTAAGTAGCTAGTTTACAATGCTTTCTGTTATTGGCATCTGGCGTGCTTCTACCCAGGCCGAACTCAGTTACTAGTCAGGAGCGAAAGTTTCTCGAGCCAGGGGGTATGCCCCGTCAGTAGGGTCTGACAGGGATCGTTGGAAGTAATTGAATCGCGGCCTTTGACGGGACAGAAACCCACGAACAGAAGGGAGAGAGAGATGAGCAGGAAGATTTCAGCTCTGGTAGCGATCGCAGCCTTAGTAATGGCAGTCTCGTTGTTTGCCGCTCCGTTGATCAGCCATGCGGGAACCATTGACTGCATCGGAGTAAGTAATGGCATTGCCGGTGGATCCTTCATCGGGGGCGGCGCTTCAACCTGCGGCACGGGCACTACCACATGGACCTTCACTTCCATAGTGCTGGCTCCCAACACTGCCGCCATCTTTACACAGAACCAAGCAGCGGCGCCCAGCACTCTTCCAACCGGACTGCCAGGCTTTAACTTCGACACGAGCGATAAGCACGGAGCCACCCAGCCAAACTACACGATCACCATCAACGGAGTTGCCATCCCCGATGCGAACATTCTCAACTTCGGTGGTATCGACTCTGCTGATTCGACTGTTATCAACGAAGCCACGAATTGGGTCAAGATAGCCTCCGCCATTCCAGATGGTCATGGTGGTCTCTTCGACGTTTACACCGGCTACGCTGATACGCTCCACTCGGGAGATTGTCACGATGGCGGTGGCGCTGCGGCGCAGCCGAGCCAGTTTTGTCTCCCCTATAGCGGGGCAGGCATTCTCAATACGTGGGATGGATCAGGCACGAGCACTGCCGCCGCTGCGTTCCTCGGACACGGCTCGAATCTGCCTGGTTATCCCGCTTCCCCGCACTGCAATGTAAACGAGGCGCCGGCCAACACTGCTGCTTTCAACTGTTATGATGCCGGCGCTATCATGGTGGTGGAGCTGCCGAGGGTAGTCCCTGAGCCTTCGAGCTTGTTTCTCCTCGGCGTTGGCCTCATGGGCGTGGCCTTCTATGGCAGAAGGCGCCTGAACAAGAACTCATAGCGCGAAGCTCTCGTTTCATAGAAACGGGGAACCTTGGTCATGCCAAGGTTCCCCGTTTTTGTTCGTGGTCGTGTTGGTCTTTACTTTGAAGGAGATTGAATGCACGATTGAGACCCATGACGGCCGTCCACGCCGTTCGAATTGACGCAACCCGGGAGGCCCTCCACGGCACTCTCTTGATTGTTTCGGGCCCTGCATTTCTCTGACACAGTGAAGCAGCCTCTCGTATGAAGGTCTGGTGGAAGGAGCTTGGCAAAGGAATCCTGCGAAGCTCTGCGAACGTGCCTTATGTCGAAACAGCCGCCAGATACATCGTGGGCCAAAGGGACACTCCTCGCCTTCCATCTTATGAGATCCCGGAAGTAGCTCCGATACAGCCGCAAGCAAGTGACAGCAAGAGCCTCAGGCTCAATCTATTCATACCCTCGCTGAATGTATCTGATTCGTTCGGCGGTATACCCACGGCCGTGAGAATATTTGAGCAGCTGGGCAACATCGTGCAAAGCACTTGCGAAGTCAAACTCAGAATCATCACGAATACCCGCACGACTGATGAGTCAGTCGTAGACTTGACGAAATGGAGGTCCCGGGAGTCGACAGACTCCGATCACCCATATCAGATTCTCGAGCATGAAAACGCTCTGACGCAGACGATTCCGTTCTCGAGACGCGATGTCCTTGTCGCCACTGCGTGGAATACGGCCTTCAGAGCAGAAAGATTACGTGCTTGGCAAGAGAAGTCTTTTGGACGACCGGTTGCGCCGTTGATCTATATTGTTCAGGATTTTGAGCCGGCCTTCTATCCATGGTCGTCCAAGTATGCGTATGCGGAAACGACATACATGGGTGGCGCAACTACCATCGCGATATTCAACAGCTCGCTCCTCCGCCAATACTTCGAGAAACACGGATATTGTTTCTTGAGAACGTATCATTTTGAGCCGAGAATCAGCAGCTCGTTGAAGGCACATCTGAAACCTGATACGAGCAAGAAAAGACGCATCCTGGTGTATGGTCGACCTTACAATCCGCGGAATTGCTTCGAAGTAATCTGCGCGGGATTGAAGGATTGGGCACAGACATCTCGATGGGCACAGAAGTGGGCGATAACCTCAGCCGGCGAAAAGCATGCGAATGTCCCGCTCGGCAACGGGCTCGAGATCGAGTCTGCGGGGAAGTTGAGCTTGCGAGCTTATGCCGAGCTGCTGAATGAATCTGCGGTAGGAGTCTCGCTGATGCTATCGCCGCATCCCAGCTATCCGCCGCTGGAAATGGCTCATTCGGGAATTCTGACGATCACAAACTCCTACGAGGGCAAGGATCTTTCATCGTGGCATGACAACATCTACTCGATTCCTCGAATGGCGCCAGAGGAAGTGGCGAAGGGCGTCGAGAGGTGCGTCAATCTGTTTGAAGAGGATAGTGCGGTCGGGTTGAAGGGGAGTAGCAAGGTGCCGTTTTATTTTCGCGATGATGAGAATGAGGAGTGTCTGTACGATGTGGCGCGGGCAGTCACGATCCTGGAATGAAAACCGTCGGGGCCCGGACTAGTTGACGCGCGGTGACCGCAGGCCCGCTCCGCGTCCCCGCCAGAAGCTAACGGTCCAGATCTCTCAACACGCCACCCGGACCGACGAGGGGAGCCAACGTGCCGCCTGACGCGAAGGACCTCTATCTGGATCTCCTAAAGAAATGCCTTACGCGTTACATCGGGGGGGAGACGCTGAGGCCTTACGAGGTACCGCCGTGGGGGGGGCCACTCAAGCGATGGCTAAAGAAGAAGTTGGCAAACGGATTGCGCGCGCGCGGCCTTGCGCCATTCGAACGAGTTCCTTTTAACCGGAGCGTAAGAGAGCTGGGGCGTGACTGGCCGGTGGAAGCAGAAACCATGATCGGGCTGCGCAGGCTCGACAACATCCAAGAATGCGTCACGACCGTCATCAAGGAGGACGTTCCCGGTGACCTCGTCGAGACCGGGGTCTGGAGAGGTGGCGCGAGCATCTTCATGCGTGCCGTTCTGGCGGCCTATGGGGATGCTACGCGAAAGGTGTGGTGTGCGGATTCCTTTCGGGGATTACCTCGCCCCAACGTAGCCGACTATCCTGCGGACAAGATCGCGAAATGGCATGAGCGGCAGGAACTGGTGGTTTCTTTGGATGTAGTGAAGGAAAACTTTGCTCGATACGGGATGTTGGATGCCCAGGTCGAATTCTTGGAAGGGTGGTTCAAAGATACCCTCCCCAATGCCCCGATTGATAGATGCGCAGTGATTAGGCTCGACGGCGATATGTACGAGTCGACCATGGACGCCCTCAACAGCCTCTACGCCAAGCTTTCGCCTGGCGGCTTCCTGATCATCGATGACTACGGAATCCCCGAGGACACATGCCGACGTGCGATACATGATTTTCGCCAGGCCCACAACATTCGGGAACCCATAGTGGACATTGACGGATGGGGAGCCTACTGGCGTCGCGACCCGGCGGCGGCGGGTAGCTAAACAGCGTCGGTTCGAAACCGCTTCCATCGGTATTTTTTGTGACAGCTCAAGCAGATCTATCGGTAGTCATACCGGCTCTCAAGGAAGGGCCGAACCTGGCTATCTTATTGCCCCAGCTCCGGGACATACTCGACGATTTCAAAATTGGCTACGAAGTTCTCATCATTACCCGCGAAGCCGATCCCCAGACCTGCGAGGCTGCCGCCCAAATCGGCGCCAGGGTGGTGGAACAAGTCGAACGCGGTTATGGCGGCGCTCTACTGAGCGGGTTTGCCATGGCGAACGGTAAATATGTCCTGACCATGGACGCGGATCTGTCCCATCAGCCGACTTTCATCCGGGATTTATGGCTGAGACGACATAGAGGCGAGGTGGTAATAGCCTCGCGCTATGTGCCGGGCGGCAGCGCTCGGATGCCGCTCGACCGCAAGCTATTAAGCCGCACCCTCAACATCTTCTTCCGGCGGGGGCTTAGCTTGCCGGTATCCGACCTGTCCAGCGGGTTCCGGCTTTATCGGCGTGACAGTCTGCGGAGTCTGACACTGCAGGCGCGCGATTTCGATATCTTACCTGAGATCTTGATCCGGATTTTCGCTGAAGGCTGGAAAATCAAAGAGGTACCATTTGCCTACGCTCCCCGTAAGCACGGCAGTTCTAACGCTCGCGTGTTCAAATTCGGCCTGGCTTACCTGAAAACTTTTGGGGCAATGTGGAAGCTGCGCAATTCGATTCTGTCCGGCGATTATGATGATCGTGCCTACGACAGCGTGATTCCTCTCCAGCGCTACTGGCAGCGCAGCCGTTTCAGGCATGTTACGGAATTGATGAGCGGCGAAGGTCCGGTGCTCGATGTCGGTTGTGGTTCCAGCCGGATCATAGACGCTTTACCAGAGGGTAGCGTGGCGTTGGATATTCTTATGCGCAAGTTGCGCTACGCGCGCAAGTTCCCGACCACGCTGGTACACGGCTCCGGGTTCAACCTGCCTTTTCGAGATGCCGCCTTCCCTTGTGTGGTGTGTTCGCAGGTTATCGAGCATGTGCCAAAAGAGTCGCCCATTCTGGACGAAGTGTGCCGGGTGCTGGCTCCCAGGGGCCGGCTGGTGCTAGGTACGCCCGACTATGACCGCTGGGAGTGGGTCTGGATGGAGAAACTTTACGGCAAAGTCGCGCCAGGCGCTTATGCTGATGAACATATTGCCCACTACACACAAGAAGAGCTGGCGAAACTCATGGAAGGCCGGGGATTGAGGCTGGAAGCCACCCGCTATATTTTGCGAGGCGAGTTGATAATGGCCTTTAGAAAAGCAGCGTGAGCTCGAAGAAGAGCTCTATCACTGGGCTGAAGCGGTCCGGGAAGCTGATAGCTCTGCTTTTTAGTACGGCTGTCTTATTTGTCAGCTGGTCGTTAGCTGTACCGATTTTTGAAGCACCGGATGAGCCACACCACTGGCTGTTTGCCCGCTATTTAAATGAAAAGAAGTGGCTGCCGGTCTTCACTAAGGACCTGGTAGAAGCCAACTCCCCACCATTGTATTACGTGCTGGTCGCGCCCCTGGCCTCTGATACGACTCTTCCAGCCGTTTTCATAGACAAAGACGGCAAGCCCACCCCTTTCGGCGGGTCCATCGTGCTGGGCGAAGGTCTACCGGCTCCCCAAATCTATCGGAACGACAGAAGCGATTTTGCCAAATTCTGGCCCATTCGGGCTGCTCGCCTCTTGACAGTGGCAATGTCTGTCCTAGCAGTGCTGCTTACTTACCTTGCGGGACGCGAAGCCACCGGGCAACAGGGGACCGGGCTCTTGGCAGCGGGCTTGATGGCCTTTTTGCCGCAATTTAGCTTCCGGGGCAGCCAGGTCAGCAATGATTCCCTGGTGGTGACCATGGGAGCGGTTAGCCTCTACTTCATCGTGCGAATTATCCGGCGCGGTTTCACCTGGCCAAGCGGCATGCTGGCCGGCGCGTCAATAGCGGGGGCCTACCTGACCAAGATCAATGCGATCTTCCTGCCTGTGGGGCTGGGACTGGCACTGCTGACGGGGAAAGGGCCTTGGCGGCAACGCGTTTCACATTCGGTAGCGCTGGCGGGTTTGATGGTGGCATTGGTCTTTCCCTGGACGTTGCGAAATATCGCGTTGTATGGCGACCCATTTGCCAAGAACGTGATGTATACGGTAGTTTCGAGTATTGTCGTCAAGAAAGCACTTACGTCTCGTTACTTTTACACGACTTTCCCGGCTCAGCTCGGCCAGTCATTTATCGGGACGTTCGGCTGGATGAGTTTGTGGATGCCGCTCTGGGCTTATTTGCTATACGCCCTTGTAGGAGTGCTAGCCATTGGCGGACTGGTGTGGAGCTGGATGCAGCACAAACTTGAGTGGCGTTTGGCCCTCATGCTGATGAGCATGCCGGTCTTGAATCTCTTAGTGGTGATTTACATAAACCTGAGCTTCACCCAGCCCCAGGGCCGTTACATGTTCCCGGCTCTACCCGCTATCGGGCTTCTGGTGGCGCTGGGCTTAGAAGGGCTACCGGGCTGGCGGCCATCTGCCCAACTGGGCTTGCTGGCCGGCATGCTGGCCTTTAATGTCTTTGTCCTAACCGCGTGGCTGATCCCGGCCTACTGGGGCCACCCATGACTGAGTCACCATTCCCCTTCGTATTCATCATCATCCTGAACTGGAATGGTCTCAGCGATACACTCGAATGCCTCGAATCGATTACCAAGCTTGATTATCCTCACCGACACGCGGTCGTCGTCGACAACGGCTCGGGCGACGGCTCGCAGGCAGAGATCAAGGCCTCCTACCCGGAGTTCACCCTGATCGAGAACGGCCGCAACCTGGGTTACACGGGCGGGAATAATGTCGGCATCCGGTATGCGCTGGCTCAGGGCGCAGATTACGTCTGGCTCCTGAACAACGATGTTGTCGTCGAATCCGACTGTCTCAGCCAACTGGTCTTCCAGGCCGAACGCGATCAGCGACTGGGACTGATCAGTCCCATCACCTACGATTACCATGCTCGCGAGCGCGTTCAGTTCCAGGGCGTCCTGGCCAACATGTCACGCAAGAGCGTCGACGCTCCAGATCCTCTCAGCGGCCAGCCCATCACGGACAATCCACTCCTCTGGGGAACTGCCCTGTTCGTCAGAGCAAGCGTGGTCAAGCGCATCGGGTATCTCGACGATCGATACTTTGCCTATCACGAGGATCTTGACTATTCCCTGAGGGCGATCAAGGCGGGCTACCGCACTACGGTGAGTACGACAGCAGTCGTCTATCACAAGTGGGCTGCCTCCTTTGGGGCCGACTCTCCGATGCGACGACACTTTCTCACCCGGAACTGGTACCTTTTCTGGAAGACACATCTGGAAGGCTTTCAGAAGTACACGTACGCTCCGACGTACCTCGCCTGGGCTCTCGCCGACGCGATTTCGCTCAGGGACGAAGGCGCCGAAGCCAGCGCGGATGCCTGCCTCGACGGCGCCTGGAGCGCGCTGCGCCGCAAATACGGGCCCCTCCACGAAAAGGTTCGGATGCCCAGCGCCTTGAAAGGCCTGCTCTACACCCACCCGTACTTCTGTTTGGGTATACTGCGCGGCGACGTCTCCCATCTGTTGAGAGCACTCGCCGCCCGGCTACTCGGCCGCGCGTAGCGCTGACACGCAGCAGTGGCGATGCATCCCCTCGTCAGCGTCGTGATCCCAGCGTACAACGCCGGTCGGTACATCGCGGAAACCCTGGACGCCGTTCTCGACCAGACCTACTCGCCCATAGAGGTCATCGTCGTCGACGACGGGTCCACTGACGACACGAGAGCCCGCCTGGAGCCATACCGCTCGCGCATTTGCTACATCGACCAGAAGAATGCCGGCGCCGGCGCCGCGCGCAACCGAGGGATCCAGGCCGCGACTGGGACATACATCGCGTTCCTCGATGCCGACGACGTGTGGTGCCCCGAAACTCTGGCGGTCCAAGTCGAGGTGGCTGGACGCAATCCTGAGAGCGGCCTGATCGCCTGCGACGGCGTCAGGTTGTCCGGAACGGAAGTCGTGGACGAGCGACCGCTTCTCGGGGGTTCGGTCGCGGAGCGAATGCGACGTTTGGGGCTGGGCCACATCACCGGGCACTTTTACCGTGACTTCATTCAGACAAACCCTATCAGCTGTCCGTCTCAGATGCTGATTCCCGTCCATGTCGCTGCCAGAATAGGACCGATGGTGACGGAGCGCGGGGAGGCGGAGGATTGGGACTACACGCTTCGAATCGCGCTCCATTATCCTGTTACCCTCCACAGCCGACCACTGGTGACGTGGCGAATCCACGACGAGAGCCGGTCGGGCCGCGTCGACCTCAGGCAGTTCGAGTGGGCCCTGTGGCGGCTCCGTACCTTGCGCCATCAGCGACAGCTGTGCCTTCCCGAAGATCGGATCTTGGTGGAGAACCAGCTTCAAGCTCATATTCGGACAGCTGCCTATGAGATCTATTGCTATGGCCGGAGCACGGACGCGGCGTCAGCGAGACGGTATCTTCGAAGACTCTTCCGGTGCGCGCCGTGGGAGCCGCGAGTGGGGGCGTATCTTCTGGCGTCCTGGCTGCCCGAATCCGTCATCAACCGAACTGTGCGTGGAGTCAGTCTCGTGAGGGACAGGTTGAAAACGAGGTGAGAGGCCAGCATGAATGATTGCCGCGGGAACCGGAGCCGGGCCTGCATAGTCGTGATGGCCGAAATAGCGCTGTGGACGCTGACCGTGCTGGCGCCATCTCACGCTGCCGCCCGCGAGATCGGCCCGGAAGCGAACCTCTGCGCTGAGATTGAGGCGCTGCCCGCCGAGGAGGAGCTGGTACTCGCGCCCGGGGAGTATCAGGGACCCTGCGCGATTCGCCGCGGCGGCGAGCCGGGAGCCCCCCTAGTGATCCGGGCCGCGGATCCTGAGCGTCGGCCGCGGATCGTATACGGCGGCCCCAACGCCAATGTGTTCGAGGTGCGGGCCAGCCATATCACCATCCGGGGCCTTGAATTCGGGCCCAGCCAGAGCGGCGTAGATGCGATCCGGATCTTCGCCGCCAATGACGTGACGATCGAGGAGTGCCACTTTACCCAGCTCGGCGGCATTGCCATTGTGGCGAGCCATGCAAGCGTTCGCGGCTTGGTGGTCCGCCGAAATGTCATCCGGGAGTCGCTGGCCACCGCGATGTACTTCGGCTGCCACGACGGGTTCAGCTGTACCGTCACCGGACTTGTGGTGGAAGGCAACTTCATCAACGGGGTAAAGGCCCCGGAGTCGGAGATCGGATACGGGCTGGAAGTGAAGCTCAATTCCATGGGCATGATCCGGGACAACATCGTGGTCAACACCAAGGGCCCCGGCATCATGGTGTACGGCTCCTCGAATACAACGAGTGTGAGCTTTGTGGAGCGCAACGTGGTGATTGGATCCCGGAAGTCGTCGGGGATTGTCGTCGGCGGCGGGCCCGCGATCGTCCGCAACAATGTCGCCGCATCGAACGACGAGGCGGGAATCGCCGTCGAGGACTACAAGAAGCGCGGACTGTTACGCGGGATCTTTATCGCCAACAATACCGTCTACAAGAACGGTGCCGGCGGAATCACGGTGCCGCAGACCGGGGTCTCGGGCGTCACGATCGTCAACAACGCGGCCCACGCAGGCGGCACTACCCGGGCGTATCCGACGCCGAAGACAGGCTTGCGACTGGCCGGCAATATTGATTGCACCACTTTGCCGTGCTTTGCCAATCCCGAGCGGGAGGACTTCTCGCCCGACGCGGGCTCGCTCCTGAGGGGAGCCGGAGTTCTGTGGACTGACACGTGGATGCCCCGGGAGGATTTTTTCGGGGTGCGCCGCAGCATGCCACCGACGGCCGGAGCCATCGAGCGGCCATCCAAGCCGATCTCTCTTTCCCCCCCTCGGCCCTAAGGCCGGGAATTGTGGACTGCCGACGCGTCCTTTGATCGACTCGGTGTATCGGCAATGGTAGTGTTGTCGGCAGAGGGATGAAAATCTCTCCTCTTGCTCGCGCTCGACTGCTCGCGGCCTTTCTTGCCGGAGCGCTGACAGTCACGGGCGGTTTCCACAACTCTGCTCTTGGCACGTCGAGCGCACAGGCTCAGCCCGCGACGTCAGCAAAGATCGAGCTACCAGAGATTCTCGCGATCGAGCTGCCCGCGGCCGGCATGGTATCGATCGCGCCGGGTATGTCGCCGCTCAAGGAGCTTCTCGAATCGGCGTCGGCCGGCAAGCTTCAGCTAACCCATGACGTGCGGTCACCATTACCGCTTGGGCCAACTCAGGTGACCTGGACCGCGTGGAATGGAGCACCGGGCGCAAGCCAGGCCGTGGCAACCCGGCAGGCCTGGGTCTACATCTTTCCTTTCGGTCAGACGCCGGCCGGTATCTCGGGCAGGCACGATGCGACAGCCGGCAACCACGCGGCCAAGGTCGTGCGCGACCGCTCGGGTCGCGTGCACGTGGCCTGGCTGGACGCCCTCCGCCCGGGGAAGGGGACATCGATTCTCTACCGGAGCGGTCTGCAGGATCCGGCGACGGGACGCTTCGCCTGGGATACGCCAGTCTCCCGCATTACGGATCCCGGCTCGGCGGTGGGCATGGTCGCCATGGAAGCGAGCCCGAACGCCGTGCATTTTGCGTGGGCGACGCAGGGCACCACGCGCTACCTCCGCGTGCTGCGGGTCGGGGGGGAATGGCGCGCCGAGCCCACTCGGGACACGCGAGCGGCCGGCAGCGCATACGACAATGGCTCCGACCTGGCGGTGCGCGGGGACGACGAGATCCACGTGCTCACCTACGACGGCCAGTATGCCATCTCGACCAATGGCGGCTCGAGCTGGCGAGTGGAGCAGATCCCGGGGCCGGCGGGTGAGAAGAAAAATCCGGCCCTGGCCGTGGACGCCATGGGCAATGCCCACGTGGTCTACACACTCAAGGTTCGGGTCCCCCCGGAAAGGAAAGCCGGGCAATCCAACGGCGCCTACTGGCAGCTCCGCTACGTGCGCCGTCAGGCGCAAGGGGGCTGGGTCGACGCCCAGGACGTGCTCGGTGCCTTCCCGGAATGGAGCGATCAGGGAACGAGCCGGGATGTCCTCGCCGACTGGCCCGACATCGCGGCCGATCGGCAGGGCAACCTCCACGTGGGCTTTCACGGCACCGCCAACTCGGGCCGGTACGGCCAAGACGAGGCATTCTACGTGAGGCGCCCGGCCACGGGCCCCGGGGCCTGGGGAGTGTGGGAACGTCCTGTCCCCCTGCATCCGGTGAACCGGGCCACGCGGCAGTCCCACTCCTTCGCGCCGTCGCTGGCGCTCGATGCCGAGTCGGACACCGTGGTGGCCGTGGTGTTCTTCGATTACCAGGATCAGAACCGCGAGGTCTTTGACTCGGATGCCCTCGTGTTGCGCAACGGGCGCCTCATCGGGGCCCCGATTCCGCTCTCGCGCAACGCCAAGACCGCGCTCGACGCCAAGCGGCCCGACGATGCGCTGGCGACCTGGTTCGCCAGCGCCGCTCCCCGTCTCTACCGGCAGGCCGACGGTCGAGTGTGGCTCGACGTGCTCTACACCGCTCAGACACCCGAGCGCCACGGCTCCCCCCACTACGTGATCTACCAGCGGCGCGAGGTGACGGACCTCCTCAAGGCGAGCGCCCCGTAGTGACGCGGGCGTCGGAAAAGGAGGCCGCGCCGGACCTCGTGAGCCGGCGTGTTCAGCGAATCCTGCTGGTCCTATGGTGCTGCTTTATCGCCTACGGCTCCTTCATTCCATTTCGCCTCAGCGCGGATCCTGACTTTGTCCGTTCCAATCTCGCCAAGGTGCAGCTCTTCCCGTTTCAAGGAGGCACGAAGAACTTCTCCCTGCCAGACGTCGCGAGCAACATTCTGCTCTTCATCCCGCTCGGCTTTCTTCTGTCGGGGAGTGGCTTTTCGTTCGTCGGCCCGAGCCGGGCACGGCGCATATGTGCGAGTGGAGCGCTGGCGTTAGTGCTCGGGACGGTCATTGAGCTCGGACAATTGTTCGCCGTTGGGCGACGATCTTCCGGAATTGATGTGGAAGCCGGTGTCATCGGCGCTCTCATCGGCGCCACGGGAGCGTGTCTGTTTCAGCGGTACGGGGGCCGGGCGGCCAACTCCTTGGGAGTTGCGCCGGACGAGCCTCGGCTCGTCCCCGTCGCGCTGTTGGTCTTCTGGCTGTGCTCGAACGCCTTCTACCCGTTCGCGGTGACGCTGGACGTGTCGACGGTATGGCATAACCTCACGCATGTCCGGTGGAGTCCAATTGGTGGGTCGCAAGGATTCTGGCTCGATCGCGTCGTGGATGAGGCCGTCATGTTTGCGATGCTCAGTGCTCTCCTGGGTTCCGCGCTCAGGCGACATGCCTCTGGAGCGATGGCCGCCATCATGGGGGCCTCGGCCGCCGTGGCGTTCAGCTGTGCGCTCGAGCTCGGAAAGCTTTTTGTCGTTGGCCGATTACCTACGGTCGAGAACGTGCTGCTGGCGTCCGTGGGGGCTGTGCTGGGCGTGACTGGGATTCCGATGCTCGTGAAGTGTTGGCCGATCAGAAAGCATCCGGACCGGGCCCTCGCGGCGCTCGCGCTAGCGCTGCTCGTGTACTCAGAGCTCACCCCTTTTGCATTCGCGCGCTCTTCCTCGACGCTCGTTGCGCACGTGCATCGGATCGAGTGGACACCGTTTTTCGGCTCCTATGGCGCGGACCCAGAGAGCGCGCTGTTCGACCTGTGGAAGACACTGCTGCTGGCAACCTTCTGGGGCTTCTCGTTTGCGCGCGTGACCCGCGCGACCCCGTTGGGCGCCGCACGTGCAGGCCTTCTCCTGGGCGCCCTCTTGGAGACCGCGCAGGTTCTCACCGTCAGTCGGATACCTGGTGTCGGTGACGTGTTGAGCTTTGGTTTGGGCGCCTGGATCGGCGGGGCAATGTACGACGCTGTCGAGCGCCGCGCCCGTCCCGGACACTCCTCGCAATTTGACCAGCCCCGGGCGATCTGACAGGATCTTCACGATGGCACCGGGCACAGTTCGCACCGTGACGATGAGGCCCAAGGGCAGCGTGGCGACCGGGTCCCGGCCCTATGTCTCGTATGCCTTTGCCCTTGTCGTGATGCTGCTTTACGCATCCTCCGCTCATGCAGGGGTCATCTCTGCCAATCCATCGAATTATCGGAGTCTCCTTGGCAATCTACGGCCCGGAGATACGCTTCTTCTCGAGGCTGGCGACTACGATGGACTTCCTCTCAATCGCATCAATGGAACAGCCGACGCGCCGATCGTCATTACCGGGCCTGACACCGGCCGGCGGGCCGTAATCCTGGGCTCTTCGGGGTCCGACACCGTAACACTGAGCCGGTGTAGTTATCTTGTCTTGCGAAACCTCGACGTCGATAGCCGGAGATTAGGCGGAGACGGCGTCAACGCCCGCGACGTCAACCACCACATCACGATCGATGGCCTTTACATTCACGGCCAAGATGATGACCAGCAGACCGTCGGTATTTCCAGCAACCATGCGGCCAACTGGAACTGGATCATTCGGAACACCATCATCGACGGAGCGGGCACGGGGATGTATCTGGGCAACTCTGATGGAGCCAATCCATTCATTGCCGCGCTTGTGGAAAACAATCTCATCATGAATACCCTCGGCTATAACATCCAGTTCAAACATCAAAACCCGTGGCCCAATCTATCGGGTATTCCAACCGCGAAAACCTCGACGATCATCCGCAACAACGTGTTCAGCAAAGGCTCGAACAGTTCTCACGGAGACATGGCCCGCCCGGTGGTGCTCGTCGGGCACTGGCCTCTCTGGGGTCCGGGACAGGACAACGTCTATGAGATCTACGGGAACTTCTTTTATCAGAATCCCGTGGGCGCCCTGTTTCAGGGCGAAGGAAACATCGCGTTTCACCATAACCTCCTGGTGAATGATCACGCCGCGCCCCATCCGGCGATCAATATTCAACCGAAACACGACATTCCCAAAATGATTCGGATTTTCAACAACACAGTGGTGGCTAGAAATCGCGGCATCTCGATAACGGGAGCAAGCTCCACCTCTGAACAGCACGTCATCGGCAATGCGGTGTTTGCGGACAGCCCCATTTCAGCGACTGATCAGTCGTCCAACATCACGGACACGTATGTGAATGCGTCGGCGTATCTTATTAATCCGGCGGGCGCACTGGGTTCCCTGGATCTCTTTCCCAAAGTGGGGCGGCTCTCCGGTTCACGGCTTGACGTGAGCTCGTGCAAGATGTTTCTGGATTACAACCGGGACTACAACGGAAATCCCGGCTCGGATATATTCCGCGGCGCTTATAGCGGCGAAGCGGAAAACCCAGGCCCGTCGCCGCGGTTGACTCTCAAGTCAGCCTGGGGCACCGTACTCTCACCGACACCAAGAGTGGAGAATGTGAAGTGACCCGGTATCCAGTCAGCCGGCGAACGTTCGTCCGAACCGCAGGAGCCGCCGCGGGTCTCACCGCACTCGGCCTGACGGAGTCCCAGGCGCGGGGAGCTGCGCGGCCCCCTACCTCACCGGTCGTTCTGGCAAGGTGCGACAGCTACGAGCTGGGCGACGTAGCGAAATGCCTGGCGGCCATGATGGATCAGCTGGGTGGCCTGGAGAGGTTGGTGGTCGGCAAGACCGTGGGCGTCAAGGTCAACTTGGCGGGCGCGTCCCGGGAGCCAGTTCGCGGACTCCCCCGCGGTCGCACCTATCAGGTGCATCCAAGTGTCGTGCACGCCCTGGTCATCGTTCTGGATCGCGCGGGCGCCAAGCGTATTCGGCTCCTGGAGAACAGTCAGTTTACGACTCCTCTGGAACACTCCCTGGCTCTGGCCGGATGGGACCTCAACGCCTTGCGCTCTCTCAGGGCCGCTGTGGAGTTCGAAGACACTCGCAACATGGGGAGCGGGAAACATTATCCCGGGGTGAAGGTCCCGTGGGGTGGCAGCCTCTATCCTTGGTACTATCTGAACCATTCGTACACGAGCTGCGACGTCTATGTGTCCCTGGCCAAGCTCAAGAATCATGAGACCGCGGGGGTCACGCTCTCCATGAAAAACAATTTTGGGATCACCCCCAAGGCGCTCTACGGCCAGAGCACACACGATGAGGCCAGCACGGAAAACCGAGTCGGCATGTTTCACATGGGCAAGATTGCTCCACCTCCGGGATTACCGATGGAAGTTGACGCGACAGCGCCGAAGCGAGCCACCTACCGGGTGCCACGGGTCATCGTGGACATGGTGGGCATCCGCCCCATTGATCTGGCGATCATTGATGGCATCGAGACGGTCTCGGGTGGCGAAGGGCCCTGGGTCCAGGGGCTCAAACTTCAGAAGCCAAAGCTCCTGATCGCCGGCCGCAACCCTGTCTGCACCGATGCCATTGCCTGCGCGTGCATGGGATATGCCCCTACGGCGGGGTCCGGCACCGGGCCATTCCCCGGCGACAATCATCTCGCGCTCGCGGCCCAGCACAACCTGGGCACGCACAACCCCGAGGAGATCGAGGTGCGCGGCTTGACTCTGCAGGAAGCGCTACATCCCTTCGATTGGGAGCCGAAAACCCGGCACTTCTGAACAGAGCGTAAGAGCTATAGCGCCCGTTCGGGAGGCGGTTCTCACAACGGCGGCCTATGTAGATCAACTTTCGATCGAGCGCAAAAGCTCATGAGTTTACTGAATGACTCCGACTCGCATTTCTTGCGATGCCCTCACGCAACAATTGCTCTAGCTGATGGGACGCGTGTTCCCAGGTCCAGTCTTTCATGATCTGCTGAAATTCTCTTAGCGTCCGGTTAAGCTCGGACTGATGTGTGCAACAGTACTGTATCTGTTGAAAAAGATCGTCGGCACTCCGGCCAAATAAAAAGCCCTTCTGGTTACCGAAGAATGCCGGGAAACTGCCGTGATGAAATTCAATGACCGGCAAGCCAGATGCGATCATTTCAAGCGTCACGAACGATATATTGGTTGCCGACGCGACAACGCCGAAATGCGACTCCTGATATAAACGCGTCAGTTCTGCATGATTCAGTAACCCGATGTTTTTGCCCGCCGGCAGGCGCGTACCCCTATCCATCCCAAATACGTTGATCTCTACCTTTCTGCCGATGCGATTCTCAAGATTTATGAGTCCGAGCAGAACATTTAGGTAGGCACGTTTGCTATCCATTTTGAGGTAGACGGCTATTTTTACCGTCTCGTCATCGCGAATGGATATGGTTCTCTCTCTAAGCGGATACTCCCTCGGTTCATAAGGAAAGTCGATGCAATCTACGGCGATTGATCCATCGCGTTGCGTAATGTTTTGTTTGTTCCATATCCCAAGACTTATGTTATGCAGGCCCAATTCGTAGCTTTGCTTTGCCCAGAGGTATTCGTCGCCAAATCTGTAAAAGAGGGGTTCATAGTCTTGAATGTAGTATGCCTTATAGCTAAAACGCGGAGAGGAATGCAGCACGTAGGCAGAGGGCCAAAATGTGGCGATGCCAACATCAAACTGAAGCGCGGCCAAAGCGTCTTTCGCCAAAATGGTCCCGCGATAATAGGGGAGATTTGCTTGCGCATTCCGCTCCATCGCGTCCTTTCGGCTATTGTCATAGGTAATATACGAGATGGTATGGCCGAGTTCCGCCAGAAAGGTTCCGATACGCAAGATCGATGTATGCCCGCCGCTAAACCTGGTGAGCCCGGGGATGATAAACGCGATGTTCAATCGCGGTCCGACGATGTCTCGCGCACGGGTTTGATGGGTCGGAGGAGGCCACTCGAGGAAAAAAGAGTATTGGGCGAGCAAGCCGCTAAGAAGACGTTCGCGGGACCAAGTCGCGAGCTTTGTTTTTAGATATGTCTTTAGCATATTCATGACTGACCTTACCTCGATTCTTGAAGAGTCGAGTATGTTGAAGGGCCCAGATGACCGTCGTAGCACTCGGGGTCGTCAGGGAGGTGGGATCTGAGCATTGTGATTATGTAAGCGTGTTTCCCCACCCTCGGCGCGACCACTACATTCTACGCCATATGGACCAGAACTTGCCCCTTCCGACTTCGCAGCAGAGCCCGCACTCATCCAAGGTGGAGTGCAAAAGATCGATATCCACGACTTCGTGGGTCGGGTTCGCGGGAGTTGGTCCGGTTATGTCCACCAGAAGAACGAGCATACCGCCTGCCGACACATGGAGACCCAGAACTCTCACGACGCGCAGCTGCTCATCGGGCGGCATGTGTTCGAGAACTGCGTCCGTGAAGATTATATCGTAATGCTCGAGGTCATCGAGATGCCCGGGTTCGACGATTGTGGTTCGGACCGGTATTTGGTGCTTCTGGAATCGCCAAGTCGCGAACTCACTGATGCGGCCGGGGATATCCAGATACGTAACGTTCTTGCCGAAAGTAGCGACAGCTTCACAAAAGACACCCACGCCGCCGCCGAACTCGAGGAAACGTAAGCCAGCATGCTGCTGGATATTACGCACGATGGCCGGGCTGAAGCCGTCGAGCTTCTCCAGGACGACTCGGCGGTTGTAGTTGCCTTCTAGCACGTCGAATACATAAGCCTGCGATTGGGCGTAGAATCTTGTCGCAGCCTCCTCAAAACTCGACGCTCCCAACATCTTCCACTCGCCTTGAACCAGCTGTCGGTAGCTGCGTATACCGGCGACGATTTCCGAAATCGGTTGAGATGAGAACTCCGCGAAGTCCGCAATCACGGTGTCCTCTGGTCGATACTCGTAGCTTGCGGCCGAAGACCTTCGGAGTAAGCGCAGTAACCATCGCGGTAGCAGTGGCTTGAGTATCCGTTTGGCACGCCGAATGAGATCCATGGTTCATCCCTCGGTTCGTTCAGGGTCGCATTCGCCGACACAGCGAGCGGCGGGTCTGTTCCGTCAGGATCGACAGAAGGGGCCGGCCCCATTGTGAGTGTACGGGTGCCTCATCCGCGAACCCATTCAACCTCGGTGGCCCCCGCTCGGACGAGATTGTGGCTGCTGGTCGCGCGGACCTGGGGGTTGGTAGGATCACGGTACTAGCGCGGCGGGCGCCCCGGAGAATTCAACTCGCTGCGAGAGGCCCCGCACGCCACCCAGGAGAAGTTCCGCAGTGAGAAGCGTGTAAAAAGCTCTCAGAGCATCAGGCGTCACGTGTGGAGACACCACATCTTCCAGGATCTCTCGGATCAGCGACGGATCCACGGCCGACCTCAGATATTGGCCCTCCCGGAGCGCAGCCTGCCACGACTCGGGAGGCACTTGACCCTTGCTACGAATGCCGCCCGCCGGACGCCCAACGTAGCCCCGAACTACACGTCTCAAGGTCTTCGAGCCGACTCGAAGTCCCGCGGCGGCATACGACGGCCACGATGCCCAGCCCAGCACGACCATCGGCTCTTGCTTGTCATTTGGAACGGTGGCGAGGCGAGGGCTCAGTTGCCCGATCAACCGAAGGACAAGCCGCCGATTCATACGATACCGCCAGGGGAATGTCAAGGCTGTCGCGCACACTTCGGACGCCAAGAGTGGGAGCCTGATCTGCCGAAGACTGCTCAGCCACGACTGGGAGTTGCCGGCGCTATAGCACAGCTTATGAAGATACATGACGTCGAGCTTGTAAGGATTCAGTCGCTCACCGCCGGCCGCTCCAAGGCGCCGATACCCATCGAGAATGACCTCGTCATGCTCTGCCTGTGACGGCGCCTCCGGTCCCAGCCGTCTCGGATCCACTCTGTTGGCGTCGTAGAGCCTGTAGGTGAGGAGCGCGCGATAGTTGACCTCACTTGTGCGCCCAAGCGCCAGCATCTCATGCCGCCAGAAGAAGCCGCGCAGGAGCTCTCCGCCGATGGCGCCGACGAGGCAGTCGGACGCGGTGGAGTGCCGGCTGTCCTGCTCGACTCGACCGAAGGCTGCATCGACCGTGAATGCCCCGTCCGCCAGCAATGCGAGCCGCCTCAGGTGCTCACTCGTCGAGTCGGCGGGCGGGTATCGATCCAACCGTTTCAGCGCCCACCCGCAGATCTCTGCGATACGCCGTGCGATGAGGACGTCGGCCGAGTCCTCGCTCCCGGCGACCCGCCACGACACAAAGTCAGGGAGGCCTTGTGGATGGATCGAATCGACAGCAGCCGCGAGCAATCGCGTATCGTTGCCTCCCGTCAGGTCGATGACGCTGCGACCAGGCGCCGTGATTCGTCCGGCGACGCGGCGCAAAGCTCCTGCGCTCACCTCTGAACAGTCAGGGAAGGACAGCGATAGCGTCCTGCTGTAGAGCGGAATCCATCGGCGCACCACCAGTGTGTGCTTCGTCAGGTCAAGGTCGAGATAGCATCCGCACATCACCCGGCTCACATTCGCAAAGAGTGAGCGGCCGAGGGGGAAATGAATCCCTCGCATCAGCGCCACGAGGCTCTGGCCGTCGAGTGCCGCACCCGTCAGGCTTGCCACGAGTGCGGCCCGATCGCTGATGACGATCCCGTTCGCCGACCGCACAAAGTAGACTGCGGACAGCGCTGACCGATCCGGGACGATCGCGATCCGCTTATTGATATGGTCGTGGACGACCGCGATGAAATTCCCAAAATGCTCGTCCGTAAGAGGGGCCTGACCATCTCTGTACCGCATCAACACGTCGCGATGATCATGCTCGGTCAATCGATCGGAACTGCCGCCGGACCGGTAGCACCAACCGGACACATAGACGAATGAATCGTGAGCCGCTCGGTTTTCAGTCGCTTCGACCCAGGGCCCGCACCCGTGGTCCCATCCAGGCATTGCGTAGCGAAGGCGCCACCCGCTTCCGCTTAGTGCGGCGCTGCCTTCTCTCCCTTGCCACGACGTTTGCAGCTCCCACGCGGCATCAAAGGGTTCTTGAAGAGCAGGCTTCGGAAGGAGTCCTAGCAGGAATCCCATCTCAACAGCCTATGCGCTGCGTGCCCACGATGAAGTTGTCGAAGTAGCGCTCCTGCGGCTGCGGGGCGCCATCATTCCAGTAGTTTTCGAGGAAGACGGTGTTGATGCCGTATTCGGTGTACGCGCCCTGCCAGTTGAGCCCGTTGATCCGCGCCTCAGGAGCGCCGTTGATCCACAGCTCGAAAAGCCCGTTGGAGCGGCCCGGGTCATTGAGGCGGGCATGGACCTCGATGCAGTACCACTTACCCACGTGCGTCCGGTCGAAGATTGGTGTGCGGCTCCAGGCCACGCCGAGCCGTCTATAATGTGCAAAATCGTTGTATTCGGTCGTCCGTACGATGCCCGCTGCATCTGTTCCTGAGGACGGCGCGAGGCCCAGCCGGTAGGGCTCCCCCTCCGACATGATGCCCGACCAGACGGGCCCCGTCGCGGCCTGGGCCCAGTTCCTATTCACGAGCACCTGGGCTCGGCTCATCTTGTTGCCACCGGCGCCGACCCAGCCGACCTGGAACTTGACCAGGTGGCGCCAGTAGATCTCACGGTAGCGCTCCGTGCCAGCATCAACAGGGCGGAAGTAGGCGGACGGGGTCTTGCCGATGGCGAGGTGGAGGGCGCCGACTGTCACCTGGCCGGCACGAGAGAATCGGGCGCGCATGCCCATCGAGCCTCCGTAACCGACGCCAGGCAGGCGCACAAAGTCCTTGTCGATGGACCCGTACTCGAAGTACGAACCGAGCCGATCCTTCTCGAAGTCGTCGCACCAGATCCACCCCGCCTTGGGCGTCTCACATTCGGCCGTATTCTTCCGGGTGGCCAACACCGTGATCACCGCCGTGCCGCTCTTGCCTTCGCTGGTCGCAACAATCTGGGCGGTGCCGGGAGCGTGGCCGCTCACGACACCCGTTGGCGAGACCGTGGCCGTCTCCGGATTCCGGCTCGTCCAGGTGAGCTCACGCTCCGTCCCCGGCCGGCCCTTCTCATCCTTGAGCAGGACAGCCAGCTGCTGACTGTCGCCGACGAGTAGACTGTCGGCAGACGGGCTCACGACTACCGATGCCACTGGCTCGGTCGAGGGGGCTGACGACACCTCTGTGGGCGCGCAGCCGCCGCCGGTGAGCGTTGCCACAGCCGTGATCAAGACGGCCACTACGATCATCTGAATCAGCCTGCTCGTGACCCGACCTTCCACGACAACACCTCCTGGCTCGCTTACGGAGTCACCGCAGTCAGGCCAGCTCGCCAATCGTCCATCTGCGCACGAGCTCCCGCCAGTCCCTGTCCCGCGAGGCCGGCGCGCGTGCCCTGAACAATCCGATCCGGAGCACTGTCCACCACCTGTTGCAGAATCTTGCCCCGATAGAATGCGGTGATCGTCACATTCGTGGTCCCGGTCACCCGAATCCGAATCTCCGCCCCGAGGGGCTGATCCGTAACGGGAGCTGACATCTCAGGATTTGGACCCAAGATCATCCGCACCCCATTGACGACCTTGATAATCCGCAGGTGGCTGCCCTCGCCCATTCCCAGGCAGACGGCATAGTACGTTGCGCTCGAGGGACTGAACCGCGCGGCCACACACTCCGACAGTTCGTGAAGATACCCGCCACCACTTTCGAGCCATCGGTTCATCAGCCAGACTTCCATATCCGAGCTCGGCAGGTCCTTCTCCACTCGCGCGCTCGACCACACGAGCTGTGACTCCGTAGGCAACACGCCCGTTGCCTTGTCACCCACGAACTCCGCATGCCCACCGGGCTTCGGCACCGGTCCACCTTGCCCAGCCCCAGTCCTCAGCTTGCCTTCCACCACCGTCCATGGCTGATCCGGACCCAATCCCGGAGCCGGTGGCCGGTCAAAACTCTCACGGAGGATGGCTGTCTTCTGGACCGGTGGCGGTGGCGGCTGGATCGGCAGCGGCTTGATCGCCCCGCCGTACTTGTAGAGATAGCTCGCGTAGGGCTCTGACCGCTTCCCCATCCCCACCAAGAGTCCCGTATGCTCATCGAACCCGTAGAGGCTCGCCGCGACTTCTGGGGGCGTGTCCTCCCACTCCCACACGCCCGTATCGACGTGGAAAATGCCTAGCCCAACCAACGGCCCGCCGAAGTTCACGTTGTTAGGGACGAAGATCACTCTATTACCTGGATCGAACACCAGGTATGCATCACCGCTGAATGCCTGAAACGGCCACGGTAGCGTGATGAAGTCCTGCTTCCCGTTCGAATCGTCCAAAAGCACTTTCACGAGATAGGGGGTCTGATTTGGCATTCCGTTGGCGTCAATAACTGGTAAGCCCATCGGTGAAAGGTAGTACAGGGCTCGCCCTTTGATGTCGATAGCCGTTTGCGAGGAAAAGGCGCGCGTCTGCACTAGCGGGGTGGTTCGCCACACCTTCGTGGCCAAGTTCATCCGTTGGAGTCCAATTTGATTCCTGACTAAGAGGAGTTCGTCCTTGACGGGGTCGATTACGCCGTAAGTAGCCCCATTGTCCCCCGGCCACCCTCCGGTCCCGGGGGGTACCGTCACAATGCTGGGATCATCGGGACCAATGTACTTGCCAGTGTTGAAGTCAAACGCGTATGCTCCCTGCCCGTCTTTGGCACCGCACCCCGATACACCGCCGGGCAACGCCACCAAGTTCGGCCACTGCACGATGAAGTAATAGCCCGGCGCCATGATCGCGCGGTTCCGCTTCGCATCGAGTGCCCAGATCACGTTGTCCGGACGTCCGGGCTGCGGCTCGCCTGGCACACAGAACGGTCGCACCGTGGTCCACTTCTCGAGGCCCGGCTGGTAGAGCAGGATCTCCGACCCGGTGCCGTCATAGGGCCCAGGAAACGACATGCCGACGGCATGGTCGCCACCCGACTGGACAAGACCTTGGAGGCCAGGATGGTAGAAGACCCGAGTATGTTTGCCTGGCGCCAGTCCGCAGAGCTCTGCGATCCACACTGTTGAGGGATTGCACTGAGGCCCCGGAGCCCCGTTTGCTCCATTTAATCGCTCCACCCATTGCCGGGGCGGGATCGGGTCCCCTGGCTTGACCCAAACCGTCCCGGGTGACGGCGCGCGTTCCGATGGGGACGGGCGCGGAGGTGGTGGAACTTGTGCCCCGGCGACAGACGTGAGAAGAAGCAGAAGCCACAGCACTGAGAACCATCGCTTCATCGATCCTCCTCCCACTTTGACTTCATTTCCCTCACCAGCCCGAGGAGCGGCCGACAGCGGCCGGGAAATACTTCCCAGTGGGGTCGATCTGCTGGGCGACTCTTTCGTATAATGCTCTGTGAGTCAAGCTATCAAGACGACGCTGCTCAATGGTAGACTCTCCTGTGTTCGAGAGGCGTATGGCGCTGCTGAGACCGTCTCCGACCCTGTGCGCAGTTGCCCTCTTCGGACTGCTCGTCGGAGGCGCGTCAGGGGACCAACTTCCAGCAGGCCGGGGCGTGACCCCGCTGCCCGGGCCTCCAACGACTGGAGTCCCTTCACCCGGGACCGTCTGGGTCAAGGCGGGCGATCCGATTCCACCGCGGCAGTGGGTCGAACGGCGAGGCCCCGTTCCGTCGCTGACGTGCAACCCCTCAGCGGACTCCAACGTCACGTGGAACGCAGAACTCTGTGGTGGATATCCGCCTGGGAAACACATGCGGATGTTCTACCACCCACCCTCGAAGTCGATGGTCATCGCGGGCGGGGACCATAGCGTCTCCATGCCGCACCCTACCTACTACGACGCCACGGGATCGGAGATCATCTCGGTCAACGTTTCCACGAACAGCTGGAAGATCATCCGGCCGTTCTGCATTCCTGGCGAGCCACAGCCAAACCGTCCAGACTCCGTGGGGTGGGTCTACGACTCCAAGCGGGATCGCGCACTGATGGTTCCAGGCTACTACTTTCTGGTTGGCTCCGGGTGCGGCGCCGTCGAGGGGCATGGCGGCTATGCCTACGACTTCGCCACAAAGAAGTGGATCGGTCCTGACGATCCCTCTGTGATCTCCGGACCGGCTAACGGTTGGGGTGGTGACATGGGCTCGTCGTTCGCCGTCTACGATCCAGTGACGGACGAGCTCATCAGGGTGCGAAACGGGCCACTGCTCGAACGCTTCAACCTGACGAGCAAGAAGTGGCGATACCAGGCTCTCAAGCGGGCGGACGCCGGCCCCAACTGGAACCCCGCAGCGAATCGGATGCAGTCCGCCATCGACGTGCAGGGCAGGGCGGTCTACTGGCTCGACGCGGCGCTGGCGACTGGCGGCAAGACGCTCGTCTCCGGCGGGTCGCCCGCGCTCATCAAGGTCAGCCTCGTGGACGGATCTACCACTGTCATCCCGCTCCCAGCGCAGCATCGCGTCGCACTGGCCGGGAACGACATGTACCTCGTCTTCGACTCGATCAACCGTCTCGTGTTGATCCCGAACAACCTGGACATGGGGGGCGGGCCGATTGTCGGCCTTGGTATCTATCACCTCGAGGCGCGGCAGTGGGAGTGGGAGAGCGTCCCCCCCACCGTGATGGGCTCCGCGTGGGGATTCGACGAGAACCTGGGCGTTCTCGTCGGCATCGGCAAGCGATCCCAGCCATATGCGTACTTTTTGTGGAAGTACGCGCCAAAGTCCAGATAAAGTCCAGATAAGGAGGATCTCGTGTCTGCCATCTGCCGGACGACATTATGCTGAGCCGTCTGATCCTGTACGCCTTCCTGGCTGCGCTCACGAGTTGGTACGTCCCGGCGACCATCCAGCGCGTCTCGTTGCGCGACGCGGAGAGTCATTTCTTAAGCATTTCGCAGGAGCCATCTTCCTCCTCGCTAGCCACATCCCCAGTGCCGATGCAAATGCCTACCTCGGCGCCTACACGCGCTCGTCTTCTCGCATACACCGCACCTCCTCCCGGAACTTGGAGCACATTGCCGAACACGGCGATCTGGCCGGTCATACCCATCGAGGCCAAGGAGTGTACGAGCTTCAATCCGGGGTGCGGCAAGCCGGAACTGTGGAGCCCATGGGCCATTTTCGCGTATTCGGGCGGCGATCTCGCTACGCTCAACGGTATCCTGGGATTCCTCTATTGGGGTGGCGGGCACGCCGACAGCGCGGACAATTCACTCTACTTTGCGCCGTTTGATGGGTCTGGGCCACGGCGTCTCATGGGGCCGTACCTGATCCCCGCAGGCGGGGACTACCTCCCGCAAGACGGACTCGAACACTACACGTTAGTGAGCCGGAATCAACCGGGCGTGACGGTCGCTGCCGCACCAAAATCACGGCATACGTACAACTCACTTGCGACGGTCATTGTCAACGGCAAGCCCTACTTCTTCGCTGTTGGCGGAGGTATGGCGAGTCGCAGCGGCTTTGGTTCCAACGTCACGCGAATGTTTGATCTGTCGCAAAGTTACGCGGAGGCGATGGCACGACCCGACATGGGGTGGGCTCGCAAAGCCAGCTCTCCCGCGGGAACCTTGGTAGCGGCTGTCGGAGTGGACACAAAGACGAACCTCGTCGTCGTGCGAGGCCGCACGTTCTGGGCTGCGTACAATCCAGTAGCCGATTCGTGGACGAAGTGGGCTGACGTGGGTGGCGGAGGTGACAACGAAGCTGGCGTAGCGATGGACATCGGCGGGCGCAAGATGTACGTGCTCGGAGGCAACATCGCCGAGGTCGTTGATCTCGACACCCACGTCGTGAGGAAACTCGGGACATGGGATGGTACGACTGCCAATGGACCAGATTGGGTCAAGCCGTTTCTGACTCCGGTAACGCGCGGTGGTATCAATGCCCCCGGCCTAGCCTGGCATCCAGGCAGGCAGCGAATCATCGTTTATGCCAATATGTACGCAACCGATGGACAGCAATCAGACATTCTCCAGATTGACCCGGTGAAGGGCACGATCGAAACGCTCCCGATGGGGGGCGTCCCGGTCACTACGCGACGCTTTTTGGGGATCTACGGTCGGTTCCGGCTGATTCCGGGCACGGACACTGTCGTGCTGGCAGGTTCGGTTGACACCAATGTGTTTATCGGTCAGTTGCCCGCGAGTGGCACCACTTCCCCACCGGCTTCCCGGCCGACCGGGTTGCTCGATGCCCCACGCGAAATCGTGCGAGCCATGACGCCGGCCACGTCTCTACCTCGGTCCTGGCGCTGAGGAGCGGAACGCTGCCGAAGCCAGCGCGTCCGGGTCGTCGTGTATGACGCAATCGCCGAACGCTTCACTTGCAACAGCGTTATGGGATCACAAGCTGCTGGTCAATCGCCAGCGGCGTCGCTACTATCTCGACCGCGCGGTATACAACGCTGGGAGCTGGCGGAAATTGCTGACTGGCCGTGTCAGGGTCGGCGATATCCTGCGCGCCCTGGGCCTGAGGCGGGATGGCCGGCGACGCGCGAAGCCCTCGAGAAATCCCAAGGCCGAGGAGATTGCCGCCGGGTTCCGGGCCCTCGCCGATCGTGGAACGGAGCTGCTCTTCCTCTACTCTGCGGGTGACCCCGGTCTCGAGGAGCTGGAAGTCATCCTCGAAGGCAAGGTGGCGGAGCTGGCCGCGCGAGAGACGGTGCAGTACAGCATCGTCGAGCAAGCCGATCACATGTTTACCGCGCTGGCGAGTCAGGAAGCGTTCCTGTCCCAGACGGGCGACTGGCTGGGAGCGGCTGCCGGAGCACATCGAGGAACGAGTAAACGATGACGAGGGAGCACCAGGCGAGGGAGGTGCATCTCTGGCGATGCTCGCTTGATCTTCCGCGCGGCTCGCTCGACGACGCGTACGCGACCCTAGCTGAGGACGAAATCGAGCGGGCACGCCGCTTCAAGTTCACCCGCGATCGGCGGCGCTTCGTCGCGGCGCGGTCATTCCTGCGCAGGACGCTGGCAGGGTACCTGTCGGTCAGCCCGCGGGAGCTCGCGTTCGTCTATGGCGCCTTTGGGAAGCCGGGCTTGTCGTCCCGGCCCGATGACACCAGGGTGGAGTTCAATCTGTCACACAGCGGGGAGATGGCCATCCTGGCGATCAGCCGAGGCCCGACGGTTGGCGTCGATATCGAGCAGGTGATCCAGGTGTCGGAGCTGCAGAAGATGGCCTCCCGCTACTTCTCTGCCTACGAGAATGCCGCGTTGAACGCGGTGCCGGCCGAGGCTCGGAACTTTGCCTTCTATTGCTGCTGGACGCGCAAGGAAGCGTTTCTCAAGGCTCTGGGTCACGGCCTGGCGCATCCCCTGGACGCCTTCGATGTCTCGCTGGACGAGAGGCGACCCAGGCTCGTCGCCGTACGCAGCGACCACGAGGCGCCGGCCGAGTGGAGGCTGTTCCACCTGCGCCCGGCGCCCGGCTACGTGGCGGCTCTAGCCGTGAAGGGGAATGGCGTCCGAGTCACGTGGCGAAGCGGCACGAGTTCCGGTGCTTCTGTGGAGATCCAGGCGATACGCGAGTTGAGTCTTGACGCGTAGGGATGTGACAGCAGGTCACGCGAACACTCGCCCATCCGTCTTACGGCTCGCTACGCACCCCGTCTTTCTGGTGGGTGTGATCACGTTGGTGGGCCTCCTGCTTCGACTGCGAGGAATCAGTTGGGGACTCCCATACCTGTATGATCCTGACGAGCATTTCTTTGTTGACCCAGCCGTGCGCTTCGTCACGACAGGTGATTTGAACCCGCACTGGTTCGGTCATCCAGGCTCGACGGTCATGTATTTGCTTGGGCTGGTGTATGGCGTCTACTGGGTCGTGGGCCATCTCGTTGGGTGGTTCCCCGACCTTCAGTCGTTCGCGACACTGTTTTCGACAAAACCGACCAGTTTCTATCTCATCGGGCGCGGCGTGGCCGTTGTGCTGGCGACGCTGGCCATCCCCCTGACGTATGTACTTTGTCGAGAAATGACGGGCAAAGGCGCAGCGCTGGGAGCGGCAATAATCGTCGCGATGAGTCCGCTCCATGCGGAATTCTCGAGGATTGTGCGCACGGATCCCTTGATGACCACCTTTCTATTGGCGGCCATGCTGTACGCCGTGAAGGCCATGAATGCCCAATCGGGCAAGGATTTCCTTCTCGGTGGGATGTTCGTTGGTCTGGCTACCGCCACAAAATATCCTGGCATCATTGGCGCAATGATTGTGCTATTGGCTGCTGCACTTGCGAAACGTCAGCCGCCGGTCCTGTGGACAAGGCGAGGGATGTGGCTGGCCTGGGCTTTGCTGGGAGGAATCATCGGATTCTTCGGTGCAGCCCCATTCGTGGTCACTGCTATTCGAGAAGTCTATTGGGTACTAATCGGAGAAGGAAGACAGCCGCATCTGGGCGCGACCGGGAGTCCTGGTTTGGTTAACTATCTGTGGTATGTGAAGGGACCGCTTCGGAGCGCCGTGGGCTGGCCGCTTGAGCTTGTCGCGATGGCGGGGTTCGTCACCTCATGCCGTGCGAGTAACCGCCCGAGGCTGCTCTTGGCAGCCTTTTCGCTTCTCTTCCTCCTCGCTATCGGCCTGAGCCTCAAGAGATGGGATCGTTGGATCGTGCCCCTCACACCATTCGTAGCAATCTTGGCTACCATTGGACTCGAGACTGCCATTCGGACGTTTGCCTGGTTGAGGGGCCGAGCAGCAGTTCAAGATCTTGCCGTTGTAGCACTTGCAGTCGCCTTGGTTATCCCTTCCGCGACTGAGGCCTTTCAGCAGGGGGGAACGACCTTGGACACGCGGGATATCGCCAAAGCCTGGATCGAGCACCACGTCCCCCGTGGCTCCAGGGTGCTCTTAGAGCAGTACACGCCTCCTATATCGCGAAACGACTATCAGGTCTTCATCGTTCTGCGAGGCGAGCTTCAGAAGGATACGACGGTCAGAGGCTTCAAAGGGGTTCTTGCTGACCTGCGGACGCTGGACCTGCTCCAAGGGAAAGGGATCGACTACGTTTTACTGAGCAGCACTTACCTCGATCGCTTCCAGTCGGAGAAGAAGAGCTATCCTGAGGAAGTCCGCTTGTACGAAGAATTGTTTGAAACCAGCGATCTGCTCTATGAGGTCAAGCCTACGGAGCGTACCAGGGGCCCAGTAATCCGCGTTCTCAAGCTCAGACAGTAAAGGAGGGCCCCGCCGGTTATGCGGGTTCGCCGCGAGGCTCGCCCCTGCCACCAGTCAGTCTCCGGTACTCGTCGTAGTCCCGAATATAGTCGGCGGGGTCATAAATGTCCGATGCGAGAACCAGAAGGACGGCATCCGGAGAGAAGCGGTACTGGACAGCCCAGACCATCGGGGGAAGGTGAATGCCAACTTCTGGCGCGTGGAGCCGCACTTCTTGCCGCCGGGAGCCGTCATCGACGACGAGCGATAGTTCGCCTTTTAGGCAGACGAGAAACTGGTGGAGTTTCCGGTGCGCATGTTCTCCTCGGACGTGGGGGCTCGGCACGTCGTGTACGACGAAGAATCGCTTCGGCTCGAAGGGGAGTTGCTTGGCGATCTCACCCACCGCGAGACTGCCGCGTAGGTCCCGGATGACGGGTAGACGATAGACAGTGACGCCGCCCACGGCAAGGCGCTCGACCGGAGCTCTGCCAGGTATGGCGGGCTCGTCGACCTCCAGTTTGTGAACGTCCGTGTCCGCATAGCCGATGATCTGTGCAGGGTTGCCCGCGATGACGGCATTCGCAGGAACGTCGCTTGTCACCACTGCCCCGGCGCCTACCATTGCGCCTGGGCCGATCGTGAGGCCACTGAGGATCGTCGCATTGGCTCCGACCGACGCTCCTTGCCGCACCACGGTCGGAGCGAACACCGCGCTGCGCTGCCGACTGCGGGGAAAGGAGTTGTCCGCGAACGTTGCGTTCGGGCCGACGAACACATCGTCCTCCAGACGGACGCCGTCCCAGAGCTGGACGCCGCATTTCACCGTTACCCGGTTTCCGATGACCACGTTGTTCTCGACGAAGACATGATCGCAGATATTGCAGTCCTCGCCGATGACGGCCTGCGGGAGGATATGCGCGAAAGCCCAGACGTGCGTTCGAGCCCCGATCCGCGTCGATTCGACGATCGCAGTGGGATGGCTGGAAAACGCCGTGTCACCCATGGTCCTTCCTGTTCGGCCGTCCGGCGAATTCGGAACACGAGAAGACGACATAACCAGGCCTCCCTTTGGTGTTCTCGAAGGTTCGCCAGAGGTACTCCCCAAGGATGCCGATCCCGAGTGAGTTGAGTCCGCCAAAAAACATGACGGTCAGGACAGTGGCCGCATATCCAGGCACGTCGATGCGGCCCGTGGCTCGGGCCACGAACACTGCGGCGCCGGCGGCGATCGATAGCCCAATTCCCATCAGGCCCACGAGACTTAGCAGCCGGATGGGCAGGTCCGAGAAGGCGAAGCAGCTGTCCAGCAGGTAACGGAACTTCCGTCGGAATAACCAGGCGCTCTTTCCGTGCCGGCGCGGACGCCGTTGGTAGCGGATCTCGGCCCGCCGGAATCCGAGCCAGAAAATCAGACCGACGAGCGTCGTATTGTTCTCCCCGAGCGCGAGGATCTCGTCGCGGAAGCGGCGAGTGCAGCCAAAGACGTCGACGCCGCCGCGGGGCACGTCACGCTGGACGAACGCGCGGTAGAGTCCCCAGAACGCGGCTGAGAAGAGGCGATCGCGAAGTGGATCTGACCGCGACTCGCGGCATCCGACCGCCACATCGTAGCGGCCGCTCTCTAGCGCATCCCGAAACGAGAGAATGAGCTCTGGCGGCTCTTGGAGGTCAGCTGCCATCACGGCGAAGATATCCCCGCCGCCGGCCGCGAGGCCTGCCCTGACGGCTGCGAAAGGGCCGAAATTCCGGCTCAGGGAGAGCACGCGGGACCGAAAGCCGGCGCCGGGGAGCATTTCTCGGAGAACCTCGAGGCTCCTGTCCGGGCTACCATCTACGACGAAGACAACCTCGAACGAGTCGTCCGGACGGCGGCTCATTTCCTCGAGCGCAGCGAGGAGATCCGGAATCGAGCGCTCGTTCCGATAGACGGGGATCACCAGCGATAGCATCAGCCGGCCCACGAGCAGACCGCGGAAATCACCCGATCCACGTCCTCTTCCAGCAGGAAGGGATGTATCGGCAGGGATACTTCTGCCTCAGCCAGCCTCCGGGCGTTTTCTAGCGGTCCATGAACCTCGTGTCTGCCGTAGTCCAGCAGTGCCTTCTGTTCCAGAATCAGGCGCGGATAATGGATTCCTGTCGATATGCCCGTGCCCGAGAGATGGGCGCGGAACGCCTCCCGCCGCGCGGGCTCGCAGAGGACAGGAAACAGGTGCCACACGGAGGCGCATCCCTGGGGAATCGGCACGGGCTGAACCGCGCAATCTCGGATCCCGGAGCGATATCGTGCTGCCACCTCGCTCCGTCGAGCCGTCCATCGCGCGAGCCGTGGCAGGAAGACGTCGCCGAGAATAGCCGCATGTACCTCGTCGAGACGGCTGTTGAGGCCCGCCTCGTCGTGGACATAGGTCGCGCTCTGTCCATAGTGTCTAAGAGCGCGCGCCCGGAGTGTGATGGCCTCGTCCGCCGTAATCACGGCTCCGCCGTCGCCGAGCGCGCCGAGGTTCTTCGTCGGGTAGAAGCTCACGGCCGCGACCTTCCCAACGGTACCGACGCCGCGGCCATGGAATCGGGCCCCGATTGCCTGGGCGCAATCCTCGACGATGCCCAGGGCAAATTCCTCCTGTAGTGCCTCGAGCCTTTCAAGATCGACACAATGCCCGTAGAGGTGCACAGGAACGACAAAGCGGATCCGGTGATCACGCAATAGGAGTTCCCGACATCGATCAATGTCGAGCAGGCCCGATGCATCTGTGTCGACGAACACGGGTACGCCAGCGCATCGCATTATGGCGAGCGTCGTGGCGAAAGCGCTGAGGGGAGTAGTGATGACCTTGTCGCCTGGGCGGATGCCGAGACAGCGGAGGCCGATTTCGATAGCATCGAGCCCGTTCCCGACCCCAACAGCGTACGGTAGCCCCCAGGCGGACGCTAGGGCCGATTCGAAGCGTTCGACTTCCTGCCCCAGGATGTACCAGCCACTGGCGCCGACGCGATCGACGACGGCGAGCACTTCAGCGCCTACGGCTTTCCATTGGGCTCGGAAGTCGTTGAGTTGGACCGTCACGGTCGTTCTCATCGCGAATCGCAGTCGTGTTCAATTCTTCCTGCTTCGGGCGTCATGTGTTCGTCGTTGTCAAGAAGCGGGGGGATGATAGGCATAGGTCGGCCCGTCAGACCGTCCGACCTTTCCGGGCAATATGGCGTGACTCGTAGATCGAGCCGAGAACGTACCACACGTCGAGCTGGCGATCAAACGCCATGCGCGCGTCACCGCGGCAGGCGGCCCAGAGCCCCTGCGCGGCGGACTCCAGCAGCTGGCGGAAGAGAAAGCGTCGCACCCCGAAGAGCGTCTGCATGGTCACGTCCGAGGGATTGATGCGGGCCACCGTACGACCGTCGCAGAAGTACCGGTAGCGGAGGTACGACTTGGTGAGCCGCTCGGGATCGACGGGGTGGAAGACCTGGATGGAGGGCGTGTAGAGTATCGTTTCGCCCCGCGCCTGCATCCGCCACAGGATTTCGGTCTCCTCGCCAGCGATCTGAGCACCGGGCCGGGGGCCCAGGTGGACGTTGAACTGGCCCACCGCATCGAAGAGATTTCGACGACAGATGAAGTTGCATCCCACGGGCAGCGCCATCCCGGGGGTGTACGGCCGGGGCTCGTCGCCGTAGTCGTGCGCGATCACCCCACCCCATGACGTCTGCAGCCGCCTCTCACCCGTGGCCCACACGGGCGGCGTAGAGGGCCAGACCGGGATCACGCGGCCGCCGAGCACATTGTAGGGTTGAGTGGCGATGGCCTTGTGTAGCTCAATCAGATAGTCCCGCGCCACGACCGCGTCGTGATCCAGGAAGGCCACAAACGTGCCTGTGGCCTCGGCGAGGCCGCGGTTGAGCGCGCGGGTCTTTCCCGGCTTGGGCTCGAAGACGCATGCCACATCGAGCCGGCCGCTCGCTCGGAAGGATTCGATCACCGACTTGGTGTCGTCCGGGGAGTTATTGTCGATGACGATGATCTCCCACGTGAACCCGTCGGCCGGCTCGGCGTCCCGCAGGCTCTGGAGGAGCCGCGCGAGCACATCCCGCCCCTTGTATGTCGGGATCAGGATACTCACGTCCACTGCGTAGTCTCCCCGTCGGTCTGGTCGTTGATGTCGGTCACGATCTTGTTCCGGTTGTACGGCCCTGCCGGAGCCTTCCAGGCGGTTAGCCCGAGCGTCTCGCACGGGGTTGCTTCCGCCAACATTCCGATGGCCGCCCTCGTGAAGACTTGGAACTGTTTCATTCTCACACTTCACTCAGTGGGGAAGCGCCATCCCAGACCGGTCCTTGTGGGGGGCGACGCCGCTCGCGGATCGTTGAAAGGAGCGCCTCCGTGGCCTTGTCAACGGTCGCGTAGATCGCCGTGATGCCTTGGCCACGAAGAAATACTTCATCGCGCTGCCCTCCGCAGACGGCCGCGAACGGTACCCCAGCCTTGGCCGCGGCCAGGGCGTCAGTCTCGGCATCGCCGATGAAACCAACAGCATTCATGCGCGAGAGGGCATCGGCCTTGTGGGCCCAAGCGTTTGTTGGAGCAACGACGACGAACTCCCCAACACAATCCGCGAGCCCGAGCGCCGATAGCTCGCACCGCGCGGCTTCCTCGCAGCGGCGGGCACTGATGATAACCGGTTCAAAACCTGCCCTGCGCACACGCTTCAACGCGCCCTTCGCGGGTGGGAAGGCGTGATCGAGAGCTAACCACGCTGTCTCTTCAATCCGGTCGAACCAGGCCGACGTCGCCTGGAAGGCCAGTTCTTCCGGAAAGCCGAGTAGCTGCAGCGACTCATGCGTAGTCTTGCCCCCCCGCTTGTAAAGCCAAAACTGCTGTTCATCAAAGCCCTCCACACCCAGGTCCAGCAAAACAGCACGCGCCACAGCCACCTGACGCTCACGACAGGTGATGAGTGTCCCGTCTAGATCGAATGCGAAAGATCGCCTCTCAGAACGCATACTCGGAGTATTGACGGACAACGAAGCAGTCACGCTCGAGCCGTGGCAACATCGGCCGTGGATCGAGCCCCCATGCGTCCGCCAGCATTGCGCTCAGGAAGTCGACACCGACCGCCATGCTCATGGCCGTTCCGGCACCAGGGCGCGGATTGATATCCGTGACTAGCCACGTCTCGTCGCTCCAGTTGCGCATAAGCTGCATGCAAAAGGTGCCGACCAAGTCTAGTCCGTCGCTAATGGTCTTTGCGAAATCCGCCAGGGTATCATCCTCGAATACTCGTGCCTTGGTGCACACACCTGCCTTCACCTCTAGGCGCTCCCTGCAGACCGCGCGAAATAGGGTTCTATCACGACTTCGGAAAGCATCGATGGTGACCTCGGGACTTCGGCACAATTCCTGGGCAACGACGGAGTCATCACACGCAGCGGCCTCGGTGAGTTCTGATTTGCCTCGTAGAATTCGTACGCCGACGCTACCGCGACCGTATCGCGGCTTGAGCATCAAGCCCTGCGGTGGCCAAGTCGCCTGGGACGGGAGCATCGTGGCTGGCGTGGGAATGCCATGTGCGATGAGCCACGCCCCGCCGGCCAGCTTGTCCAAGCAAAGTCTAGCTGCATCGACCGAGGGCGCAAGCGTCACGAGTGATGCTGGAAGCGTCTTTGCATCACGCAACTCCGCCGCAAGAACAATCTCCTCGTCAAGTATTGGCACATATGTATCGACCTCATGGCGCGCCAGCGCTTCGACGAGATGACTGATGAATTGCTCCTCTGTCACCAATGGCACGCGCTCGAAGGCCTGTGCCAGGGCCGTTGCAGCGACGAGGTGTGCCGGATTGATGTCCGCGGCGACGACTCGTACATCCTGTCCCCATCTTTGCCGCATGGACTTCAATATGCCGAAGGCTGTGCCTGTTCCAGCCGCGCCAAGCCAAACGGTGTGACACCAGTCAGGCGCTTGCGATGACATAGATCTCGCCAGCAATGTCGGGGTAGCGCTCGCCGAGCTGCATGAAGGCTTCTAGCATGTCCGGTGTCCAGGTTTGCTCGATCTGAGCGTTCGATAGCGGCTTAAGCCAGTACCCGCCGAATATCAGCACCCTCAAGCCAGCCGCGAGAAAATCAGCGCGGTATGATTCGGGATCGTAGACTCGCCGGTGTCCATGATGCCGGTCCATTTCGTTCAGCGAGTGCTCTGTCGCCAGGAGGCCCATCATGACGGCGGCTTGTCGATGGATGCTGCGCGCATTGGGTACCGCCGAGCACACGATACCGGCGGGGTTTAGCCAGCTGCGCACGGACCGCAAGAGTAGGCTGGTTGATTCAACATGTTCTAGGACGTGTCCTAATACAATCGTGTCAAATCGGGTCTGTGGCTCGAAGCGTTCAAACAGCGACTCAATGACGTTGGCAGAGGGAAAGCGTTCGCGAAGACTATCGCAGAATTGCTTAGAACCGTCGACGACCGTCAACTCCGGGAAGGACGCGGCGAGCATCTCCGTCATCAGCCCTTCAGCCGGGCCAAGTTCTAGACAGCGCGTTCCACGCCAGTGACGACTAAAGACTTGAGCACAGTATCGAATGGTCGCCGCGTTCGCCCCTTTCGCATACCAACTGTCAGCGGCTATCTTCTCAAGCCGCGATTCTTCCGATTTCGGCTCCAGAGTCACAGGGAATCTCCTCTTGAACTGAATGTCTAACTCAAGTGGCGAGTGCAATCGACTCACCGTGAGCACATAGAGCGAGCCAGCCTTCGCCCGCGATGCGGACTGCGGGGAAAGTCCGCGGGGTCACGGCATCAACACGAGTGCCTGGTCGACGAGACGCAGGGCTTCGGTCAGGGCCGGGATGGCCTCGGCGAGATATGCCTGCCGGGGCAGACAGCAGAGCCGGTCCACAGGCGTCCTGGCCAAATTCCAGGCCTGCGTCACGCGGTTGTAGGCGAGCTCAAAGACTGGATCGGGGTATTTTTGTACGCCCTTGTAGAGGCCCATTCCGCTCCGGGCGGAACGGAGCAATCCATAGGTGTCCCGTGCCTGGCGCACCACGAGGTCGTCGATAGGCGTCCCATCATCCGGGCTGGCCGCCTGAAGGCCGGCCACGACCTTCCGCCCGAATTGGGATGCCATACGCAGTTGCTGCTTGATGACGACCGGGTCGTAACTGAACGCGAATGCGCTCTCCGGGAGCGTCGACAACTTACTGTGTGGAGTCTGGGCCCCGGCCTGCGGAGTCGTACCGAAGATAAGCGCCAGAGTACAAACGGTCAGGGCCAACTTGCGTCCCTGCTGTGGAGTCATAGGATCACCCTTCTCGGATCCCGTATCGTGTCGAACTTCACGCGGCGGTGATGCGTTTTAGCGATCTCGAGAACCGTGCCAAGGGATTTGCTGCGGACCAGTTGAAGCATTGTCACGGCTCCTTGCGCATGGCTGCTGCACGGTGGGCCCGACCCGCGCGGCGTTCCTGGGCTCTGGCGCCGGGCTCGGCGCTGAGCACCGTTTCATAGATCTGCTGAACGTCCCGAGCATGGCGATCCGCCGAGAACCGGCTCACGACGTCCTGGTACGCGGCGTCCGCGATTCGGGCCGAGAGCGCCCGGTCCTCGAACAGGGCGATAACCCGAGAGGCCAGGGCCTCGTCGTCTCCCGGCGGGACCAGGAAGCCGTTCCGATTGTCCTCGATGATTTCCAGGGGACCGCCCGCGCGGCTCGCCACGACTGGCCGGCGCATGGCCATGGCCTCCACGATGACGCGCCCAAAGGGCTCGGGGGAAATGGACGCGTGCACCACAACGTCCAGCAGCTTGAGAAGCTCCGGGATATCGGCGCGGAAGCCGGTGAAGATGACCCGGTCCGCGATCCCCAGCTCCCGCGCCAGGCCTTTCAGCTCGGCCTCATAGCTGTCGCCGCCGGCCGGCGGCCCGCCCACGACGAAAGCCCGCGCGTTTGGAAAGCGCTCGAAGACCCGCCGGGCGGCCCTGAGGAAGACGTCCTGTCCCTTCCACGCGAGGAGGATTCCGACGATACCGAAGCATGGAGTGGTCGCGTCGAGGCCAAAGGCGCTCCGGCTGAGCGCAGCGGGTCGCCGGTGGTCGAAGTCAGCCAGGTCGAGAGGGGGGTAGATGACCGATACGCGCCCGGCCGGAATGCCGAGTGCCAGCAGAACGTCCCTGGTCGCAGTCGAGTTGGCAATGTACCGGTTGACCCTGGGCGCCAGGCGTCGCACGGTAGACGAGTCCCACTCCCCGCCCCGCTGATAGGCAATGAGCGGTGTTCCGAGCAGCCTGGCCAGTAGGATGGCCCCGAGGTCGAAGCCATTGTTCTGGTGGATCAGCGCGATTCGCCGCTGACGGGCAAAGCGCCGGAGCCGGAGCGCATAGGGGATCTCGACCGCCACGATGTCCAGACAGGCGATGACCCGCCGGGCGAGCCGCTTGAGCCACCCGAGCCGGCCGCCTGGCGCGCCCAGTGCCCGCTGCAGCCAGCCAGCCCCTTTGAGGCCCGAGCCGGGCGCGATGACCTCGATGTCGATGGACCCACGGAGGTGGCTCCTCAGGTACTGCGCCTGCTCCGGCCTCGACACCACGACGTGGGGCCGGAAGGCGTGCTCGTCCAGGTGATTGAGCAGGACGCACAGGCTCATCGTCGAGCCGGAGAGCCCCATGCTGTACTCGATGAAGAGAACATCGACAGGCGAGCCAGTCCCTGAGCTGGGTCCCCCCCTCAGCACGGTTTCGAGCTCACCGGTGATCCGATCCACGTCGTGACGCTCCTCAACATGACGCCGGCCCTCGTGCGCCATGGCTGGCCAGTCGCTGCGGCGCTCCAGCAGCCGCTGCAGCGAGGCCGTGATGCCCGCGTCGTCCCCCGGCTCGACGAGCAGGGCGGACCGACCTTCTTTGACCATCTCGGGAACTCCCCCCACCCGACTGGCTACGACGGGGAGTCCCGTAGCCTGCGCCTCCAGGAGCACGTATCCAGCCTGCTCCATGAGGCTGGGCAGAAGATAAATATCGGAGTCATGCATCCACCGGAGTACCTCGGCGCCCGTCGCCGGCCCGAGCAGCCGGACAGTGCGCTCGGCCCCTAGGGTCCGCACGAGTGAGCTCAGCTCGCCATGCAGGGGGCCGTCCCCGATGATGCGGTACTCGACCCGCAGCCCTGGCTGGCTCGCCTGGAAGGCCGCGACAGCGCGGATGCCGCACTCGAGGCCCTTCTTGGTGACGAGGCGCGCGACGCTCAGAAGGCGCAACGACCCGTCGTCCGGGCGTATCTCTCGGAACGGGACGTTCTTGATGGCCAGGGTCAGCCGGAGGGTTACGATGCGGCCGTTGTCGAAGCCGTGCCGCCTGAGCGTGGCCCGGCCGAAACAGTCGGTCGCGACCAGAAAGGCGTCCCCCAATCGCTTGAGCAGGGAGAAAACCTCCGGGCCCTGTTCGTCGGCGATGAAATAGTCGTCGCCGTGGAACATCGTGACGAACCGCGTGTTCGGGAAGACGTCCTTGAGCGCGATGAAATCCATCCCGTTGCCGCCGAAGTGGCAGAGGATGGCGTCATACCGCCTGTCGAGGAAGGGCTCCACGAACATCACGTTGTTCAGAACCGCGTAGAAGCTGCCGTAGCGCGGCAGGTTCAGGCACTTGAGCAGGGCCCACGGATGCCTGGGCACGTTGCGCGCCAGGACTCCGGCAGCCCGGGTCACCCGGCGGATCCGACTCATCGGGAGCTCGAAATAATGGGTGCGGCGCATCAGATCGTACGCGGTCACGCCGGGGTGAACGACCGACTGTCCGGATACTCGCCGGGCGTAGAGATCGACTTCATGGCCCCGGTCGAGCAGCGCGGTGACCTGAGCGAGGACCCACGTCTCGGAGATCATCGGAAAACCGCCGAGGATGAAGGCGATTCTCACGGGCCGACTCGTTTCCGAGGACTGGCGGCGAGGGTTCGCGGAGCGTGCAGCCGCGCGTACTGGCCCGCTCCCATGGCGCATTTGATGTAGCCGGAGAGATATCCGACGCTCTCGTGGATCTCGCGCTCGTAACAGAAGGTCTCCGGGTCCCGGCGGAGCGCGGCGCGGATCCAGGCAGCCACATGACCTCCGAGTTCGTGGAGCAAGTAGGGCGGGATCCCCAGGATGTGCCGGCCCTTGGGGAGGCCGTTCCGGAAGGCCGCGCCTTCCCCGTAGTAGAAAGAGTGCCGGCGGTAAAAGCCCTTCCGCATGCGCTCGGGACCGACCCAGTGGTGGACGGTCGGAGCGGGGTCGAACATGACCACCTTGCCGGCCTCGACCACCTGCCTCACGAACAAGATCTCCTCGAGACTGTATTTCTTCGTTCCGACGCTGCCAAGCTTCGGGTCGAAGCGCCCCAGCGTATCGAAGACGGAGCGGCGAAAGGCCATGTTGGCCCCCCAGACCCGGAAGCCGTGCTCGCGCTGCCATGGGCCAAGCTCGACACGCCGCACGACCGCATCGTCAAGCATGGCGAGCGAGGTCCACAGGTGCCTGTCCGTCGCAAGCCACGGCGGCGGCGGGCTCGACCATTCGGGCAGTATCCGACCCCCCAGCCCGTCGGCGCCCCAGCGATGCATACAGTCGACGATGCTCTGTACCCATGCGGGTTCCGGCCGGCAGTCGTCATCGGTAAAGGCGACGATCTCGCCCTTGGCGTTGTCGATGCCCGTATTCCGCGCGTGATTGATACCTTGACGCGGCTCGAAGATGTAGCGGAGCGTGACCGGGAAGGTGGTTGCGGTCGCGCTCACCGCGGCACGGGTATCGTCGGACGAGTTGTTGTCGACGAGCACGAGCTCCCAGGCCAGACCGGGGGCGGTGCATTGCCCCTGCAGAGCGGTGAGAGTCCGCCGGAGGGAGTCGACGCGATTGTAGGTACAGACTACGACGCTCACGTTCATGGAGTCACGTCCATGGTCGACGCGTCTGTCCCTCCAAGCGTGTCAGTGCGCACATCCGCTCCAGGGGCCGCGTGGTCCGCTGCGTGGCCTTCGGATCACCGGAACTCCTTCGCATCGATGCTGTGCTTGCCGAGCATGTCATGGAACGTGGGCCGGCTGATGTCGAGCACCCGGGCTGCGCGGCTGATATTGCCCCCGCTCCGCACGAGCGCGTTGACGATGAGTCGCCGCTCGCTCTGATCGCGCGCCTCTCGCAGCGTCGGAAGCGCATCGATGACGGCGGACGGATTCAGATCGAGGTCCGCGGACCCGATGATCCGGCCGCTGGCCATGATGACGGCCCGGTGGATCTTGTTCTCCAGCTCCCGGATATTGCCCGGCCACTGGTACTTGACGATGGCTTCGAGAGCCTCGGGGCTGAAGCGCACCTTGCGCTTGAGCGCCTGGGCATTGCGCCGGAGGAAGGCATTGGCCAGGAGGATCACGTCCTCGCCGCGCTCGCGGAGCGGGGGCAGGTGGATGGTCACCACCGAGAGGCGATAGTAGAGATCCTCGCGGAAGCGTCCGCCCCGCAGGGCCTCGTCGAGGCTCTGGTTGGTGGCCGCCACCACGCGGACGTCGATGGGGATGACCTCGCGGCCGCCCACGCGCTCGATCTCGCGCTGCTGCAGGAAGCGCAGCAGCTTGACCTGCAGCAGCAGGCTCATCTCCGTGATCTCGTCCAGGAAGAGGGTTCCGCCGGTGGCCGTCTCGATCTTGCCCTTGCGCTGAGCGTGGGCGCCCGTGAACGAGCCTCGCTCGTGGCCGAAGAGCTCGCTCTCGAGGAGGGTCTCGGGGATGGCGCCGCAGTTGATGGCGACGAAGGGTGCGCTCCGGCGCGGGCTGTGCGAGTGCACGGCCCGGGCCAGCAGCTCCTTGCCGGTGCCGCTCTCTCCCTCGCAAAGCACGGTGGCGTCCGTCTTGGCCACGCGCTGGATCACGGCGAAGATCTCACGCATCTTGGGTGTGGAGCCGAGGATATCGGTGAAGCGGACGGACTCTTCCCGCTGCCGGGCCTGCTCGTCGCTCTCACGCTCGAGCTGGCGCAGGTATGCGGCCCGACGGAGCACCACCTTGAGGTCGTCGAGATTGACCGGCTTCAGGTGGTAGTCGAAAGCCCCGCGCTCCACGGCAGCCAGTGCATTGGCCCGGTCGCCATTGCCGGTGATGATGATGACCTTGGCGCCGGGCGCGACGGCGAGGATGTCCTCGAGCGCTCGGAGCCCCTCCTCGGCCGTGTCGGGAGTGGGCGGCAGCCCCAGATCCAGCGTCACGATCTCCGGCGGCGCCTCCTGGACCGCCGCCGCGGCCTGCGTGCGGTCTCCCGCCACGGACACGGCGTACTCGTCCTGCAAGGCGTACGTCAACTGGGTACGGATGTCCTCGTCGTCCTCGATGATGAGCAATCGTGTCCGTTCCATCGATCAATGCCTCCCGGTCAATGTGATGATGGCCGGGTGGCCGCGGCGGGTTGGTCGCTGCCGGCCACCAGGTCTTCGAGCCGCTCCAGGAGCCGGCTCCAGTTGTGGTTGGATTCGACACATGTGCGGCCGGCCGCGGCATAGCGCTCGCGGGCGGCGGGATCGCGAAGCAGGGTCACGACGGCGCGGCTGAATTCCTGGGGGTCGGCTGCCACGAGCAGGTCGCGCCCGGCCACGGCGCTGATTCCCTCGAAGGCCGCGGGACTGGCCACCACGGGCACTCGCATGGCCATGGCTTCCAGCACCTTGTTCTGCAGGCCGCGGGCGACGCGCAGGGGCGCCACCGCGACCGCGGCGGAATCGAAATAGGATCGGACGTCGTCCACCCGGCCGGTCACGATGACGCGATCCCCATCCGCCAGCCGGCGGACAGCGGGACTGGGATCCATGCCGACGATACAGAGCTGGGCGTCGGGGACCTCGTGGCAGACCCCGGGCAGCACGGCGGCCACGAGGTGCCGGACGGCGTCCACGTTGGGCCGATAGGACATGTTGCCGGTGAAGATGATCCGGTTCGGCATATAGCCGCGGCCCGTCGTGCGGCCAGGCTGGAAGTATTCCAGGTCCACTCCGTTCGGGATCACGGAGATGGGCGTCCGCACGTAGGAGGCCAGCTCGTCGCGCTCGCGCGGGGCATTGACCGAGCAGGCATGGAACTGGGCGCCCAGCCTGCGCTCTGCCTCGCGTACCCGCTGGCCCTCGACGCGGAAGCCCCACGAGAAGGGAAAGGACGCGGTCTTCGAGTAGTCGCACCACTTCGCCGAGTCGGCATCGCCGAAATCCATGACCTGGCGGCAGCCCCGATGGGTGCCGACATAAGCGCCCATGGAGGAGCAATGGACGAGGATGGCATCGAATCCGCGCGTGGACAGGAGGCGCTGGAC
>WNGF01000784.1_pt1 | contig 47485 bp, 39 predicted proteins | sample 5400641 | NCBI WGS metagenome assembly WNGF01 (sample SAMN13153371, study PRJNA577476) | soil metagenome | isolation source: 80 cm soil or saprolite under grassland replicate 2 | place: USA:California | collected 2016-06-15 | reverse complement strand
GCAGCGATCGTGAAAGCCACCACGTTCCACGACGACCCCGACGTGATCGCCAAGGTGTCCCGCGGCCTGGGCGAGGCCATGGTGGGAATCGGCCTGGACGAGCTGGGGCCCGAGCAGCGCTACGCCGGCCGCGGCTGGTGATGAGCCCGGCTGTCGGCGTACTTGCCCTGCAGGGAGATGTCGCCGAGCACCTGCGGGCGCTCGGCGAGGCCGGGGCCCGCGGCGTGCCCGTGCGCAGGGCGGACGAGCTCGACGCGGTCGACGGGCTGATCATCCCCGGCGGCGAGTCGACCACGATCTCGAAGCTCATCGTCACGTTCGACCTGCTGGAGCCGCTGCGCAAGCGGCTCAGCTCGGGCCTGCCCGTCTTCGGCTCGTGCGCTGGCATGATCATGCTGGCCGACCGGCTGGTGGACAGGGCCAGCGGCCAGGAGACGCTCGGCGGCCTCGATATCAGCGTCCGGCGGAACGCGTTCGGCCGGCAGGTGGACTCGTTCGAGAGCGACATACCGCTGCGCGGCGTCGCCGGCCCGGCCTTCCGCGCGGTCTTCATCCGGGCGCCCTGGGTCGAGGAAGCCGCCGCTGGCGTCGAGATTCTCGGTGCCGAGCCGCGCACGGGTAGGATCGTCGCTGTCCGCCAGGGGCCCGCGCTCGCGACGGCATTTCATCCCGAGCTGACGCCGGACCGGCGCATCCATGAGCTCTTCGTCGACATGGTGAGGGAACGGTCATGAGCGGCCATTCGAAGTGGGCGACCACGAAGCACAAGAAGGCCGTCGTGGACGCCAGGCGCGGCAAGCTGTTCGCCAAGCTGATCAAGAACGTGGAGGTGGCCGCGCGCACCGGCGGTGCCGACCTCGCGGGCAACCCGACGCTGTACGACGCCGTGCAGAAGGCGAAGAAGAGCTCGGTGCCGAACGAGAACATCGACCGGGCGGTGCGCCGCGGCGCCGGCCTGGAGGCAGGCGGCGCGTCCTACGAGACGGTCACCTACGAGGGATATGCCCCCGGCGGGGTGGCCGTCCTGGTGGAGTGCCTGACCGACAACAGGAACCGGGCCGCGGCGGACGTGCGGACCGCGCTCACCCGCAACGGCGGCTCGATGGCCGATCCTGGCTCCGTGTCGTACCTGTTCGCCCGCAAGGGCGTGGTCATCGTCGGCAAGGCGCCCGGGGTCACCGAGGACGACGTGCTCACCGCGGTCCTGGACGCGGGCGCGGAGGAGGTCAACGACCTCGGCGAGTCGTTCGAGGTGGTCAGCGAGGCCACCGACCTGATCGCGGTCCGCAGCGCGCTGCAGCAGGCCGGCATCGACTACGAGTCAGCAGAGGCGGCGTTCCTGCCGTCGGTCGAGGTGCCGCTGGACGAAGAGCAGGCCAGGCGCGTCTTCCGGCTGATCGAGGCGATCGAGGACTCCGACGACGTGCAGGACGTCTACGCGAATTACTCGGTCTCTGATGAGGTCATGGAGAGGCTCGGGTGACCAGAGCGGCCCGGGCGGCCGGCGGCGCGGCCCCGCGCTGGTGACCGGCAGGCAGCCCGGGGCCGGCCAGCGGCCGGAGATCCGCAGGCTCACCCAGGATGACGACCTCGCGCCGGTGCTCGACCTGGCCCGCCGGTCGTTCGGCCCGTTCGGCGCCGAGGCCGCGGCGGCCAGGCTGGCGGACACCCGCGAGTCCGTCGCGGATGGCCGGCACCTGGGCGCGTTCGACGGCGGCCGGCTGATCGCCGCCGCGAAATACTTCGACATGGTGCAGTGGTGGCACGGGCGGCGGCTGCCGATGGCCGGCGTGGCCAGCGTCACGGTCGCACCGGAGGCGCGCGGCCAGGGGGCCGGCCGGGCGCTGATGACCGCGCTGGCCGGCCAGATCGCGGCCCGCGGCTATCCGCTGTCCGCGCTGTATCCGGCGACGGCGGCCGTCTACCGCGCGGTCGGCTATGAGCTGGCCGGCGCCCAGTACCAGGCGTCGGTGCCGGCCAGGTCGCTCCGCTCGCTGCTGCCGCCGGATGTCGCAGCGGCTGGCCGGCCGGACGGCCGGGTCGGGCTGCGCCGGGCCGGCCCGGCCGACGCCGCCGAGATCAGCGCGGTCATCGGGCGGGTGCACGAGGCAGCCAGGGACTGCGGGCCGGCCGACTTCGATCTCGGCACCTCCGCCCGGCTGCTGGACGACGAGCACTTGTTCTGCTACCTGGCGCCGGACGGCTTCCTCGCCTACCGCTGGCAGGGCGGCAACAGCGAGGTCCTGGTGTACTGCGCGACGGCGGGCTCCGCCGCGACGGCCCGCGCGCTGTGGTCGGTGGTGGCCTCGCACAGCTCGATGGCCGGCACCGTCCGCGCCTTCTGCGGCCCGGCTGACCCGGTCAGCTGGCTGACCAGGGAGCCGGACGTGAGCCTGGCCAGGCACGAGCCGTGGATGCTGCGGGTGATCGACGCGCGGGCAGCCATCGCCGGACGCGGCTTCCCCCCGTCCGCCCGTGCGGACGTGGCGGTGCGGCTCGAGGATGGCCTGCTTCCCGCGAACGCGGGGCTGTGGCGGCTATCGGTCCGTGACGGCGCCGGTGATCTGTCGCGATGGCGAACGGACGGTCCCGCCGGACTGCCGCCGGCTGGCCCGCTCATGCTCGGGGCCCGCGGCCTCGCGGCGTTGTACGCGGGGATTCCGGTCGCCGCGCTCCGGCTGGCCGGCCTCGCCGCCGGGGGAGACCCGGCAGCGGACGCGGCGCTCGACGGCGCGTTCACCGGGACGGCGTTCATGCTCGGCTACTTCTGAACCGCCGCCAGGGCGACACGCCGGTGCATCTCGCGGCGCCAGGCCCCGGCGGCCGGTAGGGTCGTGACGACCGAACATGTGTTCGTCGGCAACCGGGATGGTGAGCGGATGCGGGTGCTCGGCGTGGATCCCGGCCTGACCCGGTGCGGGATGGGCGTCATCGACGGGGTGCCGGGCCGGGCCCTGACGCTGATCGGCACCGGCGTGATCAGGACCACGCCCGGTGACGACGTCGCCGGCCGGCTGCTGGCGCTGGAGTCGGAGATCGAGTGCTGGCTGACGGAGCACCGGCCGGACGCGGTCGCCGTCGAGCGGGTTTTCAGCCAGCACAACGTCCGGACGGTGATGGGCACGGCGCAGGCAGGGGCCGTCGCCATCGTGTGCGCCGCGCGCCTCGGGCTGCCGGTGGCGCTGCACACGCCGAGCGAGGTCAAGGCGGCGGTGACCGGCAATGGCCGGGCCGGGAAGGAACAGGTGACGGAGATGGTGACGCGGCTGCTCCGGATGGCGAGCCCGCCGCGCCCGGCGGACTCGGCCGACGCGCTCGCCCTCGCGATCTGCCACCTGTGGCGCGGCGGCGCGCAGCGGCGGCTGGCCGCGGCCGGCGCGGCCGCCGTGCTCGCCAGGCAACCCGACGTGGTGCGGCCCGGAGGCCCGCGATGATCGCCCATCTGGACGGGAAGGTCTGCTCGGTCGCGCCGGACGGCGCCGTCATCGACGTCGGCGGCGTCGGGCTGCTCGTGCAGTGCACGCCGGGCACGCTCGCCGGGCTGCGGGCCGGCGAACGGGCCAGGGTGGCCACCTCGCTGGTGGTGCGGGAGGATGCGCTGACCCTGTACGGCTTCGCCGGCGACGACGAGCGGAACACCTTCGAGTTGCTGCAGACGGCCAGCGGAGTCGGGCCCCGGCTGGCGCTGGCCATGCTCGCCGTGTTCAGCCCGGACGCGCTGCGGCGGGCGGTGGCGGCCGAGGACCTGGCGGCGCTGACCACGGTGCCCGGCATCGGCCGGAAGGGCGCGCAGCGGATCGTGCTCGAGCTGGCCGGGCGGCTGGGCTCGCCCGGCGAGATGCCGTCCGGTGCCGCCGCAGGCGGCGGGCCTGCGGCCGCGGGCCGCGCGGTGTCCTGGCGCGATCAGGTGCGGGCCGGCCTGGTGAATCTCGGCTGGCAGGCCCGTGACGCCGACCTGGCGATCGCCGCGGTGGAGCCGGAGTTGCTCGCCGCGGCCGCGAGCGGCGGCGCCGCGGGCGACGGCGCGCCGGAGGGCTCCGCATCGGACGGCACGGCGCCGGATGTTGAGGTGGCGACCGCGCTGCGCGCGGCGCTCCGGGTGCTGGGGCGGGCATGACCGGCCGCCGCGGCGAGCCCGCCACCGCCGGAGTCGGCCCCGGAGCCCCGGGCAGCCCGGCGGGCCAGGTCGGCCCGCCAGCCCAGGCCGGCCCCGGAACCCAGGCCAGCGGGGACCGGGTGGTATCGCCGCTGGCCGACGCCGATGACCGGCTGGTCGAGGGCGCGCTGCGGCCGAAGCGCCTGGACGACTTCGTCGGCCAGGCGCGGGTGCGCGAGCAGCTGTCCCTCGTGCTTGAGGGCGCGCTGCGGCGGGGCCGTGCGCCCGATCACGTGCTCTTGTCCGGCCCGCCCGGCCTGGGCAAGACCACGATGGCAATGATCATCGCGGCCGAGATGGGCACTCCGCTGCGGATCACCAGCGGGCCGGCGATCGAGCGGGCCGGCGATCTCGCCTCGGTGCTCTCCACGCTCAGCGAGGGCGAGGTGATGTTCATCGACGAGATCCACCGGGTGGCCAGGCCCGCCGAGGAAATGCTCTACCTGGCGATGGAGGACTTCCGGGTGGACGTGGTCATCGGCAAGGGCCCGGGCGCGACCGCCATCCCGCTGGACATCGCCCCGTTCACCCTGGTCGGCGCGACCACGCGGGCCGGGCTGCTGCCCGCGCCGCTGCGCGACCGGTTCGGATTCACCGCCTATCTCGACTTCTACGAGCCCGCGGAACTCGGCGTGATCGTGCGCAGGTCAGCGGGCCTGCTCGGGGTGGCGCTCCGCGATGACGGCGCTGATGAGATCGCCGGCCGGTCCCGCGGCACGCCGCGGATCGCCAACCGGCTGCTGCGCCGGGTCCGCGACTTCGCCGAGGTCCGCGCCGATGGCGTCGTGACCAGGCAGGTCGCCTGTGCCGCGCTGGAGCTCTACGAGGTGGACGACAACGGCCTCGACCGGCTGGACAGGGCCGTGCTGTCCGCCCTCGTCCGCAGGTTCGCCGGCGGCCCGGTCGGCCTGTCCACGCTGGCCGTGGCGGTCGGCGAGGAAGCCGAGACGGTCGAGGTCGTGGCCGAGCCGTTCCTGGTCAGGGAGGGCCTGATCGCGCGGACGCCGCGGGGCAGGGTGGCGACGCCGGCCGCCTGGGAGTACCTGGGGCTCAGCGCGCCGGAACCCGGCGGGCCCGGGCAGCAGGCCAGCGGCACCCTGTTCGGCTGACCGGCGCCGGTCCCGCGGCAGGCTACGCCCGGTTGCGGGGTTGTCACGATCACTCGTCTGAAGCCGTAGCCTGTTGGTGCGTCGCCAGCGCGCCGCTACACTGCGGCAGTTGGTCAACGACAGCCGCCTGGCGCGGGGTGCCGGCCAGGCCGGTTACCGGCGGTGGCCGGTCCGCGACCGCTGCGGCAATCAACGGAAGGAAGCCCCGGCGATGGGGAACATGTATCTCGCGGCTAGCAAGTCGTCGTCGGGCCAGTACACGACGATCCTTGTGCTTGTTGTGCTCTTCGGTCTCTTCTACCTCCTGATCATCCGGCCGCAGCGCAACAGGCAGCGCCGGGCTCAGCAGATGCAGGGAGGCGTCATGCCTGGCCAGCGGGTCCGGACGACCGCCGGCATCTACGGCACCATTACCTCGGTCGACGACCCGGACGTGGAACTCGAGATCGCGCCAGGCGTGGAGATCCGCATCCTGCGCCGCGCCATCATGGACATCATTCCGGAGGACAGCCCCGCGGGGCAGGCTCCGCCGGAGCCGGACACCGGGGACAACCCGGCCGGTGGCTGGGACACGTCGAAGGACGATTCAACGGGTCGGAATCCGTAGCGTCCGCTGACCCGACCGATCAAAGGACAGTCGAGAAGTGGCTCCGCCAAGCAGTACCAAATCCAGGCCGGGGCGCGCCCTCGCGGTGCTCCTCGCGCTGATCGTCATCATGCTGGTGTCGATCATCGGCAAGGACGCGTCCCATCCGGGCCACTGGGACCGCAACTTCCACGTTCAGCTCGGCCTGGACCTGTCCAGCGGCACGACCGTGACGCTCCGCGCGGTTACCACCAATCAGCGTCAGCCCTCGGCCGCCGACATGGCGACGGCGATATCGATCATGGAGGCGCGGGTGAACGGGGCTGGCTTCACCGGCGCCGTGGTCCAGCAGCAGGGCAGTGACATCATCACGGTGGCGGTGCCGGGCAAGGGTTCCCAGCAGGTGGTCAAGCTGGTCGGCACCACCGCGCTGCTGCGGTTCCGCCAGGAGCTGCTGGCCGCGCCGAACTATGCCTCCGCGGTCCCGGTGCCCGCGCCGACCCCCTCCGCCTCGCCGAGCCCGTCCGCGAGCGCGTCAGCGAACCCGAGCCCGTCGCCCAGCGCGTCAGCCAGCCCATCGGGCGCCGCGCTCGGCCCGGCGGGGTCAGGCTCCGGCGGCCAGAGCCTGACGGCGCGGTCCCGGCAGCTCGCCGCCGAGCCCGTGCCGCGTGCCTCCGCGTCCCCGAAGCGGGGCAGCTCGGCTAGCCCGTCGCCGAGCGCGACCGCGACCCCGTCGGCCAGCCCCACCGGCACGCAGGGTCCGCCGAAGCTGGCCACGACCGCCGACGGCCAGGGCAACGCCGCCGCTCTCAGCGCGCCGGTGAAGGCGCTGTTCGACAAGCTGAACTGCGCCGATCCCAACTGGCAGAAGAAGATCTACAACAACGACCCGACGAGATGGGACAACCCGAACAGCCAGATCGTGGCGTGCGATGCCAGCGGGAACAAGGTCGCGCTGGCCAAGTCGACGGTGCTCGGCACCATGGTCACCGGTGCCTCGGCGACGCTGAGCACCACCTCGACCGACTGGCAGGTCAACCTGAACTTCAACGGCGCGGGCACGAAGGCCTTCGGCGCGATCACGAGCTCGATGTTCAGCGCGTACGGCGCCGGCAGCGCCACCAACCCGACCGACCAGGTGCTCGACTCGCTGGCGATCGTGCTGGACGGCAAGATCGTCTCGAATCCGCTGATCAACCAGGGCGCGATCACCGGCGGACAGGCTCAGATCACCGGGAACTTCACCCAGCAGCAGGCCACCAGCCTGGCGAACGTGCTCAGCTACGGCGCGCTGCCGTTGACCTTCAAGAACCAGTCGACCGAGTCGGTCTCGCCGCAGCTCGGCTCGTCCCAGCTGCACGCGGGCCTGATCGCGGCCGGGATCGGCCTGATCCTGGTCGTGCTGTACTCGTTCTTCTACTACCGCGGCCTGGGCATCGTGTCGGTTTCCAGCCTGATCACCGCCGCGCTGCTGACCTACCTGTCCGTGGTCCTGCTCAGCAAGTACCAGGGCTTCTCGCTCTCGCTGGCTGGCGTGGCCGGCCTGATTGTCGCGATCGGCATCACCGCCGACTCGTTCGTGGTCTTCTTCGAACGGCTGCGTGACGAGGTCAGGGACGGCCGGTCGCTGCGGGCCGCGGTGGAACGCGGCTGGCAGCGGGCCCGGCGCACGATCCTGGTGTCAGACACGGTCTCGTTCCTGGCCGCCGCGCTGCTGTGGTACTTCGCGATCGGTGACGTCAAGGGCTTCGCGTTCACGCTCGGCCTGACCACCGTGATCGACGTCATCGTCGTGTTCCTGTTCACCAAGCCGATGGTCACGATCCTGGCCAGGACCAAGTTCTTCGGCAACGGGCACCCGCTGTCCGGCCTTGACCCGGCCAGGCTCGGCGCGCGAGCGCCCTGGCGGGGCGCCAAGGCCAGGGTCGCCGCCAGGCCCGCGGCGGGCGGGGCCGCCAGCGCCACGGCCGGCCAGCCAGCCCGGACCACCCCGAAGGAGGCGTGATGTCCAGGCTCGGCAACATCGGCGGCCGGCTGTACCGCGGTGAGGTGTCGGTCGAGTTCGTCGCCAGGAAGCGGCTCTGGTTCACGATATCCGGCGTGATCCTGCTGATCAGCATCGCGGCGCTGATCGGCCGCGGGCTGAACGAGAGCGTCGAGTTCAAGGGCGGCTCGGTCTTCCAGTTCACCGCGCCAGCCGCGACGCCGCTGCAGGTCAGCCGGGTCGTGAGCACGGCGGGCGGCGGCAGTGACGCGATCGTGCAGAAGGTCGGCCTCGGCAGCAAGGCCAGCTGGCAGGTGCAGACCGCGAAGCTGACCTTCGCCGAGCAGACCAAGGTCCAGGACGCGATCGCCAGCAACTTCCACCTGTCCTCGCCCGACGCCGTCAGCACGACGTTCGTCGGGCCGAGCTGGGGCTCCCAGATCTCGCAGAAGGCGCTGCAGGCGCTGATCGCCTTCCTGATCGCGATCGTGATCTACCTGTCGATCGCTTTCGAGTGGAAGATGGCCAGCGCAGCCCTGATCGCGCTGGCACACGACATCGTGATCACGATCGGCGTCTACGCGCTGACCGGCTTTGAGGTCAGCCCCGCGACCGTGATCGGCCTGCTGACCATCCTCGGTTACTCGCTCTACGACACCGTGGTCGTGTTTGACAAGGTCAGGGAGAACACCGCGGGGCTGCTCGGCACCGGCCGGAGCACCTACAGCCAGGCCGCCAACCTGGCGCTCAACCAGACCCTGGTGCGATCCATCAACACGTCGCTGATCGCGCTGCTGCCGGTGGCCGCGATTCTCGTCGTCGGCGTCGGCCTGCTCGGGGCCGGCGAGCTCAAGGACCTTGCGCTGGTGCTCTTCGTCGGCATGCTGTCCGGCACCTACTCATCCATCTTCATCGCCACGCCCGCGCTGGCCGACCTGAAGGAACGCGAGCCGCAGTACAAGGCGCTGGCCAAGCGGGTGGCGCTGCGTGCGGCCGGCGGCCGTGCCGCCCAGCGGGCCAAGGCCAAGGGGGGCAAGGCGGCAGGCGCTGGCGGCACGGCCGCCGCCGAAGCCGCCGCCGGAGCCGCGGCCGGCCCGGCCGACGCGGCCCCGGACGACGACGCCGGGGCGGCGGCCGAAGCCGAGGGCCTGGCCTCGCCGCGGCCGGGCGAGCGGGTGCCGGCCGGCCGGCCGGCCGGCGGCACTGCCGCGCCACGCGGGCCGGGCGCGCGGCCGGGGCCGCGCCAGCAGCCACGGCGCAGCAGCGCGGCCAAGCGCCGGCCGAGCGGCAAGAAGAAGCGGCGCTAGCCAGTGCCGCCGGGCCGTGATGCGCTCGCTGGCGCGGGAGTCGCCGAGCTCATCGGCTCGATGATCCGCGATGTCCGGGACTACCCCAAGCCGGGCATCGTGTTCAAGGACATCACCCCGCTGCTCGCCGACGGCGCCGCGCTGGCCGCGGTTGTCGGCGCGCTGGCGGCCGGCCACGGCCGGGTCGACAAGGTGGCCGGGATCGAGGCGCGCGGCTTCATCCTGGCGGCGCCGGTCGCGCTTCAGCTCGGCGCGGGCTTCGTTCCGGTCCGCAAGGAAGGAAAGCTGCCAGCGGCCAGCCATGCCCAGACCTACCAGCTCGAGTACGGCACCGCCACGCTGGAAGTGCACGAAGACGCCTTCGCGCCTGGCGACCGGGTCCTCGTCATCGATGACGTGCTGGCCACCGGCGGCACCGCCAGCGCGACCGCCAGCCTGATCAGGCGCAGCGGCGCCGAGGTCACCGCGATTGCTGTCATGCTGGAGCTCGGCTTCCTGGCCGGCCGCGCCCAGTTGCCGGGCCTGGCGGTGCGATCGCTGCTCGTGGTGTGACTCGGTGCGCGGAGTCCGGCACGTTCCGGACTGGCCCGCCGATAGACTATGTGTCCTGGCGGACGTGAGGAGCGCAAGTGGCCGGTGACGTGGTAACGGCCGGCCCGGCCGGAACCGGAGTCACCCAGGCCGCCGACGGGCAGCCCGAGCAGCACGAGAGCAAGCCGGCAGCGCCGTCGGAGCAGGGCGGGGTGGCGCCGCGGGGTGCCGTGGCCGACGCGGGCGCAGATGCGCCGCGCGCGGCCCCGCGCCGCCCGGCCAAGCCCGGCCAGGCGGCCAGCCCCGGCGCCGCCGTCCCGCCGTCCAACGGAGCGGCCGGCACGGTCGGGGTGCGCCGCAGGCTGGCCAGGCTCGGCGCCCCGCGCGGCGGGATCAACCCGGTGCTCGAGCCGCTGATCAAGACCGTCCGGGCAACGCATCCCAAGGCGGACGTGCGGCTCATCGAGCACGCTTACGAGATCGCGGCCGGGCAGCACTCCGGCCAGCTGCGCAAGAGCGGCGACCCGTACATCACCCATCCGCTGGCGGTGGCCACGATCCTGGCCGAGCTCGGCATGAACCACGAGACCCTCTGCGCCGCGCTGCTGCACGACACCATCGAGGACACCCCCTATTCCCTCGTCGAGCTCCGCGCCGAGTTCGGCGACGAGATCGCCGAGCTGGTCGACGGCGTCACCAAGCTGGACAAGGTCAAGTACGGCGAGGCCGCCCAGGCCGAGACCGTGCGCAAGATGGTGGTCGCGATGTCCCGCGACATCAGGGTGCTGGTGATCAAGCTCGCGGACCGCCTGCACAACATGCGCACGCTCCGCTACCTGCCCAGGCCGAAACAGGAGCAGAAGTCGCGCGAGGTACTGGAGATCTTCGCGCCGCTCGCGCACCGGCTCGGCATGAACACCGTCAAGTGGGAACTTGAGGACCTGGCCTTCGCCACGTTGTTCCCGAAGCGCTACGACGAGATCGCCCGGCTGGTCTCCGAGCGCGCGCCCCGCCGCGACGTGTTCCTGCAGGAGGTCGTCGAGGACGTATCGGCGGACCTGCGCGATGCAAAGATCAAGGCGAGCGTTACCGGCCGGCCCAAGCACTACTATTCCGTCTACCAGAAGATGATCGCCAGGAATGTCGGCTTCGACGACATCTACGACCTGGTCGGCATCCGCGTCCTCGTTGACTCGCTGCGTGATTGCTACGCGGTGCTCGGCACGGTCCACGCCAGGTGGAATCCCGTTCCCGGGCGGTTCAAGGACTACATCGCGATGCCGAAGTTCAACATGTACCAGTCGCTGCACACGACCGTGATCGGCCCGGAGGGCAAGCCGGTCGAGCTGCAGATCAGGACCTGGGGCATGCACCGGCGGGCCGAGTACGGGGTCGCCGCGCACTGGAAGTACAAGGAAGAGACGATGCTCGGCACCCGCAGCTCGGACCTGGCCTGGCTGCGCCAGCTGGTCGACTGGCAGCGCGAGACAGCCGACCCCGCCGAGTTCCTCGAGTCCCTCCGATTCGACCTCGGCGCCGCCGAGGTGTACGTCTTCACCCCGCGCGGCCAGGTCGTCGCGCTGCCGCAGGGCGCCACGCCGGTGGACTTCGCCTATGCGATCCACACCGAGGTCGGCCACCGCACCATCGGGGCCCGCGTGAACGGGCGCCTGGTGGCGCTGGAGAGCACCCTCAACAACGGCGACACGGTCGAGATCTTCACCTCCAAGGCGCTGGACGCCGGCCCGAGCAGGGACTGGCTTGGCTTCGTCAAGAGTGCCAGGGCGCGGAACAAGATCCGGCACTGGTTCTCCAAGGAGCGGAGGGAAGCGGCCGCTGAGACGGGCAAGGCCGCCATCGCCAGGGCCATGCGCAAGCAGGGGCTGCCGCTGCAGCGGCTGGCGACCGGCGACGCGCTGCTCGCCATCGCCCGCGACCTGCGGTACACCGACTTGTCCGCGCTGTACGCGGCCGTCGGAGAAGGCCACGTCAGCGCCCAGTCGGTGGTCGGAAAGCTGGTCAGGTCGGCCGGCGGGATCGCGGGCGCGCAGGAGGACCTCGCCGAGACTGCGCTGCCGACCCGGCCGCCCAAGCCGCCGCCCGCCGGCGACTCCGGCGTCGTCGTCGAGGGTGCCGCGGACGTGTGGGCCAGGCTTTCCAGGTGCTGCACGCCCGTGCCCGGTGACGAGATCACCGGATTCGTCACCCGCGGCCACGGCGTCTCCGTGCACCGGGTCGACTGCGTCAACCTCGGCCACCTGCTCGGCTCCCAGTCCGAGCGGGTCGTCACGGTCCGCTGGTCGCCGCGCGAAGGATCGCTGTTCCTCGTCGCGATCCAGGTCGAGGCCCTGGACCGCACCGGCCTGCTCTCCGATGTGACCAGGGCGATCTCCGACCAGCACGTCAACATCCTGTCCGCGTCGGTGACCACGACCAGGGACCGGGTGGCATTCAGCAAGTTCACGTTCGAGATGGGCGACCCGAAGCACCTGCGCCACGTGCTCCGCGCGGTCCGCCTGATCGACGGCGTCTACGACGTGTACCGGGTCACCAACTAGCCCGCTCACGCCCGGACGGCGGCCGCGCGGGCCAGCCGGGCCGCGGCGCCGAGGGTCAGCTGGAGAGCTCGGCCAGTGTCCGCTCAGCCTCGCGCAGCCACTCGCGCCGTGCCGCCAGCGCCTCCTCCGCGCGCTGCCTGGCCTTTTCGTCCCCTTGCGCCTGCGCCCGTTGCAGCTGGGTCTCGAGCTGGCTGATCGCGGAGCGGATCTGCTCGACGGTGCCCTTCGCCCGGGACAGCGCTTCCGGGTTGGAGCGCCGCCATTGCGTGTCCTCGGCCTTGCGCACCGTGTCCTCGATCCGGCGCAGGCCGCCTTCGAGTCTCTCCTGCGCGTCGCGGGGCACGCCGCCGATCCGCTCCCAGCGCTCCTGGATGCCCCGCAGCGCCGAGCGCGCCGCCCGGGCATTGGTCACCGGCAGCAGCCGCTCGGCCTCCGCCAGCAGCTGCTCCTTCGCGTTCGCGTGCTCGCGAAGCTCGGCGTCCTTCGCCGAGAAGATCTTCGCGCGCTCGGCGAAGAAGCTGTCCTGGGCCGTCTTGAACCGGCTCCACAGCTCGTCCTCGGCGGCGCGGTCCGCCCGCCCGGCCTCCTTCCATGAGCGCATCAGCTCGCGGTAAGCGGTGGCCGTCGGTCCCCAGTCGGTCGAGCCCGTGAGCGCCTCGGCCTCGATGACCAGCTTCTCCTTGCGTGCCCTGGCGGCTTCCCGCTCGTCTTCCAGCCCGGCGAAGTATGCCTTCCGGCGCTTGGTGAACGCGTTGCGCGCGGCGGACAGCCGCTTCCACAGCGCGGTCTCGACCCCGCGGTCCGCGCGCGGCGCCGCTTTCCATTCCTCCAGCAGCTGCCGCATCCGCTCGCCGCTGACCTTCCAGTGGGTAGCCTCAGCGGCGATGCGCTCGGCCTCCGCGACAATCCGCTCCTTGCGTTCCTGGGCCTCGCCGCGGGCCTGCTCCCTGGCCGCCTTGTGCTCCTCCCTGCGGTGATCCACCAGGTGAGTCATGGCGTCGAGCTTGCGCCGCAGCCCGTCGAGGTCGCCCACGCAGTGCGCGTCGTCGACGGCGCCGAGCAGCCTCGTGATCGTCGCCCTGGCCTGGGCCGGGGACAGGTCAGTCGTGGAGATCCGCTGCTCAAGCAGGCTTATCTCGGTCTCGAGCGCCAGGTACTTGCGCTTGAAGAAGGCCAGTGCCTCCGCCGGGGTACCCGCCTGCCATGAGCCCACCACGCGCTCGCCGTCGGCGGTACGCACGTAGACGGTGCCGTCGTCGTCTACCCGGCCCCACGGATCGTTGGCGGTGCTCACCGCGAACCTCCTGCTCAGTACCTGGCCGGCCCAGGCTCCGCGTGCCGGTCAGGTCTTCTTAATTGTCACGCTCTCGATGACGACCTTGTGCTTCGGATGGCCGTCACCAGGACCGTTGGCGTTGTCACTACCTGCCTTTGCCACATTCTGGATGATATTGAGCCCGCTGACGATGGTGCCAAACGGTGAGTATTTGGGCTGCAAGCCGGTGGTGTTCTTGTAGACGAGGAAGAACTGGCTGCCGTCGGTGTTCGGCCCGCCGTTGGCCATCGCCACGGTGCCGGCCGGATACTTCGCGCCGGCCAGGTTCTCGTCGGCGAATGTGTAGCCGGGCCCGCCCCTGCCGGTCGCCGTCGGATCCCCGCACTGCAGCACGAAGATGCCCGACGTCGTCAGCCGATGGCAGCGGGTGCTGTTGAAGTACTTCTTGGCGGCCAGGTAGACAAAGGAGTTCACCGTGCAGGTCGCCTTGCTATTGAGCAGGCTGATGACGATATCGCCGCGGTTGGTATGAATAGTCGCCCGGTATCTGGACGTGTAGTGCGGCCGGGCGGGCGGCATGCCCACCTTGCGTGCGGCCGGCGGAGCGGCCGTGTACGTGCAGTGCTTGGCCGGCTCGGCCTGCGCTGGCGTCGGCGTGGCCGCGGGCGTGGACCCGGCCGACGGCGTTGACCCGGCCGCGGCCTGCGCGTGCTGGCCCTGGCCGCGGAACAGGAAGTAGCCGCCGGCCGCTACCGCGATGGCAAGGAAGCAGACCGCGCCGATCGCCGTCCACCGGCGCGTCCGCTGGTATCGCTGCGCCTGCCGTTCCGCCCTGCGCTCGTAGCGCTCGCGGGCAAGCCTGCGCTGGCGTTCCTTCTTACCCGCCACCCCGCTCAATCCTCCCGAGTCCTTGCCGTCCTGGCTGATCAGCGAAACTTCGCGAATCGTACCGGCACCCGGACTCCAGTGAAACAGCCGTTACCTGTTCGAGCCAAGGCCGTCGTTCCGCCGCCACCAGCGCGCCCCCGCACGCATCCGTCATCGGTAGCCTGTACGCACGCCGCGGCAAGGCCCGCCGCGGCGACCGGGAAGGAGGCGGCCATGCTCGTTGCCGGATTCCCGGCCGGCACCTTCGCCGCCAACTGCTACGTCATGGCCGCCGGCCCCGGCGAGCAGTGCCTGATCGTAGATCCCGGCCAGGACGCGGAGCGGGGCATCGAGGAAATTCTCCGGCGGCACCGGCTGCATGCCGCCGCCGTCCTGCTCACCCACGGCCACCTGGATCACATCTGGTCGGTGGCCCCGGTCTGCGGCGCGAAGGACATCCCGGCCTACATCCACCCCGCTGACCGGGCCCTGCTCAGCGACCCGGCGCGGGGATTGTGGCCGCAGGCGGGCCAGGCACTGACCGGCGGTCTGACCTTCACCGAGCCCGCCGACGTGGCCGAGCTCACCGATGGCGCCACCTTGCATCTGGCCGGCGTCGACCTCGTGGTCGACCACGCGCCAGGGCACACGCCGGGCTCGGTGACGTTCCGGCTGCCGGCCGGCGCCGACCCGGCCATCCTGTTCACCGGTGACCTGCTCTTCGCCGGATCGATCGGGCGCACCGACCTGCCCGGCGGCGACTATGCGACGATCCTGGACAGCCTGGCCCGGGTTTGCCTGCCGCTCCCTGACGAGACGGTCGTGCTCGCCGGGCATGGCCCGCGGACGACCATCGGGGCCGAGCGGGCAGCCAACCAGTACCTGGCCGGCCTCGCGCCGGCGCCCCGCCCGGCCCGGGGCCTTTGACCGGCCAGGGACAGCGGCATCAGGTCAGCCAGCGACAACGGACGACGAAGAGGTGAGCGAAGCGATGATCCGCACCCATGAGGCGGGCACCTTGCGCGCGTCGCTAGCGGGACAGCGGGTCACGCTGGCCGGCTGGGTGGCGCACCGCCGGGACCATGGCGGCGTGGTGTTCATTGACCTGCGGGACGCCAGCGGAATCGCCCAGATCGTGTTCCGCCAGGAGGAAGTGGCACACGACCTGCGCGCGGAGTTCTGCGTGCGGGTGACGGGCGAGGTACGGCGCAGGCCCGCCGGCAACGAGAACCCGGACCTGCCCACCGGGGAGATCGAGGTAGCGGTCGCCGAGATCGAGGTGCTCGCCGAGTCCGAGCCGCTCCCGTTCCCGATCGACAGCGGCGGGGATCTGAGCGAGGACGTCCGGCTGCGCTACCGGTACCTGGACATCCGCCGCGCCGAGATGGCCGCGGCGCTACGCACCAGGTCCAGGGCCGCCTACCTGGTCAGCGACGTGATGCGGGAGCACGGCTTCGTGAATGTCGAGACCCCCTACCTGACCAAGTCCACGCCGGAAGGGGCACGGGACTTCCTGGTGCCGGTGCGACTGCGCCCCGGCAGCTGGTACGCGCTCCCGCAGTCACCGCAGCTGTTCAAGCAGCTGCTGATGGTCTCCGGCCTGGAACGCTATTACCAGCTGGCCCGCTGCTTCAGGGACGAGGACTTCCGGGCCGACCGGCAGCCCGAGTTCACCCAGATCGACATCGAGATGTCCTTCGTCACCAGGGCGGACGTCGTCGCGATCGCCGAGGACCTGGTCGAGCGGCTGTGGGCCGACATCGCCGGGTACCGGGTGCGACGGCCGATCCCGCAGCTCACCTATGCCGACGCGATGGCACGGTTCGGCTCCGACAAACCGGACCTGCGGTTCGGCTGCGAGCTCGCCGACCTGACCGGGTACTTCGCGCAGAGCACCTTCCGGGTATTCCAGGCCGAGCATGTCGGCGCGGTGGTGATGCCGGGCGGCGCGGGCCAGACCCGGCGGGAACTCGACCGCTGGCAGGACTGGGCGCACTCGCGCGGGGCCAGGGGCCTGGCCTACGTGACGATCGGCGCGGACGGCGCGGTCGCCGATGCCGGGCCGGTGGCCAGGCATCTCTCCGAGCAGGAGCGGTCCGGGCTGGCCGTGGCGGCAGCCGCCCAGCCGGGTGACTGCGTGTTCTTCGCGGCCGGGCCGGCCGCCGCGGCCCGCGCGCTGCTCGGCGCGGCCAGGCTGGAGATCGGCCGGCGATGCGGCCTGATCGACCCGGCGGCGTGGGCATTCACCTGGGTGGTGGACGCGCCGATGTTCGAGGAGGACGGCGAGGGCGGCTGGACGGCGGTACACCACCCGTTCACCGCGCCGCTGCCGGACTGGACGGACAAGTTCGCCGCCGAGCCGGCCGGCGCGCTCGCCGACGCCTACGACATCGTGTGCAACGGCACCGAGATCGGCGGCGGCTCGATCAGGATCCACCGCCCGGACATGCAGCAGCGGGTGTTCGATGTGATCGGGCTGACCAGGGAGCAGGCCACGTCGCAGTTCGGCTTCCTGCTCGACGCGCTGCGGTACGGGCCGCCTCCGCACGGCGGCATCGCGTTCGGCTGGGACCGGATGATGATGCTGCTGACCGGCGGCGACTCGATCCGTGACGTGATCGCGTTCCCCAAGGCAGCCTCCGGGCTCGACCCGCTGACCGGTGCGCCGGCGCCGATCACGTCGGCCCAGCGCAAGGAGGCCGGGATCGACGTGACGGCTCCGGCCAGCTAGCGCCGGCCGGCGGGCAAGGCCTGCCCGCCGCTGGCCGGCCTTGCCCGCGACAGGCGGCGGTGCCGGGCCCGCCCGCCGCGGGGATACTGTCAACTGTGGCCAGAACCGAGCCCGGCCGCCGCGCGAGCCTCTTCGACGCGGCCGAGCAGGAAGCAGCGCTCGCCGCCGCGCCGCTCGCCGTCCGGATGCGGCCGCGGGCACTCGACGAGGTGATCGGGCAGCGCCACCTGACCGGCGAGGGAACTCCGTTCCGCAAGCTGGCCGATCATGACGCTGCCATGTCGCTGCTGCTCTGGGGCCCGCCAGGCACCGGCAAGACCACGCTGGCGCAGGTCGTGAGCAAGGTCACCAGGCGACGCTTCACTGAGCTGTCCGCGGTCACGGCCGGCGTCAAGGACGTCCGCGCGGCGATCGACGCGGCCAGGCGCGAGCTCGGCCTCACCGGCACCCAGACCGTGCTGTTCATCGACGAGGTGCACCGGTTCAACAAGGCTCAGCAGGACGCGCTGCTGCCCGCGGTGGAGAACCGGTGGGTGTCCTTCATCGGCGCGACCACGGAGAACCCGTTCTTCTCCGTCGTCGGGCCGCTGCTGTCCCGGTCGTTGCTGCTCACCCTGGAGCCGATCGGCGACGACGACATGCGCGCGGTGATCGAGCGGGCGGTCGTCGACGAGCGCGGCCTCGGCGGCGCCGTCACGCTGGGCGACGGCGTCACCGACCTGCTCATCCGGCTGGCCGGGGGCGACGCGCGGCGGGCGCTCAGCTACCTGGAGGCGGCGGCGCTCGGGGTCCCGGCGGGAGCCGTGGTGGACATCGGGGCGGTGGAGCGGGCGGTGGACCGAGCGGCCGTGCGCTACGACCGCGGCGGCGACCAGCACTACGACGTGATCAGCGCCTTCATCAAGAGCATGCGGGGGAGTGACGCTGACGCCGCCCTGCATTACCTGGCCCGGATGATCGAGGCCGGCGAGGACCCCAGGTTCATCGCCCGCCGCCTCATCGTGCACGCCAGCGAGGACGTCGGGATGGCCGACCCGTCGGCGCTGCAGGCAGCGGTGGCCGCCGCGCACGCCGTCGAGTTCGTCGGGCTCCCCGAGGCCAGGATCAACCTCGCCCAGGCCGTCATCCACGTGGCGCTGGCCCCGAAATCCAACGCGGTGGTGACAGCGATCAACGCCGCCGCCCAGGACGTGCGGGCCGGCCTGATCGGCCCGGTGCCCGCCCACCTGCGGGACGCCAGCTACCGCGGCGCGCAGCGGCTCGGGCACGGGGACGGCTACCGGTACCCGCACGACTACCCTGAGGGAGTCATCGCCCAGCAGTACGCGCCCGACGTCATCGCCGGGCGCCGTTACTACCAGCCGACCGGGCATGGCGCCGAGGCGAGGTACGCGGACCGGGCCGAGCGGATCAGGGCCATCCTGGACGCCGGCCAGCATCATGCCGGGCCGGCCGTGCCGCCGCCGGACAAGCGGTAGGGTCGGGCAGGTAATACGGGCGGGCGGGTACCCAGGCCCGGCCGGGCAGGCAGGCCGGGCGAGCTTGCTAAGGAGCAGCCGGACGTGAATACCGGGCAGCTAGCTGAGCTGATTGCAGCCGGATTCTTCGCGGTGGGGGTATGCGCCGCCGTGTCCGTGCTGACCCGCCTGGCCAGGCTGATCTCCGCGGCCACCGCGATGATGTCGGATTACCGCGATCGCGCGGACCTGCTGATCGACCGGGCGCAGGCGGCGGTCGACCGGGCCGGCCAGCAGCTCGCCAGGACCGACGCCATCACCGCCAGCATGGATGAGGTCACCGCTAACATGGCCGAGCTTTCCGGGCATGTCTCGGCCATGACCGGCCTGGCCAGGGCCATTTCCGGCGGCTTCGGCGCGCCGCTGCTCAGGATCTCGGCGCTGGCCTACGGCCTGCGCCGCGCCACCGGGCTGCGGCTCAGTGCAGCGGCCGGCGAGCGGGCCAGCCGCCCGGCCATCGAGCAGCGCAGCGGAGCGCGCCGGTGATCGGCAGGCTGGGCTGGCTGACCGCCGGCGTGGTTCTCGGCGTGACCGGTTACCGGCGGGCCAGCCGGCTCGTGCGCTCGGTCCGCCCCGCGGCCGGCCCGGCCCGGCAGTCCTGGGCCGCGCTACGCCCCGGCCGGCCGGCCCGGCCGGCCGGCCGCCCGCGCAGCGCGCAGGTGCGCGGGATCGGGCCGTTCGTGGCCGACGTGCGGGACGGCATGGATTCGTACCTGGATCGCCATTCCGGGCGCCGTGGCCCTACTCTCGGAGGTCAGCAGGTGACGCCAGGGCTCCCCGGTCAGGCGGGCATGAACGGCGGTTACCCCGATACCGACAACGCGAAGGATGGCCGATGATGGAGTCGGCAGAGATTGCCCGCCGTTTCCTCGGCTATTTCGAGCGGCGCGGGCACACCGTGGTGCCCTCGGCCAGCCTGGTTGCCGATGACCCGACCCTGCTCCTGGTCAATGCCGGGATGGCTCCGTTCAAGCCCTATTTCCTCGGCCAGCAGGCACCGCCCTTCCGCCGGGCGGCCAGCGCGCAGAAATGCGTCCGGACCCCGGACATCGAGGAAGTGGGCAAGACCACCCGGCACGGGACGTTCTTCCAGATGCTGGGGAATTTCTCGTTCGGCGATTACTTCAAGGACCAGGCCATCCCCTATGCCTGGGAGCTGCTGACCGGGCCGGAGGCCGGCGGCGGGTTCGGCTTCCCCGAGGATCGGCTGTGGGTCACCGTCTATCACGACGATGACGAAGCGGCGAAGATCTGGCGGGATACCGTGGGCGTGCCGGAGGACCGCATCCAGCGGCGCGGCATGGCCGACAACTTCTGGTCGATGGGCGTGCCAGGGCCGTGCGGGCCGTGTTCGGAGATCTACTACGACCGCGGGCCCGAGTACGGCCCGGAAGGCGGTCCCGTCGTGGACGAGGATCGCTACCTGGAGGTGTGGAATCTCGTCTTCATGCAGTACGCGCGCGGTGAGGGCCCGGGCAAGGAGGGCTACCCGATCACCGGCGAGCTGCCATCGAAGAACATCGACACCGGGATGGGCCTGGAGCGGATGGCGGCGCTGCTGCAGGGCGTCGACAACATCTACGAGATCGACACCATGTGGAAGGTGCTCGACCGCGCGGCCGAGCTGACCGAGCAGAAGTACGGGCGGGACCACCGGACCGACGTGGCGCTGCGGGTCGTCGCCGACCACGTGCGAACCGCCGTGATGCTCGTCGCCGACGGGGTGCTGCCGTCGAACGAGGCCCGCGGCTACGTGCTGCGCCGGATCGTGCGCCGCAGCATCCGCAACCTGCGGCTGCTGTCCGGCGCGCAGCGCGGCGGGTCCGGCGGCTCGCATCATGCGGACCGGGGCGGGCACGGCGAGCGCTACCTGCACGAGCTGTCGGCGGTCGCGATCGAAGCGCTGGGCGACCAGTATCCGGAGCTGCCCCGTGATGCCCCGAACATCCACACCGTGCTCGACGCGGAGGAAGCGGCTTTTCTCGGCACGCTGCGGACCGGCACGGCGATCTTCGACGCCGCGGTGGAGGAGACCAGGCGCCGCGGTGCCGGGACGATCCGCGGCGACCAGGCGTTCCAGCTGCACGACACCTACGGCTTCCCGATCGATCTGACCCTTGAGATGGCCGCGGAGCAGGGGCTGGCCGTCGACGAGCCGGAATTCCGCCGGCTGATGGCCCGCCAGCGGCAGCGGGCCAAGGAAGACGCGGCCGGGAAGAAGACCGGCAATGCCGATATTTCCGTGTTCGCGGCGATCCTGGAACGCTCCGGCCCGGTCACGTTCACCGGGTACGACGAGATGGCGGGCGAGGCGACCGTGACCGGCCTGCTGGTTGGCGGCGCCGCGGTGCCGGCCGCCGGCGCCGGTACCGAGGTCGACGTGGTGCTCGACCGGACCCCGTTCTACGCCGAGGGCGGCGGCCAGCTCGCCGATGCGGGCCAGATCACCGCGCGGCCGAGCGGCGGCGGCTCCACCGCCGCCGTCGAGGTTCTCGACGTGCAGGCCCCGGTGCCCGGGCTGATCGTGCACCGGGGGCGGGTGACCAGCGGCGAGATCACCGTCGGCGCGCCGGTCTACCTGGAGATCGACATCGAGCGCCGTCGCGCGATCTCCCGCTCGCATACCGCGACCCATCTCGTGCACCGGGCATTCCGCGGCGCGCTCGGCGAATCTGCCGCCCAGGCAGGCTCGGAGAACTCCCCTGGCAGGTTCAGGTTTGACTTCACGGCAAGCGGCCCGGTGCCGCCGTCGGTGCTGCGGGACGCGGAGGACGAGGTCAACCAGGTGCTGATCACCGATCTGGATGTCCGTGCCTTCCGCACCTCCATCGACGAGGCGAGGGCTATGGGCGCGCTCGCGTTGTTCGGCGAGAAGTACGGAGCGCGGGTCCGGGTCGTGGAGGTTGGCGACTACTCCCGCGAGCTGTGCGGCGGCACCCATGTGGCACGCTCCGGCCAGCTCGGCCTGGTCAAGATCCTCGGCGAGGCGTCGATCGGCTCGGGCGTGCGCAGGGTCGAGGCGCTCGTGGGCCTCGACGCGTTCCGTTTCCTCGCCCGGGAGAACGTCCTGGTCAGCCAGCTCTCCGAGCAGCTCAAGGCGCCCAGGGAGGAGCTGCCCGAGCGTGTCGCCGGGCTGGTGGGCCGCCTGCGGGACGCCGAGCGAGACCTGCAGCGGCTGCGGTCAAGCCAGTTGCTCGGCGCCGGCGCAGAACTGGCCAGCCACCCGGAAGAGGTCGGCGGAGCCGCATTCGTCGGGCACCGGGTGCCGGACGGCACGGCTGCCGACGGGATCAGGAAGCTGGCGCTCGACCTGCGCGGGCGGCTGCCCGTGCAGCGGCCCGGCGTGGTGGTGGTGGCGGGAGTCCCGGCGGACCGGCCGGTCGTCGTCGTGGCCGTCAACGATGCCGCACGCTCGGCTGGCCTGGCGGCCGGCGCGCTCGTGCTGCCCGCGGCCGAGGTACTCGGCGGCCGCGGCGGCGGCAAGGACGATATCGCGCAGGGCGGCGGGGCGCCGCTCGGCTCCGCCGCGCCGGCGGTGATCGACCAGGCGTTTGACGCGGTTCGCGCGGTAGTTGGGAACACGATGGATCGCGGTAGCGTAGCGTGAGACCGTGCTGCACCCACATTGTTGCCGAGGTGATACCGGCGGCCCGGGGAGCCGGTCCTTGAGGCACGGTGTCCGGCTCGCGGTCGATGTGGGATCCGCGCGGATAGGGGTGGCGCGCAGTGACCCGGACGGCCTGCTCGCCAGCCCGCTGGCGACCGTCACCCGCGGTCGCGGCGATCTTGACACCCTGGCCGGGCTGGCGGCCGACCACGATGTGGTGGAGATCATCGTCGGGCTGCCGACGGGGCTGTCCGGGCGGGAGGGCGCGGCCGCGGCCGCGGCCAGGACGTTCGCGGCAGCACTGGCCGGACGGCTGGCGCCGCGCCCGGTACGGCTGGTCGACGAGCGCTTCACCACGGTGCTCGCGCATGACGCGCTCCGCCAGGGCGGACGGGACACCAGGCAGCGGCGCACGGTGGTGGACAAGGCGGCGGCGGCGCTGCTGCTGCAGGGCGCGCTCGACACGGAGCGCTCGACGGGCCGCCCGGCGGGCGAACTGGTGACCGCGGCGTCCGGAGCCCCCGGGTGACCCGCGACAGGCGGTACCGGGAGAGCCTGCGGGATGACCCGCGGTGGCCCCCGGCTGGGGACGGAACGTTGCCCAATGGCTACGCCGTGGCGCCGGAGCATGCGGTGCCGGCCGATGACGGCGGCCAGCCGGGACCTTACCCACCGCAAGATCCCTATGCGAGCCTGGATCCTTACGCGAACCGGGATCCCTATGCACCGCGAGATCCCTACGCGACGACCAGGGATCCCTATCCGCAGGAACCTTACGACGCCAGGGATTCCTATCCGGACCCGGTGCCGCGACAGTCCCAGGACCCTTATGCCGAGCCGGATCCCTACGGCCGCCAGGCACCGCGCGCGGGCTCTGGCCCGCACACCGCGCCCGGTCGCTATGGTGCGGCGGGGCTGGCAGGCCCGCGTGACGGGCTGCGGCCGGACGACCCGTACCTGGCCGGTGACCCGGACCGCGTGGCAGAGCGGTACGGCGCCCTGGCGGAGCAGCAGGGCCGCCCTGCCGCCTACCACCCGCAGGATCCTTACCGCGGCGCAGATCCGCTCGACCCGTCCGTGCCCTACGTGCCGCTGGAACCCTACGACCAGCCGCGTTCGCTGGCCCCGGCGGATTCCTATGGGCAGCGCGGTGCTCAGGGCGAGACGGATCCCTACGGTCAGACGGATCCGCTGGGCGGGCGTGATGCCTACGGCGCGGCCGATCCGGGCGGGCATGCGGCCGGCGGCCGTGCATTCCCCGGGGACAGCCGGGATCCTTACCGCGGCGGCAGCGTTCCCGGGCGCGGAGGTGACCCCTACGGTCCGGCCGATCGCTATGGTCCGGCCGAACCCTACGGCCTGGCGGAGGGGCAGTATCAGCAGCCACCGGACTTCGGCCCCCGGCCGCCCGGTGCTTCCAGCCATCCAGGGCGCGGCGCGGCGGCGCCGGATCCGGCCACGGATCGTGACACCGGCTCATCCGGCGGCCCGTTCCGCTGGAGTCCGTCCGATGACCTGAGCGGGCCCGCGCCGGACCCGGCCGCCGCCGGCCCGGCCGGGTACGGCGCGGGCTCCGGGAGCTACCCGGCTATCTGGCAGCCGCCCGTCGACAATGGCAGCCTGCCTGGCTACGGCGCCGGAAGCGATCCGCGCTACCCGGCCGGCGGCGACCCCCGCTATCCGGCGGCAGGCGGCGACCCGGATTACCTGACCGGCGGCGGCCCGGCCTACCCGGCGGGCGGCAGTCCCGGCTACCCGGCCGGCGGCGACCCGGCTTACCTGGCCGGCGGCCCGGGCGGCGATCCCGGGTACCTCCCGAGCGGCGGCCCGGCCTATCCGGCGGGCGGCGATCCCCGGTTCCCGGCGGGTACCGATCCGGCTTACCTGGCCGGCGGCCCGGGCGGCGATCCCGGGTACCTCCCGGGCGGCGGCCCGGCCTATCCGGCGGGTACCGACCCGGCATACCTGACCGGCGGCGGCCCGGCCTATCCGGCGGGTGACCCCCGCTATCCGGCCAGCGGTAACCCGGCTTACCTGGCGGGCAGTGACCAGGCCTACCCGGCCGGCGGCGACCCCTGGCACCCGGAGGCAGGCGGCCCGCCTTATCCGGCCGGCGGCGCGCCCAGCTACCTTTCGGCCGGTGACCAGGACTATCCGCCGGGGGAGCCCGGCTTTCCTGCTGATCCCGGCAGCCGTCGCCAGCCCGCGGGCGAACCGTCAGCCATCCAGGACGCGCGGCCGAACCGCGGGCGTGCCGCCGGCTCGGGTCCCGGTGCCCGGGGCGTGCCGGGGACGGGCGCCCGCGGGGATGCCGGGCCGGCCGGGAGGCGCGGCCCGGCCCGGGCCGGCACGCGAGGACCAGGCAGCGGACCAGGCGGGAAGCCTGCGGGCGGGCCCCGTGACCCGGCGCCAGCGCCGGGCAAGCGGCTGAAGAAACGCCGCCGCAGCGGCACGATCGCCGGCCTCGCCGCCGCGATCGTCATAGTCCTCGTGCTGGGCGCGGCCGGCCTTTACGGATACAAGTACGTCCAGGCCAAGCTGCATCCGGCGAATTTCACCGGCAACGGCCACGGCGTTGTCCAGGTCCAGGTCCTGGTAGGGGATACGGCCATCTCGCTGGCGCCCCGGCTGAAGCGCCTGGGCGTGATCGCCAGCACCGGCGCCTTCATCTCGGCGGTCAAGGCCAGCGGCAATCCGAATGCGCTGGAGCCGGGCACCTTCCGGCTGCATAAGCAAATGAATGCCGCGCTCGCCTGGAAGCTGCTGCTCACCCCGTCGGCGCGAATCCAGGCAACCGTCACCATTCCCGAGGGGCTGCGCCAGTCCCAGATCATCGCCACCCTCGGCAAGGAGACCAAGTTCAAGCCTGACGCCTACGCTCAGGCGCTCAAGGACCCGAAAGCACTCGGCCTGCCCTCCTTCGCCAACGGCAAGGCGGAGGGCTACCTCTTCCCTGCGACCTATCAGATCCCGCCCGGGATGACGGCCCTGCAGATCCTGCAGGGCATGGTCAACCGGTTCCATCAGGAAGCGCAGATCATCGACCTGCCCGCGGCGGCCAAGACGGCCAAGGTGACGGAGAGCCACATCATCATCGTGGCGAGCCTGGTGCAGGCCGAGGGGGGCACCGCGGCGGACTTCCCCAAGATCGCCCGCGTGATCTACAACCGGCTGAATTCGGGGAGGAAGCTCGAGCTCGACAGCACGGTCTTCTACGCGCTCGGCAAGTACGGCATCCAGGCCTCCACCAAGGACCTCAGCACGCCCTCGCGGTACAACACCTACCTGCACGCCGGCCTGCCGCCGGGTCCGATCGACAGTCCGGGCGACGCCGCGATCAAGGCGGCGCTGCACCCGGCGCACGGCAACTGGCTGTTCTTCGTGACCGTGGACCCGAAGAAGCACATCACCAAGTTCACCGCGAGCGAGACCCAGTTCGAGAAATTCAGGGCCGAGCTGGCCCGGAACATCAAGCAAGGCCGCTGACGGTCCCCGGATGAAGGCAGCTGTCCTCGGCTCGCCGGTCGGCCACTCCCTGTCCCCGGTGCTGCACCGGGCCGCCTACACCGAACTCGGCCTGACCGGCTGGAGCTACCAGGCGATCGAGTGCGCCGAAGCCGGGTTGCCGGACCTGCTGAGCGGCTGCGGTGCCGAGTGGGCCGGGCTGTCCCTCACCATGCCGCTGAAGCGGGCGGTGCTGCCGCTGCTCGACCGGGTCGAGCCGCTGGCCGCCGAGGTGGGCGGTGCCAATACCGTGACGTTCGCCGGCGGCCGCAGGCACGGGCATAACACCGACGTCCCCGGCATGATCGCCGCTCTCGCCGGGGCGGGGGTCGCCGCGGCCGACGGTTCCGCGGCCGGCCAGGCGCTGATCCTCGGCGGCGGCGCCACCGCCTGCTCGGCCCTGGCCGGGCTGCGCGGTCTCGGCGCGGCCGGCGCGACCGTGGCGGTCCGCGATCCGGCCCGGACGGCGGATGTGCTGGCGGCGGCGGCCCGGCTGGGCATGCGGGTACGGCTGGCCGCGTTCGGTGAAGACCAGGACCGAGGCTGGCGGCTGCTGATCTCCACCGTTCCCGCCGGAGCGGCCGACATCTACGCGGACCGCATCCTGCGGGCCGCTGCGGCCCCGCTGGCGGTTCTCGATGTGGTGTACCACCCTTGGCCGACCCCGCTGGCGGCGGCGGCTGAGCAGGCCGGGGTGATCACGGTCAGCGGCTTCGAGCTGCTGGTGCAGCAGGCCGGCCCGCAGGTCGAGCTGATGACGGGCAAGCCGGCGCCGCTCGCGGCCATGCGGGAGGCCGGTCTCGCCGAGCTGGCCCGCCGAGCACCCGGGCCGTCCCGGTGACCCCGCCGGGCCGCGGGAATACCACTGGCTACCCTGATGCGTTAGTCTGGGCGGAAGATAAGTCCGGCGTAACGGCCGGACATGCAAGCGGAGGACCACCTCGGCCGCCTCCCACCTTGCCAGCTGAGCTGCTGGCGGGTACGACCAGGCAGCCCTTGCGGGCTGGCTGATCAGGCCGGGCGCTGGGCAGCCGGCCGCGATGCGGACGGCTGGCCGGGCGCCCAGTGGCGACACCGGACCGGGTATTTCCCGCGGCCGGTGCCGCGGCAATGGTGGCCCCGCATGCATGCCGTGCGGGGCTTTCTGCGTCAATGCCGCAGCAGCCCGCTCAGCTGCGGCATCGTCTGGCAGTTACCGCCAGGGGGACGTCCCCTGGCCGGGACAGTGACACAAGGAGGTCACATCAGCACCGAACCCCGTATCAACGAGCGCATCCGCGTCCCCGAAGTCCGGCTTGTCGGCCCGGCCGGCGAGCAGGTCGGGATCGTCGCCATCAATGATGCGCTTGCGCTGGCCCAGGAGGCCGATCTCGACCTTGTCGAGGTCGCGCCGACCGCGCGACCGCCGGTCGCCAAGCTGATGGATTACGGCAAGTTCAAGTACGAATCCGCGCTCAAGGCCAGGGAGTCTCGCAAGAACCAGGCGCAGACCGTCATCAAGGAGATCAAGCTCCGGCCAAAGATAGACCCGCACGACTACGGCACCAAGAAGGGCCATGTCGAGCGGTTCCTCAGGCAGGGTGACAAGGTCAAGGTGACGATCATGTTCAGGGGCCGCGAGCAGTCCAGGCCCGAGCTTGGCCACCGGCTGCTACAGCGGCTGGCCGGGGACGTGGAGGAGCTAGGCTTCGTCGAGGCGCAACCCAAGCTGGACGGCCGGAACATGATCATGGTGATCGGGCCGCACCGGCGGAAGACCGACCAGAAGGCTGACCGGAGCCCGGCACGCGCGAGCGCGCGCCCGGGTGCCAGGGAAAGCGCCGCTGCCCGGCAGAATTCCGGTGCGCGGCCGGACACCGGTGCCCGGCCGGGCACCGGTGTCCGCGAGGCCGACCGGCGTGCCGGGGAGGCGGTCGCCGCCGCCCCGCGTGCCGCCGCTCCCCGCCCGGTGCCGACGCCGCGCGCGCCGCGGCCGACCGCGGCGGCGGCGGCCGAGCGCGGCCCCGCGGACGGCCGGGCGGCCGGCTAGCCGCCCGGCGCAACCGGCCGGCCCGGCTCGCGCGGCCGGGTGCAGGCGGCCGGCCCGGGAAGGCGGCCACGCGGCGTCTGCCGCAGGCCGGCAGGCTGACCGGGCGGCTCCGGTGCGCAGGCACCCGGGACGCCGGAGACGGGCCGAACGGGACTGCGTCCCGGGAAGCGAGGCAGCACCGTGCCCGCTGGCACGGGCAAGGAATGTCGTGCCGTGGGCACGCGAGGGAACATCGTGCTGACGGCACGCGAGCTAGTGCCGTGCCGGAGGCACGCTAGGGAACGGAGACGACGGCGACATGCCGAAGATGAAGACGCATAGCGGTGCCAGCAAGCGGTTCCGGCTGACCGGCACCGGCAAGGTGATGCGCCGCCGGGCCAACCGCGCCCACCTGCTCGAGCACAAGCCGAGCACGCGCACGCGCCGGCTGAAGAACGAGGTAACGCTCTCGCCGGCCGACCTGAAGAAGATGAAGAGACTGCTGGGTCGCTAGGCCCGCCCGCTGAAGGAGTCAAAAGCAATGGCACGCGTGAAGCGGGCGGTCAACGCCCACAAGAAGCGCAGGGTTGTCCTGGAGCGGGCGAGCGGTTACCGCGGCCAGCGGTCCCGGCTGTACCGCAAAGCCAAGGAGCAGGCGCTCCACTCGATGACCTATGCGTACCGTGACCGCAAGGACCGCAAGGGCGCGTTCCGGCGGCTGTGGATCCAGCGCATCAACGCCGCGGCCCGCGCCGACGGCATGACTTACAACAGGTTCATCCAGGGGCTCAAGATCGCGGGCGTCGAGGTCGACCGGCGGATGCTCGCCGAGCTTGCCGTCGCCGATCCGCAGGCGTTCTCCGCGCTGGTAGACGTGGCAAGGAAGGCCCTGCCCGCACTGCCCGACCGGGCCGCGGCGAGCACGGCCGCGGCCTGAGCCCGGCCGGACGAACCCTTGCCGGCTGGCGGCGCGGAACCCCGGATGGCAGTACCAGCGGGACGGCCCCGGGCAGCGCCAGCCGGACAGCATCAGCAGGAACAGCATCAGCAGGACGGCGGCAGCCTCACCGGATCGGCCAGGCCGGAGATTACCAGCGCCCGCTCGCCCCGGGTGCGGGCCGCCCGCCGGCTGGCCAAGCGCGCGTTCCGGCAGCAGGCCCGGTCATTCCTCGCCGAGGGACCGCAGGCGGTCACCGAGGCACTGGCCTCCGGCGCGACGGTCACCGAGCTGTTCCTGACCGGGCCGGCCCGGGCTCGGCATGGCGAGCTTGCCGCCGAGGCGGCCCGCCGGGGCGCAGCAGTGCACGCGGTAAGCGGCGACGTCATGGCCGAGCTTGCGCAGACCGTTACGCCGCAGGGACTGCTCGCGGTCTGCCGGTTCGTCGATGTGCCGCTGGCCCGGCTGGCCGAGGCCAGCCCCCGGCTGGTGGTGATCCTGGCCAGCATCCGGGACCCCGGCAACGCGGGAACGGTGCTCAGGACGGCAGACGCGGCCGGAGCCGACGGCGTCATCTTCTCGGACGCATCAGTTGACCCGTACAACAGCAAATGCGTGCGGGCCTCGGCAGGCAGCCTCTTTCACCTCCCGATGGTTGTCGGCGTGCCGCTGGCCGAGTCGGTCCTCGCGCTGCGCGGTGCCGGGCTGCAGGCGCTGGCCGCCGACGGCGGCGCCGCGCTGACGCTCGATGAGGTGGCGCACGCGTCCAGGCTCGGGCAGCCGACCGCATGGCTGTTCGGCAACGAGGCATGGGGGCTCCCCGGCGCCCTGCTCGCGCTCGCGGACGAGGCCGTCGCGGTGCCGATCTACGGCCGGGCGGAAAGCCTGAACCTCGCCGCTGCCGCCGCCGTCTGCCTGTACGCATCGGCCCGCGCGCTGCGAGCCGGGTCGCTGACCGCCCGGGCGCAGATTTCTCCCCCCGCGGGGTAATTCCTGCAACCGCTTGCATTCTCCGGCATGTGGGGGTGCCGCACAGCATTCCGGACGCGCTAGAGTCTGACCTGATCACGTTGCGTCATGAGTGGCCGGATGGGTCACCGGCTAGTCGCCATGAGTGGCCCGGATGGGTCAGCGGCTAGTCGCCGTCGGCGCGGCGATGCCAGCCTGCGGGTAACCCCCCGGACCCCGGGCTGGTGGTAAGCCATGGTCCGGGGGCATGGGTGCCGGGCAGAGGCGGCGGGCGAGTGGACGGGATCATGTCGGGCCAGGCTCAGGCCACGGTCGGTGGCGCGGTGCACGTTGCCGCGGACGCCGGCAGCGGCCTGATCATTGCCGACGACCTGCCAGATGGCCTGGTGATCGCTGATCACGCGGGCTGCGTCACCGTGTTCAACCGCGCGGCAGGCCGGCTCACCGGAATCCCGCACGCGCACGCAGTCGGCCGGGACGTCCGGCATGTCCTGCCGCTGCAGGACGCCGACGGCCGTAACTGGTGGGCCTGCGCCAGGCCCTACCACGGCCTGTCCACGCGGACGCGGCACCCGGAGCGGTCGCTGTACCTGCCCTGCGGGACCGAGCTGCTGGTCACGGTTGGCTATGTGCGCGATCCCCGCCGGGAGGCGCGCGGCGGGTGGAACTGCGATCCCGGCGCGGTGCGCAGGGTCGTGATCACCATGCGCGGCGCCCAGCAGCGGGCACGGATCGAGCGCAGCCGCGCCGACCTGGTGTCGACCGTCGCCCACGAACTCCGCTCACCGCTGACCAGCGTCAAGGGATTCACCGCCACCCTGCTGGCCAAGTGGCCGCGGTTCACCGACGACCAGAAGCGGGTCATGCTCGAGACCGTCAACGCGGACGCGGACCGGGTCACCCGGCTGATCACCGAGCTGCTCGACGTGTCCAGGATCGAGTCGGGCCGTATCGAGGTGCACCGCCAGCTTGTCGATGTGCCCGAGCGAGCCGGGCGGGTCATCGCCGGGCGGGTCGCGGCCGGCGACAGCCCCGGCCGGTTCCGGCTCGAGGTCCGCGGCGACCTGCCCGAGACCTGGCTGGACGCCGACAAGGTGGATCAGGTCCTCGGCAACCTGATCGAGAATGCGGTCCGGCATGGTGCTGGTACCGTTACCACCGTGGTGGAACCGCTGCGCGGCGCAGGCTCCCCTGGCATCGCGGTATCAGTCCGGGACCAGGGCGAGGGTATCGCGCCCGAACTCGCGCCCCGGGTGTTCCGGCAGTTCTGGCGCGCGAAGCGCCGTGGCGGTGCGGGCCTCGGCCTGTTCATCGTCAAGGGACTTGTCGAGGCGCACGGCGGCACCATCACCGTGTGCCAGGCACCGGGCGGCGGGGCTCAGTTCCGATTTACGATGCCCGCCGGCACGCCTGACTTCGGCTGACCGGCGGGCCCTGGGGAGATCCCGGACCTGACAGCGGGCCAGCCCGCGCGGCACCGCCAGTCAAGCCCCGCCTGGCCGCGGCCGTTCCTTGCGGACGGCCAGCACCGGACCATCCGTTAAGAAATGATGTGCGCCACCTCGCCAACGACAGCCGGTGACCGCAGGAGAGCAGCTACGCCAATGTCCGCACCGAACAAGAGTTATGACCCCGTGGAGGTCGCCGTGCTGTCGGCGAAGGAGGTGCAGCGCATGCTCGACGACGCGCTGGCTGCCATCGCCGGCGCGGCGAGCCTGGACGAGCTGAAGGCCGCCCGGCTCGCGCATGCCGGTGACCGGGCGCCCATCGCCGAGGCCAACGCCGAGATCGGGGCGCTGCCGCCCGCCGCCCGCGCTGACGCGGGCCGGCGCGTCGGCGCCGCGCGGGCCGCCATCAAGGCGGCGCTGGCCGGCCGGCAGGAGGAGCTCGAAGCAGAGCGGGACCGCCGCGCGCTTGCCGAGGAGGCCGTCGACGTCACCCTGCCCTGGGACCGGGTCCCGCCGGGCGCGCGGCACCCGGTCACGACCGTGGGCGAGCGGCTCGCCGACGTGTTCGTCGGCATGGGCTACGAGATCGCCGAGGGGCCCGAAGCCGAGGCGGAATGGTACAACTTCGACGCGCTGAATTTCCCGCCCGAGCACCCGGCACGCGAGATGCAGGACACGATCTTCGTGGCCGGCCCGCACGGCGAGCCCAGGTCCGGGGTGGTGCTGCGCACGCATACCTCCCCGGTGCAGATCCGGTCGATGCTGACCCGCCCGCTGCCGCTGTACGTGGTCAGCCCCGGCAAATGCTTCCGCACGGACACGCTGGACGCCACGCACAGCCCGGTGTTCCACCAGATCGAGGGACTGGCCGTCGACGAGGGCCTGACCATGGCCGACCTGCGCGGCGCGATCAGCGCCTTCGTCGACGCGATGTTCGGCGAAGGCCTGCGAACCAGGCTGCGGCCCGACTTCTTCCCGTTCACCGAGCCGTCCGCCGACGTGTCGATGGAATGCCATGTCTGCCGCGGCGAGTCTGCCCGCCCGGGCGCCGAGCCGTGCCGGGTATGCCGTTCCCAGGGCTGGATCGAGATCGCGGGCTGCGGGATGGTCAACCCGCGGGTCCTGGTGGCCTGCGGCATTGACCCGGACCGCTATAGCGGCTTCGCGTTCGGGCTGGGCATCGAGCGCACCCTGATGATCTCCCGCGGGGTGACCGACATCAGGGACGCCGTCGAGGGCGATGTTCGGTTCAGCCGGGCACTCGGAATGGAGGCGTGATGCGGGTTCCGCTGTCCTGGCTGCTCGAGTTCGCGGCGCTCGAGCACACCAGCGGCCAGCCGGGCATCGGCCTGGCCGAGGCCGGCCTGTCCGGTGCCGTCGCCGCCGAGGTCGCCAGGCGGCTCACCGCGGCCGGCCTGGAGGTCGAGTCGGTCGAGCAGGTCGGGCACGACATCAGCGGCGTCGCGGTGGGGCAGGTGCGCCATATCGAGGAGCTTTCCGGCTTCAGGAAGCCGATCAGGTACTGCCGGGTGTCGGTCGGCGGCGGCCGCGAGCAGCAGGTCATCTGCGGCGCTTCCAACTTCGCCGTCGGCGACCTCGTGCCGGTCGCGCTGCCCGGCTCGACGCTGCCCGGCGGCGTCGAGATCGGCGCGCGCGAGGCCTATGGCCGGACATCCGAGGGGATGATCTGCTCGATGGCCGAGCTGGCGATCGGCGATGACCACTCCGGCATCCTGGTGCTGCCGGCCGAGGCGCCGGTCGGTGCCGACTTCGCCGAGTACGCGGGGCTGCGCGATCACGTGCTGGACATCGCCGTCACGCCGGACAAGGGCTATGCGCTGTCCGTGCGGGGGGTGGCCAGGGAACTGGCGATCGCGTTCGGCGCGGACTTCACCGACCCGGCTGACCTGGGCTTGCCCGGTGACGTCGAGACGGTTTCCGCCGACGTGTACCCGGCCAGCATCGAGGACGCCAGCGCCTGTGACCGGTTCGTGCTCAGGGAGGTGCGCGGGATCGACGGGACCCGCCCCGCTCCGCTGGTGATGCGCGTGCGGCTGGCCAGGGCCGGGATGCGCAGCGTCTCGCTGGCTGTCGACGTCACCAACTACCTGATGCTGGAACTCGGCCAGCCTATGCACGCGTTCGACCGGGCAGCGCTGTCCGGGCCGATCGTGGTCCGCCGGGCGCGCCAGGGCGAGCGGCTGGAGACCCTCGATCATGTCGTCCGCGAGCTTGACCCCGATGACATCCTGATCACCGACTCGTCCGGCCCGATCTCGCTGGCTGGCACCATGGGCGGGCTCGCCACCGAGATCTCGGCCGCCAGCCGCGACCTGGTGATCGAGGCGGCGCATTTCTCCCCGGAGGGTACCGCGCGGATGAGCCGCCGGCACAAGCTGGCCAGCGAGGCATCCGCCCGGTTCGAGCGGGGCGTGGACCGTGAGCTGCAGCTGCGGGCCTCGGCCAGGGCCGCGTCGCTGCTCGCGGCGCTCGGCGGCGGCCAGCTCGTGCCCGGGTGCACGCACGCGCATGCTGACGTGACCCAGCTGCCCGTCGTGATGGCGGTGGATTACCCCGACCAGGTGGCCGGCGTGGTGTACGGCCTGGCCGCGGTCACCCGCAGGCTGAGGCAGGTCGGCTGTGAGCTGACCGTCGAGGGGGAGGCGGTGACCGGGTCGGCCGGCGCGGCTGGCTGGGCGGTCGGCGCGGAAGGCCCGGGCGGCGGCGGCGGTGCGGCCGGCGCCGGCGGGCCGGCCGTCTCGTCAGCCCCGCCGAGCAGGCACGTCAGGAACGAGCACGGCAAGCACGACCGCTCCGGGCAGCGGCTCACCGTCATGCCGCCGTCCTGGCGTCCTGACCTGACCGACCCCAGTGACCTGGCCGAGGAAGTCATCAGGCTGGAGGGCTACGAGAACATCCCGGTCCGGCTGCCGCGCGCGTCGGCCGGCCACGGCCGCACGCCGCGGCAGCGGATGCGCCAGACGATCGGCCGCGCCCTGGCTGCCGCCGGGTACGTCGAGGTGATCAGCAACCCGTTCGGCGGGCCGGCCGACGCCGACCGGCTGCAGCTGCCGCCCGGTGACCCGCGCCGCAACGTGCCCCGGCTGGCCAATCCGATCAAGGATGACGAGCCGCTGATGCGCGGCACCCTGCTGCCCGGCCTGCTGCGGGTGCTCGGCCGCAACATCGGCCGGGGCTTCGCCGACGTGGCGCTGTTCGAGCTGGGCCTGGTCTTCCTGACCCGCCCGGAGGGCCAGGGCATCGCGCCGATCCTGCGGGTCGACCGCGGGCCCTCGGTCCAGGACGTGGCCGCGCTGCAGGCGGCCCTGCCGGACCAGCCGCTGCATCTCGCGGCGGCCCTGGCCGGCCACCGGGAGGTGCCGGGCTGGTGGGGGGACGGCCGTCCGGCCTGCTGGGAGGACGCCGTCGAGGCGGCCCGGCAGGTGCTCAGGATCAGCCGGGTGCCGTTCTCGGTGCGGGCCGACCAGCACGCGCCCTGGCATCCCGGCCGCTGCGCCGCCCTGCATGTGCAGGCGGGCCAGGGACTTCAGTGGCTCGCCGGGCACGCGGGCGAGCTGCATCCGCGGGCGGTGCAGGAATTCGGGCTGCCGCCGCGCACCTGCGTGATGGAACTGGACATGTCGGTGATCGAGACAGCCGCGGCCGCGCTGGGGCCGGTCCAGGCCCCGGTGATCTCGCCCTACCCCGTCGCCACCCAGGACGTGGCGCTGATCGTGCCGGCGGCGGTGCCCGCCGCCGATGTCGAGGCGGCGCTCGTCGCCGGCGCTGCCGCGGCGGGCGTGCCGGCAGCGGACTCCGCGGTGCCCGGTGCCGCCGTGCCCGGGACCGGCGTGCTTCTCGAGTCGATCCGCCTCTTCGACGTCTACACCGGGGAACAGGCAGGAGAAGGCAGGAAGTCACTGGCTTACACGCTGCGCTTCCGCGCGCCAGACCGGACGCTGACCGCCGAGGAGGCCAGCGCCGCCCGCGACGCGGCGGTCGCCGAGGCCGCGAGGCGCACCGGCGCCGTCTTGCGCGGCGGTTCCTGACCGCCTGCGGAGCACGCGCGGGCACGGATTACGCCACGGAATCTGCGGATCGGTGGCAGCCACCGATGCCCGGCAGCCGCCCCTCCGCCAGGCTGGCGGGCCGCGTTCCGCGGCCGCGCGGCAGGTCAGGCGGGCGCGGGCAGGATGGCCAGGATCTCGGTGTTTCCCTTGACGCACTTGGAGGCATTCCCGGTGCGCAGCACGTAGGGTGTCGCAAAGCCCTGGCAGGTCCAGCCGTCGATCTTGACCGGGCCGCCGCCGCCGTTACCGGGTTCCCGGCCTGCCGCGATGGCGCTGGCGTAGTCGTGCTCGACGGTCATCGCCGTCGCGCATTTCACCGAGCCGTGCTGGACATGGACGCGGACCGGCACGTTAGCCGCCGTCTTGGTGGTCCCGCACGAGGTCACCGCCTTGTCCGTGCGCACGTGACCGGCTGATGGCACGGCGCCCGGACCCGATCCGGCTAAGCCGCAGCCCGCCACGGCGACGGCGACCGCCGCCGCGATCAGGCCAGTCTGCGCACGGCAGACCCGGGAGCGCAGTCGGCCACCGGCCATCGGGCGTCTCCTTTCGGGCGTCTCCCATCATGCCGTCCGCCACCTGACCTCCCCAAGCCGGCTCTCCGAATATGACGCTGCCGGAAACCCGTTCGTTGCCAGGCGCCCGGCACGGCCGGGGCCGCCGCCCGAGGCCGGCCGCGGGGAAGCGCTTGCATAAGAAGACAGATATATGCATAATCATTCATGAGCCTGCCCGGGGAGACCCGCCGGCCGCCGGACTGAGGAGAGAGCAATGGGAGCGCGGGTGGCGGTGGCCGGGGCCAGCGGCTACGCCGGGGGCGAGGTGCTCCGCCTGCTGGCTGGCCACCCGGACCTTGAGCTCGCCGCGGTCACCGCGGACAGCAAGGCCGGGCAGCCGCTCGGCGCCGTCCATCCGCAGCTGGCGGGCGTGCCCGGCCTGGCGGGCCGACGATTCGACACCACCGGCGCTGACCTCATCGCCGATTGTGACCTCGCCTTCATCGCGCTGCCGCACGGGCAGTCCGCATCGCTGGCCGGCCAGCTGCCCGCCGCGACGAAGATCGTCGACCTGGGCGCGGACTTCAGGCTGTCCGACCCGGCGGCCTGGGCCAGGTACTACGGCACCGCACACGCCGGCCGCTGGCCCTACGGCCTCCCCGAACTGCCCGGCGCCCGGGCCACGATCAGCTCGGCCACCAGAGTCGCGTCGCCGGGCTGCTATGCGACGGCGGTCATCCTCGCCCTGGCGCCGCTGCTCGCGGCGGGCCTCGCGGAGCCGTCCGACGTCGTGATCACCGCCGCCTCCGGCACGTCGGGCGCCGGGCGGGCGGCCAAGCCGGAGCTGCTGGGCAGCGAGGTGATGGGCTCGGTAGCCGCCTACCAGGTGGCCGGCGCGCACCGGCACACGCCGGAGATCGAGCAGGCGCTCGGCGAGGTCATCGCGGCCGGCCGGAGGGCACCGGGGGTAACGGTCTCCTTCACGCCGATGCTCGCGCCGATGCCGCGCGGCATCCTGGCCACCTGCACCGCCCGGCTGGCAGCCGGGGCCGGGGCGCCGGGGCCGGGCCCGGTCACGGCCGGGCTGCGGGCGGCGATGTCCGCCGCGTATGGCGCAGAGCCCTTCGTCTGCCTGCTGCCGGAGGGCCGGTGGCCGGCCACGGCGGCCGTCAGCGGGTCGAACGCCGCGCACCTGCAAGTGGCCGCCGACACTCACGCGGGCCGCGCCGTCGCGGTGGCCGCCATCGACAATCTCGGCAAGGGCGCGGCCGGCCAGGCCATCCAGTGCGCCAACCTCATGCTCGGACTGCCGGAGACCGCCGGCCTGACGACCTACGGAGTAGCGCCATGAGCATCACCGTGCCCGCCGGTTTCCGCGCGGCCGGCGTCACCGCCGGGCTGAAGAGCTCCGGCGACCCCGACGTGGCCGTCGTGCTCGGCGACGGGCCGTCATATGCCGCCGCCGCCGTCTTCACGGCGAACAGGGTGCAGGCGGCCCCGGTTCGCTGGACCCGGCAGGCGGTGCGCGGCGGCCGCCTGCGCGCGGTCGTGCTGAACTCGGGCTGCGCGAACGCCTGTACCGGGCCGGCCGGCGACGCCGATACCCGGCTGACCGCCCGCCGGCTCGCCGACGCCACGGGCCTGCCCGCGGCCGAGATCGCTGTCTGCTCAACCGGCCTGATCGGGCAGCGGCTGCCGATGGAGCTGCTGCTGCCGGCCGTGGACAAGGCAGCCGCGGCCGCCGACGGCGGTGGCGGCGCGGCGGCCGCCGACGCGATCAGGACGACGGACACGGTGCCGAAGGAAGCCGTCCGGCGCGGCCAGGCGTACGCGATCGGCGGGATGGCCAAGGGCGCGGCCATGCTGGCGCCCGGCCTCGCGACCATGCTCTGCGTCCTCACCACCGACGCCGACCTGGACGCGGCTGACCTGGACACGGCGCTGCGGGCGGCAACCGGCCAGACGTTCAGCCGGCTCGACACGGACGGCTGCATGTCCACGAACGACACGATCCTGCTGCTCGCCAGCGGCGCCGCCGGCGTGCGCCCGGATCCGGGCGGGTTCGGCGCGCTGCTCACTGCCGTCTGCGCCGACCTGGCCCGCCAGATGCAGCTGGATGCCGAGGGCGCCGGCAAGGCGATCGACATCGAGGTGACCGGCGCGGCCAGCGAGGCGGACGCCATCACGGCGGGCCGCGCGGTGGCCCGCAGCAACCTGCTCAAGTGCGCCATCGCCGGGGAGGACCCGAACTGGGGCCGGGTGCTGGCCGCGGTCGGGACCACCGACGCGGTGTTCGAGCCCGACCAGCTGAACGTGGCCATCAACGGCGTCTGGGTCTGCCGGAACGGGTTCGCCGCGGCCGACCGGTCCGGCGTGGACCTCACCGGCCGGGACGTCACGATCACCATCGACCTGTCGGCCGGCCAGCAAGCGGCCACGATCCGCACCACCGACCTGACCGCCGCCTACGTGCACGAGAACTCGGCGTACCCGACGTGACCGAGACGCTGCGAGAGGTCACCTGCTGCCCGCCGGACCGGACGGCGGCACTCGCCAAGGCGGCAGTGCTGATCGAGGCGCTGCCGTGGCTGAACCGGTTCCACGGCCAGACCGTGGTGATCAAGTTCGGCGGGCACGCGATGGCCGACGAGGCGCTGCGGCTGGCCTTCGCGCAGGACGTCGTGTTCCTGCGCTATGCCGGGCTCCGGCCGGTGGTGGTGCACGGCGGCGGACCGCAGATCAGCGCCCAGCTGGACCGGCTTGGCATCGGCACTAGCTTCGCCGGCGGGCTGCGCGTTACCACCCGGGAAACCATGGACGTCGTGCGCATGGTGCTCACCGGGCAGGTCAACAGGGACGTGGTCGGGCTGATCAACCGGCACGGCCCGTTCGCGGTGGGCATGTCGGGAGAAGATGCCAACCTGCTCACCGCCACCCGCCGGCACGTGATCGTGGACGGCGAGCCGGTCGATATCGGCATGGTCGGCAAGATCGACGCGGTGAACCCGGGGGCCGTGCATGCCCTGCTCGACGACCGCCGGGTGCCGGTCATCTCGAGCGTCGCCCGCGGCGACGGCGGCGAGGTGTACAACGTCAACGCCGATACCGCGGCGGCGGCGATCGCGATCGCGCTGGACGCCGCGAAGCTGGTCGTGCTCACCGACGTGGCGGGGCTTTACGCGGACTGGCCGGGCAGCGCGGGCGCCGCGGCGGGCACCGCCGCGGGCGAAGTGATCAGCCAGCTCACCGCGGCCAGCCTGGAGGAGATGCTGCCGGACCTCAGCGAGGGCATGATCCCGAAGATGGAGGCATGCCTGCAGGCCGTCCGTGGCGGCGTGCCGCGGGCGCATGTGCTCGACGGGCGGCTGCCGCACGCCATCCTGCTGGAGATCTTCACCGACTCGGGCATCGGCACCATGGTGCTGCCCGACGCAGCGCCCGAGCCCACCGGGGCGACGGGATGAACAGAGCGACGGAATGAGCACACCGCCATGAGCAAGGCCGCCATGACTCACACCGCCATGAGTGACACCGCCGTGAGCAACACCGGGCAACTGCGGGACCGCTTCGCCGCGGCGCTGATGGGGAACTACGCGGTCCCGCCGGTTGCCCTGGTCCGCGGCAACGGCTGCCTGGTCTGGGACGCCGACGGGCGCGAGTACACCGACCTGATCGCCGGCATCGCCGTGAGCGCGCTCGGGCATGCGCACCCGGCGGTCACCGAGGCCGTCACCCGCCAGGTGAACAGCATCGCGCACACGTCCAACCTGTTCCTGCACGAGGGCGAGGTCGCGCTCGCCGAGCGGCTGCTCGGCCTGCTCGGCAACGCGGGCGGCCCGGCGGACGGCCGGGTCTTCTTCGCGAACTCGGGCACCGAGGCCAACGAGGCCGCCGTGAAGGTGGTCCGGCGCCGCCAGGGCGCCGGACGGCCGGTCATCGTCGCCGCCGAGAACAGCTTCCACGGGCGGACCTCGGCGGCGCTCGCGCTGACCGGGAAGAGCTCCATCAGGGATCCGTTCGGGCCCTTCGGGGTTGATGTCAGGTTCGTGCCCTTCGGCGATGAGCATGCGCTGCGGGCGGCGGTTCGGCCGGACTGCGCCGCGCTGTTCCTTGAGCCCTGCCAGGGCGAGGCCGGCGTGATCCCGGCGCCGGCCGGGTACCTGCGCACGGCCCGCGCGGCCTGTGACGAAGCCGGCGCGCTGCTCGTGCTCGACGAGATCCAGAGCGGGATCGGGCGGACCGGGGCCTGGTTCGCGCACCAGCCGGAAGGGATCACGCCCGACGTGATCACCCTGGCCAAGGGACTCGGCGGCGGGCTGCCGATCGGCGCGTGCATCGGCCTCGGCGAGTGCGGCACCGCGCTGCGCCAGGGGGACCACGGAAGCACGTTCGGCGGCAACCCGGTCGCGTGCGCCGCCGCGCTGGCGGTTCTGGACACGATCGAGGCCGAGGGGCTGCTGGCGCACGCCGCCGAGACCGGCGACGGGCTCGCGGCCGGCATCGCCGCCGCCGGCCACCCGCTGGTCGCCGGAGTACGCGGCCGCGGCCTCTGGCTCGCGATCGCGCTGACCGGCCCCGTCGCGGCCAGCGTGGAAGCCGCGGCCCGGCGGGCCGGCTACCTGGTCAACGCGGTGCAGCCGGATGCCATCAGGCTGGCGCCGCCGCTGATCCTGACCGCGGCGCAGGCGGACTCCTTCGTGGCCGCCCTGCCCCGGATTCTCGACGAGGGCAGCACGCCCGTCCCGCCAGGGGCGTGATCATGTTTTCTGCTCAGCCCGCGCCCCCGGGCCTGCCCGCACTCCCGGCCAGGCCGGCATGAGCCAGGTGAGCCCGGCTACCAAGGCCGCCAGGCAAGCCCAGATCGCCAGCATCCTGGAGCAGGCTGCGGTGCGCTCGCAGGATGAGCTCGCCGACTGGCTGGCTCACCGCGGGGTCCGGGTCACCCAGACCACGCTGTCTCGTGACCTGGAGGAACTCGGCGCGGTCCGGCTCCGCGGCCCGGACGGGGCGCTCGTCTACGCGCTGCCGGGGGAGCCAGGCGGTCCCGGTTCCCGGCCGGGCGGCCTGGCCGAGAGCGTCGACGCCGGGCCCGCGAAGGCCGGCGATCCCGCCGGGCGGCGGGCCGGCGTTACCGGCGGGGCTGGCGTTGCCGGCGGGGCCGACGCCGCCGGCAGGGCCGGCGGGGCTGGCGTTGCCGGCGGCGGCACCATCGCGGGCGGGGCCGGCCGGGCCGGCGCCGCCGACCAGCCGGCCGGCATCGGCGCGGAGCCGCGCGCCCGGCTGGCCCGCGCCGCGGCCGAACTGCTCGTCTCCGCCGAGGCGAGCGCCAACCTGGTCATCGTGCGCACGCCGGCCGGCGCGGCGCAGTTCCTGGCCTCCGTCATCGACCACGCGAGCTGGCCGTCCATCCTCGGCACGGTGGCCGGCGACGACACCGTCCTCGTCATCGCCAGGGATCCGGCCGGCGGCGCCGAACTCGCCCGCGCGCTGCTCCGGCTCGCCGAGCGGCGGAACTAGCCGGCCAGCCCGGCCAGCCCAGCACAGACCATCCATCCAGCCCGAGGTACCGCATCCAACCAGGAGGATTCCATGACCGAACGCATCGTGCTCGCCTACTCCGGCGGCCTGGACACGTCGGTGGCGATCGGGTGGATCGCCGAACAGACCGGCGCCGAGGTCATCGCCCTGGCCATCGACGTCGGCCAGGGCGGCGAGGACCTGGAGACGATCAGGCAGCGGGCACTGGCCTGCGGCGCCGCCGAGTCAGTCGTCGCCGACGCCAGGGCGGAGTTCGCCACCCATTTCTGCATGCCGGCCCTGCGCGCGAACGCCCTGTACATGGACCGCTACCCGCTGGTGTCCGCGCTGTCCAGGCCGCTGATCGCGGCGCACCTGGCCGCGGTGGCCAGGGACTACGGCGCGAGCATGGTCGCGCACGGCTGCACCGGCAAGGGCAACGACCAGGTCAGGTTCGAGGTCGGGCTGGCCTGCCTGGCGCCGGACGTCAAGGTCATCGCCCCGGTCAGGGACTCCGGCATGACCAGGGACAAGGCGATTGCATTCGCGGGCGAGAAGGGACTGCCGATCAGCGTCACGTCCCGCTCGCCGTACTCCATCGACCAGAACCTCTGGGGCCGGAGCTGCGAGACAGGGCACCTGGAGGACATCTGGGAGGCGCCGCACGACGACGTCTACGGGTATTCCAGCGACCCGGCGCTGCCCCGCGAGCCGGATGAGGTCATCGTCAGCTTCGCCGACGGCACCCCGGTGGCGATCGACGACCGCAAGCTCACCCCGCTGGAGATCATCACCGAGCTGAACGAGCGCGCGGGGGCGCACGGGGTCGGCCGTGTCGACATGGTCGAGGACCGGCTCGTCGGGATCAAGAGCAGGGAGATCTACGAGGCGCCGGGCGCGATCGCCCTGATCACCGCGCACCAGGAACTAGAGAGCGTGTGCCTGGAGCGGGATCTCGCGAGGTTCAAGCGGCAGGCCGGGCAGCGCTGGACCGAGCTGGTGTACGACGGGCTCTGGTTCTCCCCGCTGCGCCGCGCGCTCGAGGCGTTCATGGACGAGGCGTCCCGGCACGTCACCGGCGACGTCCGGCTCCGCCTGCACGGCGGCAGCGCGGTGGTCACCGGCCGGCGCAGCCCGGCCGGGCTCTATGACTACGGGCTGGCCACCTACGACACCGGCGACCTGTTCGACCAGAACCTGGCGAAGGGCTTCGTCGAGCTGTGGGGCCTGCCCAGCAAGATCGCGGCCGACCGTGACCGCAAGGCGCCCAGCTAGGCCAGGTATGCTCCGGCACTGCCGATCAGCCACCACGCGAACGTGGAGGGAGCACCGTGGCAGACGACGAAGCCGGGTCCGCGATCAGGCCAGGTGCTTCCATCAGGCTCTGGGGCGGGAGGTTCGAGTCGGGCCCGGCGGAGGCGCTTGCCCGGCTGTCCGTGAGCGTCCAGTTCGACTGGCGGCTGGCCCCCTACGACCTGCTGGCCTCCAGCGCGCACGCGCGAGTACTGCACAAGGCCGGGCTGCTCACGGACATCGAGCTTGCCCGCCTGCTCGCTGCCCTTGATGACCTCGGCCAGGCATGCAGGTCCGGCAGCTTCCGCCCCACCGCCGCCGACGAGGACGTGCACACGGCGCTGGAGCGCGGGCTGCTGGAGCGGGCCGGCTCGCTCGGCGGCAAGCTGCGGGCCGGACGCAGCCGCAACGACCAGGTCGCCACCGACCTGCGGCTGTACCTGCGCGACCACGCCCGGCTGATCACCTCGCGGCTGGCCGAGCTGGAGAGTGCGCTGATCGGCCAGGCGCAGCGGCACGCCGGCACGCCGGCTCCGGGCATGACGCACATGCAGCACGCCCAGCCGGTGCTGCTCGCGCATCAACTGCTGGCGCACGTCCAGGCGTTCTGCCGGGACGTCGGCCGGCTGCAGGACTGGGACAAGCGGGCGGCGGTCTGCCCGCTCGGGTCCGGCGCCCTGGCAGGCTCCTCGTTGCCGCTCGACCCCGAGATGGTCGCCGCCGAGCTCGGCTTCGACTCCGCCGCGGCGAACTCGATGGACGCGGTCAGCGACCGAGACTTCGCCGCCGAGTTCTGCTTCGCGGCGGCGCTGCTCGGCGTGCACCTGTCCAGGCTCGGCGAGGAAATCGTGCTGTGGTCCTCGCACGAGTTCGGCTGGGCCGAGATCGACGACGCCTACGCCACCGGGTCATCGATCATGCCGCAGAAGAAGAACCCGGACGTCGCCGAGCTGGCCCGCGGCAAGGCGGGGCGCCTGATCGGCGGGCTGACCGGGCTGCTCACCACGCTGAAGGGGCTGCCGCTGACGTACAACAGGGACCTGCAGGAAGACAAGGAACCCGTGTTCGACGCGGTGGACACGCTACTTCTCGTCCTGCCGGCGATGGCAGGCCTGATAAGTACCATGCGCTTTAATTCGGAACGGATGGTCCGGAGTGCTGCGGCTGGCTACGCGCTCGCCACCGACCTTGCCGAGCTCCTGGTCCGGCGCGGGGTGCCGTTCCGCGAGGCGCATGAGGTCGTCGGGCACCTGGTGGTCTGGTGCCAGGTGCACGAGTGCGATCTCGCCGACGTGAGTGACGAGGACCTCGCCCGGGTGTCAGCGCACCTGACCCCGGATGTCCGGGATGTGCTGACCGTGCCGGGTGCGCTGGCCGCCAGGCAGAGTCACGGCGGAACCGCCCCGGCCCGCGTCGCCGAGCAGCTTGCGAGCCTCCGTAATAAAACCAATGAGCATGCCGCCTGGGCGGCAGGCTGACCGCTGTCATGCCGCCAGCGCCAGTGCCCGGTCCGCCCGCACCCGGCTCACCGTTCCCTAGCTCACCGCCGCCCGGCATCCTGCCGCCAGGCCTGCCGCCGCCCGGCACGCCGCTGCCGCGTGAGTTCTTCGCCAGGCCCGCCCAGGACGCGGCACGTGACCTGCTGGGCTGCGTGCTCCGGCACGACACGGCGGACGGCGCGGTCGCCGTCATGCTGACCGAGGTGGAGGCGTACGCGGGAACGGCGGATGCCGCCTCGCACGCGTTCCGCGGCCGTACCCCCCGCAACGCGGTGATGTTCGGCGAGCCCGGCCACGCCTACGTGTACTTCACCTACGGCATGCACTTCTGCGTGAACCTGGTCTGCCTGCCCTCGGGCACGGCCTCGGCGGTGCTGCTGCGGGCAGGCCGGGTGATCGACGGCGCCGGCCTGGCCGCCGTGCGCCGGCCTGCGGCCGCCAGCCGGCGGGATCTGGCCCGCGGGCCGGCCCGGCTGTGCCAGGCGCTCGGCATCGACCGCTCGCTCGACGGCGCCGACGTGTGCGATCCGGTGGCGCCGCTGCGGATCAGCGGCCGGGTGACCGACGTGCCGGCGGTCGGCACCGGGCCGCGGGTCGGGATCAGCCGGGCTGCGGCGATTCCGTGGCGGTTCTGGATCGAAGCGGAGCCGACCGTGTCGCCGTACCGCGCGCACGCGCCGCGGCGGCGCGCGGCCGCGGCGGTTTCCGCTCCCGCTGGCGAAGGTGGGACGATGCAGCGGTGACCGACATCCTCGACGAACTGACCTGGCGCGGCCTGCTCGCTGTCTCGACCGACCTCGATGACCTGCGCAAGGCGCTGGCCGCTGGCCCGCTCACCCTGTACGGCGGCTTTGACCCGACTGCCGCCGGGCTGCATATCGGCAACCTGGTGCTGCTGCTCACGATGCGCCGGTTCCAGCTGGCCGGGCACCGGCCGATCGGGCTGGTGGGCGGGGCGACCGGATTGATCGGCGACCCCAGCGGCAAGTCCGCCGAGCGGATACTGAACCCGCGCGAGGTGGTGGCCGGGTGGGTCGACCGGATCCGCGGCGAAGTCGGCCGCTTCCTTGAATTCGGCACCGGGCCGTCGGGCGCCCTGCTGGTCAGCAACCTGGACTGGACCGAGGGCCTGTCCGCGCTGGAGTTCCTGCGCGACGTCGGCAAGCATTTCCCTGTCAGCCAGATGCTCGCGAGGGAATCGGTCCGGGCACGGCTGGAGGCCGGCGGGATCAGCTACACCGAGTTCAGCTACCAGATCCTGCAGGCGTACGACTACCTGGAACTGCACCGGCGGCACGACTGCGCGCTCCAGCTCGGCGGCAGCGACCAGTGGGGGAACCTGGTCGCCGGCGTCGACCTGATCCGGCGGGTCACCGGGAACCCGGTGCACGCCCTGGCCACCCCGCTGATCACCAAGCCGGACGGGACCAAGTACGGGAAGACCGAGGGCGACGCCGTCTGGCTGAGCGCTGACCTTATGAGCCCGTACGCGTTCTACCAGTTCTGGATCAACCGGACCGATGCCGAGGCTCCCGGTTTGCTCCGGGTCTTCACATTCCGGTCTCGTAACGAAATCGAGGAGCTGGAACGGGACATAGCCGAGCGGCCCGCCGCCAGGACGGCGCAGCGGGTGCTCGCGGATGACGTGACAACGCTGGTCCACGGGGCGGCGGAGTGCGGCAAGGCGGTGGCAGCCAGCCGCGCCCTCTTCGGCCATGGTGACCTGCGGGCGCTGGACGAAAAGACGCTCGCCGCCGCCCTGGCCGAGGTTCCGGTGACCAAGGTCCCGGCCGGGACGCAGGCCGGGCCCGGCGTGCCCGATATCAGCGTGCTGCCCAAGGTAGCGGACCTGATGGCCGCGGCGGGCCTGACCACGAGCAAGTCGGCGGCCAGGCGGGCAATCGCCGAGGGCGGCGCGTACGTGAACAACGTGAAGGTTACCGACGTCGATGCCTCGCCGCGGCTCAGTGACCTGCTGCAGGGCCGGTTCCTGGTACTGCGGCGGGGGAAGCGGACGCTCGGCGGCGTCGAGGTGGCCAGGGACTGAGCGCCGCCGTGGCCGGGGCTGGGCACTGCCGGCGGGCCGCGGTCCGCCCCGATTTGACTTGATCCCCGTCGCTCTCTAGTGTTTCGTCTTGCCCCGAGGGCAGTGGACGCCATCCGGCGGACGGCTGTCAGGGGCCCGGCAGGACACCCGCCCAGCTTGCGCGCTCCGGTGATCTGAGCGCCCCGGTGCGGGTATGCTGAATGTACGACGAGTAATGAAGTAAGTCAGGTCCAGCGAACTTGGTTGACAGCCTCGGGCTGCTCGGGTAAGTTTGTAGGGTTGCCCCGGATGAGATCAACGTCTCTGAAGGTGTGCGTCCGCTCCTTGAGAACTCAACAGCGTGCTAAAAGCCAGTGCACAAGCACAACAATAACCCCGTCAGGGGCTGGGTCGGCAACGGCGCAGTTCCCGACAGAGGAATGCCAAGATCGCTTCCAAGATCCGGTTCGCCGGCCCGAAGAAGCATCTCTTTCGATGTCAGCACCCGCACGGCGCGATCTTCGGAACGTGCCCGCGGTTTGCTTATAGACATTCAATGGAGAGTTTGATCCTGGCTCAGGACGAACGCTGGCGGCGTGCTTAACACATGCAAGTCGAGCGGAAAGGCCCTTCGGGGTACTCGAGCGGCGAACGGGTGAGTAACACGTGAGCAACGCGACGACGGGTAGCCGGCCTGAGAGGGCGACCGGCCACACTGGGACTGAGACACGGCCCAGACTCCTACGGGAGGCAGCAGTGGGGAATATTGCGCAATGGGCGAAAGCCTGACGCAGCGACGCCGCGTGGGGGATGAAGGCCTTCGGGTTGTAAACCCCTTTCAGTAGGGACGAAGCGAAAGTGACGGTACCTGCAGAAGAAGCGCCGGCTAACTACGTGCCAGCAGCCGCGGTAACACGTAGGGCGCAAGCGTTGTCCGGAATTATTGGGCGTAAAGAGCTCGTAGGCGGTTTGCTGCGTCTGCTGTGAAAACCCAGGGCTCAACCCTGGGCTTGCAGTGGATACGGGCAGACTAGAGGTAGGTAGGGGAGAATGGAATTCCCGGTGTAGCGGTGAAATGCGCAGATATCGGGAGGAACACCGGTGGCGAAGGCGGTTCTCTGGGCCTTACCTGACGCTGAGGAGCGAAAGCGTGGGGAGCGAACAGGATTAGATACCCTGGTAGTCCACGCCGTAAACGTTGGGCGCTAGGTGTGGGGTCCTTCCACGGATTCCGTGCCGCAGCTAACGCATTAAGCGCCCCGCCTGGGGAGTACGGCCGCAAGGCTAAAACTCAAAGGAATTGACGGGGGCCCGCACAAGCGGCGGAGCATGTTGCTTAATTCGACGCGACGCGAAGAACCTTACCAAGGTTTGACATGCAGGGAAAAGCCGTAGAGATACGGTGTCCGTAAGGGCCCTGCACAGGTGGTGCATGGCTGTCGTCAGCTCGTGTCGTGAGATGTTGGGTTAAGTCCCGCAACGAGCGCA
>WNGF01000875.1_pt1 | contig 47493 bp, 45 predicted proteins | sample 5400641 | NCBI WGS metagenome assembly WNGF01 (sample SAMN13153371, study PRJNA577476) | soil metagenome | isolation source: 80 cm soil or saprolite under grassland replicate 2 | place: USA:California | collected 2016-06-15 | reverse complement strand
GATCAGGATCTCGGTGACGATGGCTGTCGTACTCATCAGATGCGACCCTCGTGCCGACGCTAGGTGAACGTACCGAAGTGCGCGGTGCGGATCGCGGTGTAGAACATCGGCTCCCAATAGTCGAACTGCTCGACCGTGGCCGCCTGGGCGATCAGGCGGACCTGTGCTCGGCCCTGGTAGAGCAGTCGCACCCAGCGTTTACGAATGACGTCGCCGTCGCGGAACGTGTGGCGGGCCTCGAGGCTGATGAGTCGGCCGACGGCCTCGGCTTCGCGGCTCTCGACCTTCGAGCCGGCCACCTCGCGCAGACCCCGAAGAAAACCGCGCCGCAGCGTCGCGAGATCGCCAGGCTGCACTTCGGTGCCCAGGTCGCGCCCCTCGATCGCTAGCCCCGTGAGCAGGTCAGCCGGGTCGGGTGCGTAGAAGTCGGCGCTGCTATCGGAGACGTCGAGGCGCTGCCAACCGTCGGGAATCAGGATCGAAAAGCCCAGCCGCGCATCGTGGACGACTTGCAGGCCGGTAAAACTAGGCAAAGAACGTTGCGGGCCATTCACGGGCGTTGTACGTTCGGCATCTGAGAGTACGTGTCTCTCGAAAACCCGGCACAGCACGTTAGCACGCGAGAAGGGGGAGACCAGTGTCCGAGCGTTTGAACCGCCGTCGGTTCCTGATGCTGTCGGCCATGGCGGCAGCCGGCGGAGTGGTGGCATGCGCCCCTGCCGCGCCGCGCGTCGCCAGCAACCCGACGAGTGCACCGGCGGCCGCGCCCGCCGCTACCGCCGCGCCAACCGCGGCCCCGAAGCCCGCTCCAACCACCGCGCCGCTGGCTGTCGGCGCAGCCGCGCCGACGGCAGCAGCTACCACCAAGACTTACGCCTGCCCGACAACCCACGCGTGCTCAAGCCGCTCGAGGAAACCGGCCAGTACGGCGGCACCTGGCGACGCGCCTTCCGCGGCCTGACCGACTATCTCGCGGCGGGCAAGCTCATGGAAGCGCGCATGATCGCGTGGGATGCCACTGACCCGAATACGTTGAAGGTGATCCCGAGCATCATCGACAAGTGGGAGCAGTCCAAGGACGCCACCGAATACACCTTCCATTTGCGCAAGGGCCTCAAGTGGTCGGACGGCACGGATGCGACCACCGAGGACGTCAAGTTCTGGTGGGAGGACATCCAACTCAACGCCGATCTGACCCCGGCGCCACAGGAGTCCATCCGTCAACGCGTCGGTAGCGAGTGGAAGATGGCAACGCTGACCGTCGTCGACGGCACAACCTTCAAAGTCAAGTACGCGGCACCGTATCCGCTGCTACCGATCTACATCGCCAAGTCCGGCGGCAACGCCAACGGACACATGAACGTCATCTTCCCGGCGTTCCTGGCGCCGCGGCAGTACCTGCAGAAGTTCCTGCCCAAGTACGCTGGCAAGGAAAAGCTCGACCAGCTCGCTCAGGAGAAGAAGCTGCAGAGCTGGGTCGACCTGTGGGGCAAGGGCGGTCAGACAGACGGCCCCATCGGCAGCTACATGCTCAATGCCGACCTGCCCGTCATGACTGCCTGGAAGCCCGAGCGCGTATTGCCCGATGACCCGATCCGCATGGGGCGCAACCCGTACTTCTGGGAAGTCGACGATCAAGGCAACCAGCTGCCGTACATCGACTCGGTCGAGCACTCGCTGTACGAGAACGTCGAAGTGTTCAAGCTGTGGATCGCGCAAGGCAAGATCGACCTGCAGCAACGTGGGGTCGACGTCGCCGCCTACACGTTCTTCAAGGAGAACGAGAGCAAAGGCGACTATCGTGTCCTGCACTGGCGTGCAGCCGAGACGCTGAGCTACTTCCCCAACCAGAACACGCCCGATCCAGTGCTCGCCGAGTTGTTCGGCAAGTCTGACTTCCGCGAGGCGCTCAACCTGGCGGTCAATCGCAAGGAGATCAGCGAGGTCGTCTTCAACGGACTGGCGAAGCCGCGCCAGTATGGGCCTGTCGCCGGGTCGCCTGAGTACGACCTCGAGATGGAACAGCGCTGGACACAGTACGACCCCGCCCGCGCCAACGCACTGCTCGACGGGATTGGCTTGAAGAAGGGCGCTGATGGGGTTCGGCTACGGCCGGATGGCCAGCCGCTCGAGGTGACGATCGAACACACCACGGTGGCTGGCTCGGCGATCAATGACATGCATGAGCTGGTGCGGCGCGCCTGGACCGCGATCGGGGTCAAGACGTCGATCAAGGCCATCGATCGCTCGCTATATATGGAGCACTACCGCGCCGGCGAGATCGAGATTGGCTACTGGGGTTGGGACCGCTCCTCGGTCAATAAGGCCGACCCAGGGCGCTGGCTGGCCTACACCGATGATGGCCCGTGGGCGCCGTCGTTCGGCCACTTCTATATGCAGCAACCGTATAAGAAGGAGGAGCCGCCGGCGGATCATCCGATCCGCAAGATGTGGGACCTGTGGGAACAGGTGCGGACGGAGCCTGACGAAGCCAAGGGCAACGCGCTGTTCGCGCAGATCATCAATTTGCACAAGGAAGCGCCTGTGGCCGTGGGCGTCGTTGGCGAAGCTGTCTCGCCGTGGATCGTCAAGAACAACGTGCGCAACGTGAAGGCGGGATTCATCAACGACGACACGTTGCGGGATTACGGGTTGATCAATCCGTCGCAATTCTTCTTCAAAAAGTAAGTCTCATGCGCTGCTTTGGTCCGCCCCTTCGGGGCGAAGGGGTGCTCCGCCCCCCTTTCATCCCCCCGCACAGGCCGCCGGCGCTGCCAAGGGTGTGAACCTCCTTGCGGCGCACAGGGTTCAGCAGGCTTGCGCTAGTCGGCAGGATGGGCCCGGGGGTGAAGGGGGCGGAGCCCCCTCGCCGCGGAGCGGCGTCCCAAAGCGGACTATTACGCGGCGACGCTGGCGAGTCAAGGCGAAGGCTTCTACGCCGACCAGCTCGAGCTGCTGCGGCAGGCGTACGGCCTGGGCGAGCCAATCTGGGTCCAGTACTGGAAGTGGATGTCCGGGATCTTGCTGCACGGCGACTTTGGGCTGTCGCTGAACTGGCGGGTCCCAGTTGCCAACCTGCTCTGGGACCGGCTCGGCTGGACGATCGGCCTGACCGGCTTGACGATCGCCATCAGCTACCTGATCGCCGTTCCGATCGGCGTGTACTCGGCGACGCACCAGTATTCAAAGTTCGACCACTTCTTCAGTGGCCTCGGCTTTCTGGGCCTGGGCATCCCGGACTTCACAGTCGCCTTGGCAGTCTTGTGGTTCGCCTACGCATTCTTCGGCGCCGACCTGGCGGGCCTTTTCTCATCCGAGTTCCGCGAGATGCCTTTTTCCCTGGCCAAACTCGGTAATCTCTTGCAGCACTTGTGGCTGCCGATCCTGGTGCTGGCCTGGCACGAGCTTGCTTCGCTGCAACGCGTCATGCGCGCTAACTTGCTCGACGAGCTCCACAAACCGTACGTCCTGTCGGCGCGCGCTGGCGGGCTGAGCGAGCGGCGAGTCGTGTGGGAGTACCCGGTGCGCGTCGCGCTCAACCCCTTCGTCAGCGCAATTGGTTTTGTCCTGCCGGAGCTGATCTCGCGCGCGACGATCGTGTCGATCGTCCTGTCACTGCCGATGACCGGCCCGCTCTACGTGAACGCGCTGCAGGCGCAGGACATGTACGTGGCTGGCGCACTGATGCTGCTGATCAGCGCGCTGACCATCGTCGGCATCTTGATCTCAGACATCCTGTTGGCGTGGCTCGACCCGCGCATCCGGTACAGTCGGTGATTGTCAAACAGGCGCCCGACGATCGCACCGCCGTGACCGTTGCCGCGCCGGTCGCGCCCGCCGAGGCCCCAGATGAGGACGTCGAAGACGTTCGGCTCACAGTCACACCCCAGTGGAAGCTGATCTGGTGGCGCTTCCGCAAGCACCACATGGCCATGGTGGGCGGTGTCGTGCTGATCGTGCTGTATCTGATTGCGCTGTTTGCCGACGTCGTCGCACCGCAGGATCCCAATGCGATCAACGGCCGCTTTCGTCTGGCCGGCCCGACGCCGATTACGTTCATCGATCCAGACGGCCAGTTCACGTTCTGGCCAGGCGTCAATCCCCAGCAGATTCAGCGCGATCCCGTCACGTTGCGTCTGAGCTATGTGCCGGACACGTCGATCTGGTACCCGATCCAGCTCGTTGGCCGCGGGTCGAGCTACAAGCTGTGGGGTGTCTTCGACATGGACATCCATATGCTCACGCTCGGACCCGAGGCGCCTGATCAGACCTTCTTCCTGCTGGGCACGGACCGCCTGGGCCGCGACGTCTTCTCGCGTGTGATCCACGGCGGCCGACTGTCACTGTCGATCGGGCTGGTCAGCGTAGCCCTGACGTTCCTGCTCGGCATCGTGCTCGGCGGTATCTCGGGCTACTTCGGTGGCGTGATCGACACGGTCGTGCAGCGCACGATCGAGTTCTTGCGCTCGATTCCGCGTATCCCGCTGTGGATGGGCCTGGCCGCGGCGATCCCGCCAAAATGGCCGCTCGAATACACCTACTTCGCGATCACGCTGATCATTGCGTTGATCGAGTGGACACGTCTGGCGCGCGAGGTGCGCGGGCGATTTCTCTCGTTGCGCGAAGAAGACTTTGTGCTCGCCGCGCGGCTGAGTGGTGCGCGCGAGAAACGGATCATCTTCCGCCACATGCTGCCGTCGTTCATGTCCCACATCATCGCCAGCGTTACGCTGCGGATCCCGAGCACGATCCTGGCCGAGACGACGCTGTCGTTCCTGGGCCTCGGGTTGCGTGAGCCGGCGATGTCGTGGGGCGTGCTGCTGCAAGATGCGCAGAACATCCAGGCTGTCGCGCTGTCACCATGGCTGATGCTGCCGGCGATCCCGCTCATCATCGCCATCATTTCCTTCAACTTCCTCGGCGACGGCCTGCGCGACGCGGCCGATCCGTACGGCGGCCGCTAGCGTGGTCGTCGCGGCGCCAGCGCCCCTGCAGGTGCAGGCCAGCGACGACGCCTTGTTGGAAGTACGCGACTTGCGCGTGCAGTTCCCACTCGACGAGGGCACCGTCCGCGCGGTTGACGGACTGAGCTATTCCCTCGCTCGTGGTCGGACGCTGGGGGTGGTCGGTGAGTCGGGCTGCGGCAAGACCATCACCGCACAGGCGATCCTGCGCATCGTGCCCAAGCCTGGTCGCATCGTCAGCGGCGAGATCATGTACCAGCCGCTCGGCCGCGCGCCGATCGATCTCGCGAAAGTCGACCCCTACGGTGACACGATCCGCGCCATCCGCGGCAAAGAGATCGCGTACATCTTTCAGGAGCCCATGGCGTCGCTGAGTCCGGTGCACACTATCGGCCACCAGATGGTCGAGCGCGTCCGGCTGCACATGCGGGTGGGTGGCGGCGAGGCTCGCAAGCGAGCAGTCGAGATGCTGGAGCGTGTTGGCATGCCGCGACCGAACCAGACCATCGACCGCTACGCGCACCAGTTGAGCGGCGGTCAGCGCCAGAGAGCAGTGATCGCGATGGCGCTGGTGTGTCGACCGAGCCTGCTCATCGCGGACGAGCCGACCACCGCGCTGGACGTCACTACCGAAGCGCAGATCCTCGAGCTGCTGCTCGAATTGCAGCGCGACTTCGGCATGGCCATGCAATACATCACGCACAACCTCGGCGTCGTCGCCGAGCTGGTCGACGACGTGGTCGTGATGTACCTTGGCCGACCGGTCGAGTACGGGCCCGTCGAGGACATTTTCGATGCGCCCGGCCATCCGTATACGCGAGCGTTGTTGCGGTCGATTCCCAAGCTGGGGAAGAAGTCGCGCGATCGGCTGGAGTCGATTCGCGGGATGGTGCCGGATCCGTACCGGGTGCCAGCGGGCTGTGCGTACCACCCGCGGTGCCCGCTGTATCAACCAGGCATATGCGACGAGCCACGCTTCGAGCAAATCGGCCCGCGCCACTGGGCGCTGTGCAATCGAGCGGACGCGGTGTGACCGACCACGCGCCTGACAGCCTGCTGGAAGTGCAGCAGCTGCGCAAGTTCTTCCCGATCACACAAGGCTTGTTCAAGCGCACAGTCGGCCAGGTGCGGGCCGTTGATGATGTCAGCTTCACGATTCCGAAGGGCAAGACGCTGGGCCTGGTGGGGGAGTCGGGCTGCGGCAAGACGACGACGAGCCGGCTGATCCTGCGCGCCTTCGATCCCAGCAGTGGCTCCGTCTGGTTCAACGATCGCCAGCTGGGTTGGGTGGATGTCACCGCACTGGACTCGAATTTGTTACGGCGGCTGCGGCCCAACATGCAGATGATCTTTCAGGACCCGTACTCATCGCTGAATCCGAGGATGACGCTGGTGGAGGTCATCGGCGAGCCGTTGCTGGTCAACAACATCGCGCGCGGTAGCGAGCTGCACGACCGTGTCGCGTACTTGCTGCGACGGGTTGGCCTGCGGCCCGAGTACGTCGGGCGCTATCCACATGGTTTCTCCGGTGGACAACGACAACGAATTGGCATCGCCCGCGCACTCGCCCCGAATCCGCAGCTGGTGGTGTGTGACGAGCCTGTCTCCGCGTTAGACGTGTCGATTCAGGCGCAGATTCTCAACTTGCTGCAAGACCTGCAACAGGAGTTCGGCCTTACCTACTTGTTCGTGGCGCACGATCTGAGCGTGGTCGAGCACATCAGCGACCGTGTTGCCGTCATGTACGTCGGCAAGCTGGTGGAGCTCGCCGATACCGAGGATCTCTATCTGCAGCCGCTGCACCCATATACCGAGGCGTTGCTCGCGTCGGTGCCCAGTCCGGATCCGCATCGCCGGCGCCGCGGCTCCAACGGCACACGGCGGGTCGCGCTGCGCGGAGAAGTCGCCGACCCATCCAGCCCGCCCATGGGGTGCTACTTTCATCCACGGTGTCCGTATGCAGTCGAGCGGTGCAAAGTTGAAGCGCCCCAGCTGCGCGAGCTGCGGCCGAATCACGTCGTGAGCTGTCATCGTGCGGAAGAGCTCACGCTGCAGGGCGTGCCGCGCGAATGATGTCATCCCGAGCGTGCGAGGGATCTCCTGGCTACGATCCCCGAGTTGCGGGACGCTCACCGCGAGAATCCTAAGGAGTAACACGTGTCGAAGTCGGTGAGAATCAGTGTTATCGGTGCTGGCAGCGGCCAGTTCTCCCTCGGGCTCGTCAAAGACCTGTGCCTGACCCCGAACTTGCAGGACAGCCAGGTCTCGTTCATGGACCTCGACGCGGAGCGGCTGGATGTCGTCCACGGCCTGGCCACTCGCTACGCGAACGAGCTCGGCACCCGCATGCGGTTCGAGAAAACGCAGGACCGCGCCGCCTCCCTCACCGCCGCTGACTTCGTGATCAACACCGCCTCGGCGCACACGCATCACGCCCAACGCCGCGAACGCGAGCTCACGGCCGACCATGGCTACTACTACGGCGGTACCAACCTGCACGCCCCGTTTCAGAACTTCGATCTGATGCTGACGGTTGCACGGGACGTCGAGCGCATCTGCCCCAACGCCTGGCTGATCCAGTCCGGCAACCCCGTCTTCGACGGCTGCACGCTGCTCCACCGCGACACGAACGCCAGGGTGATCGGGTTGTGCCACGGCCACTACGGCTACTTGAAAATGTGCGAGGTTCTGGGCCTTGATTCCGAGCGCGTGATCTGGGAAGCACCCGGGCTGAACCACTGCATCTGGCTCACGAAGTTCCTGTTCGACGGCGAGAACGCCTACCCGCTCCTCGACGAGTGGATCGAACGCAGCGGAGAAGAGTTCTGGCGCACGCACATCGCCGAGACCACCCACGACAAGCAGATGTCGCGCGGGACGATCCATCAGTACCGGCTATACGGGCTGATGCCGATCGGCGATACGCCACGAACCCAGGCCCAAACGTCGAACTGGTGGTATCACACGGATCTGGCTACGAAGAAACGGTGGTTCGGCGAGCCGTTCGGTGGACCAGATACCGAGATCGCGCGACCCTTCTACGTCGCCAACCTGGAAAAGAAGGTGCGCCAGATGGCCGAGGCGGCGCGCGATCCCTCGCGCCGCGTAACGGAGGTGTTCGGGACTGAGCGGACCCGCGAGCAGCACGTCGGCATCATCGACGCACTCGCCAACAACGTCGAAGGTCGGTTCCAGATCAACTGGCCCAACCGTGGCGTGATCGATGGCCTGCCGGATGACGTCGTCGCGGAGTTCCGTGCGCTCATCGACGCCGCGGGCGTGCATCCCATCAAACCTGCGCCGATACCGCGCAAGATCATGTTCGAGCAGGTGCTGCCGTTCTGGCTCGACATGGAGCGGACACTCGAGGCGTATCGCACGCGCGATCGTTCGATGCTGCTGTGGAACGTATTGCAGTCGCACCAGACCCGCACCTACGAACAAGGTGTCGAAGTGCTGCAAGCGATCCTGGGCGACTCGGAGCATGCAGCGCTGTCCGCGCACTACACCGGCTTCGACGGCGCCGAACCGTGCTGGGCGGCGCCGGAACCAGTCGGAGCGTTGACCTCCTGACGGCACGCAAGCGGTGCCTGATGGTGGGCGCCGGCGGCATGGCGGCGAACTGGATACGCAGCCTGCTGCCGCAGTTCGCCGAGCGGCTGGAGATCGTCGGTCTCGTGGACGTCACCGCTGCTGCGCTGGCCACCTCAGGCGACTTCCTCGGCCTCCGCCCTGAGCCGCGCTTCACCGACATGCGCACCGCCTTCGCCAACGTAGACGCGGACTGCTGCGTTGTGGCGGTGCCCGCGCTGTTCCATGCGCAGGCGATCGTGCTCGCGGCGGAGCGCAACCTGCCGGTGCTGTGCGAGAAGCCGTTGGCAGCGGACTGGGATGGGTGCTGCGAAGCGTATCGCGCAGCCAAGCGTGCCGAGCTGAAGGTCCAGGTGGTGCAGAACTACCGCTACCGCGCGCCTATGCTCGCCATGCGGGCGGTCCTGCGCGGCGGCGAGCTCGGGCGGATCAACTACATCGTGTCGCGCTGGGCCGACGACTGTCGCGAGTACGACTCCTGGCCACGGCGGCATGAATTGCCGCACGCCGTGCTCATGGACGCCGCCGCCCACCATTTCGACATGCTGCGGAATCTCAGCGGCGCCGACTGCGCGCGGATCACCGCGCTCGAGTGGAACCCGCCGTGGTCGAGCTCGCGCGGCGAGTTCTGCGCGCTGTGTGTGATGCGTATGACCAGTGACACGCGCGCCACCTACGAAGGGAACGCGACGGCTGCCGGTGAGCAGAATACCTGGCGGCGTGACTACTACCGCGCGGAATGTGAGGCCGGCTCGGTCACCGTTGGACTCGATCAGATCGTGCGTATCCACCGTCACCGTCGTGACCGCGGACTGCTCACCGAGGAGGTGCCCGCGCCCGTACCGCCGCGGGAAGCGCACGTGTGGATCGTCAACGAGTTCCTGGAATGGCTGGACGATGGTCCGCCACCCGAAACGACCCTCGAGGACAACATGCGCACCGCGGCGATGATCTTCGGCGCGATCGAGTCAGCGCGCACCGGCCAGACCGTCGACGTCGAGCAGATGGTGAGCTCGGCGATCGAGCTCACCCCACCAGCATGAGCCAGCTCAGCAGATCGAGGTGACTAGCACGGAGCTCGTGGCGCGATTGTTTAGCTCGCTTACCTCCGCAATTGTGTTGTTGGGATCGACACCGACGTCCGCGTAGTTGACTTCCCAACACGGAGCGTAAATGCGTGCGGCGTACGCTTCGATCACCACAGTGGCGCTGCCACCAGCCCCGATCGTGCCGCCAACACACTGGATGACCTGGCTCGAGGCGGGCAGGCAACTGAGTCCGCCGTTGGCGCCAATGTTGCCAGCCTGGCGCAGGTTGGGGCCGAGGTCGATCTCCAGGCTGACACCGCTGGCGGCCGAACCGGCGATCTGCTTTGCACCCGTAATCGGGTTCGAGGCCACGACTGTGGTCCGATTCTCCACCGTGACGGTGAACAGGACCGTTTCGTACACCCCGGTAGCCCAGTTCCCGGCGAGGATGCTGGACTTATTGGCCGTGATCTGCGGCACGAGATCTGGTGGGCCATACTGCGTGATCGGCGGCGGCTTCAGAGTGACGATCTGAGCGCTGGCTGGCGTGGCTGCGGACGCGGCTAGCAACAGGGCCGCTGCTGAAGTCAGCAGGGCAATGCGTGATTGGAACATCGGTGGACGGCTCCTTTGCCATCTGGGATGCCGCCCAACCTATGCCGAGTTCGCCGAGTCGCAATCGGTGGAAAAGCCTAGTTCTGGTACCTAATTTCCACTGACGCGCCCAGCGCGACTACTTGTCGACGCCCGTGACGACCACGCCCTGTACGAACACCTTCTGCGCGAGCACGAACACCAGCACGGGCAGCGCCAGCGCCATCAGCGCGGTGGCCTGGATGAGGTGCGGCAGCGTCTGGTACTGGCCGGTGAAGTAGGCGAAGCCAACGGAGATCGGCCACAGATCCTCGCGCCCGACCAGGTAGATCAGTGGGCTCAAGAAGTCGTTCCACGCAAAGAAGAAGTGGAACAGACACACCGCGGTGATCGCGGCCCAGGACTGCGGCACGATGACCGAGATCAGGGTGCGGAAGGGCCCGGCGCCGTCGATCATAGCCGCCTCGTCCATGTCGCGCGGGATGCTCATGAAGAACTGGCGCAGCAGAAACACGTTGTAGGCATTGCCGAAGAAGTGAGGCACCAGCAACGGTAACCAGCTGCCAGTCCAACCGATCCTCGCAAACATGGCGTATGTCGGAACGATCGTGACCTGCTGCGGCAGGATGATCGTGCCTACCAGGATGGTGAACAGGATCGTCTTACCTGGGATGCGGAACCGCGAGAAGCCATACGCGACGATGGTTGCGGACGTGACGGCGCCGATGGTGCCGATGATCGCGATGGCCAGCGTGTTGAAGAGCAGTCGACCGAAGTTGGTGACCTTCCACGCGTCGCTGAAGTTGTTCCAGTGCGGACTGAAGATCCACACCCGGTCCAGCGTGCGCCAGCGCCCGACCCACTCGATGGGCTTGCTCGGATCGCTGGGATCCAGCCAGGTGCTGTTCTCGCGGCCCGGGCGGTACAGCGCGAGCGTGCGCATCGTGCCGTCGATGGGGACGTTGTAGAGGTCGTACGCCTCGCCGTTGTACGTGAACTTCGCCGGGTCCGATGGCCACAGCGGTTGATCCGCTTCGAGCGTAGCGCCGCGCATGGACACCGCCGCGGAGTAGGCGAGCGGCATCAGGTACACAGTTACGAGCATGACCGCGAACAGACTGACCGTGCCCGCCAGCAGCAAGGCGCGCATCTGGCGCGACAGCACCGGCGTCGACGGTAGTGCGCGAACGCGCTGCTTGGAGGCAATCCCAACGCCACTGAGGGTGGCCATCCTAGGTATCCCCGCTGGCGTAGTACACCCAGCGTCGAGCGCTGGCGAAGAGGCCCATGGTCACGGCAAGTCCGACGATGAACAGTCCCCAGGCCAGCGCTGAAGCGTAGCCCATGTTGTAGTACACGAAGGCCTCTTTGTAGAGGTTCATCATGTAGAACAGCGCGGCATTGTTGGGTCCGGCGGTGTTTTGATAGAGAACGTACGCGGTCAGGAAGTATTGGAACGCGGCGATGACCGCCAGGACCAGGTTGTAGAAGATCACTGGCGAAATCATCGGGATACTGATCTTGAAGAAGCGATAGAACGCGTTGGCGCCATCTACTTTGGCCGCGTCATACAGCTCGGTCGGCACGTTCTGCAGGCCGGCGAGCATGATGACCATGGCGTTACCGACGCTCCACGTCGCGATCAGCGACAGCGCCGGCACCACCCACTGCGGGTGGTTCAGCCAATCCGGAGCTGGAATCCCCACGGCGCGCAGCGCCAGGTCGATCCAGCCAGTCTGGACGTTCAACACGCCCTGCCAGATGGCGGCGGTCGCTACGCCGGGGATGAGCACGGGAAGGAAGAACAGGGCGCGGAAGACCGGCTTGGCCACCAGGTGCGTCGAATTCAGCAGCACGGCCATCAGCAGCGGCAGGGCGAGGGTGATCGGCACGGCGATGAGCAGGAAATAGCCGGTCACCAGCAGTGACTTGATAACCAGTGGATCGGTGACCAGCCGCCCCCAGTTGTCCAGGCCGATGAACTTCACCGCGTTTGGCCGAACGAGCACCAGATCGGTGAACGAGGCCACCAGCGATGCCAGCATCGGGCCGGCGAAGAACAGGAAGAAACCCAGAATCCACGGCGCCAAGAAGAGCAGCCCCCAGGTGCTCTCCCGCCGTGCCAGGGAAGTTCCCCGTCGAACGATCATGGTCGTTGTGTCGCCGACGGCGGAATGCTACTGCACCTGAAAAGCCGAACCTGCCCACCCGCCGGGGGCCGAGCGTCAGCGCATCCAGCAACGCGGTTGGCGGCTGCGCGGGATCGGCGGGTAGACATTTGGCGCATCAGTTGTCCGCTCTAGCGGCCTTCGTAGATGCCCTGCAGCGTGTTCTGCAGATTGACGGCTTCCTGATCGATGTCCAGCCCAGGCGTTGTGTTGATCAGGGTCTGGAAGTCGGTCGTCGCCTGACGTGCTTTCAGGAAGTTGGGCAGTCCCTCTTCGTGATTGGGCACGTCGGGATAGGCCAGACTGTTCACGGCGACCTGCCAGTTGACCTTCACGGGCGCAAATTTCTGGTCAAGCGTCCTGAAGAAACTGGACTGCATCTCGCCAATGGCCGGCATCGCGCCGTACACCTCGAACAGCTGCGGGTTGGCGATCAGGGAGCGATACACCTCGAACGCGGCATCGGGGTTCTTGGTCGCCTTCATGATCACGAAGCTGTCCGCGTGCAGCTTGGCCGTGGTGACGCCGTTGTACGACGGGATGACGCCGATATCCCAGTTCTTGACCTTGCCACCCTTGCTGACCGGGTCGATACAGCACGTGTACCAGAGGTGCGTGTAGCCCATGGCCAGATGGCCGGAGTTGAACACGCCGCCCTTTCCGAACAGGTCGCTGTTGCGGTAGGCGTCGTTGGGCATCCAGTGGTCGACGAACATGCCGTCGTAGAAGAAGTGCCACGCCTGCAGCCAGTTCGGCGGAATGGACGCGCGGCCAGAATCGTCGATCAGACGATTGGCGCCAAACGTGGTGGCCATGGCCCGCGGGTCGGTGCCGAACTGCAGGTCGAAGCCGAACTGCACGACGCGGTCAGGCTGGAAATCCGGGCTGGTCGCGTCGTTGCCGCGATCGTCAACCGTGAGCTTCTTCGACAGATCGCGCAGCGTGTCCCAGTTCCACTCGCGACCCTGGTACGTTTCGCCGAAGTTCTGGGGTGGGTAGGGCAGGCCGGCTTCGTCGAACAGGTCCTTGTTGTAGTACACAAAGGACGGGAAGACCGCGAACGGCAGGCCGATCTGACCCTGGCCGGGGATGTTGTAGGCATTCACGACCGCCTGGTCGTACATGCTCAGATCCATACCGGTGGACTGGATGTACGGCGTCAGGTCGAGGTAATTGCCGTCGAAGGTGGCGCGACCGACCGTGCCAACTGGACCAACGATGTCGGGCACGTTGCCGGCGGCGATCTGCGTGGCCAGGGTGGTCGAGGCGACGCGGTTCTCGACGATCTGGAGCGCCACGTAGATGCGCTCTTGCGACTTGTTGAACTGGTCGACGACGGCGCGTTCGGTTTCAATCTGCTTGGGATCCGCACCTGTTCCCAGGCCGACGTACCACTTGACGATGGTGCGTCCGCCGGCAGCCGCGGGGTCGAACGTGTCGACGGCGACCGGAGTTTGGGTCGGGGGAACAGTCTGCTGCGCCGCTGGTGCTGAAAAAGCGCTCGAGGCGGTCAGCAGCAGGACGAGAAAACTAGCTCCCCACGTGAGCACGGCGCGTTTGAGCATCGGGAACCTCCCTCACTTGATTCGCGTGTCGCGAGATGTGGTCGTGCTGAGCGTTGCCACAGGCCTACCCGGCTAGGGTCGGAGCGATAAACGTGTCATCCCGAGGAGGAACGACGAGGGATCTCATGGTCAAGCCGAGATCCCTCGCAAGCTCGGGATGACATTTACCGGGTCAGATCCTCCTTTCGCGCTGAGTGAGGCGGCTCCCCCGCCGCATGAGTCGCGCACCACCAGGCGCACCGGGAGTCGCACTGAGGTGGCCAGACTCTGGCCCCTGATCTGCTCGATCAGCAGCCGCACAGCGTGTGCGCCCATGTCGTTGACTGGCTGATGCACGGTCGTCAGCGGCGGACTGGTATATGCCGCCAGGGGCAGATCGTCGTACCCCACCAGGGCAATGGCGTCCGGGACGCGCAGCCCACGGTCGCGAATCGCGCGCAGCGCCCCGACCGCCATGCCATCGCTGGCGGCAAAGACCGCCGTCGGGCGCTCGGGCAAGTCGAGCAGCTTGAGCATGGCCTGGTACGCCGCTGTGTCCGAGTAGAAGCCCTCCACCATCAGCTCGGGATCGATCGAGATGCCTACTTCGAGCAGCGCCTGCTTGTAGCCGTCCCGTCGGGCCTGCGCCGCCTCCATCTGCAGCTCGCCGTTGATCAAGCCGATGCGGCGGTGGCCGAGGCCGATCAGATGAGCGACTGCTTCATGCGCGCCCTGGCGGTTCTCGACATCGACCGAGACGATGTCGACAAAGAAGGGGTGGCGACCGATGAGCACCATCGGCCCGGGATCCTTGATCAGCAGTGGCAGGATCGGGTCGTCGATGTCGCTCGAGAACATGATCACACCGTCGAACTGGCGGCTGCGCAAAATGCGGTGGTAGAAGCTGGGCTCCATGTCCGCGGTCAGCATCGCCAGCATGGCGAAGTAGTGCTGCTGAGCGGCTGCCTCGAACACGGACTGGATCATCCGCGCGATGAACGGATCGCCCAGGCTGAAGGACGCGCTGCGTGGGATGAGCAGGCCGATGGTGTCAGCGCGTGAGCTGGCCAGGCTGCGGGCGGCTGCCTTCGGCGCGTAGTTCTGATCGCTGATCACTTGTTGCACGCGCGCGCGGACAGAGGGCTTCACGCCGGGGTGGTGATTCAGGACGCGCGACACCGTCGAGCGCGAGACCTGCGCCAGTGAGGCGATGTCCTCGATGGTCAGCGACACCTGGAACCGCTCTCGGCTGTTGTCGAGTAGTTTCTCGTAGCCTGAGCAGGGATTTCGACTGGGAGCGCTCCCCATTTCATGGCGCGGATCGTAGGGCCCGTTGCAGCGGGTGTCAACCCCTGCCGGCTTCCCTCTCCCTCTGGGAGAGGGCTAGGGAGAGGGCGAGGTCGCAGCCTCGACGCTAGCCCTCACCCCCGACCCCTCTCCCAAAGGGCGAGGGGAGATGCTGCGTCCATGCCGCGATCAGCTCGCGGTACCAGCGGCCGCTGTCCTTCAACGTGCGTTTTTGCGTCGCGTAGTCGACGTGCACCAGCCCGAAGCGATTGCTGTACCCCTGCGCCCACTCGAAGTTGTCCACCAGCGACCAGACGAAATACGCGCTCACCGGTACGCCTTCGCCGATCGCGTCACCGACCGCGGCGATATGCCCCGCCAGGTAGCGCGTGCGCTGCGGGTCGTGCAGCCGCCCAGCCACCGCGGGCGGGTCCGCGTAGGCCGCGCCGTTCTCGGTCACCGCCAGACTGCCGACCGGATAGTCGCGCTGTAACCGCACGAGCAGCTTCGTGAGACCGTCGGGGCGCACGACCCAGTCCATCTGCGTCACCGCTTCGTCAGGCCCTTGCACGCTCCGGGCGCCCAGGAAGCCATCTCGGGGATCGGCCCGAATGACACTCGGTCGGTAGTAGTTCACACCCAGGAAGTCGATCGGCGCGGCGATCGCCTGCAGATCGGCAGCCGACGGCGGCTCGAAATAGGCGGCGAACGTCTCGAGCATGTCGGCCGGGTAGCCGCGACCGTAGAGCGGATCCAGGAACCAGCGGTTCTGGTACCCGTCGGCGCGCCGCGCGGCAGCAACGTCCTCTTCGGCGTCGGTCGCGGGCTCGACATGGGTTGGGTTCAGCACGATGCCGAGCCGCGCGCCAGGACTGGTCGACCGCAGCACATCGACGGCGCGGCCGTGTGCCAGCAGCAGCGTGTGCGCCGCCGCGAGCCCGAGGCGCGGGTCGCTTCGACCAGGCGCATGAATGCCGAGCTGATAGCCGAGAAAGGCGCTGCACCACGGCTCGTTCAGCGTGGCCCACGTGCGCACCCGATCGCCAAGTCGACTACCCACTGCCTCGGCGTAGTGCGCGAAGGCATCCGCGGTCGCACGCGCGGGCCAGCCGCCGGCATCCTCGAGCGGCTGCGGCAGGTCCCAGTGGTACAGGGTCACCCACGGCTGGATGCTGTTCTCGAGCAAGGCGTCGACGAAACGCTCGTACCAGTCCAGGCCGGCGGCGTTGGGAGCACCCGAGCCGGTCGGGATGATGCGCGGCCAGGCAATCGAGAAGCGGTAGGCGGCGACACCCAGGTCGCGCAGGATGGCGAGGTCCTCACGCCAGCGGTGGTAGTGGTCGGCAGCCACGTCGCCCGTATCGCCGTTGAGTACGCGGCCCGGTGTGTGGCTGAAGGTGTCCCAGATCGAGGGTCCGCGCCCATCCTCGTGCACCGCGCCTTCGATCTGGTAGGCCGCGGTCGCGGTACCCCATACGAACCCGGGTGGAAACATGCTCAGCTGCGCTGGATGGTCGTACAGCCGTGGCGCCGCACCTGGCATTAAAACTGGAACCGCTCCCATGTCCGCGCCATCCTGCACGCTGCGACCGCTGCGTGTCAACTACGCGTGGCTGCGTGCAATTGGCCGGTAGCCTAGAGACAGCAGGTCATGGTCTACGTGTCGCCCGCGCGCCACCTGTTGCGTGCCAAAGACCTCGCCGATGCCCGCTTCTTCGAGCCCCTCGGTGTCGACGACCTGGCCCGTGCCGCCGGCTTTTCGCGCGCGTACTTCATTCGCGAGTTCCGTCGCGCGTTCGGCGAGTCGCCGCACTCCTATCTCCTGACACGCCGCTTGGAACGCGCCGCGGCACTGCTGCGCAACACCGACCGCTCCGTCGCCGAGATCTGTGTATCCGTGGGCCTGAGCTCGATCGGCTCGTTCACCAGCAGCTTCACCCGCACCTATGGCCTGTCGCCGACCGCGTACCGCGCCACCTTCCCACCAGCGTCCGCCTATGCCCAGATTCCGACATGCGTATGGCGCTTCTACGGCCGTCCGCAACACCGCACTTTTGGAGAAGACACCGCCGCCCGACCAAACCTAAGATCGGAGACATCCCAAGGAGGGACACATGATTCGCATCGGAACAACGCAGCTCTGGGTCCATGACCAGGACGAGGCGCTCGCCTTCTACACGCGCAAGCTCGGCTGGGAGGTACGCACCGACGTCACCATGCCGGAGATGGGCGATTTCCGCTGGCTGACCGTGGGACCTGCTGCGCAACCTGAGATAGCCGTGACGCTCATGGCGATCCCCGGCCCGCCAGTGATGGACGCCCAAACGGCGAAGCAGGTGCACGACCTGATGGCCAAGGGCTTCGCCGGCACCGTCTTCCTGACCACAGACGACGTCCGTGCCGACTACGAGAAGCTCAAGAGCCAGGGGGTCGAGTTCACCGAGGAGCTCGAGGAGCGACCCTACGGCATCGACTCGGGCTTCCGCGATCCGTCAGGCAACTCCTTCCGACTCACCCAGGTCAACGAACGCGTGATGTCGCAAACAGCCTGAGTCGACCAGTCCTCAATTGCCGCTGCGGCTGATCCTGGACGTCGACACCGGCATCGACGATGCCATGGCGCTGGCGCTCGCGGTGCGCCACCCGGGCATCCAGCTCGACGCAGTCATCACCGTCGCCGGGAATGTCGGTCTGCCGGCCACCACGCGCAACACCCTGCGGGTGCTCGACGCGCTGGGCGCGGCCGACGTCCCGGTGGCTGCTGGCGCCGCCGAGCCGCTCTCGGGAACGGTCCACGAGGCCAGCCACTGGCATGGCGAGGACGGTCTCGGCGGGGCGCGGCTGCCACCTTCGGACCGCGTGGCGCTCGACGACGGTGTCGGTTACTTGATCGAGCGGCTGACCGCCGAGCCTGGTGAAGTCACCCTGGTGTGCACCGGACCGCTGACCAACCTGGCGCTGGCTGTCCAGCGCCAGCCCGACATCGTCAGGGCGGTGCGCGAGGTCGTGCTCATGGGCGGCGCCGCGCGACCGCCTGGCAACGTCACGCCGGTGGCCGAGTTCAACATCTACGCCGACCCCGTCGCGGCAGCCATCGTGTTCAACCAGCTGTGGCCGCTGACCATGGTCGGCCTCGATGTCACCAATCGCGTGCTGTTCACTCGCCAGGACCGCGCGGCGCTGGAGCACCTGACCTCACCCGAGGCGGTCCTGCTGCGTGAGGTCACCCGCCACCACTTCGAGCGCCTCGGTGTGGACGCGGTCGCGCTGCACGATCCGTTGGCCGTTGCCGTTGCGTTGGATCGTTCACTGGTGACCACGTTCGAGAGCACGGTACTGGTCGAGACACGCGGCGAGCACACGCTCGGGCAGACAGTGGTGGACCTGCGGGGCCGACGCGATCGGGCACCGTCGCAGACCCGCGTATGCGAGGCCGTGGACGTCGCGCGGGCGCGGGCGCTGTTCTTCAGCGCGCTGGGAGTCGGCGTTCCACCTCCGCCAGGATGACGTCATCGGGCGCCAGCCGCGGCCCCTCGCCGTGGTCCTGCGGCTCGATCACCGAGACGCCCCAGTCGCGCAGCGTGGCCATGGAGCGCGCGGTCAGCGGGTGCCGCAGCAGCGGCTCGTTCACCGATGGCGCGACGATGACCGGGGTGTCTCGGCCGATTGCCTCCGCCACCACCGACAACGCCAGGTTGTCGGCGATCCCGCTCGCCAGCTTGTTGAGCGAGTTGAAGGTACACGGCGCGACCAGGACCAGGCCGCGCGGCGGTTGCGGCAGGATCACCTCGTCGAAGTAGGACTCGACCAGGGAATTGCCTTCGATCACCGAGAGGTCGCGCGGCGCGATGACGCGTGTCGCGTTGGGCGTGAGGAGCGTGATGACCCGTGGCACGATCCGCAACAGCGCGCGCACCAGGTCGGGCGCGCGGTAGGCGGCACTGGACCCGGTCACGACCAGATATGCCAGCTCGAGCGGCATGCGCTACTCGGAGTGCTGGGCCGACGCGGTGGCCGGATGCCAGCCGATGCGGTGCTCGGCGGGCGTGCGCACGGCGATGGCGATGACGACCGCGGCAACGACCGCGCCGGCTAGCGCGATCGCGACCGGCGCTCCGGCACGGTCGGCGAGCCACGCCAACGGCAAGGAGCCCAATGGCATCGCGCCCCAGGTCAGCAAGTAGATGCTCATCACCCGCCCGGTCAGACGCGCCTCGATATTTGCCATCAGCAGCGTGTTGTTCAAGGCTGAGAACGCCGAGAACAGGAACCCCACCACCACCAGCAACCCGACTGCCACCGGGAACGATCGCGTCAGCGCGAACACGACCAGCGCCAGACCGAGTCCGCTGCCCAGCCCGAATTGCAGCAGCGCGGGCTGGCGGAACCGGGACAGGCTCGCCACGACCAGGGCGCCCGCGAGCGCACCGACACCTGAGCTTGCCAGGAGCAGGCCCAGGCCCTCGGCCCCGACACCGAAAACACGCTCCGCGACCACAGGCATCAGCGTCTGGTACGACATGCCGAACATCACGACGACCAGGTTCATCGCGATCAGGCTCACGATGGGCGGCGAGGAACGCACGTACTGGAGCCCCTCGACCAGGTGCGAGGCGCTGCTCGCGCGGGCGGTGTCGCCAACCCGTCGACTGCCACCTGGCAGGCGGAACAGCACCCCCAGCGCGGCCGCGTACATCACCGCCATCGTCAGGAACGCGCCACCGATGCCGACGCCGGGAATTGCGAGCAGGACACCGCCCAGCGCTGGGCCGGCTACACGGCAGAAATTCTGGCCCGCGTTGTTCAGTGCCGAAGCATTCGCGAGTTGTGCCCGTGGGACCAGCTCGGCGATGTACGCCTGGCGAGCCGGCATGTTGAACGCAAATGCCGCGCCCTGAAGGAACGTCGCGGCAATGATGTGCCACACCTGCAGGACGCCCGCCAGTCCCAGGATGGCCAGGGACAAGGCGCCGATGCCTAGCGCGGTCTGACTACCGGCCAGGACAAGCCGCCGCGGCAGTCGATCGGCCACGACCCCACCAACCAGCCCCAACAGCAGCATCGGCACGCCCTGCGCGAGGCTGACGACGCCCAGCACAGCAGCCGACTCGGACAGCGAGAACGCGGCATACGGGCTGGCCACCTGGTTCATCATGACCGCCAGGGTGGCCGGCATCATCCCCAGCCACAGCAACATGAACGGACCGTTACCCAGCGCCGGGTACAGTCGCAGCACCGCCGCGGGCGTCGAGGCTATGCCCATCGCCCTCCTTTCTGGGCACCCGCTGGCGGTTGGCTCCCTGACAGCCCGGTGCCCATCAGGCCGCGGGCGTTGGCAGCGGCGACTCCAGCACCACGTCTACAAGGAATGGGCCGCCTGCGTGGCCGATAGCTTCCCGGAGCACCGGCGCCAGGTCCTCAGGCTTCTCGACACGCCGCGCGGGCACGCCCATCGCTTCGGCCATGCGGTCAAACCGTAATTCCGGCTCGTTCAGGTCCATCGCCACGAACTCGCGCCCCTTCGCTGCCGGGCCGAGGTACTCCAGCATGTTCAGCTTCAGGATGCGGTAGGCACGGTTGCTGAGCATGACGTAGGTCACCGGGATACGGTGGTGGGCCGCGCTCCACAGCGCCGAGACGCTGTACATCGCCGCGCCGTCCGAGCACACGCCGACGACCTTGCGATCCGGCCGCGCCAGCGCAGCGCCGAGCGTGCCCGGTAAGCCCGGGCCGATCCCGCCTCCCCGCACTTTGACCAGCTGGCCCGGGCGTTCGGGTGCGATGGCCATCTCGACATGCTTGCCGTTGGTGACCCCCTCGGCGAAGACCAGCGCATTGTCGGGCAACGCTTGCTTGAGCTCGTGCATCAGCCGCGCACCAGCGATCGGCGTCGCGTCCCAGTCTTTACGGGCGGCTGCCCAATAGCGCTCGTGCGTCTGCGCCACCCACGCCTCGGCGTTCTTGCGACGCTCCTGGGCGGCTACCTGCTTCGGACCAGTCAGGCGCTCTTCGAGCAGCACCGACAACTCGGCGAGGCCGGCTTTCGGATCGCCCAGCAGCGCGATCTCGGGACGCACGTTCTTGCCGATCTCATGGGTGTAGCAATCCAGCTGCAGGAGTCGCGTCTCGGGACCGAGGACCGCCCGGTCGGCCTCGGGAAAGATCAGCTGGAACACCGGCGCGCCGATCACGAACAGGACGTCGCACTCGCTCAGCACCGAGCGGATCGCCTTCGGCGATACGAAGTCGACGCCGCCCAAGTTCAACGGGTGGCACGTCGGCACGTTGAACTCGGATGCGTAGCACTCGAAGATGGGCGCGCCGAGCTGCTCGGCGACTCTCGTAACTTCCGGCTGCGCGTCCGACAGCGCCACCGAATCGCCAACCATGAGCATCGGCCGTCTGGCTCTGGTGAGCTCGTCGGCGACGGCTTCGAGACCGGCCGCGTTCGGCCGCACGCGCCAGTTCGTGTACGTGGTCGGAGCGATGTCCATCTCCGCTTCGGCGTCGAGCACGTCCATCGGCAGCGCCAGGAACACCGGTCCCTGCGGCGGCTCAGCGGCGATCTTGAATGCCCGCCGCAGTGCCCGCGGGATGTCGTGCGCATGCTCCACTTGCGCCGACCACTTGGCGATCGGCTTTGCCATATCGACCAGTGGGCCCGACAGGTGCGGCTCCTGGACCAGGACGTCGCTGGGCGACTGCCCGGCGTACACCACCAGGGGCGTCTTGCCGATGCGCGCGTTGTGCATCATGCCGAGCGCATTGCCCAGCCCGGGCGCGATGTGCAGCTCCACGAATGCTGGCCGCCGCGTGAGCCGCGCGTACGCATCGGCCATCGACACCGCCACCCCTTCGTGCAATGCCAGCATGAACTGCACCGCCGGGTAGTCCTGCAGGATGTCCATGAAGCCCTGCTCGGTCGTGCCCGGGTTGCCAAAGATGTGGCAGGTACCGTCCGCGATCAACTGCTCGAGCAGCGCCCGCTTGCCACTCATCCGCGCCATCGTCACCTTTTGTAGCGCACCGCCGCGCGCTGGCGGCTGCACCCTCAACGTCGGCGCGTACCCTGCGAGGTACGGCGATGCTGCGGGTTCCCACACTCGAGACCGAGCGCCTGGTGATACGCGAGTTCTCGGTCGACGACTTGCCCGCGGTGTGCCAGTTGCTCGGGGGCGATGAAGCGGAGCTCGCGCGGTGGCTGCAGTGGACAGTCCTGAGCTACGAGCAGCTCGACCAGCTCAAGCAGCCGCCGTATGGCGACCGCGCTATCGTGCTCAAGGCCACGGGCGGCCTCATCGGCTCGTGCGGGCTGGTGCCGCTCATCGGGCCGTACGGTCAGATCCCGAGCCTTGCGGACGCCGGACCAGCACCGCGCACGGCGGTCGAAATGGGGCTGTTCTGGATCGTCCTGCCCGAGCACCAGCGGCGCGGCTACGCCACCGAGGCGGGCCAGGCGCTCGTGCGCTACGCGTTCGACGAGCTCGGGCTGCGGCGGATTCTGGCTACCACGAGCTACGACAACGCCGCGTCGATCACAGTCATGCGCAAGCTGGGCATGAGCATCGAGCGCAACCCGCTGCCCGAGCCGCCGTGGCTGCAGATCGTCGCCGTGCTGACGCCGAGCTAGCGGCCCGTCAACGCCGAGGGCTTGACAGGGGCGATCGATCGGCGATATCGTAATCAACGAGTTGGTTGATAAAGCAGGAGGTTGATTAGAGTTTCAGAAGCCACCCCGGACGGCCGTGCCGACGACGCCCTCGATCGCGCCTTCATGGCGCTCGCCGATCCCGTGCGGCGCGCCATCGTCGCCCGCCTCTCGCGCAGCGACGCTACCGTCAACGAGCTCGCCGAGCCCTTCGCCATCACCAAGCAGGCCGTATCCAGGCACATCCAGGTCCTCGAGCACGCCGGCCTGGTGACGCGCTCGCGCGACGCGCAGCGCCGCCCCGTGCACCTCGATGCCGCCGCGCTCGAACGACTCACCGCGTGGATCGATCGCTATCGGCTGATCGCCGAAGCTCGCTTTCGCAACCTCGACGACCTGCTCACCACCATCCACCCCAAGGACAAGGATCACACGCCATGACCTCCCCCACCACCATCACCGCCAGGCCCGGCCTGCCGTTTGTCGACGTAGTGCGCGAGTTCGACGCGCCCACCGGGGCCGTGTTCCACGCGCATACCGACCCCACGCTGTTCGCGCAGTGGATGGGCCCGCGCGAGATGCCGATGGAAGGCGTCGTACTCGAGCCCACTACCGGCGGCCGCTGGAAGTACGAGTTCCGTGGCAGCGACAGCCCTGACCCGATGAGCTTCTTCGGCGTGTTCCACACCGTCCAACCCAACACGCTCATCGTGCAGACGTTCGAGTTCAGCCTCGCGCCAGGCCACGCGGGCATCAGCTTCACCACGTTCGAGGACCTCGGAGGCCGCACGCGGCTGTCGGTGCACGAGGTCTACCAGTCGGTGGAGGACCGCGACGCGGCGACCGCCAGCGGCATGGAGTACGGCATTATCGAGGGCTACACTCGGCTCGACGAGTTGCTCGTTGGCGAGCCGCTGCTCAAATAAACCAGCACCAGTCGAAGTCAGCGTACGCTGCGTGCTGTGCAGAGCATGATGCGCGCGGCGTGGTACGAGCGGCAGGGTCCTCCGCAAGAGGTGCTGCAGGTTGGCGAACGGGAATGTCCGCAGCCCGGCCCGGGCGAGGTTCGCGTGCGAATCCATGCCTCCGGCGTGAACCCTTCGGATACCTACGGCCGCTCTGGTCGCCAGGGCCCAATGGCGCACCCCTTTGTCATCCCGCACCAGGACGGCGCGGGGGTGATCGACGCGGTGGGCCAGAACGTGCCGACGAGCCGTGTCGGCGAGCGCGTATGGGTGTACGAGGCGACCTGGAACCGCCACGGCGGCACCGCGGCTGAATACTGCGTGGTGCCCGCGAACCGCGCGGTCCGCTTGCCGGACAGCGCGGACTTCGAGGCTGGCGCCTGCCTGGGCATCCCGGCCATGACGGCGCACCGCGCGGTGTTTGCCGATGGGCCGGTGACTGGCCAGACCATTCTGGTGACCGGCGGCGCGGGCGGCGTCGGCAGCACCGCGATCCAGCTGGCTCGCTGGGGTGGCGCCAACGTCCTGGCGACGGTGAGCTCGGACGACAAGGCGGATGTAGCGCGCGCCGCGGGCGCCGCGCACACCATCAACTACCGCGAGCAGAACGTAGCCGCCGAAGTGCAGCGGCTAGTCGGCGGCGGCGTGGCGCGCGTCGTGGACGTGGACTTTGGCGGCAATCTTTCGAGCACGCTGGACGTGGTAGCGCCAAATGGAGTGATCGCCAGCTACGCCTCGCGCGGCGACGACAAGCCAGCCGTCCCGTTCCGCATGCTCATGGTCAAGAACGTCACGGTCCACGCGATCCTGGTCTACACGATGGCTGAAAGCGCCAAAGTTGCCGCCATGGCCGACATCACGCGTGCCCTCGAAGCCGGCGCCCTCCGCCCATTGATCACCAACCGCGTACCGCTCGAGCGCATCGCCGAAGCCCACGCCCACGTGGAGCGCGTCGCGAGCAGCGGCAACACCGTCGTCCAGGTCGGCTAGCGGGCTGATGAACGAGCGGTCCCCGCTCTGGATTCGACAGGCTCACTATGATGGTTCGACAAGCTCACCATGAGCGGCTGCGAACGGCTCCGCTCACCCTGAGCCTGTCGAAGGGTCGTCCTGAGCTTGTCGAAGGATTTTTCATCAGCCTGCTAATGCGCGCCGCCGGCCGCGGCGGTTGGGACGGGTGCGGCGGCGATGGCGGCCCGTTCGGCGGCTTGCTGCTGCAACAGGCTGGCCAGGTGGGTAAGGGACCTGGCCACGGGGGAGTGTGACCAGCGGCTCACAATCGGATGGCCTTCCAGGGCGGCGCGGTTGGGGACGTCGCCGCCGAAGGGGATGGTCGCGATCAGGCGGACGCCGAGGCTGTGTTGCACGTCCTCCGCGGACAGCACCGTATTCGGCAGGGGGTGATTCAGCACATACTGCAGCGGGTCGAGCGGCATGTGCAGCAGCTCGCCAAAAACCCGCTGGCATTCGAGCACCCCGCGCAGCCCCACGCGGTCGGGCGTACACACGATCAACAGGTTCGCGGCTCGCTCGATCGCGGTCAGGTTGATTTCCGAGAAGCCGCGGCCCATATCCACGATCACGTGGCTGAAGCGCCGCCGCAGTAGCTCCAGCGCGGCGGCGACGTGCTCACCCGTGACCACCTCCGCCTCATCCGGGTAGAGCGCGGCCGGCAGCACCCGCAGCGACGACTCGGCGTGTGTGGCGAGATAGAACTCCAGGCTCTCGCGGTCCATCTGCCGCAGCATCCCGGGCGATATGGACGCCAGAGCGGTGCGCGGCGTCAGGTTGAGCAGGACCGGTACATGCCCGAACAGCACATTCAGATCGACCAGCACCACCCGATCGGGGTTGCGCTGGGCGAGTGCCACCGCCAGGTTGGTGGCGATGGTGGTCGTTCCCGCGCCGCCACGCGGCGAAAACAGCACGGTCGTGATACCGGGCGCGCGATCCGCGTGGTCACCCTGTTCGAGGAATTCGCGCTGCTGCCTGGCTTCCTGGCGGCGGTTCACCACCCGTGCCAGGTCGCGCATCAACGGCAGGTTGTTGGCGAGCAGTGCGTCGAAGTCGGCCTTACCGAGCTGCAACAGCTTGACGTCGGTGCTGGCAGTCGCGGTTGCCGAGCGTGAGTGCCCACCCAGGAGTCCCATCTCGCCGACGAGCTCGCCGATGCCCGAAAACGCCAGCACCGTCTCGCGCCCGCTGGGATCGGTTACCGAGATACGCACCCGGCCCGACAGGACGATGTACAGCGCGTCCGAGGGATCACCCTGGCGGAACAGCGGCTGGCCAGCGCTAAGCCGTCGTTCGCGGAGCAGTTTGCTCACGTTGCGCAGCTCCGCCTCCGGTAAGCGTGCGAACACCTCGGCTTGCCGGAGCAGATCGGTGACGCTACTTGCCATGGCGAGCCCCCAACGCGGACTTGAGCCCAGACGGCCGTAACAGTTGGAGGAATCCTGGCCGCGAACCCGTGGCGTGCCCGTTGGACGTCGGCGTCACACGCCAAGGCGCGACCCCGGGCGGCCCGAGCTTCGCCGCGAGCTCGTCGACCGCGCGCCCGAACGGCGACTTGCCGCCCGCATGCACGAACGAGCCACTGGCGAACGCCGTCCGGGCAGTCGACTCTCCCGCGTATGGCAGCTCCAACGCGATCTGCTGGTCCAGCGCGCGCTCGAACCGCTCGCGGCTCAGCCCCGTCGCCGACGTGCGATGGTTCAGCACGTACAGCACCTTGTTCTTGCTCGACTGCATGGCCCCGCCGAGCAGCCGTTGACAGTCGCGCACATCGCGCAACGTGGTCAGCTCGGGTGTACACACCAGCACCACGCGGTCGGCGGCCTCGAGCGCGGCCACCGACGCCTTCAAGAAGGTGCTGCCGCAGTCCACCACGGTCACCATGAACTGACGCCTGAGCCCCGCGAGCGCCGCGGCAACGTGGCCGGGCGTGATGCGTTCGCCATCCTCCGGCCGCCCGGCGCCGACGACAATGCGCACGCCGCTCTCGTGCTGGACAGTGGTGCTGGCGAGCTTGCGTAGATCCAGCCGTTCGAGCTCGGTGTCAGAGAACGTCGCGAGCGTGGGCGGTTGCGGCACACCGAGCAGCAGCGCGGCGTCGCCGAAGAGCAGGTCCAGATCGACCAGCGCTACGCGCTCCGGCTCCTCGCGCGCGAGGCTGATGGCCAGATTGATCGCGACCGTCGTCTTGCCGCTGCCGCCGCGCGGCGAAAAGACGGCATACACACGCCCGCTGGCGTCGCCGACGAACTCGGGGGTGCCCTGCGCGGCGATGCGGCGGTTCGCGCGCGCAGCCCGCCTCGACACCGCGGCCAGTACGTTGCGCATGATGTGCGGGCGGCCCGCCACGAGGTGCTCGAACGATTCTTTGCTGAGCACCAGGACGCGCGCCTCGGTGATGGCACACGCGGTTGCCTGATGGGTTTCGCCTGCGAACAGCGCCATCTCGCCCACGGTGTCGCCATCTGACAACTGGCCAACCATGCGCGGATGCCCGTCGGCGCCCGTCGAGGTGGACTCGACACAGCCCTCGACGATCACGAACATCTCGTCCGCGGGATGGCCCTGATGGAACAGCACGTCGCCTGGGCGCACTTCCATCAACCGCAGCTCGCGGCTGAGTTGCTCGAGCTCGTCGGACGATAGCTGCTCGAAAAAATCCGAGGCGCGCAGGACGTCGGCGACGCGCATACCGAGTGCGTCACTGTGGCGAGCCACGCGCCACCGGACAACGCGCGGCACCCCCCGAACGTTGGCCTGTGACCCCTCGTACGGGGATCAGCGAATCACCCGTTCGGAGACTGGAACACCATGTCGTCTCGGCATGACGGCTGCCTCCACCGTTCACGCAAACAGTCCTGTGGTCGCTTTCCGTGTCTCGCACCCACTGGTCGGTGAGCCGTGAACACGCAGCGGCTGGGTGTTGTCTTCACCGCCGTCGGGCTGGTGGTGTCGGTGCTTATCGGCATCGTCGTTTACTCCCAGCTGAGTGAGGCCGAGAGCGTCAGAAGCTCGCTGCCAACCCTGCGCGTGATCGTCGCGGCGGCCGATATCCCACCGCGCACCGAGATCAGTGCCGCGATGCTCAGCGTGCAGGTCATCCCGGATCAACTGATGCAGGACGGCGTGGCGACCAGGATCGAGGACGTGGCGGGCAAGTTCACGCCCGATGGCTTCGTCAAAGGCGAGATCGTCAACCTGCGCCGCCTTGGTCCGCTGGCGGCGAAGGGCACCCCGTCCTACACCATCGAACGTGGCAAGGTGATGTACGTGATGCCCGTGTCGTTCACGGGTGCACCGTTTTCGATCGCCAGAGTGAACGCGCTGCGCGCGGGTGACCGCGTCGACCTGCTGTACACGACAGTCGATGCGCCCGCGAACATGCCCGCCCAGCAACGCGAGGAAGTGCGAGCCAACCCAATCCCGTTCCTGCAAACGCGGATCATGCTGCAGAACCTGCGCATTCAAGAGATCGGCAGCTACGCGTCCGATGGCTCGCTGATACCTGCCACGGGCGATCCAACCACCAAAGCCAGCCCGCCACCGCTCGACAGCGCCAGCATTATCTTCATCGTCTCGCCCGAAGAGGCGCTGGTGCTGAAGTGGCTCAAAGACGCGGCCACCTTCTACAAGGACAGCAACGTCGAGATGGTGCTGCGCTCGCCAGCCGACGAAGAGCAGACCGATACCAACCTGGTCGTGAACTTCAACTACATGCGCCAGAAGTACAACCTGGCGCCGCCGCCACCATCAGGTTCGGGTCCTGCGTAGCGCACCCGTATGTCGCTGCGGAAGAGGCTCGAACACGGCCGGCCGCCCGAAGAAGTCAACGGGGTCCAGGAGCGACTCACGGTTGAGCTCCCACCGCCCTTGCCGCGTCCCGCGTCGCCGACACGTCACATCGGCCTTGACCAGCGGCACCTGAACGAGCGCGTCAAGCGCAAGCTCATCTCCGAGCTCGATCCGTCACTGGACACCAAACACAGTGACGAGGTTCGTCACCGCCTGCGGAGCCTGTTCGATCAGATCATCCAGGCCGAGGACCTGGTGCTCACCCGCGCCGAGAAGGAGCGGCTGTTCGAAGAGCTCTCCGCCGACGTCATCGGCTTCGGCCCCATCGAGCCGCTGCTCGGTGACCCGACGGTCTCCGAAGTCATGGTCAACGGCCCCAAAAAGATCTACTTCGAGCGCAAGGGCCGCCTGCTGCTCAGCGATGTCCAGTTCGACGACGACGACCACGTCCGACGTGTCATCGACCGCATCGTCTCGCCGCTCGGGCGCCACGTCGACGAGGCTTCGCCGATCGTCGATGCCCGCCTCCCTGACGGCTCGCGCGTCAACGTCGTCATCCCACCCATTTCGTTGGTTGGTCCGACGATCACCATCAGAAAATTCACCAAAGAAAAGCTGCGCATCGACGACCTGATCCGCTTCGGCTCGGTCACGCCGGAGATCGCCGATTTTCTGAGAGCGTGTGTGGTGGCGCGACTGAACATCGTTATCTCCGGCGGCACTGGCTCTGGAAAAACGACGCTGCTCAACGTGATGTCGAACTTCATCCCCGATGACGAGCGCATCGTGAGCATCGAGGACTCGGCCGAGCTGCAGCTGGCCAAGGAGCACTGGATCCGACTCGAAACTCGCCCCGCCAACATCGAAGGCACCGGCGCCGTCACCGCGCGCGATTGCGTCCGCACAACGCTGCGCATGCGGCCCGATCGCGTGATCGTTGGAGAGTGCCGCGGTGGCGAAGCGCTGGACATGCTCCAGGCGATGAACACGGGTCACGACGGTTCGCTGACCACCGGTCACGCCAACACCCCGCGCGACATGCTCTCTCGTCTGGAGACGATGGTGCTGATGGCGGGTATGGATCTGCCGGTGCGTGCCATCCGCGAGCAGATCAGCGCCGCGGTCGACGTGATCGTCCAGCAGAGCCGCATGCGCGACGGCACGCGCAAGGTCACGCAGGTGACCGAGGTGCAAGGCATGGAGGGCGACAAGATCATCCTCCAGGACATCTTCCTGTTCGAGCAGGAGTCATTCACCGACGGGAAAGTCATCGGTGTCATCAAGCCGACGGGTGTTCGCCCCAAGTTCATGCCCAAGATCGAGGACGCGGGTGTGCAGCTGGGGCCGGCGACATTCGGCCAGTCCTCGCCGGGATTCTTCTAGTGCTCGGTCGCTACGCGCCCTCGCGGGGTGAGGGGTGGGGAGTGGGGAGTGAGGGACCCTTCGCGCAACACATCTTCGCCCCCACCCCCCACCCCTCACCCCTCACCCCTGGGAAGCGCCGGAGGCGCGGCTAATGTCGCTGGAGGCCCTGATCGCGTTCTTGACAGTCGGCGCGTGCGTGTGCCTGGTGTTCGGGCTGCCGCGGCTCTTCCGCGAAGACAGCGGGTGGTTAGACGCGCGTCTGCGCCGCTACGCGACCCGCGGTCTGCAGCTCACCGACGAAGAGCAGAAGCAGGCGGCATCGGTGCAGGTCACACAGCTCCTGGCCCAGCGGATCGAGGCGTCGATCTCTGGTCGCACGTTCGCGGGCGCGCTGCGCACCGACCTTGCGCGGGCGAATCTGAGAGTCACCGTCGGCGAGTTTCTGATCTTGCAGGCGTCCATCGCGATCGTGGCGGCTGCGCTTGCGTATTTCGTGTCCAGCGCGCAGCTGGTGGCGGCGTTGTTTGGCACAGTGGGTTGGTTTGCGCCGAAGGTCTGGCTCGGTCGGCGCAAGGCAGGTCGACTGAAGGCGTTCGACAGCCAGCTTGCCGACACGATCGCGCTCATGAGCAACTCGCTTCGGTCGGGCTTGAGCCTGGTGCAGTCGATGGAGATGATCTCGCGCGAAGCTTCGCCGCCGATTTCTGAAGAGTTTCAGCGGGTGGTGCGCGAGATCGGCCTCGGCGTCGGCCCGCAGCAGGCGCTGCAGCACCTGGTGCGGCGCGTCGCCAGCGAAGACCTCGACCTGTTGGTGACAGCGATCCTGGTCCAGGCAGAGATCGGCGGCAACCTATCTCGCATCCTGGACTCCATCTCCGACACGATCCGCGAACGGGTCAAGCTGCAGGGTGAGATCCGCACGCTGTCGGCGCAGGGGCGCATGTCGGGCTACATGCTGACGGGTCTGCCGCTGGCGATCGGTGGCCTGCTGATGCTGATCGCGCCGTCCTACATGGGCAAGCTGTTCACGCCTGGACCGTGGCTGGCGCTCCCGGTCGTCGCGCTGTTGGGCATCGGCATGGGCATGCTGATCATGCGCAAGCTGGTCGCGATCGAAGTCTGATGCTCGCTTCGCTCGCGGGAGTGAGGATTGGGGAGTGGGGAGTGGGGGAAATTGCCCCTAGGCGTCCAGGTTCCACTAACGGCCGGTCCGACACGGGTCCATGTCCAAGTAGTTCCCTCACTCCTCGCCCCTCACTCCTCACTCCCCAACGGAGGCCCATCTGAACCCGGCAGCGGTTGCGACGGTCGCTGGCCTCGGGCTAGCCCTGGTAGTGATCGGCATGCGCCTGGCTCGGCAGCGCGTCGATCCGATCGAGCGCCGCCTCGCGCAATTTGCGTCCGAAGTGCGCACGCTCGAGGAGATCGAGCTCGAGCAGCCGTTCACCGAACGTATTGTGCGGCCGTTCATCCGCGAGCTGGCTGGTCTGCTGAGTCGCCTGCAGCGCGAGCGCAAGCGGAACCAGCCCGCGGCCGAGCACGAGGACCGCCTGGACAACATCCGCCGCAAGCTCACCATCGCGGGCAACCCCTACGGTTGGACGCCAGCCGACTACCTTGGCACGAAGATCCTGGCCGCGTTGATCGGGGGCGGGCTGTTCTTTTTCCTGTTGAACGTGGGCGGCCACCCCGGCTATGCCTTCGTGTTCGCGGGGGTCGGTGTCGCCTTCGGCTGGTTCGGTCCCGATCTGCTGTTGCACAGCCGCGCGCAAACCCGCCAACGACAGATCCAGCGCGCCCTGCCGGATGCGCTCGACCTGCTGGTGATTAGCGTCGAGGCCGGTCTGGGTTTCGACGGTGCGATTCAACGACTGGTCGAGAAACGCGCCGATGCGCTGTCGATCGAGTTCGCGCGCGTGCTGGCGGAGATGCGCGTGGGTCGATCGCGCCGCGACGCCTTGCGGGACATGGTTGCGCGCACGCAGGTATCCGACCTGAGCCAGTTCGTTGGCGCGGTGCTGCAAGCGGAACAGCTCGGCGTGAGTGTGACCCGGGTCCTGTCGGTGCAGGGCGAGCAGATGCGGGTGCTGCGGCGTCAGCGCGCGGAGGAGAAGGCCGCGCAATTGCAGCTGAAGATGATCTTTCCGCTGGCGATCTTCATTTTCCCGGCCCTGTGCGTGGTCATTCTGGGGCCGATCTGGCCAACCATGGCGAGCACCAATGCGCCGGGTATTTAGCATCCTTCGACAAGCTCAGGACGAGCGGTCCCCGCTCATTCGGGGGCAAGCGCTGGTCGAGCTGGCGCTGATGATGCCCATGCTGGTCGGCGTCGTCGCGCTGCTCTTTCAGCTCGGGATTCTGTCAGCTCACCGAGTGATGCGTGTGTATGGCCGAGAGCCCAGCCAGGCCCTGGTGGAGTTCAGCCTCGCGGCGCCACTCCTGATGCTCTTCGTTCTGGCGGTCATCCAGTTGTCACTGGTGTTCGTGTGGTTCTACAGCGAGACGTCGGTGGCGCGCGACGCGGCTCGCTGGCTCGCGGTGCACCCGAACACCAGCGATGATGCGATGGCCCTGCAGGTGCAGCGCAGCAGGGTGGCGCAGCGTCACATGAGTGGACGTGGCTGCGCAAGGATGGCTCCCGACTGCTCGTGTCGCTGACGATCACCGGTATGCGCGCGGAAGATGGGACGCTGTTGGGCTTCGTGGGTGTTGCCACGGACATCACCGAGCGCCGCGCGGTGGAACGGATGAAGGACGAGTTCATCTCGGTGGTGTCGCACGAGCTGCGGACGCCGCTCACGGGAATTCGTGCCTCGGTGGGCTTGCTAGCCGGCGGCGTGGTGTCGCCGCAGTCAGCCCACGGCCAGCGCATGCTCGAGATCGCGGTCGGCAACTCCGACCGCCTGATCCGACTGCTCAACGACATCCTCGACCTGGAACGCATGCGGATGGGCGGGACGCCGATCCAAAAGCGGCCCACTGCCCTCGGCGACTTGATGATGCAGGCTGAGGACGTGGTCCACCCGATGGCGATCGAGGCCGGCGTCCAGTTGGACGTGCAGCCCGCGTCAATAGAGGTTTCGGTCGATCCGGATCGACTCGTGCAGATGCTGAGTCAACTCATGAGCAACGCGGTGAAGTTCTCCGCGCAAGGCACTGTCGTACGCCTGCGCGCGTGCGACGCCGCTGCCGACCACGTCCGACTCGAAATACAGGACCAGGGCACCGGAATACCTTCTGACCACCTGGAGCGGATCTTCATGCCGTTCCACCAGGTCGACTCGAGCGATTCACGGGCCAGGGGCGGCACTGGTCTCGGTCTGGCGATCTGCCGCCGGATTGTCGAACAGCACGGTGGCCGAATCTGGGCCGAGAGCGCGCTGGGCGCTGGCACGACCATCGTGGTCGATCTGCCGAGAGACGCCTGATGGCGGTGCGAGGTGTGCTGCTGTCGCTGGGCGTTGTGGTCTGGCTGGGCGCCAGCGCTTGCGCGTCGGAGCCCGCCGCGGTCGCGACGCCCGATGCCTTCTCCACGGTGAACGAGCGGGCGCGCCAGCAGTACGACCAGGGCCTGGCGCTGTATCAGGCGGGTCGCTACCGTGACGCCTGGGAAGCATTTCATCAAGCGCAGCTCTTGAGCCCGTCGGCGGATCCCCGCATTGCCGAGATGCTCGAGCGCTCCGCCGCGGAGCTCACGCCCACCGCGACGCCCGTCATCGAGACAACGCCGCAGCCGACCGTGCTCAGCCCGACATCTGTGCCGACGGTCCTGCCAACCGCCAACGCGACGCCGCTCCTCCGGGCGCCGCCGACACCGACGGCGGTACCCGCGCTGGCCGCGCCGCCACCACCCACGCCGCGCCCGGCTGCGCCCGTGCCACCGCCTGCGCCCGCACCGGTGCCTACGCCCGCGCCGCGGCCGACCCCTGGGCCGCCTGCGCCTCGGCCGCCCACCGCCGGCACGCTCGTCATCGACGGCGGGCCGAGCGCCGCGGCCGTTTCGCCACGGTCGGGCATCCTGTACGTCGCCGACCGCACCGGTGCGATCTGGAGCATCGACGGCGCGCCGCCGACACTACGCCGCCCACTCATTGTCAACGGCGAGCCGGTCGGCCTGGCCGTCGACGACGACAACAACCGGCTGTTGGTGGCGCTGCGCTCACCGCCGACGTTGCTGGCGCTCGACGCGAGCACCGGCCTGACGCTGGCCGCGGTCGGCCTGCCGTCAGACCCGGGCGATCTCCGCGTCGACCTCGGCCTGGGCCGGGCGTACGTGCTCTTGCCAGCGCAGAGCGCTCTAGGCGTGATCGATGTCCGGAGCTTCACGCTCGCGCTCACCATCGACAGCCTCGACGAGGTGACCGGTATGGCGCTCGACAGCGAAACGTCCGCCGTGTACCTGACGCAGCTCAACGGTGTGCTCTCGATCCTGGATACCACCAGTGGTCAGGTGCGCCAGCGGCTGAAGCTGAGCGACGCGGGGCTGTCGGGAGTCGCGGCCAGTGGCGGCCGAGCGTTCGCGATCAACTCGCCGGGCCGTGAGCTCTTCGTGGTCGATCCGGCCACCAGCGCCGTCGACCGTGTGCCGCTCAGCGATCCGCCAGCCGCGGTTGCCGTATCCGGCAATGTCGTGCACGTACTGGAGCCGTCCGCTAGCGCGACCGTGCGCCTCGATCCCGCCAGTGGCGCGGAGCTGAGCCGGGCGCAGCTGGGGTCCGGTACGGTCGCACCCGACTCGCTCGCTCCTGAAGATCGTTTTCTCCGCGCCCGGCTGATCGCGCTCCAGGATGGAGCGATTGCCGTGATCGATGCGCGGTCAGGTCACGTGGCGCTGGTGCCACCGTTGTGACCCTCTGGCGATACCTAGGGAAAACCCTATTCTGAGTTATGGCAACCAACGACTACACTCCCCCCGCGGGTGACCCGTGAAGAGCGTGAGTTCGAACAGTGGCTCCAGTGGGTCCGTCAGGCCGCGACCCTCGTCCGCGAGTGGGAGAACGAGCGAGCGGTGAATCTCCTCACCCGCGACGCCGCGGCGCTGACCGAACGCATCGCCCGCGCTCTCCAGGCCGCGGCTGAACACGGCAAGCCGACCCGCCGCTAAGTACTCACGCCTTGGTGGCTGCCGCGAGCTCGGCCTCGTAGCGCGCACGCATCTGATCGACCGCGGTCATGCTCTTACTGGCCAGAAGCTCGCGCGCGTCCTCGGCTCGCTGTTTGGCTGCTACCAGATTGGCAGATGAGCCCTGGAAGTGGGGCATGACGTAGCGCGCGATCAGCTCGAACGAGCGGTGGGTGGCGACCGGATTCGCCCACTCGTGCGCCAACACCAGGTACGCGCCGAAGCCAGTCGACTGTGTCAACAGTCGGTCAATCTGCGCCGCGCAGTCGTCGACGGTGCCGATGGCGCCGACGCCTGAGTTGTTGACGAACTCGATCATCTCGCGCACGTTGCCGCCCAACACGACCATCTGCGGGAACGCGGCGACCTCCTGGAAGTAGCGGAACCACGACTCGATACCGAATTCCACGTCGCGGTACGCCTGCTCGCGCGTCTCTGCGACGTGCACCAGCCCGACCAGGCGCCACTTGTCACGGTCGACGGTGGCGCCGAACGTGCGCGCGCGCTCCTCCATGACGTTCCAGTGCAGCGCCAGGGCGTCGAAGCCCGCCGCCAGCGTGGCGCCGACCGAAAGCAGCCCCACTCCATACTTGCCCGCCAGTCGCGGGCCCGACGGTGACGCTACAGCCGCGACGGCAATATCGAAGAGGGGATCGGAGTATGGCCGCAGGTGCAGACGCGCCTCCCGCAATGTGTAGTTCGGACCCTCCGCGGTCACGGGCTCGTCCGAAGTGAGCAGCCGCATCGCGACGTCAAAGCTGTCTTCGAGCGCGGGCCGAGTTTGCTCAGGCTCCAGGCCGATCATGATCGAATCAGTCGGCAACGCACCGGGGCCGACGCCGAACATGACCCTGCCGCGTGTCAGGTGATCGAGCAAAACGATCCGTTCGACCGCCCACAGCGGGTTGTGATACGGCAGCGACACCACGCCTGTGCCGAGCTTGATGTGGCGCGTGCGCTCGGCCGCGGTGGCGATGAAAATCTCAGGCGAAGCGATAAGCTCGGTCCCCGCGGAGTGGTGTTCGCCGATCCAGGCCTCGTCGTAGCCCAGCCGGTCCATGTGGCAGATCAGGTCGAGGTCGCGCTGCAGTGCCAGCGTCGGGTTCTGCGCTGGTGGGTGGAACGGCGCCATGAACGTCCCGAAGCGGAGTCGCTTGGACACCCCGGAGTCCCCCTGGTGGCTCAAAATTTCCCCGCCCAGCAGAGTACGCCAAAGGGCTGTGTCCGCGGGGCGTGACCGTCGCGAGCGTCTCAGCCAGTTCCAAGCTGGTGTTGCGAGACGGTGGGTCGACCTACGGTCGATAGCCATTCGGCCAATGTCGAATGGCAGATGCCAGGCGCGTTTCGAATCGATACCGTGAGTGGCGGGTGGCCGCGACACCCGAGCCCTGGCACGACTGGCTTCCAGAGGCGCATCGGATCGTCCAGACGTGGGAATCTGAACACCGCATGCTGTCTACGCCGGATGCTGTCCGCCTCGCCGAAGCCGTTGCCGAGGGCCTGTTCGACGCCTACCAGCGCGGACAGCAAGGCGGCCGCCGCGCTGGCTGTGCCGAATCGTAGGACTCGTCGAGAAAGGACACGCTTGCTGACGATACCCTTGTGCGCGTGAAGGAAGTCATCACCCGCTCGGACGTACCGTCGCCCTCGCTGCCGTTTTCGGCCGGCATTCGGGCCAACGGGTTCATCTTTACCGCTGGCCAGGTGGGCACCGACCCGCGAACGGGTCAGCTGGCCGGCCCAGACGTGGCGTCGCAGACGCGCCAGACCATCGCCAATCTGCGCGCGATTCTCGAGGCTGGTGGCAGCTCGCTGGACAATCTGGTGAAGACGACCGTGTTCCTGGCTGACATACAGCTGTTCGACGAGATGAATGCGGTCTATCGCGAGCTGATCCCCGAGCCGCGGCCGGGCCGCTCGACCGTCCAGGCGCGGCTGGCGCGGCCCGAGCTGCTGGTCGAGATCGAGGGGATCGCGCTCGCCGAGTAGGCCTGTGGCGACTCGCCCGAAGCCCGAGAAGCGCCTGCGCCGGTTCGACGTCTTCGCCGAGTACCGGCGCCAGGAGGCGCACGAAGACGGCATGCCTGCCGACCAGGCGAAAGGCTACGGCCTGTGGGTGGCAAAAGTGGTCGCGGCGCGCAAGTTCGGGCGCCTGAAGGACAGACCCGCGCCAAGTGAGGACGAGAAGCGCCGCCGCCGACGCCGCAAGTGGAAGATCCTCAGCGGCGTGCCGCAGACCGACAAGCTCTTCGACCATCAGATCGTCGAGCGGATGGGGCGCACGTTCTACCGCGAGGTCTTCGAGCCGGCGGTCCGCCACGCGCGCGAGCAGGGCCACTCGTACGAGGACATCCGCGACCGACTCCGCCGCCGCTGGAAGCCCGCCGCGAAAGCTTCAGGATGAGGCCCACCTTCTTTAGCGCGCCGTCCACCGCCAGTCGCGGATCTCGGGCGGGTCATCGCCCCAGCGTTCGATGTACTGGTGGTGTTCGATCAGCCGCTCGCGCAGACCCTGTTTGGCGTACGCGCCGATTCTGGCAAGCCCGGGCACGCGATCGATGACGTCAATCGCAAGGTGGAAGCGATCGAGGTCGTTGAGGACGACCATGTCGAACGGCGTGGTGGTCGTGCCGTTCTCCTTGTAGCCGCGCACGTGCAGGTTGGCGTGATTGGCCCGCCGATACGTGAGTCGATGGATCAGCCACGGGTAGCCGTGATACGCAAATACCACCGGCTTGTCACGCGTGAACAGCGAGTCGAAGTCGCGATCGGACAAGCCATGCGGATGCTCCTCGCTCGGCTGCAAGCGCATCAGGTCGACCACGTTGACCACGCGCAGCTTGAGGTCCGGGAACTCGGCGCGTAGCAGATCGACCGCGGCCAGCGTCTCCAACGTCGGAATATCGCCCGCGCATGCCATCACCACGTCGGGCTCGCCGCCGCGATCGTTCGAAGCCCAGTCCCAGATGCCGATGCCCGTCGTGCAGTGCTTGATCGCCGCCTCCATGTCCAGGTACTGCAGCGCTGGCTGTTTGCCAGCGACCACGATATTGACGTAGTCGCGACTGCGCAGGCAGTGGTCCATCACCGACAGCAGCGTGTTGGCATCGGGCGGCAGGTAGACACGAATAACCTCCGCCTTCTTGTTCATCGCCAGGTCGATGAAGCCGGGGTCCTGGTGCGAGAAACCGTTGTGGTCCTGCCGCCACACGTGCGAGGACAGCAGGTAGTTGAGCGAAGCGACTGGCGCGCGCCACGGAATCTTCTTGCTGCTTTCGAGCCACTTGGCGTGCTGGTTGAACATCGAGTCGACGATGTGGACGAACGCCTCGTAGGTCGTGAACAGCCCGTGTCGCCCGGTGAGCAGATAGCCCTCGAGCCAGCCCTGGCAGGTCGTTTCCGATAGCACCTCCATCGCCCGACCGTCCGCGGCGAGATGGTCATCGCCTGGCTCGCGCGTGGCCATCCACGCCCGCTCGGTGACCTCGAGGACCGCGCCGAGCCGGTTCGACATGAGCTCATCTGGCGCGACGATGCGGAAGTTGCGCATTTCGGCGGAGCGTTGCATGGTGTCGCGCAGGAACGTTCCCAGCACGCGTGTGGCCTCGGCCACGCTGGTGCCCGAGTGGGCCACTTCGACGGCGTAGTCGCGGAAGTCGGGCAAACGCAATTCACGCAGCAGCACTCCGCCGTTGGCGTGCGGGTTGGCGCCCATGCGCCGATCACCGTCCGGCGAGAGCGCGGCCAGCTCGGGCAACAGGTGGCCGCGATCGTCGAAGAGCTCTTCAGGTTTATAGCTGCGCAGCCACCCTTCGAGCTGCCGCAGATGCTCCGGTTTGCTTGCCACATCGGCGAGTGGGACCTGATGCGAGCGCCAAGTGCCCTCGGTCGGCTGGCCATCCACCTCTTTGGGGCCTGTCCAGCCCTTGGGCGTGCGAAGCACGATCATTGGCCAGAGTGGTCGCTCGGTCGCTCCGCCCGAGCGGGCGGCGCTCTGAATCGCGGTGACGCGCTCGGCCACGGTATCGAGCGTTTCTGCCATCAGCTTGTGCATCGGCCGCGGCTGGTCGCCCTCGACGAAGAACGGCTCGTAGCCGTAGCCCTCGAACAAGCAGGTCAGCTCGTGCGGTGAGATGCGCGCGAGCAGCGTCGGGTTGGCAATCTTGTAGCCGTTGAGGTGCAGGATCGGCAGCACGGCGCCGTCGGTGGCCGGGTTGAGGAACTTGTTGGAGTGCCAGGAGGTTGCCAGCGGTCCCGTTTCGGCCTCACCATCGCCGACCACACAGGCAACCAGCAGGTTGGGGTTGTCGAGCGCGGCGCCGTAGGCGTGGGCGAGGCTATAGCCGAGCTCTCCGCCCTCGTTGATCGAGCCTGGTGTTTCGGGCGCGGCATGGCTGGGAATGCCGCCTGGGAAGGAGAATTGCTTGAACAGCCTGCGCAGCCCTTCCTCGTCCTCGGTGATGGCGGGGTAGCGCTCGACGTAGCTGCCTTCGAGGTAGGTGCAGGCGACCATGCCCGGGCCGCCGTGGCCCGGGCCACACACGTACACCACGTTCAAGTCGCGCTCCCGGATGAGTCGATTGAGGTGGACGTAGATGAAGTTGAGCCCCGGCGTCGTGCCCCAGTGCCCGAGCAGTCGCGTCTTGACGTGTTCTCTGGTGAGTGGTTGGCGGAGTAGCGGGTTGTCCAGGAGATAGATCTGGCCGACTGCCAGGTAGTTGGCAGCCCGCCAGTAGGCGTCCATCAGGTCGAGCTGAGCGGCGGTCACAGGCACGGGGCAAATCCTCCTTGACCTTCTGGAGCGCTATCGGCGACGGTCAGCGTGTGCCCAGCGTCCTGGTCCTGAACGCCGGCTCGAGCAGCCTCAAGTGGCTGGTGCTGGATGCCCGCACCGAGTCGGTGCTCGAGCAGGACACCGCGACGTGGGAGGGCACCGAGGGTGGTCGACACGAGGCCGAGATGGTTTCGGCGCTGGCGCAACTTCCGCCAGTCGAAGCAATCGGCCATCGAGTGGTGCATGGCGGCGGGCGCTTCCGCGACGCGGTACTTATCGACGACCCTGTCCGCGCGGGAATCGCGCAACTTGCGGAGCTCGCGCCGTTGCACAACCCGGCCGCGTTGGCGGGCATCAACGCGGCTCGGCAACGATTGCCCGACTTGCCACAGGTGGCCTGCTTCGACACCGCGTTCCACAGCACGATCCCCGAGCACGCGGCGACCTACCCGCTGCCGCATGAGTGGACCGAGCGCTGGGGGCTGCGCCGCTACGGATTCCATGGCCTCAGTGTCCAATACGCCGTCGGTCGCGTGGGGGAGTTGTTGGCGAGGCCGCCGCGGCGCATCGTTGTGTGCCACCTCGGCGCCGGCTGTTCGGTGTCGGCCGCGCTCGACGGTCAATCGATCGATACCAGCATGGGCTTCACGCCGCTGGAGGGTTTGATGATGGCCCGCCGCTCGGGCTCCGTCGACCCCGGCCTGCTGGTGTACCTGCTCGAGCATGGCGGACTCAGCGTCTCGGACCTCGACCGCGGGCTGAACGAGCAGGCCGGCGTCGTGGGTGTTTCGGGTGTGTCCGCCGACATGCGCGAGGTGCTGGCCGCGGCGGATGCGGGGAACCAGCGTGCCAGCCTGGCCGTGGCGATGTTCGTGTACCGCGTGGTCGCCACCGTCGGCGCAATGACAGCCGCGCTTGGCGGCCTGGACGCGCTGGTGTTCACCGGCGGTGTTGGAGAGCACAGCGCCGTCATTCGCGCGCGGGTCACTGCAGCGCTCGAGCACCTGGGCGCGCGGCTCGACGTCGAACAGAACGCTGCTGCCGAGCCGGATGCCGATGTGGCGGCGAAGGGGAGCAGCGTGCGGATCATGGTGATCACGGCGCGGGAGGACCTGGTGATCCTGCGCGACGTGAAGCGCGTCCTCGGCTGGTCGTAGGCAACTCCCCTCGCCCTCTGGGAGAGGGGTCGGGGGTGAGGGCTGGCCCGCACGAGGCGACGCACCCTCACCCAACCCTCTCCCAAGGGGAGAGGGCCTTCACAGCACTCAGTAGGTGGCGCGGCCGCCAGAGAGATCGAACACCGCCCCGGTACTGAAGGAGCATGCTTCGGACGCCAACCAGGACACCAGCGCAGCCGCTTCGTCGAGGCGTCCGGGGCGGCCCATCGGGACGCGCTGCAGCATGTACTGGACGGCTTCCGGTGTGAGCTCGCGCAGCAGCTCGGTCTCGATCACCGCGGGCGTGATGCAGTTGACCAGGATGCCCGTGGTCGCCAGCTCCTTGCCCAGCGACTTGGTCAGCCCGATCACGCCTGCCTTGGCGGCCGAATAGGCGCACATGTTCGGATTGCCTTCCTTGCCCGCGATGGAGGCGATGTTCACGATGCGGCCGCCGCCCTGCCGCTGCATGTGCGGCACGACTGCCTGGCAGCAGTTGAAGACGCCGTCCAGGTCAACCGAGAGGACGCGCCGCCACTCTTCGTACGGGTAGTCGGCCAGCGGTGCTGCTGGGCCGGTGACTCCCGCGTTGTTCACGAGCACGTCCACGCGGCCGAAGCGCTGCACGGTGCGATCGATCATGCCCTGCACGCTCGCGGGATCGCTGACATCCACCTGGCACGCCAGAGCACCCGCCACCGTAGCGGCATGCCGCTCGGCGGAGGCAAGGTCGATATCGGCGACGACCACCGAGAGTCCGTCAGCAGATAGGCGGGCGGCAATGGCCGCGCCGATCCCACGACCGGCGCCGGTGATTACTCCGACGCGCACGGTGATGTAGTGTATGCAAACACTCTCTCTGTCCAATGCCCGTCTGGGACGCCTTCCTGACCGAGCGCGACAAGCGCATCTTTGGTAGTGCCGGCTATGGCAAGCGGGGCGGCTTCGGCAAGCGGCCCGTGGTGCTGGTCATCGACGTGAACTACAACTTCGTCGGCGATCGTCCCGAGCCGATCGAAGAGTCCGTGAAGCGCTGGCGCACCAGCTGCGGCGAGGACGGCTGGCGCGCCGTCGAGTGCATCCGCACGCTGACTGACGCCGCCCGCGCACGCGGTATACCGGTCATCTACAGCACGGGCATGGAGCTCCGCCCAGATGGCTGGGACCAGGGCCGCTGGCGTGACAAGAACTCGCGCGCGGCCGAAAACGTGACGGTGAATGCCGACATTGGCAACACGATCGTGCCGCCGATCGCGCCACTCGAGCACGACATCGTGATTCGCAAGTACAAGCCGAGCGTGTTCTTCGGCTCGATGCTGGCCGGCTTCCTGGCCGACTTGCAGGCGGATTCCATCATCGTCTGCGGCGGAACGACCAGCGGCTGCGTCCGCGCCACCGTGCTCGATGGCTTTTCGTACAACTACCGTATGTCGGTGGTCGAAGAATGCACATTCGATCGTGGGCAGGCATCGCACGCACTGAGCCTGTTCGATATGAACCAGAAGTACGCCGACGTGGTCTCACTGTCCGAAGCCGTGGACTTTCTGTGCGGGCTGCCGACCGGCCTCTTCACATTGCCGTGATGCTCGACTACTCGCGCAGCGCGCTGTTGATCGTGGATATGCAATACGGCGACGCGCACCGCGACTACGGCCTGTTGAAGGACAAGCGCGCGGCAGGTGATATCGAGGTGGTTGAGGCATACGCCACCCGACTGGACACGCTGGTCATCTCCAACATTCAGCGACTGCAAACAGCATTTCGCGCCAACGGCGGCGAGGTGATGTTCATTCGAATCGAATCGCTCACGATGGATGGCCGTGACCGCGGTGTCGGACATGCGGCCAAGGGCATTCACTTCCCGCCTGGCTCGAAGGAAGGCCAGATCTTGCACGAGATCCGGCCCGTCGGGGACGAGCTGGTGCTGTCGAAGACGTGCGGCAGTGCCTTCGAAGGTACGAACATCGACTACCTGCTGCGGAATATGCACTGCGATCACGTCGTCATCGTTGGCGTAGTGACGGGCTCGTGCGTGCGTGCTACCGCGCTGGGCGCCGTCGAGCATGGTTACCCCGCCTATGTCGTCGACGACGCGACCGCCACCTGGAACGACGACATGCAACGCGCGGCTCTCGAGACCATGCGCGAGCGCGGCGCCGCCGTCGTTTCTACGAGCTTCATCCTGAGCGCAGCGAAGGATCTCGGTTGCTGCTTGTCATCCTGAGCGGAGCGAAGGATCTCGGGTTCCACGCTGAGATCCTTCGGCTCGCAGGCTCGCCTCAGGATGACATGCCCCTTTTGCCTTCGGCTCGCGGGCTCGCCTCAGGATGAGGCAGGCACCCTTCGCTTCGCTCGAGGGCAGCCTCCGGCTCGCCTCAGGATGAGGCGGGCAGCGTCTCCACCAGGTGGCACGCCGCCAGGTGGCCACGCTCGGTAGTACGCAGCAGCGGCTCCTCCGTACGGCAGACATCCAGCGCCCATGGGCAGCGCGGGTGAAAGCGGCAGCCGCTGGGCGGGTGCAGCGGGCTCGGCGGCTCGCCCTCGATGCTCACCGTCCGCGGCCGGCGGGCGGCGGGGCGCAGGTTCGGCACCGCTGACAGCAGCACTCGCGTATATGGGTGCTGGGGATTCTCGAATAGCTCCTCGGTAGCTGCCAGCTCGATGATGCGGCCCAGGTACATCACCGCGACGCGATCGCACAGGTGGCGGACGACGCGCATGTCGTGCGAGATGAAGACGTACGTGAGGTTCAGCGACTCCTGCAGTTGGCTCAACAGGTTCAGGATTTTGGACTGCACGCTGACGTCCAGGGACGACGTCGGCTCATCGGCAAGAATGACCTGAGGTCCACTCGCCAGGGCGCGCGCGATCGCGATGCGCTGCCGCTGTCCGCCCGAAAACTCGTGCGGATAGCGCGAGGTATACGACGGCGACAGCCCAACTGCTTGAAACAGCTCGGCCACCCGCTGTCGCCGCTCGGCGGCCGAGCCAAGTCCGTGCACGACCAGCGGCCGCTCGACGATTTCGCCCGCCGACATGCGCGGGTTGAGCGAGCTGTACGGATCCTGGAAAACAATCTGTACATCCCGCCGCAGCGTTCTGTTCTCGGCAGCGGTGCGACCCTTGCCGACCGGGCGGCCCGCGTAGCGCACCTCGCCCGCGGTGGGCTCCAGCAGCCCGATGAGCAAGCGCGCCAGGGTCGACTTGCCGCAGCCGGATTCGCCAACAACGCCCAGCGTCTCTCCCTGTCGCACGTCGAGATCGACTCCGTCCACTGCGCGAAGAAGACGCCGCCCGAAGAAGCCCTCGCGCACCGCGAAGTGTTTTTTCAGGCCGCGCGCTTCCAGGAGCGGAGCGGCGACACTCATGCGGGCACCGGATCGTGCAGGTAGCACGCAGCAGCGTGTTCGGGGCGCCGCTCGATGAGCGCAGGTGGGGTCTCGCGGCAGCGCGGCATGACGTGCGGGCAGCGCGGCGAGAAGCGGCAGCCCGGCGGATACATGCCCGGCAATGGGACCTCGCCGGCGATGACGTTCAGTCGCCGCGGCATGCCCGGCTCGGGCGCCGGCGCCGCGCCCGGGATCGCGTACAGCAGGCCCTGTGTATACGGGTGCAGCGGTTCGTCGAACAGGTCCTCAACCCGGGCGGACTCCGCGATGTGGCCGGCGTACATCACGTACACGCGGTCGCAATACTCCGCGACCAGACCAAGGTCGTGCGTGATCAGGAGCACCGCCGTGCCCGTCTCCCGCTGCAGCTCGCGCAGCAGTGACAGGATCTGCGCCTGAACGGTCACGTCGAGCGCGGTGGTGGGCTCGTCGGCGATCAGCAAGCGCGGGCTGCAGGACAACGCGGTCGCGATCATCACGCGCTGGCGCATACCGCCGCTCAGCTCGAACGGGTACTGGCGCAGCACACGCTCGGGGTGCTGCATACGCACCTGGCGCAGCCAGCGCAGCGACTCCTGATCGGCCGCGTGGCGGCGCAGGCCGCGGTGCGCGGCGAGCACTTCGGCCATCTGGCTACCGACGGTGAACGAGGGGTCGAGCGAGGTCATTGGCTCCTGGAAGATCATCGAGATGCCCGCGCCGCGGATCCGTTGCAGCCGTTCTCGTGGCATGGTCAGGAGATCGGTGCCCTCGAACAGGATCTGGCCGTCTCTGATTCGACCGGGTGGAGAGGCAATCAGTCCCAGCACTGATAGGGCGGTAACCGATTTGCCGCAGCCGGTCTCGCCGACCAGGCCGACCATCTCACCGGGGCGAATCTCCAGATCGACGCCGTCGACCGCGCGCACGATGCGTCCTTCGGACACGAACTCGACCTGCAGCCCGCGGATTTCCAGGACTGACGAAGGAGTAGATCCCTCATCCTGAGGCGAAGCCGAAGGATCTACGGTCGCGTTCGTAGATCCTTCGCTGCGCTCAGGATGAGGCGGTTGACGCATGGCTCAGTCGCGCATGCGTGGATCGATCGCGTCGCGCAACCCATCCCCGAACAGGTTAAAGCCCAGCACCACGAGTGAGATCGCAACGCCCGGCGCGGTCGTCACGTGCGGTGCGGTGAACATGTAATCGCGCGCATTCGAGAGCATCGCGCCCCACTCTGGGGTCGGCGGCAGCACGCCCAGGCCAAGGAAGTTCAGCCCGGCCGCGGCCAGCAGCACCGTCGCCATGCGCAAGCTGGTCCACACGATGACCGGCGCCAGGGTGCCCGGCATGATGTAGCGAAACATGATCGAGCGGTGTGACTCGCCGATGGCTCGCGCGGCCTCGACATACTCCAGCTCGCGTATCCCAAGCACGAGCCCGCGCACCAGCCGCGCGAAGCCCGGGACCGATGGGATGGCAACTGCCAGGATGACGTTCGTGAAGCCGTTGCCGAGGATGGCCACGATCGCGATCCCGAGCAGCAGACTGGGAAACGCCAGCAGCACGTCGATGATGCGCATGCTCACGTCATCCACCCAGCCGCCGAAATAGCCACTGACCAGTCCCCACACGACGCCGATGATCAAGGTCAGCACCACCGCCATGAACTGAATCTGCAGCGAGATACGCGTGCCGTGGATCAGGCGGCTCAGGATGTCCCGCCCCAGCTCATCGCTGCCCAACCAGTGCTCCGCGCTCGGCCCCGCCAACCGCAGCCGCAGGTCACCGGTCAGCGGGTCATACGGCGCCAGCACGTCTGCGAACACCGCGGTCCCGATGTACACCACCACCAGCGCCAGGCCGATGACCGCGCCGCGGTTCCTGCTCAGCCGGCGCCAGGCAGCGCGCAGCGCCGAGGCGCGTCCAGCAGCGATGGCAATTGCCGGAGCGGCAAGCGCGAGCTCACCCGCGGTGTCTGGGACGGATGCTTCCCGAACGGACACCGCGTCAGTACCTGATGCGCGGATTGACCAGCGCGTAGGTGAGGTCGACGACCAGGTTTACGAGCAGGAAGGTAACCGCGATCAGCAGGATGCCGCCCTGGATCATCGGATAGTCGCGGGTGAAGATCGAGTTCACCATGAGCCGTCCGATGCCTGGCAGGGCGAACACCGTCTCGACGAGGACCGAGCCAGCCAGCAGCGCGCCGAACTGCAGGCCGATCACGGTGATTACCGGATTCAGCGCGTTGCGGAGCGCGTGCTTGTAGATGATGAGTCGATCGGACACGCCATTCGCGCGCAGCGTCCGGATGAAGTCCTGGCGGATGACTTCGAGCATCGACGAGCGGGTCAGGCGGGTCTTGTATGCGGCGCCCGAGACGCCGAGCACGATCGCGGGCAAGATCAGGTGCTGCGGCGTGCCGCTGCCGCCTGCCGGGAGCCAGCCGAGTTGGGCGGCGAAGAGCTGCATCAGGATCAGGCCGAGCCAGAAGCCGGGCACGGAGACACCCGCCAGCGCTACCAGGGTCAGACCAGTGTCGAGCCACGAGTTCTGGTGCACCGCCGCCAGGATGCCCAACAGAATGCCGACCAGCGCCGAGATTGCCGTGGCGATCGCGGTGAGCTGCACGGTGAATTGCAGCCGCGTCCACAAGGTGTCGATCACGGGATCGCGGGTGCGGATGGACACGCCGAGATCGCCTCTAACTGCGCGTGAGACGTACTTCGCGTACTGCACCGGCAGGGGATCGTTGAGGCCGAACTCGGCTCTGATGGCGGCCAGGGTCTCGGGTTTGGCGTCGATGCCGCCGATGATCATCGCCGGATCACCCGGGATGAGGTGCAGCACCGAGAACGCGATCAGCGACACGCCGAACAGGACCGGGATCAACTGGCCGATGCGGCGGAGGGAGTAGCGGATGAGGGCCTGCATCGGAGGCGCTAACCGCCCACGGCGCCAAAGAGACCGGTCGTCGCGCCCCCGCAGGGAAGGAGACCGGTCATGCGTCTCGGAAGTGAAGAAGACCGGTCGTCGGCCCCTGGCGGGAAAGGGGGACCGGTCGTGGCGTCCCTAACGGGGGGAGACCGGTCGTCACATCCCAGGAGGG
>WNGF01001727.1_pt1 | contig 47528 bp, 50 predicted proteins | sample 5400641 | NCBI WGS metagenome assembly WNGF01 (sample SAMN13153371, study PRJNA577476) | soil metagenome | isolation source: 80 cm soil or saprolite under grassland replicate 2 | place: USA:California | collected 2016-06-15 | reverse complement strand
CGCGCGCCAGCGTGACTGGATCGATGGATGACGAGAGGCTGACGGTCGCGACCTGCGCGAGCGCGTGCACGCCGGCATCGGTGCGTCCGGCGCCGTGGACGGTGACGCGGCCCCCCTCGATCGGCGCGAGCGCGTCCTCCAACAGCGCCTGGATCGACATGCCGGTGTCCTGCCGCTGCCAGCCGACGTAGTTCGTGCCGTCGTACTGCAGCGTGAGCTTCAGGTTCCGCATTCAGGAGGCGCGGGAGCCCGGCTTCACCACTGCGAGCCCATTCGCGCACAGCGGACACGACTCCGGCTGGTAGGTCGGGATCTCCATCTGCACCAGGCTGACGAGCGGCACGGTGAAGCCGGACCGGTCCGATCCGCGATTGATGATCGACGAGGCGCCGACCACGTGTGCGCCGAACTCTTGCGCGACGTCGATCGTTTCGCGCGTCGATCCGCCGGTCGTGATCACGTCCTCAACGACGAGCACGCGATCCGAGGGAGACATCGTGAAGCCGCGGCGCAGCGTGAGACGGCCGTCCTGCCGCTCCGCAAAGATTGCGCGGACACCGAGCGCGCCGCCGACCTCCTGCCCGATCACGATGCCGCCGAGGGCGGGCGACAGAACGACAGTGGGCTGCAGATCCCGTGTGCGCTCGCCGATCGCCTCGCCCAAGCGCGTGGCGAGATCCGGATACTGCAGCACCAGCGCGCTCTGGAGGTAGCGCTCGCTGTGCAGTCCCGACGTGAGCCTGAAGTGCCCCTCGAGAAGCGCCCCCGACTTGCGAAACAGATCGAGAACCGTTGCGGAATCCATCTAGGTCGCCTTTCCGTTCCGCGGCGTGCGCAGGTTGTCTTCGAACAGCTTGAGGATCCGCTTGTATTCGTCGGCCCAGCTCGTCTCCTCGGTGAACGCGTGGTTCTCGACGGGATACGGCGCGACGGACCAGTTCTCCTTGCGCAGCTCGATCAGCCGCTGCACCAGCCGCACCGAATCCTGGAAGAACACGTTGGTGTCGACCATGCCGTGGCAGATGAGGAGCGCCCCCTTGAGCCCTTCCGCGAAGTAAATCGGCGAGCTCTGGCGGTACGCTTCCATGTCTTTCTGCGGCACGTTCAGGATGTTCGAGGTGTAGCCGTGGTTGTAATGCGCCCAGTCCGTCACCGGACGCAGCGCTGCGCCCGCGGCGAAGACGTCGGGCGTCGTGAACATCGCCATCAGCGTGATGAAGCCGCCGTAGCTTCCGCCGTAGACGCCAAGATGTTTCGCGTTCACCTGCTCCTTCGCGACGAGGTATTTCGTCCCGTCGACGATGTCCTCGAGGTCCTTGCCGCCCATGTGCCGGTAGATCGCGGTGCGCCAGTCGCGCCCGTAGCCGGAGCTTGCGCGGTAGTCGACGTCGAGCACGACGTATCCGCGCGACGCGAGCAGGTTGTGAAACATGTATTCGCGGAAGTAGCTCGCCCAGTACCTGTGCGCGTTCTGAGCGTATCCCGCGCCGTGGACGAACACGACGCCGGGATGCGACGCGTCCCGCTTCGCGCCGATCATCTCCGGCGTGAACAGCCGCGCGTAGACATCGACGCCGTCGCGCGCCTTGAACGTGATCACTTTCGGATCGATCCAGTTGAACGCCCGCCACTCGGCCGTCGGCGTCGTCGTCACCTGCTTCGCGGATGCGCCCGGCTGGTTCGGCATCACGAACACCTCGGGCGGCTTGTTGCTGTACGAATAAACGACGCCGAGCGTCGACTCGTCCGGCGAGATCTCCGCCTGGTTCGAGCCGATCTTCGACGTCACTTTCGTTCGGTCGCCGCCGTCAACCGGCAGTGTGTAGAGATGGCGTTCGCCGGGATGCGCTTCGGTGCTGGTGATGTAGAACTTCTTTCCGCCGCGCGAGGCTTCAGCCGACGCGATCTCCCACTTGCCGGAGGTCAACTGCTTCGGCTTCGCGCCGTCGTCCGACAGATCGAGCGTGTACAGGTGCATCCAGCCGTCGCGTTCGGAGAGGAACCAGATGCGCTTGTTATCCGGCAGGAACTCGACGCTCGTTCCGCCAAAGCCGGCCCCGGCCTCGCGGATCCAGGCGTCGTCGTGAAGGACGTCGATAATCTTTGTCTTTCCGGTCTCGGGATCGAGCGTGATGATCCAGCGATCCTGTGCGTCGCCGACATTCGTGCGGCCGGTGATGTCCTCGATGTAGCCCGTTTCCGTCACGTAGTTGGGAACGATGGCGGGCTTTGCGGCGGCCGGGCGTTCGGACACGACGATGAAGACATGCGTGTCGTCCGGAGAAAGCATCAGGTCGGTCGCGCTCTGACGATCCTGCAGCTCGAACGCCGGCAGCTTGTCCTTCTTCGCCTTTTCCTCTTCCTTCTTCTTGTCTTCCTTCTGCTGCTTCACGAACCCGATCAGCTTTTCCTCCTCGTCGCGGAGGTATTTCTGGCTGTCGGTCAGCTTCGGGTCCGGCTTCTTCGGTCCGACGTCGGTCAGCTGCGCGACGAGCGCGTTCGTGGATCCCTCGGCCGGTACGATGAAGAGGTTCCCGTCGCTGACGTAGGTGACGTGCGTGCCGTTCCTCGCCCACCGCGGATTGGATTCAGCGCCCGTCGTCCGCGTAATCTGGCGGCGCGTGCCGGCGCCGCTGTCAACCAACACGATGTCGCCACCGTCTACGAAGATCACACGGCGATGTGCCTTGTCCCAGCGGCCGTTCGCCGGTGGGATATTCTTGATCTCGTCGTCGGACAGCTTGCGCGGGTCACCTGCCTCGCGGGACACCAGGTAGGTCGAGGATTCCTTTTCCTGTGGCTTGCGCCACTCGAAATAGAGCTTCTGCGAGTCGGCGGACCAGCGCAGGTTCGTCGGAGGATAGCCGACGAGATCGGGGCCGCGCATGATGCTGTCAACGGTCAGGTCGAAGTGCGCAGCGGGCTTGGGCTCCTGGCTCGTAGTGTCCGCCTTCAGGCGGACCGGTTCTGCCGGAACCAACAAAGCTATCGCGAGAACGACGGCAACACGTCTCATAAAGGGGAACCTGGCCCTGTGGAAGACCCGTAGTATACATGCGCCCCTTTTTGCTATTCCATCCTCGTCTGGCCTGAGAATTTCTGGATCTGGAGATCACTGCAATGCGTTTCGAGCAACGAATATCGGCATGTTTAAGGCCTGCGGCCGCCGCGGCGCTCGCCTGCTCACTGTTCGCTTCCGGCCGCCCTGTGTTCGCTTCCGAACAGACGCCCGGAGCGCAGGCGCAGCCGCCTGCGACGGCGACGACGGCGCCGGTCGTGTCGCAGGGACCGCAATTTCAAATCACTGCGGACGATGCGGTCAGGATGGCGCTCGAGAACAACCTCGGGATTCGCGCGGAGCGGCTGAGCCCGCAGGTGCAGGCGCTAGTCGTCAGCCAGACGCGGGCGGCTTATGCGCCGATTGTGTTCTCGAATACCACGAAGAACAGCAACAGCAACCCGCCGCAGAACTTCCTCGCGGGCAATAACTTCGTCACGAACGCCGGCTTCCGGTCGAACGCGGGCGTCGCGCAGCAGCTGAAGTGGGGCGGGGGCCGTTACCAGGCGGCGCTCGACGGGGCGCGCAATACGACGAGCGATCCGACCGACCCGTTCAATCCTCGGTTGTCGTCGAATTTCAGCTTCAACTTCACGCAGCCGCTCCTTCGCGACTTCACGATCGATGCGACCCGCCAGCAGCTGCTCGTCGGCCAGAAGCAGCAGGAGATAGTCAATCTCGAGCTGCAGCAGCAGATCACGCAGACGACGCGGAGCGTCCGCAGCGCGTACTACGATCTGGTCGGTGCAATCGGACAGCTGCAGGTCGCGCAGCAATCGCTCGATCTCGCCAAAGAGTCGCTGAAGAACAACGAACGCCGGGTCGAGGTGGGAACCATTCCGCCGATCGACATCGTGGAAGCGCAGGCCGAAGTCTCACGGAACGAAGAAGCGGTCATCATCAACGAGGCACAGGTGAAGGCGTTCGAAGATTTCCTGCGGACGCTGATCATGAACCCGAACCAGCCGGACTTCTGGACCGCGCGCATCACGCCGTCGGAGCCGCCTGCCCTGGCGGCGCAGGTCGTCAACGTGGACGAGGCAATTCGCAACGCGCTTGAAAAGCGGACCGACATCGCCCAGCAGCGCCGGCGGATGGATCAGACTGACATCACGGCGAAGTTCGCCCGCAACCAGAAACTGCCGGCCGTCAATGCGATCGTCAACTACGGCCTCGCCGGCGTCGGCGGAACCCGCACCCTCTATGACACGTCAGGCGGCTTCCCGGTGCCGATCGGGTCGGCGCAGCGAAGCTTCGGCGACGCACTTCGGGACATCGTCGGGAACGAATTCAAGACGTGGAGCCTTCAGTTCCAGGTGAGCTATCCGATCGGCACGAGCGCCGCCGACGCGGGGCTCGCGCAGGCGCGACTGGAGCGCGAGCAGCAGGTCACGACGCTGCAGGCGCTCGAAGTCCAGGTCGCCGCGCAGGTGCGCGACGCGGGACGGCAGGTGGACACCAGCTTGAAGCGCGTCGAGGCGACGAAGAAGGCGCGCGAATTCGCGGAGCGGCGGTACGACGCGGAGCAGAAGCGGATCAACGTCGGCCTCTCGACGACGTTCCAGTTGCTGCAGGCGCAGCGCGACCTGAACGCCGCGAAGCTCGCCGAGGTGAACGCGATCATTGCCTACAACCGCGCGCTCGTGAATTTCGAGGCCGTGCAGCTCGTTCCACTTGGTGGCAGATAATCGCTTGTAGGCCGGACCTTTCAGGTCCGGCAACGCGCCGGGCCTGAAAGGCCCGGCCTACGTACGCACGATTACGATAGACTCTCCGCGTGAAAGTGACCGTCACGGTCATCACGCGCGACGAAGCCGCGAACATCGCCGCCGCCCTCCAATCCGTCTCCTGGGCCGACGAGATCATCGTCGTCGACTCGGGCAGCACGGACGACACTGTCGCGATCGCGAGACAGCACGCGACGCGCGTCGAGTCTCGTGACTGGCCCGGGTACAGCGCGCAGAAGAACTACGCGGCCGGGATCGCGTCGAACGACTGGATCCTGTCGATCGACGCCGACGAGCGCGTCACCCACGAGCTTGGCGCTGAAATCCGCGGCCTGCTCGCCGGCACGCCTTCGGCGCGCGGCTACCGCATCCCGCGGGTGGCCTGGTATCTCGGACGGTGGATTCGATCGACCGACTGGTATCCCGATTATCAGCTGCGGCTCTACGATCGGCGCGTGGGCCAGTGGAACGGCCGGCGCGTTCACGAGTCCGTCGACCTGCAGGGCACACTGGGTCAGCTCCGCCACGAACTCCAGCACTACGCGTACCGTGACCTCTCCCATCATCTCGCCACCATCGATCGCTACACGACGCTCGCGGCGGAGCAGTGGCTGGCGGAGGGCCGCACGACGAACGGATTCGAGCTGTTCATCCACCCGCGCCTCGCGTTCATCCGCAACTACCTGCTGCGCGGCGGCATCCGTGACGGCGAGCCCGGCTTGCTGGTGTCGAAGTTGAACGCGTACTATGTATTCCTGAAGTTGGCAAAGCTGTGGGAATTGCAGCACGGCTCGAAAAATCCGCGCTGATGTTCTCGCTGCACATCGACACGGCGCGGACGTGGCGCGGCGGGCAGAACCAGGTCCTGACGACCGTCATGGGATTGCGCGCGCTCGGCCATCGCACGATGCTCGTCGCGCACTCGGGCGGCGAGCTCCGCCAGCGCGCAGCCGAGGGGCTCGACCTCATCCCTCTGGCGCCGAAGACGGAAATGGATCTGAGCGCCGCCTGGCGTCTCTCGCGCATCGTCAAGCAGCTCAAGCCCGACATCGTCCACGCGCACGATCCGCATGGCGTCGCGATGGCGGCGCTTGCGCTGTCGATGAGCACGCAGCTCGCGAAGCCGCCGCTCGTCGCGGCCCGGCGCGTCGATTTCCACTTGAAGGGCAATTCGCTGTCGCGGTGGAAGTATCGCCAGGTGGATTGCTTCATCTGCGCGTCGGAGGCGATCCGGCAAATGCTCGTCGCCGACGGAGTGCCGGCCGTGCGCGCGATCACGGTGCACGAGGGCATCGACCTGGAACGTGTCGACGCCGCGCCGTCCGCCAAGCTCCATGAAGATCTGTGGCTGCCGCATCATGCGCCGATCGTCGGCAACGTCGCCGCGCTCGTGCCGCACAAGGGGCACCGCCACTTCATCGAGGCGGCACGGCTCGTCCTGCCGCACGTGCCGGATGCGCGGTTCGTCATCGCCGGCGAAGGAGAGCTCAGGCCGGCGCTCGAGCGGCAGATCAAGGAGCATCATCTCGAGAAGCACGTGCTGCTCGCGGGATTCCGGCTCGACGTGCTCTCGCTCCACAAGGCGTTCGATGTCTTCGTCATGAGCTCGATCACCGAGGGGCTCGGGACATCGCTGCTCGATGCCATGGCGGCCGCCAAACCCATCGTCGCGACGACCGCGGGAGGAATTCCGGAGGTCGTCGTCGACGGGGACACCGGCTTCCTCGTCCCGCCGCGGGATCACGAAGCGATGGCCGACGCGATTATCACGCTGCTGAAGGATGAGGGGTTGCGCAAGCGCATGGGCGATGCCGGACGTGCGCGTGCGCAGTCGCTGTTCAGTGGAGAGCGAATGGTCCAGGAAACGCTGCGCGTCTATCAGCGCGTGGCCATGCACCCTCACCACGAAGCGTAAAAGGTGCCTGGCACTTTCGGTGGCTGGCACCTTTGGTGCCTGGCACCTTTTGATCGCTTTAGCTTCGCTACCGCACCGCGGCGAGGCCTGACTTACACCCCGAACGGCCTCGCGGGCACTCGTCGAACGTGACGGCGGCGCCGTTTTGCGAGAAGGTGACGCCGCGCACCAGATGTGAGGTTGGCGTGCCGTCCGGATCGATCAGGTTCACCTGCCCCACCTGTTTCCTGCTCGGGCCATCGAAGATGCGCAGCTGATACCCGTTGATCAGGAAGCCGACGCGGTAGCCGTCCTTCGCCCACGCGACCTCTTCGCAGTGTTCGCTCGACGGCACCAGCGACGCTACGCGCACGGCATTCTGGCGCGTCTCGCCGATCCACAGCGTCTCGCACCACCCGCGGTCGCACGGCTCCTTCTTCACCATCGCGGCACGCTGCGCCTCGGACGGCGCCGCCGCCATGAGCTCCTGCACCGCCCCGGCGCGCTTGCCGGCGAAGTACGCCGCGACCACCGACGCGGCAAAGAGCACGATAAACGCGAGCGCCGTCAGCGCGCGCTTCGACGCACGCGCGGGCGGCACAGTCCTCTGAGCGGACATTGCGAGTCTCCCTGCTGCCTGCCGAAACCGCAGGCGTTCATCATGCCGACGTGACACAGCGAAAAATCAAAGCGGACGGGATCGGCGGGATTCAGCTTGCGAAGTGACGCCGTGATGTCCGCGGCCATCCGCCATCCCGGGCTCGTGTACTTCGTGAGCCGCAGGCATCGGCCGAGGCGTATGACGTGCGTGTCGAGCGGCACGATCAGCTTCGACGGCGGAAGACGCTTCCAGACACCGAGGTCCACCTCGTCCGAACGTACCATCCACCGCAGATACAGGTTCAGACGCTTGCACGCACTGCCCGCAGATGGCCGTGGGAAGAAGTAGCACACGCCCGGCCGCCGCGGCTTGCGTCCGTACGCTCGCCGCACGTCGAGCGCGAGCGCTCGCGTCGAAAAGCTGTCGAGCGCGGGCCCGACGTCCTCGTGATCCTCGTGGAACCCTTCGAGAAAGAACTGTTCGATCGAGCCGGACTGTTCCAGCATCTGCCGCAGGATCCAGAGCAGCGCCACGAGATCGTCGCCGCGAATCCACCGGTGGACCATCGCGCGCATTTCGCGCGACGCCTTCTCCGGTTCGAATGTACGGACGAACTGCGCCGGCCTGGGCCCGATGATCGCAAACAGCGTCTGGATGGAGTTGAGGACGCTCGCGACGCGGCCGAACGCGAGCGCGCCGGCACAGAACCCGGCTATCTCGCGATCGGCGGGATCGCTGAACGGGCGGACTGTCTGGACCGGGTCGCTCGCAGAGTCGACCCGGTTGTAATCGAAGTAGAGGGACTCGAGACGAGCCGAAAGATCACCCACCAACCGTGATCTTAATGAATAACGCCCTCGTGTTGTTCGTTTCACTACTCTCGGTGACGACGCCGTCGGCGTCAGAGACCGCGATGATGTAGTACGAGCCCGCTGCCGTTGTCGAGGGGATGACGCCTGATGCCGTGGCCATGTTCGACGCACCAGCCGCCAGCGGCGCGACGGGCCGGCTGCCCAGCGGCACATCGGCCACGTCGAACGTGATGTTCGTCGAGAGGAAATACCGCGTCGTCGAGTCAGGCGCCGCACTCCCCCCGGCGTTCTTCGTCGTGTCCGTGATCGAGATGGTCGTCCCCGCAACAGCCGTCGACACCGCGGTGAGCGAAGCGATCGTCAAATCCGGACCGACCTTGGTCACACCATACGAGAGGTTGTTGGTTTCCGACGTCTCAGCAACTTCGGCGTTCGCATCCGCTTTGACGAGGATGTAGTACATGCCGGTGGCCGTGCTCGCCGGGATCGTCACGGACGTCGACGCCGGACTTGTCGCAGTCGCAGCAAGCGACGGTACCGCTCGAGTGGCGACAAGCAGGTCGCCGGTATCGAGGGTCGTGTTCGACGACAGATAGAACGCCGTGGTCGACGGCCCGGCGGTTGCGCTGCCCTGGTTCTTGACGGTGTCCGAAACGACCAGCACGGCACCCGCGCCCGCGATCGTCGGGACAATCACGCTCGACTCGATCAGATCGGGCCCGATCCGCATCGACGTGCTGTATTTGACGTTGTTGCTTTCCTGCGTCTCGGTCACACCGCCACCGCCATCCGCCTTCGCGACGATGTAGTACGTGCCCGCCGGTGTATCGGCAGGAATCATCAAGGACGTCGTCGCACTCTCGACAGTTCCTGCCGCCAGCGCGCTGGCCGGACGGCTGCCGAGCAGCACGTCAGATGCATCGAGCAGCACATTTGCGGACAGGTAGAACATGGTCAGGGACGCCTCCGCCGCGCCTCCGCCCTGGTTTTTCGTCGTGTCCGACACGGATATCGCGGAGCCCGCAACTGCGGCATTCGGATTCGTCAGTGCGGAGATGACGAGGTCCGGCCCGATCCCGATCGCCGATCCCATCTTCACGTTGTTGTTCTCGTTCGACTCCGGATTCGAGAGGCCGACGTCAGCTTTCGCGAGGATGTAATAGGTGCCGGTCGGCGTGTTGCCTGGAACATCGAACGGCGTCGCGGCGATGTCGGATGTGCCAGCGGCCAGCTGCGGAACCGCGCGCGACCCGAGGTTCACGTCCTTCACGTCAATCGTGAGGTCCTTCGATAGGAAGAAGCCGGTGGAAGATGGCTGCGACAGCCCCGCGCCCTGGTTCTTCGTCGTGTCGTTCAGCGTGATCGTTGTCCCTGCTCCAGCGACGGATGGCCCGCTCACGGCGGTGACCACGAGGTCTGGCGGCGAATCGTCGCTCGTGATCGTCACCGTCGCCGACCCTGAGCCGAGCACGTATGCGGGGTTGGTGGTGAGCGAGACGACGACGGTCTCACTGGACTCAACCAGCGTGTCATCGACAGGGACAACCGGAATCATCGCGGTCGTCGCGCCTGCGTCGATCGTGACGGCACCGGACAACGCGGCGTAATCGACGGCGGCGATAGCGGTGCCTCCAACGATGTACGTCACGGTCAAAGGATCCGTGGTATCGCCGTTGCGTGTGACGGTGAACGCACCGTTGACCAGGCCCGCCTCGGCCGCTGTGGCGGTCGACGCTGCGATCGTCACCACCGGGAGCGCCGGCCCGGGCGTGGCGTCGCAGCCCGGCAGCGCAAACGATCCGATGCGCGTCTGCCAGCCGATCTCGCTCGTGACCGCGTAGTACTCCTGCGTATACCAGAACGTGCAGTCGTCCGCGGGATCGATGAGCAGCGCGCTGTAGTCGCCCCACCGTCCTGAACTGTGCGTCTGTGATCCCGAACCGGGCATGAGGTCCGCTTCGCCGAGCGTCATCACGTTGGGCGGATCGCCCGCGAGACGGCCGGTATACCGGATCGACGGGGACGTGACCGCACCGGACACGCTGAAGCCGAGCGCGAGGTTGCCGTTCCCATCCATGGCGGCGCTTCCCATCCAGCGATGATTGCCGTCCGGCGCATACGTGCCCTGCTGGTAGACGAACGGCGAGGAGCCGGGATTGCGGACTTCATACCAGCGAATGCCCGCATGGTCGGTCGCGTCCGCGTCGACCGTGTGATTCACGACGAGCGATTCGTGCGTGCCGAAGTTGCGATACTGGAGCCGGTACATCAACCGGTCGGCGACCGCGTCGACACGCGCCGTCGTTCCGGGTTGCGGGATGCAGTTCCTCGAGTAACCGCACATGTCGGAGTCGAACGCCGCGGTCGGCAGCGCCGCCGCACGCGTGAACGAAGACAGCCCGGGGTTCGTGAAGTCCGCGTGGAACTTCCAGATCTGCAGCTGGTCTGGTTCGGCCCCCCACGCGTCATCGTCCACCTGCACGAAGTATTCGGGTGAGCCGGCGGGCGGCTGCGGACCATCGAGATCCGCCGGCAGCATCCCACCGAGGTTCATGTCCACGGACGCGAGGTCGTAGTAGATCGCGGTGGCAGGCTGCCCTGCAAGCATTCGCGCGCGATCGAACGCGACCACGCCCTGTCCAGCCCACTGCAGCGAGATCGACGTGAACTGGTTCATCGTCAGGTAGTAGCCGTCGGACCAGACGCCCAGCTTCGGATAGTCGTTCAGCTTGTCGAAGGAGAACGCGTAGCGGTAATAGGCGCCAAGGGGATCGGGCGTTGCGGAAACCGCGATGCACTCGTAGAACGGAGCGAACAGCAGCCCGAGAAACGAGTTCGGCACCGCGAGCTGGCTCATGACCCAGCGATCGGCAAGCCGATCGTAGCGCACGATCGGATCGCCATTGTTCGTCGATTCGCACGCGCCTCCGAATCCCCGCCACACGGTGTTCCCCGCCGCCGGCCCGTATAACAGCGCGGGGGGAGTCGTCGCGTCTCCCTTCGAGTACACGGCGAACGAGAGATTCACCCACTGCACCAGGTGATTCGGACCGACGGCGGCGTTCGTGTCCGGCGGCAGCACGCCATTGATGTTGCCGATCCCCTCGACCGTTCGTGTCGGCGCAGGCATCGACGTGACCGACGGCGTGCTCTGCACGACGGGATCGGAAATGAGGTCCGACGTATGTCGCGCGACCCGGTACGTCTGCGGCTCGCGCTCCGTGCGATCGACCGGTGGGGGCGGCCCGACCGGAATGTCGCGGAGATCAGGGGATCGATCGTGGCGCGCGGCGATGACGTCAGGGACAGTGTCGACGCGATCCGGCGAAGCGGTCCGGCGCTGAAGCGCCGTCACCTGCGTGATCGCAGTACTAATGAAGACGACGGCGACGAGAAACAGCCGCTTGGTCATAAATGCCCCCCGAGGCAAGCGTTATACCGCGAGGATGAAAAGCGAACGCCGAATGCGCGCTGAGTAACCTGCGTCGACGGTGGGATTTACGGGCGCCGGCCGGGGATTACGGTTTCGAAAGGCTTCGCTGGCCTGACAAATGCGTCACGCCAGGGACAACTACGGCCTCCGGGATCGAACTCCGCGGGCGGAGATTACCACGATAGCGGCCGTCCGGATCCGCGAGGCAGCGGTAAATTCGGGACGTCTAGAATGACGTAATTGGCAGCTGCGTTTTGCACATCGGGCAGATCGGGGCGGGGTAGTTTTCGGGGGCGGGGTACTCAGCAAGCGCGAAATTCGGAACCCCCGCATCCGCAATCGCTTCGAGGCGATCACAGATTTCGACGGTGCCGATTACCTGTCCGCCTGCCTGTTTGACCAGCTCCGCGCATCGCTCGAACGTCTTCCCGGTGTTCCGCACATCGTCGGCGAGCAGCACGCGCTTGCCCGCCATCTCGCGCGCATAGAAACCGCGCAGGATGAACCGATCGTCGACGTGCGTGAAGGGGGCGAAGCTGCACGGCGGGTGTGTGAGCGCGCGGCGGCCGTCAAGGAGCCCCGCAATCGTATGCGCGAGCAGCGCGCCGCCGGTCACCGGGCCTGCGACGACGTCGGTATCGGCAAGCAGTTCGGGCGGCAGCACGTCGAGCAGGTCCTGCGCGAGATGCCAGATCGTCGAGGGATGGCGGAACAGCTGGTGCGGGTTCAGATACACCCGGCCATGAAAGCCGTTGCCGTAATCGAAGTGCCCGTCGCGCATGAGCACTCCGAGATCTTCGAGCGTCTTCAATGCCTGGCGGCGCAGCGTCTCCTGGCGAGTCACGTGGTATGGCCTCTTTTCAGTCAGCGAGTGCATTTCGATAGACGACCTTTCCGGCGACAATGGTGGCAGCGACCCCTCCCCGGAACGTCCAGCGGTCGAAGGGAGTGTTCTTTGATTTCGAGACGAGCTTCGCCGCCTCGATGGTGACGGCGAGATCGGGCGCGAGCACCGTGATGTCCGCGGGGGCGCCCTCCTCGAGCGACCCGCCGCGCACCTTCAGCAGCCGCGCGGGGTTGACCGATAGCAGCTCGATCATGCGCGTCAGCGGGATGCGCCCCTGGTGCACGAGGCGGTCGAAGACGATCGGCACGGCCGTTTCAAGCCCGATGATCCCGAACGGCGCGTGGTCGAACTCCACCATCTTCTCGTCGGCGTGATGCGGCGCGTGATCGGTCGCGATCACGTCGACGCTGCCGTCCGCGATTCCGTCGAGCATCGCGTCGCGATCTTCCGCGGCCCTGAGCGGCGGATTCATCTTGAGGTTCGTGTCGTACTTCACGGGACCGTCGAGCGATTCGTCCGTCAGCGTGAAATGGTGCGGCGCGACCTCGCAGGTGACGCGGACGTCGCGCTCCTTTCCCGCGCGCACCGCGCGCAGCGACTGCCGCGCGCTCATGTGCGCGATGTGCACGTGCGCCCCCGCGAGCTCCGCGAGCGAAATGTCGCGCTCGACCATGATCGATTCCGCCTGGCCGGGAATTCCGCGAAGCCCGAGCTGCGCGGCAAAGTAGCCTTCGTGCGCGACGCCGTCCGCTGTGAGCGAGGGATCCTCGCAGTGATTGATGATGGGCACACCGAGCATCCCCGCGTACTCGAGCGCGCGCCGCATCAGCAGCGCCGTCGCCACCGGACGCCCGTCGTCGGTGAACGCCACGCACCCGGCGGTCTTCTGCTCGCCGAGTTCGGCAAGCTGTTCCCCCTTCGATCCAATCGAGACGGCGCCGATGGGGTAGACACGCGCGCGCTGCGCTTCGGCCGCTTTTTTCAGGATGAATTCGGTGATCCCGGCGTGATCGTTCACCGGCTCCGTGTTCGGCATGCATGCGACGGCCGTGAATCCCCCCGCGACCGCCGACGCGGTGCCGGTGGCCACCGTCTCCTTGTGTTCCTGGCCCGGCTCACGGAGATGCACGTGGATGTCGATCAGTCCCGGCGCGACGATCCAGCCTCGCGAGATCTCGAACACGTCGGCGCCATCGACCGGCAGGTCCTTCCCGACACGCGCGACGGCTCCGTGGTCGATCAGGACGTCGAACTCGCCATCGCGCCCGTTCGCCGGGTCGACGACCCGGCCGCCCTTCAGAAGTGTCTTCATCGGCCTCAGTGCTCTTCGATCGTGTGGTTCGCGTCCCGGCCCGACAGGAGATACAGCACCGCCATGCGCACCGCGATCCCGTTCGACACCTGTTCGAGAATGACGGAGTACGGACCATCCGCCACCGCCGAGTCGATCTCCACTCCGCGGTTCATCGGTCCGGGATGCATCACGATCGCGTCGCTCGCCGCGCGCCGGATCCGCTCCGGGGTCAGGCCGAACAGTGTGAAATACTCGCGCACCGACGGAATGTAGTGGCCATGCATCCGCTCGTGCTGGATGCGCAGCATCATCACGACGTCTGCGCCGTCGACGGCTTCGTCGACCGACGTCGTCGCGTGCACGCCGAAGCGATCGAGGTTCGACGGCAGCAGCGTCGCCGGACCGCACGCCCAGACCTCTGCGCCCATCGTGTTCAGCAGCAGCACGTTCGAGCGCAGCACGCGGCTGTGAAGCAGGTCCCCCACGATGGCGATCTTCAGTCCCGCCAGCCGTCCTTTGTGCTCGCGGATGGTGAACGCGTCGAGCAGCGCCTGCGTCGGGTGCTCGTGCATGCCGTCGCCCGCGTTGATGATCGTGGACCTGCACATGCGCGCGAGCAGGTGGGGCGTGCCTGACGACGAATGGCGCATGACGATCATGTCGGGCGACATCGCTTCGATGTTGCGGACGGTGTCGAGGAGCGATTCCCCCTTGGTCACGCTCGACGTCGCCGTCGCGATGCTCAGCGTGTCGGCGCTCAGGCGCTTCTCGGCGATCTCGAACGACGTGCGCGTCCGCGTGCTCGGCTCGAAGAACAGGTTCACCACCGTCCGTCCGCGCAGCGTGGGCACTTTCTTGATCGCGCGGCCGCCGATCTCCTTCATGGCGACCGCGGTGTCGAGGATGAGGGTGATCTCGTCCGCCTCGAGTCCCGCGATGCCCAGCAGGTGCCGGGATTTCAGCGCCACTGCCTGTGCCGGCGTGTCGATGCTCGTCGGTGTCATGCGTCCCCCTCGATCACGACTTCATCGGCCCCGTCGATTTCCTGGAGCCGGACCTGCACGCTTTGCTTCGACGATGTGGGTAGATTCTTGCCGACGTAGTCGGCCTTGATCGGCAGCTCGCGATGGCCGCGGTCGACGAGCACGATGAGCTGAATCGCGCGCGGGCGGCCGAAGTCAATCAGCGCATCGAGCGCCGCGCGGATGGTGCGCCCCGTGTAGAGCACGTCGTCGACGAGCAGAATCTTGCGATCGTCGATGGAAAACGGGATTTCCGTGTGCCGCACGAGCGGCTGCGGGCCGACGGGGTGGCGCATCAGGTCGTCGCGGTAGAGCGTGATGTCGAGCGCACCCGTGGGCACGTCGTCGCCGTTGATCTCGTGCAGTGTGCGGGCGAGCCGGCGCGCGAGCGGCACGCCGCGCGTGCGGATGCCGACCAGTGCGATCTCATCGAGACCGCGATTGCGCTCCAGGATTTCGTGGGCGATGCGCGTCAGCGCGCGAGACATGCGATCCGCATCCATTACCTGCGGCATGGCAGACTCGCGCTGATAAGGGGAAAGGGAAAAGGGAAAAGGGAAACGACAGGACGGAAAACGGACGGACGCCGGGACAGAAAGACGTTCACGACTTTCACCTCTTGGCGATCTCGCAGGACCGCCGTTAAAGAGTTCGAGTGATGGTATCACATCAGCGGCTGTACGACGGGATGAACACGATCGGCCGCTCCGCCGTGAATGCCCGCGTCAAGAGATCCGAGCGCGCGAAGCCGTCCATGTCGCGCGCCGCCGGAAGGCCGAGGAAGTACAGCGCGGTGGGCGCAATGTCGACAATCGATCCGCGCTGGCGGCGGCCGGGCTCCGCGGCCGTGCCGTAGGCGATCAGGAAGCCGTCGGGTGCGCGTTCGTGCGTGCCGCTGAAATCCGGATCGCCGAACAGCCGTCCGATCGCGTGCTTCAGCGGGTTTACCGGCTGCATCCCGAAACCTGAAATCACCATCAGCAGGTCCCCCGGCTTGATGGCGTCGAGCTCCGCGGCCACTTCCCCGTCGATGAACGCGTAATACCGATCGATCACCTGGGAAAATCTTCGACGTTCCTCCTCTGGCACATCGCGGAACGTCCGCGGCTGCGTGTACCGCAGGTAGTAATGGCCCACCGGCGGCCGCCGGCAGCACGTCGCGCACGTCGACCGGCTGCATAAACGCGGCTTCGAGCGCCGGCAGGATCTCGCGCGGCGACGCCGCGCGATCGAACTCCGCGATCGATCCCATCACCTGGTGAAAGCGGTCCGTGATGAGAAACCCGTTCACCTCTTCCGCTGGATACGTCAGCGGCCACCGCGCCACGCCGACGGGCAGGCCGGCGCTGGAGATGATCGACCACAACGGCCGCGCCCTCCACGTCGTCGAGGCGTTCGGTTCGCCGCGGACGAACCCGAGGTGCACCATCCCGTGCGAGAAGCAGTGATCGGGCAGCAGATCGACCGCACGCGTATCGTTCCGCGCGTAGTACGACGCCGCGGACCGCACGCCGTTCTTCGAGGGATACATGCCCGTCGCCACCGCGGCCCATACAGGATCGGGCTGCGTCGGCCTGACGGTGGCGAGGTCCATGACCGCCGCTTTCTCCAGCAGTCGCGCGAACGCGGGCAGCCGTCCTTCGGCCACGCGAGGCAGGATGTACTCCAGCGATGCGCCGTCGAGCAGCAGCATCACGAGACGCGGCCCCGCGTCGCGGCGCACGTCGGCCGCTGGACGCCGCGCGACCGGCGACGGCAGCGCCACCGCGGGCCCGCGCGCGGCGAGCGGCAGCAGCAACGAGGCAAAGGCCGCGAGCACGAAGAGCGTCGCCCCGACGCGGCTGCCGCGCCGTCCGAACGAGTAGTGCGCGATCGCGATCCCGAGCAGCACCGCGGCGGACGCGGTTGTCGCCATCGCGCCCGCCGTCATCCGCCACGCGGCGTCCTCCGACAGCGCCGCCTGGAAGCCGCGCACGTTCAGCCACATCAGGGTGGCGGCGAGCGCGGCGAGCACCGCCGCCATCCAGGCAAGCACACGGACGCTCGCCCAGCCCGGCGACAGCACCCGCAGCATGAAGAACTCCCGGATGAGGATGACGACATAGAACGTGACGGCGAGATGCACACCGTAGAGCAGGCACAGCGTGGTGAACCAGCGCCAGGTGCTCGCGGACAACAACGGCACCTGCGGGTTCAGCTGCAGCACGAGCACGGTCAGGTACGCCGCGCCGAGCGCGCCTGCCAGCATCGAGTTCGTGAGCATCCGCAGGAACCGCATGACGCCAGTGTACGCCCGTACGTAGCGCGTGCCCCGCGCCGCCGCGTATACTGCGGCGTATGCTCGTCGACGTCGATGCTGCGGTCATCTCGAACGCGCGGCTGTCGGATGACTACAGCGTCGTCGCCCTCTCCGCACCGGACATCGCAGCGAACGCGCGACCCGGTCAGTTCGTGATGATCAAGCCGTGCCGCGGCCTCGATCCGCTGCTGCGCCGGCCGTTCTCGATTTTCGAGATCCTTCGCGACGCGAGCGGCGCCCCCACGGGCATTTCACTCCTGAACAAACGGATCGGCGTCGGCACGAGCCTGCTGTACGACGTGCAGCCGGGTTCTCTGCTGCGGTGTCTCGGACCACTCGGACAACCCTTCGAGGCGATCGATCCTCCGGCTGAAGCATGGATGGTCGCCGGCGGTGTGGGCCTCGCACCTTTTCTGACGCTCGCTGAAGCGCTCTACGCGCGCGGAACGAAGATGCGGTTGTTTTACGGTGCGCGCCGAGCCTTGGAGCTGTATTACCTCGAGCGGTTCGAGCGCCTCGGCGTGCGGACCGCGCTGTCGACGGAGGACGGCAGCCGCGGCGAACGCGGCTTCGTGACGTTGCCGCTCGACACGGCGCTCGCGGCGACATCGGCGTCGCATCAGGTGCGCCTGTTCGCGTGCGGCCCGACCCCGATGATGCGCGCGGTCGCGAAGCTCGCTGCGCTTCACCGTCGCCGCTGCGACGTGTCGCTGGAGCAGGTGATGGGCTGTGGCCTGGGCGGCTGCTATAGCTGCGTCGTGCTCACCAAAACGCCCGGCGGGCCGCCGCATTTCGTCCGCTCGTGTGTGGACGGCCCTGTGTTCGAGTCGACGCGGATCCTCTGGGACGCGCTGGCGCACTGACATGGATCTCTCGGTTTCATTCGGCGGCCTCACGCTCGCCAACCCGCTCATCGCGGCAAGCGGCTGCTTCGGCTACGGCGTCGAATACGCCGAGGCGGTCGACCTCTCGACGCTCGGCGGCATCGCTGTCAAAGGGTTGTTCCTCGCCGAGCGCGAAGGACATCCGCCTCCGCGCATTGTGGAAACGCCCGCCGGCATGCTGAACGCGATCGGCCTGCAGGGGATCGGCGTCCACCGTTTCGTCCGCGAGAAGCTTCCGGAGCTGCGCGAGCGGCGCGCGGTCGTCTTCGTGAACATCTGCGGCACGACGATCGACGAGTACTGCGAGGTCGCGCGGATCCTGTCGGATCACGAAGGGGTTGCCGCGATCGAGTTGAATATCTCGTGCCCCAACATCAAGGAAGGGGGCATCACGTTTGGCTGCAGCCTCACCGGCACGCACGCGGTCGTCAGCGCGGTGCGCAAGGTCACGCCGCTGCCCGTCATCCCCAAGCTGACGCCAAACGTGACCGACGTCGCGTCGTTCGCGCGCGCGGCCGAAGAGGCCGGAGCCGACGCGATCTCGCTCGTCAACACGTTCCTTGCGATGGCGATCGATGTGCACACCCGGCGACCGAAGCTCTCGAACATCGTCGGGGGCCTCAGCGGACCGGCCATCCGCCCGATTGCCGTACGCATGGTGTACGAATGCCGGCAGGTCGTGAAGCTGCCGATTATCGGCATGGGGGGCATCGCCAGCGCGGACGATGTGCTCGAGTTCATGATTGCGGGAGCAAACGCGGTGCAGGTCGGCACGGCGAACTTCGTCGATCCCTTCATCTGGCCGAAACTGCTCGACGGGCTGCGGGCCTACATGGCACGCCACAATATCGCGCGACTGGCGGACATTACCGGGACGCTCGACACGACGAAGAAAGAAACGGCGTGGATCAGCTCCTAGTCGCGCTGGACGTCGAGAGCGGCGCGAAAGCGATCGCGCTTGCCGATTCCCTTCGCGGCGTGGCCGGCGGGTTCAAGATCGGCAGCCGGTTGTTCACATCCGAGGGACCGTCGATTGTCCGCGCGCTCGTCGAAAAAGGCGACCGCGTTTTTCTGGATCTCAAGTTTCATGACATCCCCAACACCGTCGCGCAGGCGGTGTCGGCAGCCACGTCGCTGGGCGTCTGGATGGTCAACGTGCACGCGTCGGGCGGCACGAAGATGATGCATGCGGCGCGCGATGCCGCGAGGGAGACGGCCGCGCGCGCAGGCATGAAGCCGCCGATCGTGATCGCGGTCACCGTGCTCACGAGCATGCGCGCGGCGGCGCTCGACGAGGTCGGCTTCGCTGCCGGCGTGCGGGATCCGGGATCCGTGCTCGATCTCGTGATTCGGCTCGCGGAACTGACGAAGGCAGCGGGACTCGACGGAGTCGTTGCGTCCCCGCAGGAAACCGCGATCATCCGTCAACGGTGCGGATCAGCGTTCGCAATCGTGACGCCCGGGATTCGCGGCGGCGGCGCCGGCGCCGCTGGCAAGGACGACCAGGAGAGGACGATGGGGCCGCGCGAAGCGATTGCAGCCGGCGCGAGCTACATCGTAGTCGGCCGGCCGATCATCGCGGCGTCCGATCCGCACGCCGCGGCCGGACACATCGCACAGGAGATTACTTCGCGGTCACGATGAAATGGCCGCGGCGGTTCTGCTGCCAGCACGCCTCGGTTTCTTCCGAGCAGAACGGCTGCTCTTCCCCTTTGCTGACGATCGTGATCCGATCCGCGGGGATCCCCAGGCTCACCATGTAATCGCGGACGCCATCGGCGCGGCGCTCGCCGAGCGCGAGGTTGTACTCGTTCGTGCCCCGTGAATCCGCGTGTCCCTCGATCATCACCTTCGTGCTCGTCCAGTGCTTCATCCAGTCGACGTTCTTCTGGATCGCGCTGCGCGCGTCGCCCGTGAGTTCTGTTGAGTCGTATGCGAAGAAGGTGTCGGTCAGCGGCTTCTCGGCGTTCAGCTGATCGAGTGTCTTGTTGCGGAAGATCTCGTCCTCCGTCGGCGGCGCCGGCTGCGGCGCCGGCGCGGCCGCAGGCGGAGGCGGCGGCGGTGCGGGTTTCGTGGCCGGAGGCGCCGGTGCCGGCGCGGCCGCAGCCGCGGGAGGCTGCGGCTTCACGTGATGGTGGCACGCGCCCAGGGTCACACCTGCGAGAACAACGGCACACACAGCGAATCTGCGCATCATCGATCTATCTCCTGCTCCGTCTCACGGCGACCGGGAATCACTCCCCCGTAGTATCGTCGTCATCTGGAGCTTACCGGCCTCGGCTGAAACGTGTCAATTTGTGTATCGGATGATGGACAGATTACTTGAGGCGACGGCACGTGCTGAGCGCAATCATTTCTGGTTTCGCGGGCTGCGACGGTTCATGGCGCCGCTGCTGGAAGATGCCGCGACGGGTATCGCGTCCCCGAAAATCCTCGACTGCGGCTGCGGCACGGGGCACAACCTGCTGATGCTGCGGCGCTACGGGCGCGCCGTCGGCATCGACCTGACGTGGACGGGATTGTCGTACGCGCACGAACGCGGGGAACGTGGAATCGCGCAGGCGACCGCAGGCTTTCTTCCCTTCGCGAGCGGCACGTTCGACATCGTAACGTCGTTCGACGTCATTTACGCGCTGAGCGACGCCGACGAGCAGGCGGCGCTCAGCGAGATGTTCCGCGTGCTGAAGCCTGGAGGACACCTGGTGGTGAACGCCGCGGCCATGGATCTGCTGAAGGGCAACCACTCGGTGCTCGCGCTCGAAGTGCGCCGCTACGATCGCGGGGCGTTGCGTGAACGCCTGGAGCGGACGGGGTTCGCGGTGCGGCGCATGTCCTACACCAACGCGACGATTCTGCCCGTGGTCGCCGCCGTCCGCCTGCTGCAGCGCGTGTCGGGACATGAGGAGTCCGAAGAGGAGATCTCGGTGCCGCCGGCGCCCGTCAATGCCGCACTCACCGCCGCATTGGCCATCGAAGCGGCGCTCCTGCGGTTCATCAACATGCCATTCGGCAGCTCGCTGATGGCACTGGCGCAGAAGCCGTAATAGGATTTCCGCATGAAAGCTTACCTGCTGACCACCGGCGCCTTGTTCGCCGTGCTCGCGCTGGCGCACCTCGCGCGAACGATCGCGGAGTGGTCGCGCCTGACCACGGATCCCGGCTTCATTCTTGAAGGGCCGGGGATCGGAATCGTTGCCGCCGCGATTGCGATTTGGGCGTGGCGGCTGCTTCGCACGGCTGCTGGGGGTGGGGCCAGCCTTTAGGCTGGCCACAGCGCTCGCAACCGGCCAGGTCGCCGAATCGGCCGACTGCGACACGATTGAATTCGGCGACGCGAATCGAGATTGAAGCGCCGGCGCTCCGAGAGTGGCCGGCCTCAAGGCCGGCACCACCGACGACTACCTCACCGAATACGAATAGATCCTCAGCGCCAGGTGACGCCGGTCGGGCGGGCCGCCGCGTTCGGCGGGGACGAAGAACTTGTCGCTGCTGATCGTCACGCGCCCGTCCGCGGCTGCGAGCGCGCCGGCAGGCAGCACGATCGACTGCGTGAAGTCGCTCGCCGGCGTGAAGCGCGCGATCTCGTGAACACCAGCGGCGACAATGACCGTCGGAGCACGATCGAAGTAGCGCAGCGGCGATTCGCCGGAGACGGTCAGCGTCACGTCACGGCCGATCGGCCGCACCCACAATACCGCTTTCTCGCTCGTCCAGTGCCACGCCTGCGCGGTACGCGGATTGTATTCGGGCTCGTACCAGCCCGTTTCGGCGCCGGCCATCGGCACGCCGGCGGACTGCAGATCGAATTGTTCGAGACCGACGGCAAGCGGCCGTGCCGATCCATCAGCGGGCATCGACGCGACGGTCAGCGGCACGTACCCGGACCCGTGCGACAGCGAGCCGGCCGGCAGGTCGATGCGGCGGAAGAAATATCCCGGCCCTGTTTCGAATGAACTCGAGGGCGCACCGCCAAGCGAGAGCACAATCCGCACCGGCGGTGCGCCGTCGACGAGATGGCGGCCGCCAATCATCAGCGTCGCTGCATCCGGGCGCGCGTGGATCCACGCGACGCTCGGCTTCAGATGCGGGCCGGACCCATCCTTCGCGGTCACGCCGGCGACTTCCGCGGTCAGCGCCCAGCCGCGATCCAGCATCCATCCGGGGGGGCGCATCGCGTACACGTCGGCGTTCCCGGGCCGTGCGCCGCCGACGAACGAGGGCTCGAGGAAGGGCCAGCGATACGGCAGCGGCCCGCGCCTCGAGACCGGATCGATCAGCGCGAGATCGGTGCGCCGCGGATCCGCGACGTAGGACACGAGCGCCGCGGGATTCGATCGCCAGACGTCGACGAGCGCCAGCCACTCCTGACCGTGCGCCGCCTTCACCATGCGCACACGCTCGTTCCCCGCCCAATCCGCCGCGCGGCGCATGACCGCGTGCATCGCAATCGTGCGCGGCCGGGCAGGACCGCCGGCGGCCGCCGTCTGCATCACGTCCTGAAACGCCCTGAACGCAGGACTGCCGGCGGCGCCGAACAGGACGGTCGCCGGCATGGTGATCCAGAGCGACGAGATTGCGAGGGCGGATACGCCCGCGGCGACGGCACGGCGTCCCGCGAGGTCGAGTCCCTGCACCGCGAAGAACGCCACCGGCAGCACGAGCGGCAGGGCGTAGCGTGTCGTGACCACCTCGTGAAAGAGCAGGTGAAAGATCGCATACGGCACGAACGCGACGGCCACGAGCGCGAGCACGCGCGGCGCCTTGAACGCGACGCGCACGCCCCCGATCACCGCGAGCGCGAGCACGAGGGCTGCCGCGATCGGGTGTCCCCACGGCCACAGGAACGAATAGACGAGCGCGTCGGCGGCCACACGCACCACCTCGCCCCGCGCCGCATGTCGCATGTTCCACAACATCACGACGCCCGAGAGGTCCTCGCCCGCCTGCGATCCAAGTGCCGCCGCGTACGATGACAACCCGCCGCTGGCGACGATCAGGGGAAGGCCCCATGCGACAACGCCGATCGCGGCGGCGGCGACGGCGGCGACGCGATCGCGGAGCGCGAGATGGAGCGGCCGCCACGCGAGCGCGACGGCAAGCAGCGGAAGCGTCAGCAGAAACGTCTGCGACCGGATCCCGATCGCCACGCCCGCGATGAACGCGGCCCAGAGGAGCGCGCGCGGCCGCGCAAGACCGGCGATGGCCGAGAGCGTCAGCGCCTGCGCGACGACCGCCGCGGCCAGGCCGGTCGTGTCGCTCAGCGGCCGCAGCGCCGTGAACCAGAACAGCGGCGAGAGCACCACGGCCACCGTCGTCCACCAGGCGCGCTGGTCGGATCGATCCAGCGCGAGGAAGAACGTGAAGAGCGGGACGACCAGCAGCCCGCCGCAGAGCGCGCTCCAGATCGCGAGCCCGCGTGATTCCGGGGAGGACATGCCCGCCGCGCGCAGCACGCCGGTCGACGCCTTCCCCAGCGCGATGAACACCGGGTACCCGGGTGGATGCGGCTGGTGCTTCGCGATGTCGAAGTGCTGGACGCCAAGCGCGAAATTAATGGAATCGAGATCTTCGAGGGTCGGCGGCAGGAACGGGACGTGGGCCGCAAGAAAGACAAGCGCGAGCGCCGCAATGGCTTTGCGCAAGTGGGGTTGAGGTTTAGATGGCGCGCAGACGCAGCGCCTCGTTCAGACTCCCCAGCCGGTAGCCGCGCAGATCCACCGTGACGTGCGCGTAGCCGATCGCGCGCAGCTCGCGGTCGATCGTCTCGGACATCGCCGGGTCGAGCGCGCGCGCGATCTCGTCGCGCCCGAGCTCGAGCCGCGCGATCGTGTCGTGATGCCGCACGCGGCAGATCCTGAAGCCGAGATCGCGAAGGACATTTTCCGCGCGCTCGATCATCCGCAGCTTCTCGTCCGTCACTTCGCTGAAGTACGGGATCCGCGACGACAGGCACGCAGAGGCCGGTTCGTCCCACGTGGGGAGCCCCGCGCGGCGCGACAGCTCGCGAATCTCGTCCTTCGTGAGGCCGGCTTCATCGAGCGGACTGCGGACGCCGAACTCGCGCGCCGCCTGGCGCCCGGGGCGGTAGTCGCCGCGATCGTCCGCGTTGCTGCCGTCGACAATCACCGGGATGCCGTGCTCGCGCGCGATCGCCGAGAGCTGCGTGTACAACTCGTGCTTGCAGTAATAGCAGCGGTTCGCGGGGTTCGCGCGGTATTCCGGGCGCGCCATCTCGGAGGTCTGGATCACGAGGTGGCGGAACCCGAACGCGCGCGCGACGCGCAGCGCGATCTGCCGGTGGCGTTCGGGATAGCTCGGGCTGTCGGCGGTGACGGCCAGCGCCCGGCCGCCGAGCGCGCGATGCGCCGCCCAGGCGAGGAACGCACTGTCGACGCCGCCGCTGTACGCCACGATGACGGAAGGACGCTCACGCAGGGCGCGGTCGAGTGCCGCCTCCTTGCGATCGAGGGAGGCGGTATCGGAAGGCGAGATCTCAGCGCCCGCGAGCGGGGCGTGGGGCACTACTCGTAATCCTCTCCGGCGGTGTCGTCGTCGACATCATCGACATCGTCGACGTCGTCGAGTTCATCCTCTTCGTCGCCGTCCTCGTCGTCGTCCTCGTCGTCATCTTCGTCTTCGTCGTCTTCCTCGACGGCTTCGAGTTCGACGGGCGTGATGCTGATCACTTCGAGGTTCGAGCCGCAGTCAGGGCAGCTAATCAGATCGCCCTTGTCCACATCGAACTCGTCGACCTCGATCTCCGCATCACATTCCGGGCAGGTCGCCATTACACGCTCCTCGATAATCTTCGGATTATAACTGAGAACCTGATAAATTCTGCAACGAGGCTGACGGACCGGATCGCGGCATCCGATACCGTTCCCGCGTGCCGGCGTCCATCGTGGCCACCACAAAAACCGTCATCGTCGCCGACGACACCGCGTTCGTGCGGGATCGATTCGCCACCGCGCTGCTGAGCGCGGGGCACAGCGCGCTGACCGTGAAGTCCGCCGCGGAGCTGCTCGCGCGCGTGCGCGCCAATCTCGCGCGGATCGATCTCATCGTGCTCGACCTGCGGCTGCCGCACGCCGGCGGCGTCGATCTCGTACGATCGATTCGCAAGCTGGACGAAGGGCGGATCCCGATCCTGATCTTCAGCGGCACGATCGCCAACGCCGATGAAGTCCGCGACCTGGCGGCGCTCGGCGTCTCGGGCTACGTGAACGAGTACAGCGCCGTGCAGCACATCCTGCCGTCGCTCGCGCCGCACCTCTTTCCCGACAACTTCAACCGCCGCGGAAGCCCGCGTGTGGTGCTCGGCATCCCGGTCGCGTACCGTTTCGGGAACACGATCGCCGCGGCGCTGACGTTGAACCTGAGCAAGGGCGGGCTCGCGATACGCACGATGAGTCCGCTGCAGGCCGGCTCGAAGGTGCGCGCGCGGTTTCGATTGCCCGGATCGAAGCGGGACATGGAAGCGGAGTCGCGTGTCGCGTGGAGCGACCGCCGTGTCGGGATGGGACTGCAGTTCGAGAAGGTGGCCTCCGAGGATCAGGCCGCCATCGACGAGTTCGTCGATCAACATTTCTTCTCGAACCGCAAGGTCTGACTTCGCTGTCCGCTGGCGGCTTCGCGGTCCGTTGTCCTTATTCGCGAAGCAGGCGGAGTGCGTTGGCGATGACGATGAGCGAAGCGCCCATATCTGCGGCGACGGCCATCCAGAGTGTCGCCGCGCCGGCGATCGCGAGCACGAGGAACGCGCTCTTCAGGACGATCGAGAACGCGATGTTCGCGCGGATGTTGCGCACCGTGGCGCGGCTGAGGCGGAACGCGTAGGGTATTTTCAACAGCTCGTCGGCCATCAACGCGACGTCCGCGGTCTCGAGCGCGGCGTCGGTGCCGGCGACACCCATCGCGATGCCAATGTCGGCGGCGGCGAGCGCGGGCGCGTCGTTCACCCCGTCGCCCACCATCGCGAGCGAGCCGAGACGCGCGCGCAACTCCTCCACCGCGCGCACCTTGTCTTCCGGCAACAGCGCCGCGCGGTATCCGTCAAGGTCGAGGGACTCGGCGAGGTCGCGCGCGGCGGCTTCCTGGTCACCGGTCAACAACGTGATCTGCTCGATCCCCTGCCTGCGGAGCAGATCCACTGCGTCGCGCGCCGCTTCGCGCGGCTCGTCCGCCACCCCGATCACGCCGATGGCCGCACCGCCCGCCGCGACGATGACGGATCCGAATCCCCGCGCCGCGAACATGTCGAGCGCCGCCTCCACGGACGGCGAACACAGGCCGCGCTCCTCGAACAGCCGATGGCTCCCCGCGATGATCGTGCTCGACCCGAAGCGCGCCTCCGCGCCGCGACCGGGCAGCGCTTGAAACGCCTCGACGAGCAGCGGCTGAATGCGAAGGGCCGACGCATGCGCGACGATGGCGTGGCCGATGGGATGCTCGGAGCGCATCTCCAGCGATGCCGCGACGCGCAGCACTTCAGCGGCCTCGACCCCGTGGACCGGAACGACGCCGACGACCGTCAACCGGCCGTGCGTCAACGTTCCTGTCTTGTCGAACGCCACACAGCGGATTGCCGCCATCCGTTCAAGGTGCGCGCCTCCTTTGATCAGCACGCCCTTGCGGGCGGCCGCTGCGAGCGCGGACACGATGGAGACGGGCGTCGAAATGACGAGCGCGCAGGGACACGAGATGACGAGAAGAACGAGCGAACGATAGAACCAGGTCGCCCATGACGCTCCGGCGAGGAGAGGCGGCGCGAGTGCGACGACCACGGCGGTCGCGAGCACGACGGGCGTGTAGATCCGCGCGAAGCGATCCACGAACGACTGGCTGGGAGCGCGCTCGGACTGCGCCCGCTCGACGAGATGAATGATGCGGGCGAGCGTTGAGTCCCGGCGCAGGCGGCTGACGACGATGTCGAGCGCGCCGCGGCCGTTGATCGTGCCGGCAAACACTTCGTCACCGGCGCGCTTCTCGACCGGCAGCGATTCACCCGTGACCGGCGCCTGGTTGACGTGGCTCGCACCCGCGGCGACGCGGCCGTCCAGCGGAACTTTCTCCCCGGGCTTCACGAGCACCGTGTCCCCGACGCCGACGGCATCCACGGCAAGGCGCACATGCTCGCCGTTGCGCCGAACGATCGCTTCCGCCGGCGCGAGATCCATCAGCGCGCGAATCGCGCCACGGGCGCGGTCCATCGCACGCGTCTCGAGGAGCTGCGCCAGCGCGAACAGCACAACGACCGACGCCGCTTCGGACCACTGCCGCAGCGCCATCGCGCCGATGACCGCGATCACCATGAGCGCGTTGATGTCCAGATGGCGTGCGCGGACCGAGGCGAACGCGCGCCGCGCAGTGTAGACGCCGCCGCACGCGATCGCGACGAGGAAAGGAATCCACGCCGCCGGACCGGACGCTCCGAAGGTCGAGGCCGCCAACCCGGTCGCGAACGCGGTGCTTGAAACGACGACGAGGCGCTGACGCGTGAGCGCCGAGCCGCCGGCGGGCGCCGGCTCCTCGTGCTCGAGCCACGCGCGCATGCCTGTTTGCGCGACAGCCTCCGCGATCGATCCCGCCGAGAGCTTCGCCGCGTCGTACTTCACGCGCACGCGTTGCCCGACGACGTCCGCGTCGAGCGCTTCGAGGCCGGAAAGCCGCTTCAGGCGGCGCTCGAGGATCGCCACCTCTTCGTGGCAGTCCATCCCCTCGATCTTGAACGTCGATTCCGCGTGAAGCTCGCAGACCGTGCAGGTGCTCATCGTCGCGGCTCTTCCACGTGCGTGAGCGCCTGCTTCAGCAGCTCGAGGATGTGCTGATCGTCGACCGCGTAATAAACGAGCCGCCCCGCGCGGCGCGGCCGCACCAGGCGCATGCCGCGGAGCAGCCGCAGCTGATGCGAAACCGCCGATTCGCTGATGCCGACAAGCGAGGCGATGTCGCACACGCACAGCTCGCCGGCCGACAACGCGTCGAGGATGCGGACGCGAGTAGGATCGCCGAGGACGCGGAATGTATCCGCAAGCGCCTCGACGGTCCGCGCCTCCATCATCGACGCCTTCCGCTCGAAGGCGTGGTGCGGCGCGTCACATGCGGGCGCTCCAATATCAATGGCGGGATGGGTGATGGACATCTGAATGTATGAGCAAGTGCTCATACATAGGATAGCGCAATCCCTGGCTGGCCATAAAGGACGGCCCTACTGCCTCACCGTGGCGCCTTGACACGTTTTTCCCCCAGTCGGTAGTATGCAGGATTGGGCTGTAATCGGCTTTCTGTCTATACCTTACGCATAGGGCTTCCGACGGCAAGGTTCACGCAAGAGCCGGTTGTCGATGAAACCTGACCTATCCCGGAACGGAGTACTCGTGTGATCGAGGTCCAGCACATCACGAAGCGCTACGGCACCGTCACCGCCGTGGACGACGTCAGTTTCCGCGTCGAGCGCGGCGAAATCCTGGGTTTCCTCGGGCCAAACGGCGCCGGCAAGACGACGACGATGCGCATATTGACCGGCTACATGCCGCCGACCGAGGGGCGCGCGATGGTGGCTGGCTATGACGTCTTCACCCAACCGATCGACGCCAAGCGGCGCACCGGCTATCTGCCGGAAACGCCGCCGCTTTATCCGGACATGACGGTGCGCGAGTATCTCGATTTCGTCGCGCGCATCAAGGGCGTTCCGTCCCGCGAGCGGAAACAGCGCGTGTTGGCGGTCATGGAGCGCAGCCGCGTCGCCGATATGGCGGAGCGGCATTGCGCGAAGCTGTCGAAAGGGTACCGGCAGCGCGTCGGACTCGCCCAGGCGCTGATTCACAATCCCGACGTCCTCATCCTCGACGAGCCGACCGTCGGACTCGATCCGAAACAGATCATCGAGACACGCGCGCTGATTCGAAGCCTGGCCGGCGACCACACGATCATCCTGAGCACGCACATCCTTCCCGAGGTCGCCCAGACGTGCCAGCGCGTCGTCATCATAAATAAAGGACGCGTGGTCGCCGTCGACACGCCCGACAACCTGACGGCGCGGCTCAAGGGGGCCGCGACGATGTATGTGCAGGTGGATGCGGCGGGGGCGGACGCCGGCGCGGCGCTCTCCGCGATCCCGGGTGTCACGCAGGTCGTGCCTGTGGATCATCACGAGCCGGCGGCCGGAGGCGCAACGGCGTTCGAAGTGGAGAGCGCGCCGGAGATCGACGTGCGCCGGGAGCTCGCCCACGCCATTGTCTCGCGCGGCTGGGGACTGCTGGAGCTGCGGCCCGTGCGCATGAGCCTCGAGGACGTCTTCCTGCAGGTGACGACCGAGGAAACCCCGGAGGAGGCCGTCCATGCGTAACGTGCTCGCAATTGCGAACAAGGAGTTCCGATCCTACTTTGCGTCGCCGATTGCCTACATCCTGATCGGCCTCTTCGCGCTGCTGTTCGGCTACTTCTTCTACGTGTTCCTCATGATGTTCGTGCGGGAGAGCGAGCAGATGATGCAGTTCGGCGGCGGGGGCGCCGCGAACGTCAACCAGATGATGATCCGCGGCTTGTTCCAGAACACCGCGGTGGTCATCCTGTTCGCCATGCCGATGATCACGATGCGCACCTATTCGGAGGAAAAGCGCTCGGGCACGATCGAGCTCCTGCTCACGTCGCCGGTGACGGACCCTGAAATCATCGTCGGCAAGTTTCTTGGCGCGCTGACGCTCTATGGGGCGATGCTCGTCGTCACGATGTTGTACATCGCGATCCTGTTCCGGATAGGCAACCCGGAATGGCGGCCGATCGTCGCCGGGTACCTCGGCTTGCTGCTGATGGGCGGCTGCTTTGTGTCGGCGGGGCTGTTCATCTCCAGCCTGACGAAAAACCAGATCGTCGCCGGCTTCCTGACGTTCGCCACGTTCCTGATGCTGTGGATCATCAGCTGGATGGGGGAGTCGTCGGGGCCGACGACTCGGGATGTCCTGAATTACTTGTCAGTCACGGAGCACCTGGACGATTTTTCGCGCGGCATCATCGATACGAAGCACGTGGTGTATTACCTCAGCTTCATCACGTTCGGACTGTTCCTGACGGCCAAGTCGGTCGACAGCGAGCGGTGGCGCGGGTAGCGGCATATGTTGAAACGAATTCTCGGGCTTCTCGGGTGGCTTGGCGCCGCCCTCGTCTTCGCGGCTCTCGCGATTCGATTTACAAAACCGGAATGGCAGCAGTGGTACAACGGCCTCGCGCTCGCGGGGCTCGCCTGCACGCTTCTATACATCCTGAGCCAGTGGCGTGAGATCGCGCGATCGTTCTCCGGCCGCCAGGTACGTCTCGGCTCGCTCGCCGCCGCAAGCGTGGTCGTCGTCTTCGCGATCCTGTTCGCGATCAATTACCTGTCGTCCCGGCACAGCAAGCGTTGGGACCTGACAGCGGCAAAACAGTTTTCCCTGTCTGATCAGACGAAGAAGGTGCTGCAGGGACTTCAAAAGCCGGTCCGCGTGCGTGTCTTCGGCCAATCGCAGGATCTCGCGCGGTTCCGCGACCGGCTCGACGAATACCAGTACCAGTCGAAGCAGTTGAACGTCGAGTACATCGATATGGAGCGCAAGCCGACGATGGCAAAGGAATACAAGCCGCCGATCCAGGCGGCGACCGTCGTGTTCGAGTACGAAGGACGGACAGAACGAGTCACGTCGGAGGGTGAGCAGGAGCTGACGAACGGCCTGATCAAAGTCATCCAGGGGAAACAGCAGAAGGTCTACTTCGTCCAGGGGCACGGCGAGCACGCGACGGAGACGAGCGACCGCACCGGCTACAGCAGCATCGGCTCCGCGTTGAAGAACGACAACTTCGAAACGGACTCGCTCGTGCTCGCGCAGCAGAAAGCGGTGCCGGACGATGCGACGGCGCTGATCGTCGCGGGCCCGAAGACCGATCTCTTCCCCGCTGAAATCGATATGCTGAAGAAATACCTCGCGAAAGGCGGCAAGGTGTTCTTCCTGCTCGATCCGCCGGAGCGCGCCGACTCGCCTCCGATGACGAACCTTCTCACTCTCGTCAAAGACTGGGGCATCGACGTCGGCACCAACATCGTCGTCGACGTCAGCGGCATGGGACAGCTGCTCGGCACCGACGTGTCAGTGCCGGTCGCGGCGAAGTATGAAAGACACCCCATCACCGATGGTTTCGAGCTCCTGACGGCCTACCCGCTGGCGCGATCCGTCAGTGCGGTGGAGGGGGGCGCGAACGGGCACACGGCCCAGAATCTCGTGAGCACCAGCAAGAACAGCTGGGCGGAGACGGACATCAAGCGGCTGACGGCGTCAGGCCAGGTCGAGCGCGAGCTCGATAAGGGGGACAAGGCCGGACCCGTATCGCTTGCCGCAGTGGTCTCGGCGCCGGCGACTGAGGCGCCTGCGCCCGCGCCCGACGCGAAAGATCTGAAAGCGGCGGCTGACACGCCGAAGCCCGAATCGCGCCTGGCGGTCTTCGGCGATTCGGATTTCGTGTCGAACGGCTATCTGGGGATTCCCGGCAACCGCGACCTGTTCCTGAACACGGTGAACTGGCTCGCGCAGCAGGAAAACCTGATCTCGATCCGGCCGAAGGATCCGGAGGATCGCCGCGTTTCGCTGACCGCCGACCAGGCGAAGCTGATCTTCTGGTTGTCGATCGTGATCATTCCCGGGTTGATCCTGGCGGCGGGCGTCCAGACCTGGTGGCGGAGGCGGTAAATGCGCGGCCTGCGGTTGCTGATCCTGCTGCTCATCGCGATTCCACTCGGGTGGTACGCGTATCGCGATTCGAAGAAAGGTGCGGTCGACGACACGCCGAAAAAGGACAAGGTCTTCAGCGTCGAGGCCGACAAGATCGACGAGATGGAGATCAGGTCGGAGTCCGGCGATCGCACGACGCTGAAGCGCAAAGGGACCGACTGGGAGATCGTGCAGCCGGTCAGCGGGCCGTCGGATCAGTCGGCCGTCTCGGGCATCACGTCGAGTCTGTCCTCGCTGGAAATTCAACGCGTGATCGACGAGAACCCGGCCGACCTGAAGGAGTTCGGCCTCGCGTCGCCGCGCATGGAAGTCGCCTACACGTCAGGAGGACAGCAGCGGCGGCTGCAGATCGGCGACAAGACGCCGACCGGGAGCGACCTCTACGCCAAGCTCGCCGAGAGCAAGCGCGTGTTCCTCATCCCGGCCTACCTCGAATCGACGTTCAACCACGGCACGTTCGATCTGCGCGATAAAACGGTCCTGAAGGTCGATCGAGAGCAGCTCGACAAACTTGAAGTCGTCACCGACAAGCGCACCGAGCGCTTCGAGAAGAAGAACGCCGACTGGGTCATTGCCGAACCGGCCGTCGGGCGCGCGGAGTTCAGCGCGGTCGACAACCTCGTCTCGCGCATCAGCTCGCTGCAGATGAAATCGATTGTGAACGGCGCGAGCGATTTGAAGAAGTACGGGCTCGACAAACCGCCACTGACGATTCGCGTCGGATCCGGGTCGTCGCTCGCGACGCTGCTGGTCGGCAGCAATGCCGAATCGGGCAGCGTGTACGCGAAGGACGCCGCGCGCCCGGCCGTGTTCACCATCGAGTCCTCGCTTGTCGATGATCTGAAAAAGGACGTCTCCGAATATCGGCTGAAGGATCTGTTTGACGCCCGCTCCTTCAACACGACACGAGTGGAGATCGTCCGGAACGCGCAGACGACGACATTCGAGAAGACGAAGACGAAGGACAAGGACGGGAAGGAGCAGGAGAAGTGGCGCCGGACCGCGCCGGCGGCGAAGGACGCCGACAGCGGCAAGATCGAGGCGCTGATCTCCGCCGCGTCCGCTGCGCGGGCGACCGGTTTCGTCGACAGCACGGCGAAGACAGGGCTCGAGAAGCCGGAGCTGACCGTCAGCTTGACCTACGATGAAGGAAAGCAGGAACGCGTCGCCTTTGCGCGCGCGGGAGGGGCGGCGTACGCATCGCGCGCCGGGAGCCCCGGCGCCGCGAAGATCGACGCGTCCACGATCGACTCGATCGTCAAAGCACTCGAGGATCTGAAATAGCTCTTCGCCTCGCCGGTCTTCGTGCGGTGGCTGGCGCGTGCGCAATCGCGGCCGCGGGCTGCGCCTCGCACCACGCCGCCGCGACCTCGCCCGTGTCCGTCTCCCCCGCCGTCCGCGAGCTCCAGTCCGATCTGTCGCGCGTCTTTGGCGCCGCCGTCAACAGACGCGGCGTCTGGGCCGTCGACATCCGATCGCTCGACACGGGCGAGCGCCTGTTCGAGATGAACGCGGACAAGCTCATGATGCCCGCGTCGAACATGAAGATCCTGACGCTGTCCGCGACCGCGGACGCGCTCGGGTGGGATTACCGCTTCACGACCACGCTCGAGACGAGCGGCACGATCAGCGACGGCGTCCTTCACGGCGACCTCATCGTCCGCAGCAACGGCGATCCATCCATCAACTCGCGCGAGAACCGCGCCGACGCGGTTCTCTTCGAATGGCTCCGCACACTGCAGGCCGCCGGCATCTCGTCCATCGACGGCCGCGTCGTCGGAGACGATCAGGCGTTCGATGACGAGGGGATTGGCGCCGGGTGGGCGTGGGATTACCTGCAGTACGACTACGCCGCGCCGGTCGGCGCGCTCGAGTTCAACGAGAACGTCGCCGCGCTCGCGATCTCACCCGGCCCGACGGCGGGGTCAACGCCGATGGCCACGCTATCGCGAGGGTCGGGCCTCGAGCTGGTCAACCACGCCACCACGGGCGCGGAGGGTTCCACGAGCACGCTCGATTACCGGCGGCACCTCGAGCGGCCGGTCCTCGAAGTCACGGGATCGATTCCGCTTGGCGCGCAGAGGGTCACGCGCAGCGTCGCCGTCGTGAATCCGACGATCTTCTTCGCGCAGTCGCTGAAGGATGGCCTGATCGCGCGGGGCATTCCGGTGAGCGGCGATGCCGTCGATTTCGATGACATCGCGGCGGAGATGCCATCTCCTGAACGCCGCGTGCTCGTCACCACCCAGTCGCCCCCGCTGCGCGAGATCGCGACCGTGCTGATGAAGGTCAGCCAGAACCTGTATGCGGAGACGTTCCTGAAGGCGCTCGGCGCATCGAAGAACGGCCTCGGAACGACCGAGGGGGGCCGCACGGCGGTGCGGAACACGCTCACGTCCTGGGGCGTCGCGCGCGACGGGTACGTGATGTACGACGGCTCAGGCCTGTCGCGCTACAACTATGTGACCGCATCGACGATCACGACGATCCTCGAACACATGTACAAGGATTCACGTCACCACGACCCCTTCGTCGCAGCGCTGCCAATCGCCGGCAAGGACGGCACGATCTCGACGCGGATGCGCGGCACGCGCGCGGAGGGGAATGCGGTCGCGAAGACCGGGTCCATCTCGAACGCGCGATCGCTGTCGGGGTTCGTCAAGACGCTCGACGGTGAGACGCTCGTGTTCTCCATCCTCTCGAACGACTTCATCATCCCTGCCCCGACCATCAACTGGATCGCTGACTTGGGCGTGGAGACGCTGTCGAACTTTACGCGCAAGTGAACAGAGCACACAGGAGACAGGAGACAGAATCCTGCTTTCGAGCAGCCGCCGGTACAATGAGTCTCGTGGTTCGAATTGTCGCGGTTGTTGTGCTGCTCGCGGGCATTGCAGGTGCGGGCGGCTGGTACTACTTCAAGCAACGACGCGTCCACATCGCGGCGGTGACCGCACCCGCGCGGCCGAAGAACGCGTGGGTGGACCAACTCTACAGTTCGAATCCCAAGGACGCCGAAGCCGCAGTCAAAGAAGTCGAGCAGCTCGGGTTCGACGCGCTGCCGGTGATTCACCAGATCCTCCAGGATCCCAACGCCACGCCTGGGCAGGTCAAGGGTGCGATCAAGGCATGCGCGGTGCTGGGGCCGATCGCCGCGCCCGCCATCGGTGAGGTCGCCGAGCAATTGCCCGATCCAACGTTGACTGCGGACGCCGCCATGGCGCTCAGTTTCATGGGACCCACCGCCTTTCCGCCGCTGCGCGATTCGCTGTCGAGCGACGATGCGGCGGTCCGCCGCGAGGCGCTGCGATCGATCGGCAAGCTGAAGGATCGTGCGCCGATCGATGCGACGGCGGTGGTGCCGCTGCTGATTGACGCGACGGGCGATACCGACGCGGGGGTCCGCGCGGTCGCGGCTACCTATCTCGGGATCATCCACGAGGGCGGAGCGGATGCGGTGTTCGCGCTGATGGACGGATTGAAGGATCCGGTCCCCGACGTGCGCCGCGCCGCCGCGACGGCGCTCGGCTCGTTCGGCTCCGAAGCGCAGCCCGCGATTCCCGCATTGCGCAGGGCGTCAGCCGATCAGGATGAGGACGTTGCGCGCGAGGCAGGGGTCGCACTCGTCAAGCTCACAGGACAGTGATCAATCCCTCATCCCTGATCGGGAATCCCTTATCCACGAATCCACTACTTTGTCAGATCCGCTGACCACGCCGGTTGCGCCGCGCATCTCGTTTTTGCGCGCTGGGGTGAAAGTGGGGCGGCCCCGCCACGGGCACCCGCGCACGTGACTCGACTCCTCCGTTTCAAACCCACGGGCGGGTGGCCGTGACGGGGCGCCCCACGCCGCAGGCCCGAGCCACTCCCGTGATCACCGCCCTTGGCGAGGGACCGGCGTGGGACTGTCACGGCCAGGCCCCGCGGGAGGGTTTGAAACGCGGTCGGCGACACGTACGCGTGGGGCGCCTGCGCCGGCGTCCGATATGACAAAGTGGTGAATCATTGAATCTGTAAATCACTGGATCGGTGAACCGAGTCTGAGCTCGCGGGGAGGCTCACCGCGCTTTGGCCAGCGGGATCATGGTCCGCCTGAAGGCGGACACTACCGAGACAAGTACGGCTGCAGCGCGTCTGACAGCGCCTGCTGCGTGATTGGCTTGATCAAGCGGCCGTCGACCGCGAGCAGCACGCCGTAGCGGTCGAGCACGGCGGAGGTGCTCATCGCAATCACCGGGGTGCGCGCAACGGATTCCATCTCGCGAAGATGCGTGAGGAACCTGAGGCCGTCGATGCGCTCCATCATGATATCGAGCAGGATCACCGCGGGTCGGAACCCGTCGCGCAGCTGCTCGAGCGCCTGGAGCCCCGACGTCACCGCCTTCACCTTGAATCCGAGCCGCTCGGCCAGCACGTCGACGAGGAGCAGCACCGATGGATCATCATCCACGACCATCAGCACCGGGCGTGATTCGGTTGATGTCACAACTGGCTCCGGACGAAGGCGATCACTTCGTCGGCCGATCCCTGGAGGCCGCCGCCCTGCGCAAGCTCGGGCCGGCCTCCCCCTTTGCCCCCGAACCGCTCGATCAGCTTCTTCAGCAGCGACCCGCTGTCAACGTTGACATCGGCCGCACGCGCGATCACAACGGCTGACGGCGCGGGAACGCTGAAGAGCGCCGCCAGATGTCCCGGACGTGACGCGATCGCGGACGCGATCATCTTCAGCCCCTGCTGATCCCACCCATCGAGCGCGGCAATGATGGCGCTCCCGTTGCCCGTCTGCTCCGCACGGGCAGCAAGCGCATTCGCTTCGAACGACGCGAGCCGCGTCTGCAGATCCTTGATCTGCCGCTTCGCATCCTTCGCATCGGCCTGCAGGCGCTCGATTCCCGCTGCCAGGTGGGACGGCAGCACGGAAAGCAAGCGGATGCTGCCGTCGACCGATGCCCGAAGCTCGCGATAGCCGCGAAGCGCGCGCACGCCGCACAAAAACTCCACGCGCGTGCCGCCGCGGAACGTCTCCGTCGACCGGACCACGATCGCCCCAATGCCACCCGTGCGGGCGACATGCGTCCCGCCGCACGCGGAGATGTCGAAGTCCTGGACCTCAATGATGCGCAGCCGGCCGGTGCGCACCGGTTCCTTGCGGAACGGGAGACGTGCCGCTTCATCCGCATCCGCAAAGCGGATGGCGACGGGCCGATTCTCCCAGACGACACGATTCGCCTCGTCCTCGACACGCTCGATCTCCATTGACGAGACCGTCCTGTTCAAATCGATGGTCGCGGACAGGGTCCCGAGATGGAAGCTCTCCGTGCGCGCGCCGATCAGGCGATCGAAGGCAGCCGACAGCACGTGCTGACCCGTGTGCTGCTGCATGTGCTCGAACCGCCGCGTCCAGTCGATCGCGCCGCGCACCGGCCCGGCGGCAATCTCGCGATCGATGACGTGCAGGATCACCCCATCCTCTCGATCGATGACATCGACCACTGTGCTGTCGCCTAATGTTCCAACATCGAACGGCTGGCCGCCCGAGGTTGGATAGAACGCCGTACGGTCGAGCACGGCCGCCGGGCGCCCCTCGTGCTCCTCGATGCGGAGCACGTTGGCGTCGAACTCCGCCAGGTACGGATCCGTGTAGTAGAGGCGCTCGGTCACGAACGCGCTCCGCGGCGCCGCAGCGCTGGATCCTCGATGCCGGCCTCCATGAATCCGCGCGCACGCAGGCGGCAGCTGTCGCAGCGGCCGCACGGCACACCAGACGGATCCGGATCGTAGCAGCTGTGCGTCAGCCCGTAATCCAGGCCGAGCGCGATTCCCTCGCGAATAATCTGCGCCTTCGAGAGATGCAGCAGGGGGGCAAGGATCTGCATCCGCCCCCCTTCGACGCCGGCTTTCGTCGCGAGCGCCGCGACACGCTCGAACGCCTCGAGATATTCCGGACGGCAATCGGGATAGCCGGAGTAGTCGAGCGCGTTGACGCCGATCAGGATCGCTTCGGCCCCGACGACCTCCGCCCATCCAAGCGCGAGCGAGAGGAAGATCGTATTGCGCGCGGGCACGTACGTCACGGGAATGTCCGCCGCATCGAGCTCGCGGTCCTTGGGAATCTCGCCGTCGCCAACCAGGGCCGAGCCGCCAAACGCGGCAAGATTCACGTCGAGCTCCACGTGGCGCCGCACCTGCAGGCTCCTCGCAACGTCCCGTGCCGCGGCGACCTCAGCCGCATGCACCTGGCCGTAGCGAACGGTCAGCGCGTACAGCTCGTAACCGTCGCGCCGCGCGATCCCACCGGCCGTGTATGAATCGAGCCCGCCGCTCAGGAGGAGAACGGCTTTACACGCCACGAACGTCCGCGCCCCAGATGTATTTGTGGGCTTGAAGCTGGAGGCGCACCTTCAGCTTGTCCGCGAGGATCCACGCGGCAAGGTCCTTCGCGGGGAGCACGCCGTGCACGGGCGAGAACAACACCGCGCGCGTGCGTTCGACGAGATCGTGTTCCGCGACGACGTCGCGGGCGAACTCGTAGTCCCCACGATCGCGGATGACAAACTTTACTTCGTCCGCCTTCGTGACGAGATCGAGATTCGCCCAGTGGTTCTTCTCCGATTCGCCACTGCCAGGGCATTTGACGTCGACGATGCGAATCACGCGGGAGGGAACGTCGGAAATGCTGAGGTGACCACCCGTCTCGAGCATGACCGTCTGCCCCGCCTCAAGGAGTCGAGCCATCAGCAGATAGACGTCGCGCTGCAGCAGCGGTTCGCCTCCCGTGATTTCCACCAGATCGCAGCCGAACCCCTCCACCTGCGCCACGACATCGTCGACGCTGAGCTTGCGCCCCTCGGTGAACGCATACGGCGTGTCGCACCAGGAACACCTGAGGTCGCATGCGGTCAGGCGGACGAAGACGCATGGCCGGCCGGTGTGGGTCGACTCCCCCTGGATCGAGTGGAAGATCTCGTTGATGGTGAGCATCGTAACTGGAACTTCCTATTTTAAGACACCCACACCAATTGCCGGTTGCGGGTTGCCGATTTCCGATTTTGTGATCGCCGATTGTCGGTTGAGATTACCGATTGCCAATGATTGCCAATTGAGCATCGTGGAGTGCCGATTAATTGCAGATTGGTGATTACCTAAACGACTCCACTCGGCAATCGACAATCCCAATCCACAATCGACAATCCCAATCGACAGTCGACAATCCCAATCGACAATCGGACAATCTCAATCGGCAATCGACAATCGAAACCTCGGCAGTCAGAAATCATCAATCCCCAATCGAGCAGGGCGATAGAATGACCCGCATGCCCAGGCCGACGTTTTTCTGGAAGCCGACGTGAACGACCTGCCGAAACGCCAGAAGTTTTCTGGAGCAGAAGGGCGTCGACGTCGAAGAGCGCGACATCAACCGTGACCCGCCGGACCGCGCGTTCCTCGAGAAGCACATCGTCAAGGAGCGGTTTCTCGACTTCGTGAGCACGAGAAGCCCCGTGTTCAAGCAGCGGCCGCTGCCGAAGTCGAAGAAGGAGGCGATCGATCTGATGATGGAGCAGCCGAACCTGATCAGGCGGCCGATTCTCGTGCGCGGATCGAAGGTGACATTCGGATTCAACAAGGAGGAATACCCGTAATCCGATGGGAGAGATTCGCGTCGGGACGTCCGGCTGGAGTTATCCGTCGGGACAGGGCACGTGGAACGGCATCTTCTATCCAATCCCGCCGGGACGGCGATCACGCAGCGGCAGGTTCGACGAGCTGAGTTTCTACGCGGAACACTTCGACACGGTTGAAATCAACTCGACGTTCTACCGCGTGCCGGCCGTGGCCGCTGCGCGCGGCTGGGCCGAGCGCACGCCCGGGCATTTCGAGTTCTCGCTGAAGCTGTACCAGAAGTTCACGCACCCCTCGATGTACGAGAAATCGACGGGCGACGATCCGGCGACCCTGGGGCAGAAGGACGTCGACGAGTTTCGCACCGCGATTGAGCCGCTGGCCTCGTCGGGTAAGCTCGGAGCGCTGCTCGCGCAATTCCCCGCGAGCTTCAAGAACGATCCGACATCGCGCGAGTACCTCGAGTGGCTGCTCGCGAGCTTCAAGGAGTATCCGGTCGCGGTGGAGCTCCGGCATCGGAGCTGGAGCGATCAGCCGGGCGAGACACTGCAGATGCTCGCCGCGTACGGCGCCGCATGGACACAGATCGACGAACCAAAGTTCCGGTTCTCCATCCGTCAGAACCTGCTGCCGAACGTGCGCACCTTCTATTACCTGCGGCTGCACGGACGCAATGCTGCGCAGTGGTGGAAACACGATAATTCTGAAGATCGATACAACTACTTTTACTCGGCGGAGGAGCTGCAGCCGTTCGCGGAAGCGGCAAAGGAAGCGTCGCGCGAAGTGAAGAAGGCGTATCTCTACGCGAACAATCACTTCTCGGCGAAGTCGGTCGCGAATGCGGCGATCCTGAAACACGAGCTCGGGCAGCCGCTCGACGGCGAGTACCCGCAGGAATTCGTCGAGCGCTATCCCGACCTGAAGGGGCTCGTCAGGATTTTGGGGGATTCTCTCTTACAGAAGCCTTCCTGACGACATCGCCGACCTTGATCTTGTCGACGACCTCCATGCCCTTGATCACCTTGCCGAACACCGCGTACTTCGCGTCGAGCTGCGGGTGTTCGCGCGTGGTGATGTAGAACTGGCTCGTGCCGTTCCGCGGATCCGAGCCCGAATAGGCGAGCCCCACGGCGCCGCGGACGTGCCGCCGCTTCTTGGTGATCTCCGCGACGCCGACCGGTTTGCCGCTGTCGCTGCGCCCCCACCAGTCCTTCATCAGGACGTTTTTCGATTGCGGATCGCCGATCTGGATCAAACCCATCTCGGCGCGGTGGAAGCGCTGCCCGTTGTAGAAATTCCGCTTCACGAGACCGACGATCTGCGCGACGGTCTTCGGCGCCTCCTCCGGATAGGTCTCGAACTCAATGATGCCTTTCTCGGTCTCGAGCACGACGATCGGCCCGGCGCCGGGAGAGGGGCTTTGCGCGACCGCCGCGGCGCAGGTTCCGAGGACGATGAGAACGATGAGTATCCGCGTTCGCATTCGCGTTCCTTCCTGGGTCCGCCTGACCAGCCTCCGCTAAAGCTACGGCAGTCCGCCGCAGCCTTGGCGAAGGCGGAAGGCGGACACTACGAATCGCGTGTCACGAGACGCTTCCCGACGCGCGTCACGCCGATTTTGGGACAAAGATCGAACAGCACGCAAGTGCCGCAGAGCGGATACACCGGGCGGCAGACGTTCTGCCCCCACGTGACGAGATACAGGTTGATCACCGGCCACCAGCGCCGATCGGCGACCGCGTAGAGCGCGTGCTCGGTTTCATCTGGCGCGCGCGTCGAGACCCAGCCAAGACGATTCGAGATGCGGTGGACATGCGTGTCGACGCAGATGTTGTCGGGACTGGCGTGCGCGAGAATCAACACGAGGTTCGCGGTCTTGCGGCCGACGCCAGGCAGCGAGAGCAGCTCCTCCATCATGTCCGGCACCCGTCCGTTGTAGCGCGAGATCAGCTGCTTGCACGTCTCGTGCACGTGCACCGCTTTGTGGCGGTAGAAGCTCACCGGGTAGATCAACCGCTCGATTTCCCTGATCCGCAGCTTCACCATCGTGCGAGGCGTCCGCGCCACCTTGAACAGCCGCGTCGCCGCCGCGTGCGTCACCGCATCCTTCGTCTGCGCCGACAGCATCGTCGCAATCAGCACCTGGAAGGGATCTTCCTTCTGATCCTCGGCGATCTTTTCGACGGCTGGTTCTTCGAGGCCGTCGATCGCGCGGGCGAGACGGCGCATGACCGCGCGGATGCGGCTGCGCGGCACAGTGGGCTGCGGCGGGAGCTTCATACCGGTGTCAGCGGCGATTCGCCAGAGAGCACCGCGATGACGTTTCTCACCGCCAGGTCCGCCATCGCGGTGCGCGTCTCGCGCGTGGCGCTGCCCAGGTGCGGCACGAGCACCACGGTCTCGAGACCGAGGAGTCCCGGATGGACAGACGGCTCCTTCTCGTAGACATCGAGCGCGGCACCGGCGATGAGATGCTCGTTGAGAGCCCAGACCAGCGCGTCTTCGTCGACGACGGAGCCGCGCGCGGTGTTGACGAGGAAGGCGGTGCGCTTCATGCGAGCGAGCGTGCGCCGGTTGATCAGGTGACGCGTATCGGGACCACCTGGCGTGTGAAGGGAAATGACATCAGAGCTGACGAGCAGCTCGTCGAGCGACATGTCGTGCTTCGCGAAGACCGCGGTCATCCCGAACGCCGGCGCCTTCGCCGCCACTGCGCGGCCGATGCGGCCACGGCCGATGATTCCCAACTGCTTTCCGCGCAGCTCGGTGCCCAGCATGAAGTCGAGCGCCCACCCGGTCCACCTGCCGCGGCGGATCAGCCGCTCCCCTTCGCCAATGCGCCGCGCGAGCGCGAGCAGCAGCGCCCACGTCAACTCCGCCGTCGCGTCGGTGAGCACGTCGGGCGTGTTCGTGACGATCACGCCGCGCGACGTCACCTCCGGGACGTCGATGTTGTCGTAGCCGACAGCGACGTTCGCGACGACCTTCAACTGCGGCGCCGCATCAACCACGCTGCCATCGATGCGGTCAGTCAGCAGGCAGATCAAACCCTCCTTATCGGCAACGCGGCGCTTCAATTCATCAGGATCGATTGCCGTGGATCCATCGTGAAGATCGACGTCACATGCGGATTGCAGCCGGTTGAATGCGGCTGAGGGGATCTTCCGGGTGAGAAGAACCTTCGGTTTGTGAAGTGCCATTATTGCCAGAACCGCCAGGATTATTCTGAAGCATCAATTATGGCAATTCTGGCAATTCCGGCGATTGTCGCAATTCTTCAGTGGCCGTGCGACTCGCAGTAACCGCAGTGGGTGCAGTGTACGTTCGGCTCGATCAGGCAGGGACCCTCGGATTCCGGAAGCACCCACCGGCGGTGGCTCGAATGATCGATCAGGGCAACCGGAACGTGCACGATCGGCCCGGAGGGTTCCCCAAGCCGCCGTGCGACCGCCTGCCGCACGAGCTCGCGAACGACCTGTTCGTTCATTCGACGTCCTTGTAGTCGATGGTGTCGACGATGCCGATCACTGCCGCGTCGACAGCCGCGGCTTTCCGGCCGAGCGCATCGCCAGCAGCTTTCCCTTCGATGACGACGAGCACGCGTTCGCCGACGCCTGCGCCCACCGAATCGATCGCGATCAGCGTCACGCCGCGCGCCTCCCCGGCAAGGGTCAGCGGCTGCACCAGCAGCAGCTTCGCCCCTTCGAGCTTCCGGTTCTTCTGCGTCGACACGACCGTGCCGACGACGCGGCAGATTTGCATGGGGTCAGATCTCGATTTTCCATTTCTTGCGAAACAGCTTACAGATCCGTATTACAAAAACAGTGGGTGGTCTCATAAGAAATGGAAAATCGAGATCTGACCCCTCATTCCACGTCCCAGTGATCGACGATGCCGATGATCGACGCATCGGTGGGGGGCTCGGCGGGATAGAACGGGAAAGCGGCTTCGCGGCCACGCACAAAAAAGACCGTTTCGCCGACGCCGGCGCCGACCGAATCCAGCGCGACGAGTGTGCGCCCCGCGTCCTCACCCGAGGCGGCAATCGGCCGCAGCACGAGCAGCTTCGTGCCGACGAGGTTCGCGTCCTTCATGCTCGAGACGACTTCCCCGATCACGCGCGCGAGCTGCATCAGTCGCCGTCCCGGATCTGGATGGTATCGATGATCCCGACGATCGCGGCGTCGACCGGACAGTCCTTCATGCCCGACGCCATGCGCGCCGAGCTGCCGCTCACGATCAGGACCGTCTCGCCAAAGCCGGCGTCGACGGTATCGACCGCCACGAGGTAATTGCCTTCGGGCTTGCCGCGCGGATCGACGGGCCGGGCGATGAGCAGCTTGTTGCTGACGAGCCGCTCGTCCTTGCGCGTCGCCACGACGGTCCCGACGATCTTCGCAACGATCATTTCGCCGCGGCGGTCGCCTTGCCGATCGGCAGCGCGTCCTCGAGGTTGGCGTGCGGCCGCGGGATGACGTGGACCGACACCAGCTCGCCGACCCGCCGCGCGGCGGCCGCGCCCGCGTCGGTTGCCGCCTTGACGGCCGCCACGTCGCCGCGCACGATCGCGGTCACGTAGCCGGCGCCGATCTTCTCCCAGCCGACCAGCGTCACCTGCGCGGCCTTGACCATCGCGTCGGCCGCCTCGATCATCGCGACGAGGCCTTTGGTCTCGACCATGCCGAGCGCCTCACCCATGCTGTGTCTCCTTCGTCCCTGACGCCGGGCCTGAAAGGCCCGGCCTACGAACCGCAAACCGCGCGACTATTTCAGATTCCGCACCGCATCCTCTATTAATGCGGTGAGTTCGCGGTATGTTAGCCGAATTTCATCGTCCGCACCTACAGGCGTGATGCGGTCGGGAACGAGCCGCTCCCCGGACGGCGACGGCGGCGCAAACAAGACCTGGCAGTCCGCGGAATCTGCCTGCGACGCGGCGATGGGGTCCGCGCAAATCGGCGCGGGCGCCGCGATCCCATAGCGGCCGCGCAACCCCTGCAGCCGCAGCACTTCGTCGCGCGACAGCAGTCGTTCTCCGCCGAGCATCCGCGCGATGAAGCTGATGTTCGCGAAGTGCTCGATGGTCTCCATCTTGTAGTACGCGGAGAACAGATCCGTGCCCAGCGTAAGCGCGCCGTGGTTCGCGAGCAGCATGCCGTCGTGCGCCTTCACGTACTTCCGCACGGCCTCGGGCAGCTCCTTTGTCGATGGCGTTGCGTATTCCGCAATCGGCACGCTGCCCAGCGTCGTGACGACTTCCGCCAGCACCGCACGGTCCAGGGGAATGCCTGCGACAGCGAACGCGGTCGCGATCGGCGGATGCGCGTGCACGACCGCCTGGATTTCAGGCCGTTGCCGGTAGACCTCGAGGTGCATCTGGATCTCGGACGACGCGTTGCGCTCGCCGGCGAGCTTCTTCCCGTCGAGATCCGTGATGACCATCATCTGCTCGTTCATGAACCCCTTGCAGACGTTCGCCGGGGTGACGAGCAGCCGCGCGGAATCGAGCCGCACGCTGATGTTGCCGTCGTTCGACGCCGTGTAGCCGCGCGCGTACAAACGGCGGCCGACTTCCACGATGTCGGCGCGCAACTGTGACTCGGAGAGCATTATCTGCTGTTCCACTCGCGTCGGCACTTCTCGGAGCAGAAGTGGCGGCGCGACGAACCTTCGCCCGCCGTGAGCGCCTGCCCTGGAACCACAAACACTCCGCACACGGGATCACGAACGAGACCGACGCTCTTCTGCTGGGCCGGACCGCGCCTGTATCCCGCGCCCTCCATGACGCCGTGCAGCAGCCGCGACACCGACCGCAGAAGCAGCGTCAGCAGGATCGACCAGAGGATGAAGCGAGCCATCGCTAGTTGGATGAGCCGGGCGGTTTGCCGACTGGCGTCGTGCCCCCCTGGCCGTGCGCCGCGCGAAGGCCGTCGAGCCCCTTCTTCGCGACCGCCGCTTCGGGGCTGTCAGGCGCCACCTCGAGGACCCGCTGCCACGCCTTTTCGGCGCCGTCGAGATCCTGTTTGCCGAACGCGCGCACGATGCCGATGTTCAGCAGCGTCTTGGAGTGCTTCGGATCGAGCTCGAGCGATTTGTCGAACTGCGCAAGCGCGCGGTCCGGCTGATTCGAATAGTAGTAGGCGATCCCGAGATCGGTGCTGGCGTTCACGTTTTTCGGGTCGACCTTCAGCGCCGCCTCGTACCACCGGACGGCGTCGTCGTATCGCTCCCCATCGAAGTACAGGTTGCCGAGCTGCACGCGCGTTTCGGCGTCCGACGGATTCCGCTCCGCCGTCCCCTTCAACTGCGCCGCGCGCGATTCGTCGAACGGCGGCGGCGCCTGCTGGGGCGATCCGGCGGCAGACTGTGCCGGCGCGGCCTGCGACGCGGCGCGGGGGGCGACCCCCACGGCCTGCTGCGCGCCGATGATCCACCCGACGAGCACGCCGAAGAACACTCCGGCTACACCGAACACAATCGCGTCTTTACGCATTGGAACGAAGGCTGCGGAAACGTTGATTATAGCGTGCGGTGGAACCAGTCGACCAGCGTGCGGGGGAGGTCGGAATCGCGCGAGAACATGGTGGTCCCGTGGCCCGCGTGGTTGAGCACGAGCAGCTCGCGCGTGCCTCCGCCTGCCTTCTGCAGATCCCTGGCGGATCGGAGCGCATAGGGATCTTCGTCACTCGCAACGAGCAGCGCCGGCCGGCCGCCGTACTTCTTCATCGCCGTCTCGATGCGGAGACCCCGGTAGTCGAGCGAAGCCGACAGCAGCGCGATGCTTGCGACGGATGGATCCGCGGACGCTGCGAGCACGGCGAGGTTCGCGCCGATTGATGCGCCCGCGATCCCGATCCGCGACTGCTGCACATCACTCCGCGACGCGAGGTAGCGGCGCGCTGCCGCGACGTCGCGGACGAGCGCGGACAAATCCGCCGCATCTTCCCCTTCGATGCCGCCAGACGACTCGCCGTGCCCGCGGAGATCGATGGCGAGCGCCCCGATGCCCTCCGACGCGAGCCGCGTCGCGACGGGATCCCAGTCGTGCCGCGTGCGATGCAGCATGTGCACGAGGATCACCGCGGGCGCCTGCCGCGCGCCTGGCTCGTACCACGTACCCGCGAGAGAGGCGCCGTCTTCGGTGCGGATGGTGACACGCTGCGTCCCCGCGAAAACGGGGGCAGCGAGAAGAAGGGCAAAAATGAAGGCGACGGGCCCTTTCACAGCAATGTGACCATGTCGCGGACCGCGCGGTCCATGCCGACGAGCGCAGCGCGCGCCACGATGCTGTGGCCGATGTTCAGCTCGGCGATCTCCGTAATCGCCGCAATCGCGATGACGTTCGTGTAGTTCAGCCCGTGCCCCGCGAGCACTTCGAGCTCGTGCCGCGCCGCCAGGCGCGCCGCCTCGACGATGCGCGCGAGCTCACCCGCCACGGACGCGTCGCGCGCCTCCGCGTACCGGCCGGTGTTGATCTCGACCGCGTCGGCGCCCACCGCCTTTGCCTTGCGCACCTGGGCGCCGTCGGGATCGAGAAAGATGCTGACGCGAATGCCGGCATCGTGCATCTGCCGCACGAAATCCTGGACGGCGGCCGCCTGGAGCACCACATCGAGGCCGCCTTCGGTCGTGAGCTCCTGCGGACGCTCGGGCACGAGCGTGACCTGATCGGGACGCACCTGCAGCGCGACGCGCGCCATATCCGCGGTCACGGCCATCTCGACGTTCAGCTTCGTCGCGAGCGTCTGGCGCAGGAGCTCGAGATCGCGCTCCTTGATATGGCGTCGATCGCCGCGCAGGTGCACGGTGATCCCCTGCGCGCCCGCCGTTTCGGCGATGAGCGCGGCGGCGACCGGCTCCGGCTGCCGCGCCTTGCGCGCCTCGCGCAGCGTCGCGATGTGATCGATGTTGACCGCTAGCCGCATTCGCTACCCGAGATGCTCCTTCACGGTGCCGGCGATCTCCGCCGCCCACGACTGGATCTGCTGCTGATTCTTGCCTTCGATCATGACGCGCAGGAGCGGCTCGGTTCCGGAATACCGCACCAGCAGCCGCCCCTCTCCGTGCAGCTGCCGCTCGACGCGTTCCATCGCCGACGCGATCTGCGGCACAGTCTGGAGATCCTGCTTCTCGCGCACGCGGACGTTCACCAGCACCTGCGGGTAGGTCACGAGCTGCGAGGCGAGATCGGCCAGGTCGCGGCCGCTCTCGGCCATCACCCGCAGCACGCTCAGCGCGGTCACGATGCCGTCACCGGTGAACAGGTGCTCCGAGAAGATG